>Ga0214473_10010086_pt1 | contig 11135 bp, 17 predicted proteins | sample RVTome_7_FD_203509 | JGI IMG/M metagenome (GOLD analysis project Ga0214473, IMG submission 203509) | Soil microbial communities from uranium-contaminated site in the Upper Colorado River Basin, Wyoming, United States - RVT98D197 | ecosystem: Environmental > Terrestrial > Soil > Contaminated >...
GCCCTTTACTTTATTGGGGAACAAAGCAGAGGTATTGGCAAGATTATCAAAAAATCTTAAAAAAGAACTAACAAAAGGTATAGAAAAGGTATATGATTTGTTTGGCGGTAGCAAAGGCTACAGGGTTGGATTATTTAAAAATATATCCTCTGGGAACTACCACTTAAATGAGTTAAGTGACGAACGCAGCAACTACTATCGCAATATCCAAGACCCAGCAAAAGTAGCCGAGATGAAGCAAGCAGTAGCTAAACTGCGCGATGGTCTCATTGACAAAATAGCCGAAGCCTTTGAGATACCAAAAGAACGCTACTCGCCAGAGGAACTGCGCAAGGCAATAAACAAATGGCTTACCAGAGGATTGGAAGAAGAAAGGTATGTTTTCGCCAGAGAGATAATCCAGAATTATGGAAATCAACTACTAGAGAAGGCTGTTTCTGATAAATTTCAATCTGCTGAATCATCGGCAATATACTACTTTCTATGCAACACATCAATATTCGGCATATCAAAGGATGCCACAGGATACAAATGGTCACAAGGAATACTAAGAACATCGGGGGAAAAATCAGAGATAAGAGATAGCATGCGTAGGATAGAAGAAGTTAATAGCCAGATGGATAAAGAGCTTGCCAGAGATAATAGCATACAACTAACTAAAGAAGATGCATGGAGTCTAATGGACAAGATTGCTCAAGATATAACAACAGGCAAGATAGACTCTACCAAAACGGTAGTTTTGGTAGATCCACAATATCTGAACCCAACAGCAAAAGAAGGAACTTATACAGTAGGTAGTGCAGACTCAACATGGCAAGGACACAAATATAATCTCGAAAAACACCTTCTACCATTAATAAAAACTGGCGTAAAAATAATATATACCAACAATGACGATATCAACTTAATAAAATGGCTTCGAGCAAACAAACTACCTTACAACATAGAGGAGTCTGTAGGCAAAGTAGCCAAAGGAGCAGGCAGAGATGAAATCATTTCCTTCATCAACTATGCGTTACCCAAAGAATACACTCGCAGAATCGGTGCTGATATTATCAGACTTGAACCCGCAGAACCGCAATATCTCAGAGAAGAAATCACAGGGGAAAGTGAAACCTTCCGTAAGTGGATTGAAGAACGAAGGCGACTGGAAGGGGAAAGTAAAGTAAAACCGCCTTCTTTTGGCGTAGGATGGACTCCGCAACAGAGAAAAGACCTTTATGTTTTAGCCCTCAAAAAAGGTCTCATTTACACAGACTTCAAAGGTGAACACGATAAACTGCACAGCTTATTAAAATTCTATAAAGGTGCTTCCTTTGATCAATTCAAAGAATATATATCAAACCTAACAGGCGCGCCAGACCAACCGCCAGCACTATTTAAATTATTCGCTGACATCACCAAAGACTCTGAAATGCTCAAGCTTCTGAATGGATATATAGATAATTTCGAGGATATAAACAAATTTGAAATGCAGATAAGCCTTGATTTATACCGTATTATAAAGAAGGTTTCGGGAGAGGATGTCTGGGATAGTATATTAGCAGACAACACAATAAACACAATAGCAAGCGCAGATGAGGCGATGTCAGATAGACTTGTCAGGGAGAACGACGCGCTACAACGAAATGTGGAAGGAATTAAACCCGGAAGTAAAGAAAGTAAAGCAATTCATCAGAAATATGAGGCAAAACAACCCCTTGCAGAAAAGGAACAGAGAGTCCTTGACTTCATTAGGAAGAAATATGACGAGTATTTCTATGAAGCAAATGGGATGCGTCAACGTTTAGGCAAGAAACCTATCCCTTATCGCAAGGATTACATCACGCATATACAGGAGCAAAGACTTTTGGCTGACTTCTTTAAGAATAATTGGGATGAGATGCAACGGATAAGCCCGGAGCAACTTGATGCAATCCGTAAGGGCGACTATACTAAAGGTAATATGCCTTTTAATAAATTCGCACTTCGCAGGCAAGGAGATAAGACAAAATATGATATTATAGGAAACTTTCTTATATACAGGGCCGTAATCTTAAAAGAAATATACTATACCCCAGCTATAACCCACGCAAGGAAATTCATGGAATATGCTTTGCGCAAGACTCCAAATGCTTGGAAGGCATTTGACAGGGCCCTCAATGACATCAAAGGTAAAAAGACGGTTATAGACTCGGCCATAGGCGCAATAGCTGATACCAAATTACTTAGGGGGATAAGGAGTCTTATGGGTAGAAGTGCTCTATTAGGCAATATAAACTTCTGGCTAAAGAACTCCGTAAACTTCTCAACTGCATATGGAGAACTCGAAAATTATCTAAATCAAGGTCTTGTCAAATTTCTTACCAATAAGGACAGCAGAGAGTTTGCCTTTAAAAATTCACAGGTATTAAAAGGTAGGGAAATAGACATAGATATAAAAATAGGCACTCTTTCGTCAATAGAAAATGCGGTAGGATATATTACAAAATTACTTGAATATAACAATGTAGGTTCTGTATTTATCGGAGCATATGATAAAGCTATAAAAGAATTTCACTATAGCCATCAGAAGGCCGTTAAATACGCAGATGCCATAGCGCGCAGGACTCAGGCAGGATATAAACCATATGAATTACCCGCATGGATGAGATCACAATCGGGTAAACTCCTAAGTCAATTCCAAACTTGGTCTTTCAATATGATGAATTATCTTATATATGATTTAGGTCTGGGGAATATACCGCGCAATGTATTCCGTGGATTTACTGGTAAACCAGCAAGACAGATAAATTGGAAGGCACTATTTGGTCTTATTGCCACATCTATGCTAATATCATTAGCATTTAAGAAGGCAGGGTTACAACCACCGTATACGCCAGAATCAGCTATGCCAAATATACCTGTTTTAACGCCTAAATTTGAACCACCTATCCAGCGCTTTGGGAAGAATATAGCAACTATTTTCACAGGGAAAAAGCCAGAAACAAAACAAAAGGCAGCAATAAGAGCAGGCGCGGCCTTTGTGCCTATGGGAACACAGATAAGCAGGTTATTCACTGGGAGAATACTGCCTCAAGGAAAACAAGAGAAAAAGCAAACCAAACCCTTCCGCAGTAAATTCAACTCCAAATTCAAAAGCAAATTTTGAGCGAATTAAAATAGTTTAAAATAAATCTTGACAATAGTAGAAATTTATGGTAATATTTCTACTATGGAAAACGACATACTTAAATCAATCAAAATATCGTCGGAAACATACAAAAAGTTAAGATTGCTTGCCAAGAAGGAAAATCGGTTTATTAGTTTTTTATTAGACAAAGCTGTAAGGAATTATTTAATTTCTAAGAAAATGAGGTAATAATGTTTTTAAATCTGCAAGGACAAAAAGAAATTAAGGTGGCGGAAGTAAACAGCGCAGTCAACAACTGCGCTTTTTTGCGTTCTGGCGAAGGGCGCAATTCCTTGCAGAGCTTCCGCCATCCACAAATCTGCAAGGAGGAGGTGAACAATGGACAAGGAAGAAGCAACAGACAAAGCAAGGCATGACTACGAAGAAGATATGAGATATTTAAACCAAGAAGAAAAGGGGGGTGAGTAAAATGGTAGATGAGTTATTTCCACAAATTAAAAAATCTGAAAAAATAATAGAGAAGAAAAAACCTAAATACTCTCAGATAAAACTAAGAGAATTAATTACGCCGGAGATCAGAATTTCCCTATATCAAACAGCAATGAATAATAGCGGAAGAAATTTTGCAGGGAAAAGAGTCAAGGCTAAAAAGATGGCCGAGTATACCTCTGATATTTATAAATCAGCGATTAAAGAGATAGAGAATATCGGTGAACTTAGCATAAGGCAGATTTCAAATACCATTAAAGTCGAACCCACCGAAAAGAAAACCAAAAAAACAGATATTAAAAAACTGATGAATAAAATTAAAAATGGCAAAAAAAGGAAAAAATGAGAACCGTAAAACTTTATGATAATACCATTGAGCTATGTTTTGATGAGGTTAAACATCGTTTTACCGCAAATGGTAACCTTGTTTTTCCTTCTGTTACTGCGGCTACTGGAGTAATAGATAAGTCTAGACCATTAATTTGTTGGGCTGTTGGGCTCACAAAAGACTTTCTTATGGAGAATCTGAAAATTCTTATTGATGATACAAAAGGTGATAAAATAGCAAAGATTATCGAGGAGGCCGTTAAACAGTATAGTATCAAAAAACAAAAAGCCGCGGATGTAGGAACGCAAGTCCATGCGTGGGTAGAAGCATTTATTAAAGCAAAGTCTAAGAAAGACTGGCCGAAGATCCCCAAAGACCCGCAAGTATTCAATGGAATAACTGCCTTTTTGAAATGGGTTGATGAGTATGAAGTTAAATTTGTGTCAAGTGAGAAATTAATCTATTCCAAGAAATACAAATATGCTGGAATAATGGACGCAGAGGCAGTTATCAAAAGAAAACTTTGTGTAATTGACTTTAAAACCGGAAAGGCTTTTTATCCGGAAATGCGCTTCCAGGTATCTGCATATCAGGCGGCAGCGGAAGAAGAGAGTGGCAAGGAATACTCCGGCAATAAATGGCTTGCAAGATTTGATAAGGAAACTGGAGAGTTCGAATCCCACGAATTTGTCGAACAGGACAAAGACTTTAAAGCATTTTTGGCGGCCTTGGAGTTACGAAGAAGATTAAAAGAATTAGAAATACCCTACACACCTAAAATATGAATCAAATAATTTGTTGGTATTGCAATAAAGAATTTGAATATGAGGGCGAAAAATACAGAGATATAGATTGTCCTCACTGTAGGGTTCAAAATTCCATCTATAACCCCACAGAATTCAAGCCGATGGAAACAATAACCGAGGAGGAAGAGATGTCTGTTAATTATAATGATGAAAAGTATCAAGGAAAGTATGTTTATCTTCCAAGAGTGGGTGAGACAGCAGAGTTTGATATTAAAGAGCTTAGAGAGAAAAAAGGTGGTAACCCAAAATTTAACTTCTCTGAAAATGTTCCTGTAATGGCCAATGGAGAGCAAGTGGTTGATGATGACGGAGAGCCTGTTTTTAAGAAAAAAGATTTAGGTTATCATGTTGAAGCAGAGCTTCAGAATGGAAAAATATTATCAATAACGAGTATGGCCGCATTTCTTAATGTTTTCAAGAAAAACAATATCCAAGATGGCGATAAGGTTAAAATAGCCCATCCTGAAAAAGGCGTATGGGAAGTAGAAAAACTATGAAAAAAAGAAAGAAAAAAGTAACTAAACTTTGGAAAAAAGCATATAGGCGCAATAGTTTAGGATTCGGTATTACAGACTCAATTATTCTTGGAACCTAAAATGACATCGCATTACCCTTCTAAAATGGCAGGATTGAGGCACTTTAAAGGGAAAATTCGCAAGATTATCAAAAATACGCTATAATGGCTGTCTATCTTAATTTTACGAACAAAAATAAGGAGCTCCTAAAATGGAATACATTTTCTTACTTTTAGCTGTATTAGCTTATGCATTAATGTTAGTGGCTGGGCTCTGTTACGATGGTTGGAAAGAGAAATATCCGAAGATTATAAAGTAAGGATAAAAAATGTTAATTAAAAAACCTATAACATTACCAGCAAATATTAAGGATTTAAAAAAGTTTATACTAATAGGCAGAGAAAAACTTGTATCAGTTCGTGCTTACATTCGGGCCATAGATAAACTTGGGCTTGCAAGGGATGTAAGAGAGCAAAAGAGAGAAGAAGCCAATATGCTGGCCGGAGCATTGCTTGACGCAGAGGCAAGAATGGGAGTATTATTAAAAGAAATACCTAATAAAAAAGCGAGTTCAGGCGCAGGCACTCGCTCCTTGCCAGAAGGCATAACAAAACAACAGTCAAGCGCTTTTCAAACACTTGCAGATAATTTAGATATAATTGAACAAGTTAAGATAGATGCAGAGGAAGATGATGATTTACCCACAAGAACAGAGGTTTTACGCAGGGTTAAAGAGGCGGATAAAGTCAAACGCAAAAAGGATGAACGAACGGAAGCAATAACTGACCTTGATATACGAAAAGGCAACTTTACGAAAGTATTGGCTGATGTATATAATATAGATGCCATTATTACAGACCCTCCATACCCTAAAGAGTTTATTGGATGTTATTCTGATTTATCAAAATATGCCAGTGGACACCTAAAAGATAAAGGTTTTATTGCGGCCTATTCAGGACAATACAATCTACCAGAAGTTATTAAAAGATTATCAGAACATTTAACTTATGTTTGGACTTTCTGTTTATATCATAGTGGGAAAACACAATTAGTTAATGGCGTAAATATAATGTGTGGTTGGAAACCAATTTTAATTTTCTCAAAAGGATGTAAAAAGATGAGATTTTCAGCCTATGATGTGCTTATATCTGAAACAAGAGAAAAAGAAAGCCATGAATGGCAACAAAATAAGGATGCGATCAAACCTCTTATCGAAGTATTAACTAAACCGGGAGAATTAGTTGTAGATCCTTTTTGTGGATCGGGCAGCTTCGGATTGGCAACTAATGAACTTGGCAGAAGATTCATCGGCGCAGAAATTAATGACTAAACAAGAGATAACTGGAGTTAGGCCCCTTGAATTTTCGGGTTGGATAAGAAAGAATTTGCCCGATAGTAGTTTTGGATTTCTCGTTACAGATTTAGATTTTATCCTCTATAATTATAATACAAAAAAAATCATCTTATTGGAAATAAAAACTCATAATGCTCTATTGAAATATTGGCAACAGAGTATTTTCAGACAATTGGCTAAATGGATAAAACAAGGAATTGATAATGAATGGTTATTTTTAGGATTTCATATTATTCGATTTGAGAATACTTTTTTTAATGATGGTAAAGTTTATTTAGACAATATAGAAACAACAGAAGAAAATATTAAAAATTTTTTAAGTAAGATATAATTAGCTTGACAAAATAAAATGGATAGGGTATACTTTTGATAGTTAAAATTTGGGGGCTATAAATGAAAAGGACAGAATCAAAAATAAAATCAATTATCCGACGAAAAATTCCGTTGGATTTTTTATTGCCTTGCAGGTTGCCCCCAAAAGCATAAAAGATTTCTGTCTTTCCTGCAAGGTGATTTTTTATAAAACAAAATGAAATTTACCAAAGCAGAAATAACTTTAATAATTGATATTCTAAAAACACCATATTCACAACTCTTTAAAGAAATACAATCTCAAAATTATAAAGAGAAAAAAGAACTTATCGCACAATTAAAAACCTTTAAAAAAATATATAAAAAATGCCCTACTGCAACCACCAAACAAATCATAATACATCTTTTTGGGGAATTAGAAGAAATAAACCAAAGAACAGATAAAGCTAAAAAAATAATAAAAACATTAAAAAATTAGGAATTAAAATGCCCTCAGGAAAAGACGCTTATTATTTCCCTCACGATTCAAACGCACAACACGATGAAAAAATATTAAAATTAAGAGTAAAATATGGCTGGGCAGGTTATGGTTTATATTGGGCTATTATTGAAAAACTAAGAGAAGCAAGTAATTATCGGCTTGATAGCCAAGACATCGCCTGCCTATCGCTTGGCGTATCGCACCCGATAGATGATTTAATCGCCTTCCTAAAAGACTGTTATTTATGGGAATTATTAACCGAAAGCAATGGATGCTTTTTTAGTGAAAGTTTATGTAGAAGAATGGTAGAAATAGACAAACGCAGAAAGCAACTTTCCGACGCTGGTAAACAAGGAAATAAGATTAGGTGGAAAAGCAATCGCAAAGCAATCGCAAAGCAATCGCAAAGCAATCGCAGTAAAGTAAAGAAAAGTAAAGTAAAGAAGAATATATACCAAAGCGATAACGACTTCCTTTCCGCCTTAAAAACAAACGAAGCCTATAAGCATATCCAGATAGATATGGAGCTGGCGAAAATGGATGCTTGGCTTTTAGCACACCCAGGCAGACAAAAGACCAAGCGATTTGTGGTAGGTTGGCTTAATAAAATAGAAAAGCCTTTAATGTTGCAACAATCTAAGGGGAGGCTTCCGTGAAAGATTTTAAAAATTGGTTAAGTTGGGAAGAAGCTTTTAAGATAGAAGAAGAGGAACGCAGAAACATTGATTTTAAAAAGTTATGTTCTTATGGTATTAATGCCTTAGATGATCCTCTTATAGCTATAGCTAAAAATGAACTTGTGGTAATTGGTGCTGATAGTGGTTCAGGAAAATCAACACTTGTTTTAGATATTGCAAGATATAATGCTAAAAATAATAGAAAGGTAGCACTTTTCTATTTAGAAGGCGGTCATATGGAAGCTATGCAAAAGATGAAATGGCGAGATATAGTTGAACTTTATTATAAACAACACGAAAAAGGCGAATATAGAGAAATGGATTTTAGAAAATGGGCATTAAATTGCTTAGAAGATAATCTTCTTGATTTATCTGCTAAAGTTTATAATGAATGGAAGGAGACTTATAATGATAATATTTTTTTCTATCCTATCACGGAAGATTTTAAGATAGATGAATTATTAGATTCTTTATTAGGTTTCCATAAGTTGATTGAAACTCCTTATAATGAATTTAAGAAGGATGAGAAATATGACCTTGATTTAATAATTATAGACCATCTTCAATATTTTTCACTCAACCGTGATGATAATGAAATAACAGAAATAACTAAAATAATCCGAGAAGTCAAGAAGATTACAGACTATTACAATATTCCTGTAATTTTAGTATCCCATCTACGAAAAAAGGGTAAAGATAGGGGGTTGCCAGACCAGGAGGATTTTTATGGTTCAAGCAATATCCCTAAGATAGCAACAACGGCAATAACTATAACTAATGATACTTCATTGGATAATTTAAAAGATGAAATTTTTCCGACTTATTTTAGGATTGTAAAATCAAGAATAGGCGTGCGGCCTAATTATGCTATTCGTTGTGATTATAATCTTAATCTAAAAGAATATGATAAAATGTATCAGATTTGCAGATTAGATAGTATGGGTAATATATTGCCTGATTTAGAGTTTAAAGATTATCCTAAATGGGCTAAAAATATAAGATTTAACCCAAAGGACTAAAGGAGAAACATGGGATATTTTACATTCAGAGAAGATGAAGATTACGAACAAGGTAAGGAAGATTTTGAGCGACATCATAGACCAGATTGCTCAAGGGAAACTTATAATATGCGGGACGACGCTTACTTTGATGGATTTAATGAAGCTAAAAGAGAACAAGAACGCAGAGATGATGAAAGGCGAGAAGAATTAAGGCAAGAGGAAGAACGAGAATATCATAGGCGACAAGAAATAGAAAGACAGAAACAAGAAGAATTTTATCAACAAGAAGCCGAGTATCAACAACAAGAACAAATTCAACAAGAGGAATATGAGGAGCAGAAACAAGAGGATAACCCAAAGGACTAAAGGAGCGGCAAAGCTGAGCCTTAATCGGCAAGAGGAGAAGGAAGATGGAAAGTGAAGTTAAAGAGATTGCAATTAACGGAGTAAGTTATGTTCCAAAATCAGATGTAGACGTTAAGGAAACATCAAATGATTATGTGTTAGTCAGAACATATTCCGCAGGAGTGTTTGCAGGTTATCTGGAAAGCAGGAAAGAGCAGGAAGTAGTTTTAAGAAATGCTCGTAGAATATGGTATTGGGATGGTGCGGCTTCTCTCTCACAATTAGCAATGGAAGGAACAAACAAACCAGAGAATTGCAAATTTCCTTGTGAGGTTGATATTATTACTCTTTTTCAAGTTATTGAAATAATTCTTTGCACCAATGAAGCCAAGAAAAGCATAAAAGGAGTTCCTGTATGGAAAATGTAAATAACTTTAGTGGTTCTGGTGATGGTTCTGGTGCTGGTTTTGGTTCTGGTTATGGTGCTGGTTCTGGTTCTGGTGCTGGTTATGGTTATGGTGCTGGTGATGGTTCTGGTTATGGTGATGGTTATGGTTCTGGTTCTAGTTATAGTTCTGGTGCTGGTTTTGGTTCTGGTTATGGTGCTGGTTTTGGTTCTGGTTATGGTGCTGGTTCTGGTTCTGGTGCTGGTTCTGGTTCTGGTTAACCCAAAGGAGGAAGGAAGTGGGGTGTCCAAGATGCGATAAGCCTGTTTCTTTTATGAGAGATAAAATTGAAGACAGCATAAAACATATAAAGCATTGTATTTGGTGTCAAACGATGGATGAAAAACTTGATATGGCTAAAAATAATTATTATTGTTCTCTTGGAAGTAAAAAGAGAACATATCGTTGGCACAACAACAAACCAAGTATATATGATGTACTAAGACAGCTACAACAAGCCATTTTTAACCCAAAGGACTAAAGGAGTAACGGATTGGAGGGAGAAATGCAAAAGAGATTAAAAGAAATATTGATAGAATTAGTTGATACTTCAGAAATGGATATAGCAATTGGTGATAGATGGAAAGATGCAATAAATAAATCTATCATCCAAATCCTCCAGTTATTCAGAGATGAGGTTGTGAGAATGAAAATAAACAAAGAAGAAAAAGGATGCAATTGTTATGCTTGTAAGTTTGATTATGGAAATTGTGTTACAGATGTTAGAAATAATACCATAGATGATATATTAAAGAAATTAAAGTAATAAGAAATAAACTTAAAGAGGTGAAGAAATGCAAGAGAGATTGAAGCAGATATTAAGAGACTATGAAATGCCTGAAAATGAAATATATTTTGCAAATGAGAAAATCCTCCAGCTATTCAGAGATGAGATAGTGAAGATGAAGGGGAAATATTGGGAAGATGCTTACCAAGCCATAGACGATATATTAAAGAAATTAGAGGGGAAGGGAGAATAAAACTTATGAACAGTATGAATAATTGGCAATCAGAATTTCAATATTTAATGCATAGAAAAATATTGTCAAGAGATGAGTTATCTGAATTACTTGGACAGATTAAATCTGTAATTGATAGAGAAACCTATTTATTAAAACAAGAAATAGAAAAATATCAAACTAACACTGGATGGACAGGGGTGATTGAGCTTGGAAAACAGTTATTAGTATATCAACAAAATAGAGAAAAATCTGAAGCATTAACAATACAAGCTATGGCAGATAAACACTGCAAAGAAATGGAAGAAAT
>Ga0214473_10010087_pt1 | contig 11135 bp, 7 predicted proteins | sample RVTome_7_FD_203509 | JGI IMG/M metagenome (GOLD analysis project Ga0214473, IMG submission 203509) | Soil microbial communities from uranium-contaminated site in the Upper Colorado River Basin, Wyoming, United States - RVT98D197 | ecosystem: Environmental > Terrestrial > Soil > Contaminated >...
CGGCAGATCCGTTTGGTCGAGATGCCGAGGGTCGCCGTGATGCAGCTTCCGGCCGACGCCAACGGCGACGCCAAGGTGGACGGCATCGACCTGGCAATCTGGCAGCGGCATTACGATCCTGCCGGTGTCAATGACAATGGTGCGGATACGGGCGACTGGAACCGGGACGGCCGGGTGGATACCCAGGACCTGAACGTGTGGCAGCAGAACTACAGCCCGCTCCTGCGGACGAGTTCGACGCCGCTCGACAAGAGCCGTGAACAGGACGTAACCCCTCCGGTTGAGAAAACGGTGGAGCGCTCGGCAACCGACAGGACGGCCCGCGTCAAGACCGACCCTGTGTCGGATAATCCGGTTCGAGAACCGGTCAGGACCGATAACCGACGCGTCGCGGCGCCCGTCGCCGTATCCGACACTTCAAATGATCCGTCGTCTGAAGTAGATGAGTCCGCGGAATCGTTCAAACCCGCGGACACGGTCCAGGAGGAAAGTGCCGAGGCGACTCAGCCGCAGAAGGCGGCGGCGGAATCTGCCGATGACAATGTGGAAAAGGAGGGGTCGATCGCGAGTCCAACGATCACCCTGGGCGAATCCCAACCGGGCCCGGTCGAAGAAATCGCGGATGCGATTGTATGGCAGGGAGCGGACGCAAGGGATCGGGAGCAACTGGATACGCTGCGTTTGCGGTTCTCCATGTTTGATACGCGGGCCCTGTTTGAGGCCGCATTCATCGGCAGCATGGATCGTGCGGTGGAAAAATCGTTCCCGTCTGAGCCCGTCAGAATCATGTCGGGGTGGGACAGGTTTGGCGGATCGGCTTGGCGGCTCGGATGGTTTTCGCACGAGGGTGATGAGGATGATAATCTCATTTGGTAAGGTCCTGATATCATGTTCAAGAAACGACAAGAACCACGCGTGAGCGGCACCCGAACGGCGGTGATTGCGGCGTTGCTCATAGGGGCCGGGATGACTTCCGCGGCGACGATAAACGTCCAGGTTGTGACGGACAAGAGCATCTACAAAATCGGCGATACGGTATATTGGACCGTTTATGCCTGGGCGAGCAAAGGTGATAACCGTGGCGTCGCCCTTTTGTCGGCGGACATGGAGGAGGATACGGCCGACACTCTCCAATTGCCGTCGATTGCCGGTGGCGAGTTTGCCGGCACCGCCTATGGAACCGAGGAGAAATTCGTGAAGTTTGTCGACCCTGTTCTTTCGCAGGTGTCGCCGGAACTCCGCGGCATCCTTGTTATGCAGTTGCCCAATGACCGACGGTTGGATATCGGCAATGACGGGCGTACCGACCATATTCTCGTGCAGGGCAGCTACACGATTGTGGAACACGGCTGGCATACGCTCAGCGTGATCCTCAACGCGGCGAATTACTGGCCGGATTCGGTCAACCTGATGGCCGCGGCATTTGAAACGATCAACAGCAGTCCGGCCCGTTTTCGTGTGGGTCTCGATGGGGACATTAACGGCGATTACTGTGTGAATATGTTGGACTTTTCGGTTCTGGCGGCATGGTGGGCCGGTTCGCAGTGCGATACGCTGCCCTATTGCGATGGCGCCGATGTGACGGGCGACGGGGTGGTCGACCTGAGCGATGCGGCCGTCGTGGTCGGGCAGTGGCTGTGGTGTGATCGTCCGGACCAGGCGGGTCTGGAGGCGGACATCAATAAGGACCGCTATGTCAACATGCTGGACTTTTCGGTCCTTGCCGAATGGTGGGCCGGTTCGACATGCAACATCATGCCGTATTGTGACGGTGCGGACGTGGCGACCGATGGGGTGGTCGACCTGAGCGACGCGACCCTGTTTGCAGCGCAATGGCTTTGGTGTGACGATCCCGGCAATCCCGCATGCGCCGCATTTTGAGATGCCGTCAGCCAGAGCACACATGTGGTATATGCCGAAGCTGGAATATCCACTTTTATGCGCGGCGATAACTTGCTATTTGCGCGCATAAGTAGCTGACAAAGGCAGTTGTGCGATTTTTGCGCGGTTTTGTGGTTTTCCATGCTGTTTTCATGCTTTTTTCATACGTTTCAGTCCCTCTCCTTGGTTGGCGAGATTGTGCCGCCTTGTCCCCGATTTTCATAGCATGAATCGGGTTCCCAGCAGCAAGAGTGGGCCGTCGCGATTTTTTTTCCGAATTAGTAAAGCCCTCCCGGATTGCCGCCGATAAGATCACTGCTGTATGAGTGGAAATGTTGCTTCTTCTTTTCCGCGACATGAACTTTTTGGGGGTTTACTTGCGCCCAATCCGTTGCGTACAAGGTGGGACAGGCTTCTGATTCTCGGATAGGGCCAAGCCAAATTGGGGGCAGTTACGTGCCGTGGGGTCCAAACGTGAAGAGGGGGATTCAGTTCTTGCAGGGATAATGCGGGGAACGGCCTCGCCTTTACACCACAGGTCTTTGAAGGCATATTTAAGGGAGTCAAAGATGCAACCAAAAGTTACCTTTGTGACGCTTCTGGTGCTATGTGTGTTCTTGCTGTCGGGCTGCTATTCGGCAAACCCGGAGGACCTCCAGTACTTCACGAAGCCGCCTGAGATCGACGTGACGAGCGACAATTACATCCTGCACCCGCCCGATGAAGTTGAGGTGCGTTGCTCAAAGGTGCCGGAGATACACCTGACCCGACAGTATATCCGTCCGGACGGCAAGGTTACGTTCGAGGGACTCGGCGAGATTCATGCCTCCGGCAGAACGCCGCAAGAACTGGCCGACGCCATGCGCGAGAAGATCATGACCTCGTATTCGTTGACGGGTGAACATCCCATCGATGTGCAAATCGTGGCGTATCGAAGCAAGCTGTATTACGTCATAGGACATGTGTCGTCCTCCGGACCCAAGATCTTCACGGGGCGTGACACCGTGCTGAAGGCCATTGCGGCGGCCCGTCCCGTAAACGGGGCATTGATACGGCATATTCAGGTGGTAAGGCCTTCGGCGGATGAAAGCGTAAGCCCCAGGATCTTCGAGGTGAATTACGATAAGATGACGGCGCACGGCGATACAAGCAAGAACGTGCTTCTCGAAGAAGGCGACATCATTTTTGTTCCGCCGACCATACTGGCGGCGATAGGTCTGACCATCGACCAGCTCCTGAGACCGGTTCAGGAGGCCGCTACTACGCCGACGATTGTTCAGCCGTTGCCAGGCTATCCGTATTAAGGTACTGCTGGCCCTATATGGACAACGCGAAATCCGTACGAGTGGTTCGTCGGTTTGGCCGGATATGGTTCTACGTCTGTGGCGGTTATATAATCGCCTGCACCCTCGTGCCTGTCGGCAAGGGCGGCTGCCTCGGCTTGTCAGTCCTGGGACGCTGGCCCGCGTGGATCGTGCTGTCGATGTTCTTCCTTCTGACGGCGGTTTTCGGCCGGTTCGGCCCATATCGCAAGAATGAACGTGAACACCCCGTCACCCGCACCGGCGGCTACGTCTTCTTATATAACGCCAGTTCCTTCGTCGGGGCCTTGGCGGGCGGATTGGCCGCCACAGGGGCAGCCAACCCCTTGCACTATCCCCTGTTTGTGGCCGCCGGCTCATTTCTGGTGAATGTGCTGGTATGGGTGATCCTGGGCCCGCTGGTATCCGCAGCCGAGACGCTGTTACCCTCGAGCCGGCGGCATCGAGCGGCCCGCCTGGCCTGCGCCAGGACCATGCGTCGAGAATCGCACCTGGCCAAAGAGCGTGCTCTGGCGGAAGTCGAAGCTACTGAACTGAAGAAACTTCAAAGGTGGAGCGAGGCGCTGCGACCGTGCGCCCGGGAACTTGCGTCCATGGCAATCACCGGCCCAACCGCCCTCGAAGAGAATCGCGGCAGGATCATTGACATCGGGATCGAGGCCTGGCAACTGGGAGGAGTCGGGTGCATGCGGCATCTGCATGCGATGGCGGTGGATGCGTCCAAAGAGGAACCCCGGGACACGAAGAGCATTGAGTTCATCGCTCCTTGCTGGGACGGGATCGGAACATGGTGAAGCCGCGGGCGCCAGGCCGGGGCGAATAACGACCGCGCCGGGCCCACGCAGTCGCAAATGCGCCCGCCAATCTCCGGGGTGCGCCGTTTGCATTGGCGCCGCCCCCTGCGTTCGTGCGGCGACCGTTCAGCGGGCCGCCTGCCGGCCTGAGTGTTCCATGCAGCCTGCATCGGTCCGCCCGACGCGGCCATGCCGCAGGAGGTCGGTGGCCGGCGCCTGGCCGGTGTCGGCAAAATCCACGGCCGGAGAGCCCGCACTGAGTTGGTATGGATACTCGCCCGAATACGGATAATGGGCTGCGCCGGAACGAAAGAAGCCGGAGTTGAAACTGACGCCGACCTTATTCGTGCCGCTCGGCGAGATATTACTGTAAAAGCACATCCATCCGCAGCCGCTGGCCGCCAGCCGGCCGACAACGTTTCCGCCATGGCGAACCTTCGGCCATTTCCGCGGCTGCTCCACCTGGAGCTTACCGGTGACGACGTTGTTGCATATCCACAAACCCGATCCGTCGGCATTGCCGGCGAAGGTGACGGTTACATCGCCCACGAAGGTATTATTGCGAATGACGCAGTCGGGGCCGACGTCGATGAATTCAGTCCACCACTGCGTGCCGGGGAAATCGGGCGTCACGTAGACAAGGTTGTTCTCCACGAGCATGTTTCGATAGCCGTCCGGCCACGCCCAGTCGGGGTAGAAGCGGATCGGCCGGGTGTTGCCGTAATTGTAGATGATATTGCCGCGAATCACGGTATTGTGGCTGTGGATCGAGATGCCGGAGCCGTGTACACTCGGATTCCAGTCGACCCTCTGGTCGTGCACGACGTTGTACTCGATCGTGTAATTCTGCCCGCCGCCGGTTCGGATTCCGCTGCTGATGATGTCGTGTACGTGACAGCCGCGAACGGTGATGCTGTCGCAGCTTTCCAGTTGCACCCCGTGGGCGGATGCGCCGCTGTAGTAGATTTCACAGTCTTCGATCAGGATGTTGTCGGCGGCATGGGCAAAGATGTTGGCATACAAGGGGCCGGCGCCGCCTGCACGCCCGTGCGCCTTGCAGTCGATGATCTTCACGCAGGATCCCTGTTCCACCTTGACGCAGGCGTCATCGGAGCCGGTGTTTTCGATGTCGAACCCCTCGACCGCGATGTAAAAACTGGTGTTGCCGTTGAAGAGGATGCGTGAAAAACGGGCCGAGTAAGGGCTGCTGCCAGGGTTGTTGCGATACGTAATGTAGGCGCTGCCGGCGCCGCATTTGTCGCTGGAAGAAAAGGTCACGGAGCCGTAGCTGCCCGGCATGAGATTGACCACGTCGCCGGGGTTGACGGTGGATTTCGCTTTGTCGATGGTTCGCCAGGGGCTCGACGAGGAGCCATCCGCCGAATCATTGCCGTCGGCGGGATTCACATAATAGGCGGCCGCGCGCGCGGGCGGAGCCCATGCGGTCACACCCAAAAGCGCGCACAGAACGATGGACCCCAAAAGAAATGTACAAGTTCTCATTGATGTGTGCGTGGTGTCCATTAGGCCGCCCCCATGTATAGGACTTCATCTCTTATTTACACGATGCCGTAGCTCAAAGATGGTCGAGCAACGTATCGGGCCTTTCCGCCGCAAAGTAGTTTTTGCGGAAGCCAGCTACATTAAGTATCTACTCTTTTGGGGCATTTCTTTAGGTCTAATCAGAGCCGGCAATCTTTTTCAACAACGGGCGATTTCCGTTAACTGTGCCGGTGCTTATGCCGACACACTGCCCGACAAATGATTGGGGGTAGCAGTTTGGGGTAAACCTTCTCAGGATGACCCATCCGCATAACGGCCAATCGCAGGTTTCACTACGGTCATTCACTGCGCCGGGGCCGTCCTGAGCAAGAGACTCTCAATGCCGTCATACGGGAAAAGATGTGGGCGCCGCCCACGGGGACGGAGTCTAACAAGCATGAAGGATGTCGCCATTATGAGAATTAGAAAAAAGACGATTACCGTCATAATTCTGGGTGTTGTGATTGCGGGTTGCATCCTGGCCGCCTGGTGGATCGGCGCCAAACGCCGCATCCCTCTTGTGAAGCGGGTCGGGCAATACGCCATCGGCATTTACACCGGCGCAAGTCCTTTCGATCTTTCGCCCTGCCCGGGAATCGCCAACCCCGTCTTGACCGCCCGCGACGTGACGGATGTACGGGCGGCGTTTGTGGCGGACCCGTTCATGGTCAGGGAGGACGGCCTGTGGTGCATGTTCTTCGAAGTATTGAATGAGGACAGCGGCCACGGCGATATCGGTCTTGCCGTCAGCCCGGACGGGTGCAAATGGAGCTACAAACAGATCGTCCTGGACGAGCCGTTTCATTTGTCCTATCCGAACGTTTTCAAGTGGAAGGGGCAGTACTACATGATCCCGGAGACCCGGCTTGCCTACGCCGTGCGCCTGTACAGGGCCGTCGAGTTTCCCTTTACGTGGGCGTACGTGAAAGATCTGGTTGCGGGGAACTATCTTGATCCTTCGGTGTTTCATGACAACGAACGATGGTGGATGTTCGCGGGGGAAAGATCGGATGTGCTTCACCTGTTTTACGCGGACGATTTGATGGGACCGTGGGTCAGGCATCCGAAGAGTCCGGTGGTGGCGCTGGATGGGAACATCGCCCGACCGGGCGGACCGATTCTGCGGCACGACGGCCGGGTCTACAGGTATACCCAGGACTGCGACCCGACCTACGGCAATCAGGTCCGTGCTTTCGAGATTACCCAATTAACAACGGAAGACTACGAAGAAAAGCCGGTGCGGAGCGACCCGGTACTGCGGGCCACCGGCCGCGGATGGAACGGCGAACAGATGCACCACGTGGATCCCCATTACGTTGACGGCGTGGGATGGATCGCCACCGTTGACGGCTACGGCAACAGCTTCGTATTCGGGCTTGCATATTGACTTACGGACATTCTGCTCAACGGCATCCTGTCTGAAATGATTCCAACAAATACACATGACGGCATGCGGCAGGTCGTATATACCCCCGGTTCGCATATTGAACCCGGACTGCAGCACTGGCGAAAGATGGCCATCGAACTGGTCGACAGCCGGGAACTGATATGGCGGTTCTTCCTCCGTGAATTCTCGGCGCGTTACCGGCAATCCTTCTTCGGCTGCTTGTGGGCGGTCATGCCGGCCATCGTGACCGCTGCAACCTTTACCTATCTGAATCGCACCGGGACATTGACGATCGCCAAGACCGATCTTCCTTATCCGCTCTACGTCCTGCTGGGGATGACCATGTGGGAGCTTTTCGCCACGGGGCTTACGCGAAGCGCTCAAAGTCTGGTCAATGCGCGGGCGATTATCACGCAGATCAATTTTTCCCGCGAGTCGCTGGTGGTGGCGGCCTTTTGCGAGGCGCTGCTGGACTTTCTGATTCGCACGGTAGTGATCGCCGCGGCGTTCGTATGGTTTGGAGTCGTGCCGGCGCGGACGGTGGTTTGGGTGCCGCTGATGCTGATCCCCTTCGCCATGATGATCGTAGGCATGGGTTTTATCCTTGCCTTGGCAAACGCCGTGTTTCGGGACATCGGCAATTCGCTGGCCATGCTCCTGACGTTTGCGATGTTCCTGACCCCGGTGGTGTATCCGGCTCCGGAGCAGGGGACCAAAGTGCTCATCACATACGTAAACCCGGTCAGTCCTTTTGTCATCGCGGCGCGCGATCTGGCGACCAAGGGCGAGTTGAGTCGGCCGGCGGCATTGTTATGGGCAAGCGTGTTCGGCGTACTGGTATTGTTGACGTGCTGGCGCGTCTTTCATCTCGCCATGTCGCGTATCGCTGAGAGAGTGTAAGCAATGAGCGATGATACGATAATTCGCGTTGATCGCGTGTCGAAGAAGTTCTGCCGTGATCTGAAGCGGTCCATGCGGTACGGCTTTGCGGACGTGTTGAAGGATACGATCGGGCTTCGCTCGCGATCGGAACGCCTGCGCATGGAGGAATTCTGGGCGCTCGACGAGGTATCGTTTGAGGTCCAGCGAGGCGAGCGATTCGGAATCATCGGGCCGAACGGTTCGGGGAAAACAACCATCCTGAAGATCATCAGCGGTATTTACGGACCGGACAGAGGGGCCGTTGCCGTCAAAGGGCGGGTCGGCGCCTTGATCGCGGTGGGGGCGGGGTTTCATCCGCAATTGACCGGCAGAGAGAATGTCTACATCAACGGCACGATTCTCGGAATGAGCAAACGCCAGATCAACAGCCGGTTTGACAGCATCGTCGATTTCTGCGGGATCGGCGACTTTCTCGATACCCCGGTCAAGTTCTACTCAAGCGGCATGTTCGTGAAGCTGGGTTTCTCGATAGCCGCGCACTGTGAGCCGGACATTTTGCTGGTGGATGAGGTTCTGGCGGTCGGCGACATTGCATTTCAGGCAAAGTGCCTGAACCGCCTGGAAGAACTGAAGGCGCAGGGGGTCACCACGCTGCTCGTCTCGCATCACATGCCGAAGATCGGCAGCTTCTGCGAGCGCGTGCTGTATCTGTCAAACGGCAAAGTGAAGGTCCTTGCCGAGCCGCACGTGGCGATCAACGCGCTCGAGCGCGATATGTACGTCACCAGCGAATTGATCAAAACCAACGTTCAGTGCCCGGGCTACATTCCCCTCGGCGGCGCGAAGATCGAGAATCTGCTGTTTGAGCGGCAATACGGCGGCCACGTCCGCGTCACCTACGGAGAGCCGATAAGCCTGAGCTTCGATTACGACCTGATGGACAAGGACCCGGCGGATTGTGCTTTTGCCGTCCTGGTCAAGAGGGTTTCCGACGGCGTCATGTGTTTCGGGGCCCTGTCCAATTTTCACGGCTTCCGAGTGGAAAGGAGGCGGGGCAGGATGCACGTGGTCATTGACGGACATAATCTTGTTCCGGGGGTATACAACGTGGATACCCAGATTCGGACCATAAGCCATGACAAATCCTACGCCGCTTATCGCGAGCCGAGAGTCATCGTGGAGTATCCGCCGGACAAGTACATGTTGAGGAATCTTGCGGGCGTCTATCAGCCCGCGAAAATAGAGTGGCGACTGGCCGACCGACGCGCGGCCGAAATGCGTGCCGGGTGATCGGTCCAACAAAGGGGAAGCAAAATGAGAAATGAGAAGCGATCGATTTCACGAGTATGTCTCTGCATGGCGCTGTTGTTGTGCACGGGTTTCGCCGCCGAGGGCGACGTGATCATTGACAATGGCGGCATCGAGACGTCATTTACGGGGACCTGGGAGATATCGGGCGGCTCCAATCCCTACGGCGCCGACAGTGTCTGGGCGCGTGACGGCGCGACCTGCACGTGGGGATTTGATTCCGAGCCTGCGGGCACGTACGAAGTTCTCATGTGGTGGTCGACGTGGCCGTCGAGGGCCACGGCGATCGATGTTTCGATAAGCCATGCCGATGGTTCGGAGGCCCTGCTTATCAATCAGCAGGCCGCCGGCGGCCGGTGGAACAGCATGGGCGAGTATTATTTTGACGGATCGGGCAGCATTACGATTACCGCGGCCGCCGGCGAAACCGTCAGCACCTGTGCGGACGCCGTGTGGTTCAGATATGTCGATGTGCCGGCGGAGGTCATCGTCGATAACCGCGACGGCAATACGGCCCGGACGGGGACATGGGAGATTTCAGGGGGCGCCGACCCTTACGGGGCGGACTCGGTCTGGAGTCGCGACGGTGGAACGTTCACGTGGTATTTTACGCCGGCGCAAACCGGCAGTTACGAAGTGTCCATGTGGTGGACCCAATGGCCGTCGCGGAGTACGGCGGCGCCGATCGATATTGTTCACGCAGACGGTACGAAAGGGGTCACTGTAAACCAGCAAACCAACGGCGGCCGGTGGAACTCGCTGGGTGCATATACCTTCGGGGGAGGCCTTCAGGGCTTTGTCAGATTACTGGCCCAGAACGCATCTCCGACCAGCTACTGTGCGGATGCGGTGAAATTCACGCTTGTCCAAAGCAACGAGCCGCCGGTGGCGGTTATTGACTCGGTGCAACCCAACCCGGCCTCCACGGGGCAATCCGTCTCGTTTGCGGGTCACGGCACGGATGCCGATGGCACTATCGCCACGTACAGTTGGGAATCCAGCATTGACGGTCTCTTGAGCAACGCCGCCGGTTTTTCGGCCGGCACACTGTCGGAAGGTACGCATGAGATTGCTCTCAAGGTGCAGGACAATACGGGCCAGTGGTCGCAGCCGGCAGTGGAGGTCCTGACCGTCAGCGCCGCGCCTGCCGAGATCATCGTGGATAACCGGGACGGCAACACAGCCCAGACCGGCACGTGGGAGATTTCCGGCGGCGCTGACCCTTACGGGGTGGATTCGGTGTGGAGCCGCGACGGCGGGACGTTCACGTGGTACTTCACTCCATCTCGCAGCGGCAATTACGAAATCTCGATGTGGTGGACCCAGTGGGCTTCGCGGAGCATGGCTGTACCGGTCGATATTGTCCACGCCAACGGCACGACACGGATCACCGTCAATCAGCAGGTCAACGGCGGCCGATGGAACTTGCTTGGCATTTATGCCTTCAGTGCGGGCGTTCGCGGGTCGGTGACGGTTGTGGCGGAGGGCGCTTCTCCGACGAGTTATTGTGCCGACGCGGTAAAAATTGCAGGGGGCACAGAGCCCGCGCCCGTCGCGGATTTCTACGCCGATCGCTTTCGCGGGCCGGTCTCGTTTACAATCAACTTCACTAACCAGACCGAAGGCGACGCCGATCAGTGGCACTGGGACTTCGGCGACGGACAGACCGGCAGCGCGATGAATCCGTCGCACCGGTACACCACGCCGGGCGTCTATACGGTATCTCTGACGGCAACGAATCAAAACGGGACGCATACCAGGAAACGTTTCAGTTACGTCGACATCAAACCGGCCAGCACCGAGAATATCTATGTATGCGACGGCTATGGCGGCAATGATTTCCTGGTGCAGGACTTGACGAAGAAGATGCGGGAGATGAATGCCGCTCAGACCGCCGACGGGTGGGTGTACCGTCCCGCCAACTCGAATATGACGTACAATATCCATGTCTTGCACGATAAGCAGGCGGCCATAAACGCCCTCTACGAAGAGAATGCACATGTCGTCATTGGCGGGCAC
>Ga0214473_10010088_pt1 | contig 11133 bp, 6 predicted proteins | sample RVTome_7_FD_203509 | JGI IMG/M metagenome (GOLD analysis project Ga0214473, IMG submission 203509) | Soil microbial communities from uranium-contaminated site in the Upper Colorado River Basin, Wyoming, United States - RVT98D197 | ecosystem: Environmental > Terrestrial > Soil > Contaminated >...
CGTAGTCGATGATATGGTGCGAAAGAATCCGGGGGGTCGGGCGGGCAGGGATATCTCCAAAGTTTTGCAATTGCGATCATTTCGGAGGGCAAAGGTAACGAACCTGTGTAGGTATTCAATGTGTATTAAGGTTTTTCATCGTGAGTAATTAGCGAAAAGAGGTATCGCTGCATAACTTTGGAGATATCCCTGCCCGCCCTCCGATTGGCATCAATTCTTTTCATACCTTTTTGAGTCATCAATGTATAATGGAAAAATGGGTGGAAAGCGATTAAGATAAACGTATTGCAGCGTTTTCACTTTGCAAATTCCTAAGGGAGGGGACTATGCAGTTTCCGGAGAATCTGCTCTACACAGAGACGCACGAATGGGTGAAAGAGGAGGGAAAACAGGTGACGATCGGGTTGACGGACTATGCCCAGAGGCAATTACGGGACATTGTCTATGTGGAGCTTCCGGAGATCGGGGCGGAGTTTAAGAAAGGGGACAATATGGGGGTGGTGGAGTCGGTGAAGACCGCGGCGGATATCTATTCGCCGGTGACCGGACGTGTCACCGAGACAAATCTGACGCTGAAGGATTCGCCCCAGTTTGTCAATGAAGAACCTTACGGAAAAGGCTGGATCGTTAAGATGGAGATGAAAGACCGGAACGAATTGAGTATGCTGCTTTCATCAAAAGCCTATCAAGGGACGTTGCCAGAGGAGCCGTAAATGGAGGAGTTCTTCCGGTACATCCCTCACACCAGGAACGACGTTCAGCAGATGCTGGATACGATCGGGGCCCCAAAAGTGGAGGACCTTTTTGAATCCATTCCCGGACAATACCGGCTTTCAAAACCTCTCGATCTCCCGTCTTCCCTTTCCGAGCCGGACCTCATCCGTCATCTCCAGGCTTATCAATCAGACCGGTACAGCAGTTTTCTCGGCGCCGGCGCTTATCATCACTTCATTCCTGCTGCGGTTTCTCACCTGATCTCCCGGTCGGAGTTCTACACGGCCTACACGCCCTATCAACCGGAAATCAGCCAGGGAACGCTTCAGGGGATTTTTGAATTTCAGACCTTGATGTGTCAGCTGACCGGAATGGAAGTCGCGAATGCCTCGATGTACGACGGCGCCTCCAGTCTGGCGGAAGCGGTAGTGATGGCGCAGCGTATTACAAAACGAAAGAAGGTCCTTCTCTCCCAGGCTGTTCATCCCGAATATCGGAGGGTCATCCGGACCTACCTCGATCCGGATCAGCAGGAGATCATCCCGGTCCCCTACAGAGAGGGCGAAGGCAAGACAGATGAAAAAGTCTTGCTCGGTCTTCTGGATGAGGAAGTCGGCGCGGTCGTGATTCAGAGTCCCAACTTTTTCGGTGTCGTCGAAGATCTCCTTCCCGTCGTCGAAAAAATCCGCGAGGTGGGTGCGTTGATGATCCTGGCCTTCAGCGAGGCTATTGCCTACGGCATCCTCAGGCCGCCGGGAGAGATGGGAGCGGATATCGTGGCAGGAGAAGGACAAAGTCTGGGTATGCCCATCGCCTTTGGCGGACCCTATCTGGGGATCTTCACAACGCGGGAAAGGTTTGTGAGAATGATGCCGGGCCGGCTGGTCGGTGAGACGGTAGACCTGGATGGAAAGAGAGGGTTTGTTCTCACGTTAGCGGCAAGAGAGCAGCATATCCGCCGGGAGCGGGCCACCTCCAACATCTGCACCAATGAGGGGTTATGCGCCCTGATGGCGACAATTTATCTTTCCTGCTTCGGAAAAGAAGGCCTGAGGGAAGTGGCGGTCATGAACCTGAGCAAAACGGAGTACGCTAAGAAGACGGCTTCTCAGATTCCGGGGTGCAGACTGGCATTTTCCTCTCCTACGTTTAACGAGTTCGTCCTGCAAATCGAAGGGAACCCTGGAGAGGTGTTAACGAAGGTCAGAGAGAAAAAGATTCTGGGAGGTGTCAACCTGGCGGGGTTCTACCCCGAGCTTCACCATCATCTTCTTGTTACGGTTACAGAGATGAATCCGAAAGAGGAGATCGATGCCTGGGCGGAAGCCCTGGAAAAGAGCATAGGGCAAAGGGCGTAGAGCCCATGGCATAGAGCAGAGAGCATAGGGCATAGAGTAAAGAAGAATTGTGTTATTAACCCTATGCTCTATGCTCCATGCCCTATGCCATGAGAATATGGCAGACGATATGGTGAGCAAATTGAAGGATACGGGACTGATTCAGGACGAGCCGCTTCTCTTCGAGCAAGGAGGGGAGGGACGAAAGGGATACTCTTTGCCCCGTTGGGACGTTGAGGAGGTCGAAGTCAGGAATCTCATCTCCCCCCATCTTTTGAGGAAGGGTTTGGAGGGATTTCCCCAGTTGAGCGAGGTGGATGTGGTTCGCCATTTCACGCGGCTCTCCCAGTGGAACTACGGAGTGGATAGCGGATTCTATCCTCTGGGCTCCTGTACCATGAAATATAACCCCAAACTGAATGAGGAGCTGGCCAGGCTGCCCGGATTCTCGGCCATTCATCCTTACCAGCCTGAGGAGCTTTCCCAGGGAATACTGAAATTGATGTATGAGCTGGAGCGCTTCCTCGCAGAGATCACGGGGATGGACCATGTTACGCTTCAACCGGCCGCGGGGGCCCACGGTGAGTTGACCGGGATGAAGATGGTCCGGGCCTGCCTGGAAGCCCGCGGAGAAAGACGTAAGAAGGTGTTGGTTCCGGACACGGCTCATGGCACGAACTGCTCCACCTCCACCATCGTCTCTTACCAAATGGTCGAGGTTAAATCGAGCGAAAAGGGAATCATTCACCCGGAGCAGGTGGCCCGGCAGATGGATGAAGACGTGGCCGCGATCATGGTCACCAATCCCAATACCCTGGGGCTTTTTGAAGAGCACCTGGGAGAGATTGCAGAGATCGTTCATCGGAAGGGAGGTTTTGTCTATTGTGACGGCGCCAATCTGAATGCCTTGATGGGTATCGTAAAACTGGGAGACCTGGGAGTCGATGTGCTCCACATCAATCTCCACAAGACCTTTTCAACCCCCCATGGAGGGGGCGGCCCCGGAGCAGGTCCTGTCGCGGTCAAAAAAGAGCTTGCACCTTTTCTTCCTATTCCGGTCATCGAGAAAGAAGGGGAAAAGTATTTTTTCAATCAGGACCGGCCGGACAGCATCGGGAAGATGAGGGCTTTCTACGGAAACTTCGGGGTTCTTCTTCGGGCCTACGCCTACATTCTGACCCTGGGGGCTCACGGTCTCCGGAAGGTGAGCGAAATGGCGGTGCTCAACGCCAACTATCTCATGAAGCGATTGAAGGACTATTATTACCTCCCTTATGATCGTCCCTGCATGCATGAATGCGTCTTCACCGATCGATTTCAAGAAGAACATCACGTGACCACTCTCGATATTGCCAAAAGGCTCATCGATTACGGATTTCATCCTCCCACGATCTATTTTCCGCTGGTGGTGAAGGCAGCGCTCATGATAGAACCGACGGAGACGGAGAGCAAAGAGGGTCTCGACCGATTTATCGATACGATGATCGAGATGGCCAGAGAGGCGGAGGAGAGTCCCGACCTTCTTCGACAGGCCCCGCAAAGAGTGAAGGTGAGAAGGCTGGACGAAGTCCTGGCAGCCAGAAGACCGAAATTGAAATGGACCCGAAAGGAGTAACTCCGAAGCACGGGCGGAGCTTCCCGCAGGGATCAATCCGAAATACGAAACAATTTCCAATGTTCAAAATCCGAAACATAAGAATCTCTTCGTTTGGACCATTTGATCATTCGAACTTCGAATTTGTTTCGAATTTCGAGATTCGAATTTCGAATTTTAGGCGTTTATGGACCGTAGGGGATACATCATTAACCTGGGCTTGATGGATTACCAGAAGGCCTGGGACCTTCAGCGTCAGCTCTGGTCAAAGCGGGTGGATGAGTCCTTGCCCGACCTCCTCCTTCTCCTTGAACACCCTCACGTTATTACTTTAGGCCGACGGGGAAATCAATCTCACCTTCATGTTTCACCCGAGGAGCTGAAGAGAATGGGGGTTTCCGTCTTCCATGTGGAGAGGGGAGGGGATATCACCTATCATGGCCCCGGACAGATCGTCGCCTATCCCATTCTCTCATTGAAGGATTACGGGTATCGGGTAATCGAATTCGTGGACCAGCTCGAAGAGGTCATCATTCGTCTTTTGAGGGATTTTGGAATCGAAGGGAGAAGGGATTCCTTAAACCGCGGGGTCTGGGTCGATGGGGAAAAGATTGCTTCGATCGGGGTGGCGATCAAGCGATGGGTTTCCTTCCATGGACTTGCGCTCAATTACGCAACAGACCTGAAATACTTTGATCTGATGAATCCCTGCGGCCTGGAAGGGAAGAAGATGACTTCCATGGCGAAGCTCCTTGGAACGGACATCCCAAGAGACCGGTTGGTTGAAAAGATCGTTTTTCGTTTCACGGAGATCTTTCAAAGAGACTGGCAGGAAAGACAATTGAAAGACTTATTTGAGATTGCAGATCTGAGATTGCAGATTGAAGATCAAAATCTAAAATCTGAAATCTAAAATCTGAAATCCATAATTTTTCATACTATGCAAAAGCCTCCCTGGCTCAAGAAAAGAATTTCTCCATATCAGGACCTTAAGAAGGTTAAGGCAATCCTGGAACACACGCATCTTCATACCGTCTGCGAAGAGGCGCGTTGTCCAAACCTGGGGGAGTGTTTTTCTTCGGGGACGGCAACCCTACTCATTCTTGGAAAGGTCTGCACAAGAAATTGCAGTTTCTGCGCCGTCGAGCACGGAGTCCCTTCCTCCTTGAACGAACAGGAACCGGAAGAAGTCGTTTCAGCGATCGGGAAGATGGGGCTCCGGTATGTGGTGATTACCTCGGTGACGCGAGATGATCTGCCGGACGGCGGCGCGTCCTTTTTTGCGAGAACGATTCAAGCCATTCGGAAATTGGACAAAGAGATTAAGGTGGAAGTATTGATCCCTGATCTTCAGGGAAAATCCTCTTCTCTGGAGATCGTCCTTGACGGAGAGCCGGATGTTTTGAATCATAATGTCGAAACGATCGCAAGGCTTTATCCTCAGGTTCGACCCCAGGCTCTGTATAAGCGGTCCCTTGATTTATTAAGGAACTCCAAAGAGAGCCATCCCCATATCCTGACTAAATCGGGTTTCATGCTGGGTTTGGGCGAGACTCGTGATGAGATCCTGCAACTGATGCATGATCTGAGAAAAGCGGGATGTGATCTACTGACGATCGGTCAATACCTTCAGCCCCGTCCGGATCGATTGCCCGTGGTGCGGTATGTCGCCCCCGAAGAGTTTGAGGAGTACCAGAAGATCGGAGAAGGAATGGGATTCAAAGCGGTCGCCTCCGGTCCTTTTGTCCGAAGCTCCTTCCACGCCTCGCAGATGTTCGAATCCCATCTTTGTTAGTCCCTTACGAACAAAATTATGCGCAGAAACGTCAAAATATTTTTGGCGCCATCATTTGAGAGCCTATTCATAGGCATTCCAGAGTAATTTGGAAAATCTCAACTTTTTTGAAGTTTGAGGTTTGAAGTTTGAAGTTTCTTCTTTGGTTCCAGCTATGCCGGGTTAGGGGCTATCCAAGACCTCCCGCACCTTTGAGGCCAAGGTCTCAGGAGTGAAAGGTTTCTCGATATACGCTGTTTCAGGGTCCAAAATCCCATGGTGAACAATGGCATTATCCGTATAACCGGACATATAGAGGATCTTCATCTCGGGCTGCAGCAGTTTCACCTGGTCCGCCAGCTGACGGCCGCTCAATCCGGGCATGACCACGTCGGTCAACATGAGCTGGATTGATTGCGAGGGTTGCCCGTGGACAATGCGGAAAGCTTCCTCCCCACTGGCTGCCTCCAAGACTTTGTACCCGCTCTTCCGGAGGATGGCCGAAGTCAGCTTGCGAACCGCCATTTCGTCTTCTACGAGTAAGACCGTCTCAGACCCCTGAAAAGGTTGGGACGAGACAAGAGTAGCGCTGAAGGAATCCGTTGCGCGTTCTTCGATCACTGGCAGGTAGATCTTGAAGGTTGTCCCCTGACCCGGCTCGCTGTAGACCCAGATATTGCCTCCGCTCTGCTTCACGATGCCGTAGACGGTCGATAGTCCAAGGCCTGTGCCTTTGCCGCTCTCCTTTGTGGTAAAGAATGGCTCGAATATCTTTGCCCTGATCTCAGGCGGCATGCCTATCCCGGCATCGCTTACCGATAGTTTTACATAACGGCCCGGAAACACCCCCACGTGGCTGCGGGCGTAGTTTTCATCCAGTTCGACATTCGTCGTCTCGATGGTGAGTTTTCCACCTTTCGGCATCGCATCCCTTGCATTGACTGCCAGGTTGAGGATGACCTGTTCGACCTGTCCGGGGTCGGCTTTGATTCTTCCCAAATCGTTGGTCAGCAGGGTCGCCAATTCAATATCCTCGCCGATCATGCGGCGGAGCATCTTTTCTATGTTCAATACCAGACTGTTGAGATCGAGGACCTTGGGCTGGAGGACTTGCTTCCGGCTGAAGGCAAGGAGTTGACGAGTTAACGAAGCGGCCCGTTCTGATGCAGCCTTGATTTCGTGAACGTCCTGGAAGAAGCGGTCTTTCCCATCGATCTCGCTCAGGATCAATTCACTGTAACCGTGGATAACGGTTAAAAGGTTATTAAAGTCATGGGCCACGCCGCCTGCCAATTGGCCGACGGCCTCCATCTTCTGGGACTGCCTGAGTTGTTCCTGGAGGGCGGCCCGCTCTTCTTCGGCCCGAACGCGCTCCATGAAGAGTTGTGCGTTTGCGATGGCGCCCGCGATCTGATTGCTCACTTTTTCAGCCAGCCGGAGATCCGGCTCCGTGTAAGATTTCGGCTCGAAGGATTGAAGGTTGAGGAGACCGATCAACTGATCTTTTGAAATCAGGGGCACCGAGATCATCGACCGAAATCCGGCCCGGAAAAGATTTAAAAGGCTGGGGTAAGATTCAGCCAGCTTCTCTTCATCATCCATCTGAGTAAGAATCCCCGATCGGTTCGCTATGATTCTTTCGTAAAGCGATCCTGCGGCGGGGAGAACGTCTCCCTGTTTTCGGTCCGGAATCTCTGGTCCCCAGATATAAGCTATCATGGCCGAGCGGCCGTCAGGATTAACGGTGCTCATCGCAATCCGGTCAAAGGAGATCAGTTTGCGGACTTCCGCGGCAAACCGCTCGTACACCTCTTGAACGTTGAGCGTTGAGCTGATGATTCGTCCGATCTCCGCCATGATGGCATTCTCTTGAGAGAGCCTCTTCACTGCCTTCTCTGAGCGCACTCGGTCGGTGACGTCATGCGCCATGGATCGCACAACCGGCGTGGTTACTCCTTCCGTGCGCAGGGTGTTGTTGTATTCCCAGACCCGCCTCTCCCCCGTAGAAGTCTGAACCAGCATCAACCCTTTGGCAGTGCCGTGCCTCCGGATGGTTTCCAGGTAGGCATCGAACCCGTCTTTGACTTCGGGGGGCAATAAGTCGCGGATATTCTTGTTAAGAAAGTCCTTTTGATCAAACCCGAGATGTCCCACGCCCCCTTGATTGACGGAAAGAATCTGCCCCTCAAGATTGTGGGTCAAAATGAGGTATTGGCTGTATTCTACCAAGTCCCGGTAGCGATCCTCGCTCTCCCGCAGCGTCTCTTCCGCTCGCCTCCGCTCGTCGATCTCCATCTGGAGGTTTTGGTTGGCGGCCACCAGTTCAGCAGTTCGCTCATGAACCCTCCTTTCCAGATCGTTGCGAGATTCCAGCAATGCCTTTTCCGCTTTCCTGCGATCGGTAATGTCGCGGAAAATCATGACCACGCCCATGAGATTTCCCTTTTTGTCTTTGATTGGCGCAGCGCTGTCATCAATCGCCATCTCTGTCCGGTTTCGAGTCACCAGTATCGCATGATTTTCTATCCCTGTTGGGGCGCCTTCCCGTATTACCCTGGCAACGGGGTTTTCGACCCCTTTGCGGGTTTCTTCGTCTACAAGACTGAAGATCTCGTCCAGGGATTTCCCGATTGCCTCTCCCTGTCCCCACCCGGTCAGCTTTTCGGCAACAGGATTCAAATAAGTGACCCACCCTCTGGCGTCGGTAGCGATGACAGCATCCCCGATACTCCTGAGAATGGTCCCGAGCCATCGCTCCCGCTCCCTCAGTTTCCTCTCGAGGCGGTGTCTGTGCAGGGCCATCTCGATGGTGGTATAGAGCTCCCTTTTCTGAAAAGGCTTCAGGATGTACCCGTAGGGTTCGGTGTTTTTTGCACGCTGCAATGTCTGCTCATAGTCGTCCGCCGTCAGGTAGATGATCGGAACATCAAAACGGGCGTTAATCTGCCCGGCTGTCTCAATCCCGTCGAGGTCGCCCTTCAGCCCGATATCCATGAGGATCAAATCAGGCTGTGTTTCTTCAGCCTTCTGGATTGCCTCCTTTCCGGAAGTGGCAACCGCCGCGATTCCAAAGCCCATGCCTTTCAAGGTCTGCTGGACGCTCATGGAGATGATTCGCTCATCCTCGACGACCATAATCCGTGCGGTGGCCATTTCTGAGTCCCTTTCCTTGGGTTTCAACTCGGTAGAACTGATTCGAAGGGTTGTTCCCCGGGCCTTGGGATACGAATTCCATTGATCATGATCGAAAAACCTCCCGTGACTGCCCATTGGACTTATCGGCATTTTTTGCCAAATCTTTCGTCTTTTAAAGCAACATTAATGCCAGGAGGGATGTCTCGACACAACGGGGTGATTCTTTATGAGACTTCATGGACTTGAGACACTTTTAGTAAAGAAATACAGGGGACCTTCAACTGACTTTTTGTCAAGAAGGCGAGGAAGGGCGCCGATATCATGCCCCAAGCGTTGACTATGAACCTCTTCCCCTTTTATATTCCATGATATAGTAGAGCTGTCATCTCAAAATAAGCGGCAAGGGAATTTAGGATAGAGACATGAATCGCAGATGGTTTGCAGCATCAATTCTTTTTTTTCTGCTGGCGGCCTCCTGTGCGGTAAAGGGGACCCGACCTCTTCAGCCCCCGCCACTGACCGCGAGTCAGAGAAGAAATTGTTTTTCATTGCCAATTGCCGGTTTTGCACTGCAAATTGTTCATTGATCACTACCGGAGAATCCTATGAATAAAGAACGGAAGAGGCGAAAAACGACAAACGACGAAGATGCAAGCGATAGCAACCCTGTGGAATCTCCGGAGTTTGACGCCCACCTGCGGGCCATCCTGGACATCCTTCGGGTCAAAGTGGGGTACGACTTCCGGTGCTACAAGCCCAACACCCTCGTGCGGAGGATCCGCCGGAGGATGACCTTTGGGAAAATCGCAACCTTCGCCGACTACGCCCTGTTTCTCGATGAACATCCCGACGAGGTCAGCCTTCTGCAAAAGGACCTCCTCATCGGCGTGACCGACTTTTTCCGCCAGCCCCAGGCCTGGGAGACCCTGGAGGAGAAAGTGATCACGGGGCTCGTCAATAATGCCCAGCCGGGATCGGAAATCCGGGTCTGGGTCCCCGGCTGCTCGACGGGGAAGGAAGCCTACAGCTTAGCCATGCTGCTTTCTGAACAGGTAGAGAAATCCGGCAAGAAGGTGAACCTCCAGATCTTTGCCACCGACTCCGATGTTTCGGCCCTGGCAGGGGCCCGAAGCGGCGTCTACACAGAAGAAGAGATTGGAGAGACGGTTTCGCCTGAGCGGCTCAAGCAATTCTTTTCGCGCAAAGACGGAGTCTACCAGGTTAACAAGAAAATTCGGGAGCAGATCGTCTTCGCTCCCCAGAACCTGACCGCGGACCCGCCCTTCTCCCGGCTGGACCTGATCAGCTGCCGGAATCTCTTGATCTACCTCGACCAGGAGGTTCAGAGAAAAATCATCGCCCTCTTTCACTTTGCCTTGCGGGAAGGGGGGTATCTTTTCCTGGGCAATGCGGAAAGCGTTGGGGACCGGGAGGACCTGTTTGAGCCGGTCTCGAAGAAATGGCGGATCTACCGGCGCATCGGCGTGGGCCGTCCCGTGGGGGTGGAGATTCCTGCGCGGCCCACCGGAGAAATCCAACACATGGCTGAAAAAGCTCCGGTCTCTCCATCTGTGCCCCGAATGAGCCTGACTTCGGCGGCCCAGCAGATGCTGCTCGACCGCTTTGCCCCGGCCTGTGTGATCATAGACCGGAAGCTCCAGGTGCTCTACGTGCACGGGGCTGTGGAAGACTACCTAACCTTCCCGACAGGAGAACTGACGACACGGGTAGTGGACATGGCCCGGGAAGGGCTGAGGGCGCGGCTGCGGGGGGCAATCGGGAAATGCCTTGAAATCAATAAAATGGTATCCGTGACGGCCCGAGTCCGGCGCGGCTCGGCCGGGTTTGGCGCAGGAGGGGAGAAATCGACGCCGGTTAAAGCGACGGTCAGCCCCTTGAGGTACCCCCGGGAGACTGACGGTCTGCTGCTTATCACCTTTGAAGACTACCGCGTCTCGGCCACGGAGTCCCGCCGCAAAGCCGGGGGGGAAAACGACGTTCATCAGTTAGAAGACGAGCTCAAAGTCACCCGCGAGGAGCTTCAAAGCACCATCGAGCAACTGGAGGTCTCCAACGACCAGCTCAAGGCCTCCAACGAGGAAGTCATGGCCGCCAATGAAGAGCTTCAATCGGCCAACGAGGAGATGGAGACCTCGAAAGAAGAACTCCAATCCCTCAACGAGGAGCTCAACACCATCAACATCCGCCTTCAGGAGAAGGTGGAGGAGCTGGAAGACACCAACAACGACGTGGTGAACCTGCTGTCGAGCACGAGCATTGCCACCGTGTTTTTGTGCAAGGAACTCAAGATCAAGCGCTACACTCCAGCCAGTACGCGGCTCTTCAGCCTGATTCCATCGGACGCGGGCAGGCCCATTGTGGATGTCCTTCGTCGGTTCAGCGACGAAGCGTTACTGGATGATGCGACCAAGGTGCTGGCGGATCTGGCGCCTCTCTCCAAAGAGATTCAGGCCGAGGATGGCCGGTGGTTCATCCGCCGGATCATGCCCTACCGCACCCAGGACGACCGTATCGAAGGGGTCGTGGTGACCTTCGTGGATATAACCGACCTCAAGCAG
>Ga0214473_10010089_pt1 | contig 11133 bp, 9 predicted proteins | sample RVTome_7_FD_203509 | JGI IMG/M metagenome (GOLD analysis project Ga0214473, IMG submission 203509) | Soil microbial communities from uranium-contaminated site in the Upper Colorado River Basin, Wyoming, United States - RVT98D197 | ecosystem: Environmental > Terrestrial > Soil > Contaminated >...
GGGCGTCTCGCCCGTGAAAGTCCATGTTCCTGGTCGACTCAGCGCCGTTGTCACGGGCGAGACGCCCGTGCTACTCTTGAAAATGGGCTTTTCGCAAATGGCTCGGACAAGCCAACAGCCCATCCCCCTTCGCACGCTCAGGGCATCGCCGGGCCGGTTGTCTCGCCGGCCTCTCGCGCAGGCCCCACCTCGGCCGGCGACGGCTGCCGCGCCGCGATCGCCCCCTCCAACTCGGCCAGATACCGCGCGGGCCACTTCTTGAATTCTTCAATGCACCTGCGGCAGCAAAACTTCAGCAGCCGGTGGCCACTCACGTATTGGACCGGCGGCCCCATCCGGCCCAGCGGCGCGCCCGTGACCACGCACTTGCCCAGCGGGTACGTGTGGCTGTCGCGCGCGATCACCGCCTGATTCAGCCACGCAAGGTGCTTGGCCGGCGCGAGGCCGAATTCGTCCCGACAGCTCTCGCAACAAAATCGGATGAGGCGATTCCTGTAAACGAAATTGACCGGCTCGCCCATGTTGCCCAGTTTCCCGCCCCCGATGCAGGTGTCGACCGGATACCGCGGCAGTTGCTGGCGGATGAGCGCCGCATCGATCTGTTCTATGTAACCGGCCTGATTGCGTTCGAACTGCCCCACGCATTTGATGCAGCAAAACCGCACCTCGCGACCGCTGTAATGACGGATGACCGGATCGCCCATCGAGCCGATTGGCACGCCGGTGACGATGCAGACCTCGAACGGGTATACGTCCGAATCCTCCTCGTCTGCCGCGACCGCCTGGCGCTTGCTGTACGAGCCCAAGCCCGACAGCCAAACCGCAAGTCCGATCAAAGCAAGCACCGATATCGCGATAGCCTTTGCATTCCGACTCATTGAAAACCTCTCTCGCTCGCTTACCCTATGGATTGCAACGGCTATGCCAGCCGCGGAGGAATTCATAAATTATTGCAATTCAGTGACCTGGGAGCATGCTGGACGTTGCCAAATCCGATTGGACGCCAGTTGTTGATCAAGGCGCTAGCCAGATTCTGACCGGCCTGGGATCCTGTCCATGCTGTCTATAGCGTCCATGCAGTCCATACCGTCCATTCGGTTTTTGAGAGGAAAAAGCTTGCAGGAATGGTTCTCATTCGTAGAGTGAATCCCCGTGGCGCGCGGCATTCGACAGCCTCGCGCTTTTTTATGGGCGTTCCCCAGCCTGCCCCACTTCCTACGGCGGCGGCTACATCCTGGGAGGGGTCAGATGGCCAAGGCGTCGATCGGTCCATCGTGTTGGGTGCTTTTCCTCGCCAGCGCCGCCGCGACCGCGTTCCTGACGCCGGCGATCATCCGCCTGGCGGTGCGGGCCGGCGTGGTGGACGGCGGCGGCTATCGGCGCATCAGCAACAGCCCCAAGCCGCTGCTGGGCGGTCTGGCGATCGGCGCCCCGTTCACGATCATCTGCCTGTTGGGCGTGGCCGAGCCCACGCGGACTCTGGTCGGCCTGCAGGGCGTGGGCCGCGATTTCGCCGTCCTGGCGGCCGGGGGCGCGGCCGTTTTGGCGGCCGGCGTAGTGGACGACGTGCGGCGTCTGCGGCCGCGCACGAAGCTGCTCATCCAGGTGGGCGTGGCGCTCGTGATCTGCGCGGGGGGCGGCGGCGCCAAGGCGCTGAATCTGCCGCTGATCGGCGCGGTCGGGCTGGGACCCGTTCTGGGCGCGCTGTTCACGATCGGCTGGCTGGTGGGGATCATCAACGCGATGACGCTCGTGGACGGGCTGGACGGACTGGCGGCGGGGCTGGCGCTGATCGGCGCCGTGGCGCTGGCGCTGCTGGCGGGCATGAGCGGTTCGGCGTTTGTCGTGCTGCTTTGCGCCGCGCTGGCCGGCAGCCTGCTGGCGTTCCTTTTCTACAATTTTCACCCGGCGCGCATTTTCCTCGGCGAGACGGGCAGCATGTTCCTCGGCTTCGTCCTCGCGACGGTGGCGCTGATGGGCAGCCACAAGACCGACGCGGCGGTTGTGTTCCTCGCGCCGGTGCTGGCGCTGGGCCTGCCGATCTACGAAACGCTGACATCGGTCGCGCGGCGGCTCATGCGCGGCAAGCCGCTCCTGGCCGGCGACCGGGGCCACACCTATCACCGCCTGCTGCGGCTGGGCCTTTCGCAACGGCAGGTGGCGTTGACGTTGTACACGGTGGCGTTCTGCTGCACGCTGGCGGCCGTCCTCTGCCAGATGGCGCACGCGCGCGGGCGTGCCGCCTGGGCGCCGATTGCGCTGTTTGTGCTGACCATGGCGACGCTTTCGTGGACGGCCGGCTACCTGCGCGTGCCCGATGCGGTCCGGGGCGCGCGCCGGCGGCATCACAACCGGCTGCTGCGGGCGCTCTGCCGGTACGCGGCGCTGCGTCTCGGCTCGGGCAACCCGGTCGTCGGCACGGTCGAGCTGATGCGCCTGGTGCGGCGCGAGCTGGGCCTGCGCTTTCTGGAGGCCTGGACCGACGACGGCCCGGTGCAGCTCCTCTCAAGCGGCCGCATGCGGTTCCGCCCGACCGGCGGTTCGCCGATCGACGCCGAGGCGGAAGCCGAACCGGCGTTCGTCGCGATGCCCAACGGCTACGTGGCCGATGAGGAGATGCGCCATCTGCCGGTGGACCTGCTGGAAACGATTCGCGTGCGCGCGGCCAGCGGGCACACGATGACGGTGCGCTACCAGCATTATTTCGAGCGCCCCGAGCTGGAGCGGCAGGACGTGGCCGGCATTTTGGCGCAGCTGTTCGAACAGGTGAACCTCTCTCCGCCCGCACCGGAGGCCGTGAGGACGCCGCGTCTGCCTCTTTTGCTGCCCGAGGACAGCCCGGCGGCGCTTGCCGATCAGAGCGCCGCCAAGGCGACCCTGCAACCTTCAGGGATTTCCCAGACGAGAGCCGCTGCGAGGCCCGTCAGAGTTCACCCGCCTTGATGTACTTTTCGGGATCCTTGGCGAACGCCTCGCGGCAACGCGGATCGCAAAAGTAATACGTCTGGCCCTTGTACTGGTACGTTCCCCCCTCGCACGCATGCGCGTCCACATCCATGCCGCAGACCAGGTCCAGCACCGTGATGAAGGGCCGCTCGGTTCGCCGCTCCACGGGCCCGACATACTCCTCGGGACCAAACAGGAATTCCTCGCGGCAGCCGGTGTTGCAGAAGTAATAGGTTTTGCCCTCGTGCTCGTACGTACCGCCGGCGCAGCTCTCGGGATCCACAATCATGCCGCAGACGGGATCGACGGCTGGCTTCAAGTGTTCGCTCGGGTTCATAGCTTCCGCCCCTCCAGGTATTTTTCGGGAGATCGTTCAAACTTCCTGCGGCAGCGCGCACGGCAGAAATGGAGCGTGTCGCCACGGAACCGAATCGTGCCGCCGGTCTTGCTCAAGGCCGGATCGACGAGCGCCCCGCAAACGGGATCGACCGGATAGACGATGTTCGTCCACATGCCCTCGCGCACGTAGGGCATGTGCTGCTCGCGGGGCCGATCGTGGCCGGCGGTCTCCGTGTGCTCGCGCCGGGCGTCGGGCTTGAGATACTTGGCGGGCCCGGACCCCGGTGTCCGCTCCTCGTCCACGTTGCAGTAGTAATAGATCGCATCGTCGTGCAGGCGGCTGACGGCGACCTGGTCGGGGTCCACGGACATGGCGCAGGCGGGATCGGTCGTCGTGGGCGCGGTGACCATCAGGTCGGCATACGGGATGCGCGGCTCAATGTCGTCGGCCAGGCGCTCCATGCGCGGGCTGTCGAGGACTCTCTTCTTCGTGATCGGCCGATCCTGGTCTTCGCGGTGTTCGATCTCCGATGCGTGGCGGCGCTCGGACCGGGGTGACTCGTGATGCTCGCTGGCCATCCTACCCCTCCTGCTGCGGACTGACCCGCAGGAAGCGATTCTCTCAAATAATCCTATAAAACTTCGGTGGCCGGGAGAAGAGGAATCGGGGAAGCGGTCGGCGGGCAGGCGGGTAGGCGGAGTGCATGACGCCCACAAGGGGCTATGCTACAAACCCAAAGCCAAGACCTGCAGGAAGCCTGATCCGGGATTGATTCGGGACAGTACCCTCTTTCTTACCCCCTTTTTCGGACATTACCCCTTTTCCGCCAGAGCGCTCCGGGTCCTCGACCGGTGCACTGCACGTCTCCGGCGTCGCGCATTTGCCGCAGTACGCGGCGAATCAGCTCGCGACTGACGCCAGGACAGGCGCGCTCGAGATCGACCACGGCAAACGGCCCGGCCTGCTGCTCGACGGCGGCGCGGATGCGCCCGGTCTTGGCGCCGCGCGGGGCGGTCGTCTCGCCCACGCGCACCGCGAACTCGCCGTAGGCGCTCTTGAGAATGTAAAGCACGTAGTTGAGGTAAGGCCAGAAATCGTGCCGGCCTTCGTGCCACTGCCGCGAGCTGATCTCGAGCGTTTCGTGATAGCGGGCTTTGCTCTCCTCGATCAGCCGTTCGAGGCTGATGTAACGCCCAACTTCGTAGCCAAGATGATACAACAGCAGCAGGAGCAGAAGCCGCGAGACGCGACCGTTCCCGTCGCGGAACGGGTGGATGCAGAGAAAATCAAGATTGAATCCGGCGGCGGCCAGGAGCGGATGAACGGCGTGGTCCCGAACGCAGTCGCGCCAGAGCGCAAGCGTGTCTCGCAGGGCCGCCGGCGTTTGGACGGCCGTCACGGGCCGGAAGCGTACCCGCACGCGGCCGTCAGCGGCCGTCTCAATGATGTCGGCATCCTTTTCCTTATAGCAGCCGGCATCCCAGATCTGGCCGCGCACCAGGGCGTGAAGCCGCAGGACCGTCGCCTCGCAGACCGGCAGCGAGGCGCTTTGGGTGTGGATCAAATCCAGTGCGTTGCGATAGCCCTGCAGCTCCTCTTCATCGCGATTGCGCGGATGCGGGCGACCGAAGACCAGCGTCGCCACGCGATCGCGATCCACCGTCACGCCCTCGATGCGGTTCGAGGAGACGGCGCTTTCGACCAGGGCATGCTCGCGAAGGGCTTTGAGGCGCTGCGGCGCCTGGGCGGTGTACAGATCCTGCCGGCCTCGCGCCTCGCCGATGTCGGCCAGGTACCAGGCGGTTGGGGGCGGAATCGCCGTCAGCCCGCGCGCGAACTGTTCAAGCGTCTTCATCGCCGAACCTTGCTGGGTAAGGTAGCTTGTTTGTACGCCTATTCGCGCGGCTGGCGCAATCAGGAAGTTCGAAGCAGAAGTGGGGCAGGTTGGTAACCGGCCCTCTCCACCGACTCACGTCGGTGGCTACAAAACCCATTCCCACTTTTCGGTTGATTGCCGGCGCAATGACGGAAATAGTGGGGGCTGACGCCCGGGCGTTGCCCAGCGAACAGTGCCGCGGCGTCAAACGCAATCCATTGTCGGCGCTCCCTTTAGGCCACCGACATTCATGAGGAGGATTCACAACCGTGGCGATCCCCGCGCAGGACACCCAGGAGGCTCGGCGCTCGAGCGAGCAGAAGCAATTGGACGAGCTGTGCATCAACACGATTCGCACGCTGGCGATGGACGCCGTGCAGAAGGCGAACTCGGGCCACCCCGGCACGCCCATGGCCCTGGCCCCGCTGGCCTATGTGCTGTGGACGCGGATCATGCGCTACAACCCGCAAAACCCGCTCTGGTTCAACCGCGACCGGTTCGTGCTTTCGGCCGGACACGCCTCAATGCTGCAGTACGCGATGCTCTACCTGGCCGGCTACGACCTGACGCTCGAGGACCTGAAGAATTTCCGCCAATGGGGGAGCAAAACGGCCGGGCACCCCGAGTACGAACTGACGCCGGGCGTCGAGACGACCACGGGGCCGCTAGGGCAGGGCTTCATGAACGGCGTGGGCATGGCGATCGCCGAAGCGCACCTGGCGGCCGTCTACAACCGCCCGGGGCATGAGCTCATCGATCACTATACGTACGCGATCTGCAGCGACGGCGACCTCATGGAAGGCGCCTCGAACGAGGCAGCCTCGCTGGCCGGCCACCTGGGCCTGGGCAAGCTCATTTACGTTTACGACGACAATCATATCAGCATCGAGGGTCAGACGGAGCTGGCCTACACCGACGACGCGCAGCGGCGGTTCGAGGGCTATCACTGGCACGTGCAGAATCTCGGCGAGGCCGCCAACGACATCGACCGGCTCGAGCAGGCGATCCGCGCGGCGCAGGCGGTCAAGGACCGGCCTTCACTGATCATCGTCCGTTCGCACATCGGGTACGGCGCGCCGCACCGACAGGATACGAAGGAGGCGCACGGCGAGCCGCTGGGCGAGGAGGAGGTCAAGCTCACCAAGCGCAACTACGGCTGGCCCGAGGACGAGAAGTTCCTCGTGCCCGACGAGGTGCGGGCGCACATGCGCCAGGCGATCGACCGCGGCCGGCAGCGCGAAGACGAGTGGAACGAGACGTACGAGGCGTATCGGAAGGCCTTCCCCGGCGTGGCGAAGCAGTTCGACCTCGCGCGGCACAATGAGCTGCCCGACGGCTGGGACGCGAAGATCCCGACGTTCAAGCCCGAGGACGGGCCGGTGGCCACGCGCGCGGCCTCGGGCAAGGTGATCAACGCGTTCGCCGACAAGGTGCCGTGGCTGGTCGGCGGCAGCGCCGACCTCTCGCCCTCGACGCGCACGCTCATCAGCGCGTCGGGCTACTTCAAGAAGGGCGAGTACCAGAACCGCAACATCGCCTGGGGCGTGCGCGAGCACGCCATGTGCGGGTGCGCGTCGGGCATCTTCCACCACGGGGGTCTGCGGCCGTACGTGGCGACGTTCTTCGTCTTCACGGATTACGCGCGGCCGGCGATCCGCCTGGCGGCGATCATGGGCCTGCCGATCGTGTACGTCATGACGCACGATTCGATCGGCTTGGGCGAGGACGGGCCGACGCACCAGCCGATCGAGCACCTGGCCTCGCTTCGCGCGATGCCGAACATGTGCGTCATCCGGCCGGCCGACGCCAACGAGACGGCCTATGCCTGGCGCGTGGCGATGACGCGTTGCACGGGGCCGACGCTCATGGCCCTGACGCGGCAGAACGTGCCGACGTTCGACCGCGCGAAGCTGGCGTCCGCCGAGGGGGTGCTCAAGGGCGCGTACGTGCTCTCGAAGGAGAAGGGCGCCGGGCCCGACGTCATTCTCATCGCCACGGGCTCGGAAGTGCAGCTGATCCTCGCGGCGCAGGAGAAACTGGCGGCCCAAGCAATCGATGCGCGCGTGGTCAGCATGCCCAGCTGGGAGCTCTTCCGCGAGCAGCCGCCGGAGTACCGCGATGCCGTCCTGCCGCCGGACGTGCGCGCGCGCCTGGCGGTCGAGGCCGGTTCGCCGCAGGGCTGGCGCGACTGGGTCACCGAAGCCGGCGACATCCTGGGGATCGAGACGTTCGGCGCCAGCGCGCCGTACAAGGAGATCTTCAAGCACTACGGATTCACGGTGGAGAATGTGGTGGAACGGGCGAAGAAAGTTCGGGAGAATAGGTAGTGGGGCAGGTTGCCAACCTGCCAAAGTCGCATAGGCTGTTAGCCTGTGGATTTTTCAAACGGGTCCGCCGTCTCACGCACGGCGGCTGGAAGTGGGGCAGGTTGCCAACCTGCCGAAGTAGCATAGGCTGTTAGCCTGTGAGGAAGTAGCACTGGCTGTTAGCCTGTGATCTTCTCCGTCTTCTCAGGCGGCGGCTGGAAGTGGGGCAGGTTGCCAACCTGCCCAAAAGGGAACACTGGAAAACAGGAAAAGACAAAAGATTGGGCAGGTTACCAACCTGCCCCACTTTGGAGATCATCATGCGCGTCGGCATTGCGGCGGATCACGGAGGATTCGAGTACAAACAGCAGTTGATCCCGGTCCTGCGGGAACTGGGGCATGAGGTCAAGGACTACGGCGCCGACGCGCTCGATCCGGCCGACGATTATCCGGACTATGCCGGCGCCGTGGCCGGGGCTGTGGCCGCGGGCGAGGTCGAGCGCGGGATCGCGATTTGCGGCAGCGGCGTGGGCGCGTGCGTGGCGGCCAACAAGATTCCCGGTGTGCGCGCGGCGCTGGTCCACGACGCGTTCTCGGCCCACCAGGGCGTCGAGGATGACGACATGAACATCATCTGCCTGGGGGCGCGCGTCATCGGCATCGAGTTGGCCAAGGACGTGGTCAAGACGTTTCTGGGGGCGCGGTTCAGCGGCGCCGAGCGCCACCAGCGGCGCTTGAGCAAGGTGATCGCGCTCGATCGCCGGCGCGGAGGCTGTTAGTTTGTTGTTATAGTAGACCTCACGCTCCGCGTGAGGCGCATCGCGCGGAGCGTGAGGACTACTATAACTGCTACAAAAACTTTGGGGAGCGAGGGATATGGCTGCGAAGCACAATCCACTATGGAAGTTGCATGATTTGGGGCAAAGCGTCTGGCTGGATTTCATCAGCCGGGGCATGTTCGCGTCGGGCGAGCTGCGCCGCCTGATCGACGAGGACGGGCTGCGCGGGATGACCTCGAACCCGACGATCTTCAACAGCTCGATCGCCGGCACCGATTACTATGACGCCAGCATCTCCGAGCTGGCGCGCCAGGGCGCCGGCGCGCAGGAGATCATGGAGGCCGTCACGGTCGAGGACGTGCGCAGCGCCGCCGACATTTTTCGCCCGGTGTACGACAGCTCCAACGGCGAGGAGGGCTTCGTGAGCCTGGAGGTTTCGCCCCACCTCGCCTACAAGACGCAGGCCACGATCGACGAGGCGCGCCGGCTCTGGTCGAAACTCGACCGGCCCAACGTCTTCATCAAGGTGCCGGGCACGCAACCGGGCCTGGCGGCCATTGCGCGGCTCATCGACGAGGGGATCAACGTCAACGTGACGCTGCTGTTCGGCCTGCCGCGCTATCGCGAGGTTGCCAAGGCCTACATCGCGGGCATCGAGCGGCGCCTGGCGCGCGGCGAGCGCGTCGACCGCGTGCGGTCGGTGGCCAGTTTCTTCCTCAGCCGCATCGACACGTTGCTCGATCCGCAACTGGAGAAACTGGCGCAATCGGGCGGCCCCCGATCGGAGCGCGCGCGCGAACTGATGGGCGAGGCCGCGATCGGCTCGGCCAGGCTGGCCTACGAGATCTACAAAGAGCTCTACCGGGGCGAGAAATTCCGCGGCCTCGAAGTGCGCGGCGCGCGCCCGCAGCGCCTGCTCTGGGCGAGCACGAGCACGAAGAATCCGGCCTACAGCGACGTGAAATACGTCGATACGCTGATCGGCCCGGAGACGATCAATACGATGCCGATGGAGACGGTGGAGGCCTACCGCGATCACGGCAACCCGGCGCCGCGGCTGGAGGAGCAGGTCGGGCGCTACGGGCGGCTGCTGGCGGACCTGCAGGACATGGGGATCGATCTGGACCAGGTCACCGAGCAGCTGGAGCGCGAGGGCGTGGACAAGTTCGTCAAGCCCTACGACGAGCTGCTGGCGACGCTGGAGCGCAAGCGCACCGAGGCGCTGGAGAAAGCGCGAAGCGCGCGGTAGACGCCTCAAGCGCTTTGGAGAATTGCGCCGCATGCGCCGTGGAGGCATGAAGGTCAAGTAGACGTTTATGTCCAAGGGCCCATATTGTCCATGCCGTCCATTCTCGTCATGGTGCCGCCGCGGCACGAAAAGAGGCGGACCTGCAGGTCCGCCTTCTCCTCACGTCGGTGCCTACAGTGGCCTGGTCCACCTCCTCACGTCGGTGGCTACAAAAACTGCTTCACCTCCTCACGTCGGTGGCTGCAAAAACTTGACAGGCTAACAGCCTATCCCACGTCGCGTTTTCCTATTGCAGCCGCGCGCTTGCTGACGGACAATACTCTCGCACGCAGGAAGGCGTGACGCCAAGGCTTCTGGCTGAAGAGTTCCAAGGAATGCCCGACGAGTTCGACACCGAAGACGAGGTCGAGGAGCACCTCCTGGCCGGGCGCTATCCCGAGGCATTGGCGCTCCTCGAGCGCCTCCTCGATGCGGCGCCCGACAATGCCGCCGGCCTGGTGATGCGGTCGGAGGCCTACCGGGCGCTGGAGCGTTACGAGGAGTCGCTGGCGGACCTTGAGCGCGCGGCGGAACTCGCCCCGCACGATGCCGAGGTCTTTGCGGCCCGCGGCGAAACGTTGCAGCTCATGGACCGGTTCGAGGAGGCCCTGGCGGACTTCGACCGCGCCGCCGTCCTCGACCCCACCGATCCGACGATTTTCGCCGTGCGCGGCGACACCTACTCGGCCCTGGAGCGCTACGAAGAGGCGCTGCAGGACTATGACCGCGCAATCGAGCTCGAGGCGCTCCCCTGCGAGGCCGACTACGGCGACGAGGACGAAGCCGAGGCGGCCGAGGAGGAGGACGACGACGAGCCCGGCCCGGACCCGGTCACGCTGGCCAGCCGCGGTCAAATCTACCGCGTCCTGGACCGCCACGAGGAGGCCCTCGAGGACCTCAGCCGCGCGATCGAGATGGACCCGGAGTTCGCCTGGGCGCTGGCCGAGCGCGGCGAGGCCTATCGGCTCATGCGACAGTACGGCAGGGCGATTGCCGACTTCAACCGCGCGATCGATCTGGATCCCGAGGAGGACTGGGCGCTCTCCAAGCGCGGCGAGCTGCAGCTGGCGTTCCGCCAGCCCGAGAAGGCGATCGAGGATTTCAACCGCGCGATCGAGATCGATCCCGATGATTGGTACTACTACCTGCGTGGCCTGGCGTGGCGGCTGCTCGAGCGCGAGAGCCGGGCCGTGGCGGATTTCCGCGCGGCCCTCGAGCGCGTTCGGGAGAAAATCGACGACGCGCCCGAGGTCGGGCGCGACCTGGCCAACGCCGCTACGTATCACCTGGCGCTGGGCGCGTTCGAAGAGGCCGAGCGGCTGTATCGCGACGCCCTGGCCGGCCGGACCACGGCGGGCGTCATCCGCGAGACGGTCGGCGATCTCGACGATTTCCTGCACGTCTTTCCCCAGCACGAACAGGCCCGAAAAATGCGCGATCTTCTGGCGTCGGCGCTGGGAGAATGAGACGGGCGCTGGAAGTGGGGCAGGTTGCCAACCTGCCCAACCTTCGAAAGCACTCCATCCTTACGGGATGTACGTAGTTCCCACTTCAGCGGGCCTCTCGGTCTTTAAGCGCCCACTGAAGTGGGAACTACA
>Ga0214473_10010090_pt1 | contig 11133 bp, 10 predicted proteins | sample RVTome_7_FD_203509 | JGI IMG/M metagenome (GOLD analysis project Ga0214473, IMG submission 203509) | Soil microbial communities from uranium-contaminated site in the Upper Colorado River Basin, Wyoming, United States - RVT98D197 | ecosystem: Environmental > Terrestrial > Soil > Contaminated >...
ATATAGGCGTAGGGGTTGTTATCTCCCCCTTGGAATGTTTTGAAAAATCAGTAGCCGCTTTTTGAAAAGTTTGGATATTGTAAATAAATTTCTTGAATATGCAGTTTACTATCGAAAAAGATTATCGGTATATTGCTGCTCGTTTCGTCAGCCAAAAAATCCTAAAGGAGGTTTTGTCGAGAAATATTCAGGGGTGTATTGCCTCCATTTTTAATCACTCCTTCAACATCGAAACGGATGAGCGATTTTTAATAAATATAGGAGCAGAAAATCTTCCCATGACTCCGAGATCGATATTATTATCGATAGAGGATTTCCACGAGGAGATATTTCCCGAGATTTATTCAGGTTTGCCCTTCTCTACGCTGAAGGGCTCATTGTATTTCCCTGGAATAGGACTTTTTATTTCGGTTCAAAAGGCAGCCCAGTTCAATCCTAAAAAGAATCTCCTCAAGGAAATTTTGCCGAAGGAGAGGGTCGAAAGGAACCTTAGTGCTGGGGCTGAGTTTATTCGTAGGGCAAGGAAAAGAATTCGAGGAATTGATTACTCGCCACTTTCCGATTATTTTCTATGCAGAAATGGATTCATCTCTTCTACACAAGGCAAACCTGAAGAAATCACTTTTACCGCCTCAAAAAGAAGAGACCTCTTTTACGGTTCAGATCCAAAGTTGTGGAAGAGAATCGATTCGTTTTTGTATGCCATCAGGAAGCACTCTTGGGACGAAGTTACTGTGGCTTTGAAACTTATTTTGGGCTTTGGACCTGGGCTCACTCCATCAGGGGATGATTTTCTTTCCGGATTTATAGCCGCGGGAATAGCAGTCAACCAGGTTAGGGAAAGTATATCTGATTCGATAAGAAGAATTATAGATAAGGTAAGGGAAGAGGCGGATGGGAAGACCACCAAAGTCAGTATTTCGATGATTGAAGATGCATGTAACGGCGATTTTGCGGAGCCAGTTTGGAAATTCATTCGGATTACCCTTTTATCGGAGGAGATGAGTGAGATTGAATCCGCTTGCCAAAGACTATGGAAAATAGGAGGGAGTTCGGGCGAAGATCTTTTTAACGGTTTGGCGACAGGGATTTTGTTTTTTATTTGTAATGGCCATAATATCAAGAATTCCCAGTAAGAAATAGACTCTGGTCTATAAAAAGACATATCAGGATATTCGAAGAACAGGATGGGTGACTAAGGTAGGGATTGGATTTATAGCCCTAAATATCAAAAAAGGAGGCCAAAATGATGACGAAAAAGATTACCAGAATTCTATTATTGATTGCCCTTTTCGTTTTTGGAGGAATGGAAAATGACCTTGTATGGGCCCAAGATACCATTCGGATTGGAGGGACAATGGCCTTGACCGGCCCGGGGGCGACCTACGGAGTAGGGGTCATGCGTTCGGCGACCATTGCCGTGGATGAAATCAATGCCAAAGGGGGCATCAACGGGAAAAAATTGCAATTTATATGTTTGGATAGCGAGCACCAGCCGGTCAAAACCATCGCCAATGCCCGCAAACTGGTTGAAAAGGAGAAAGTTGTGGCCATGCTCGGATGCTCGAACAGTGCATCCAATATTGCCTTGGCCCCCATCATCAACGACGAATTGAAAGTTCCGGTGTTGGTGATCACCGATGCCATGGAGATCATCGAGAATGAAGCGGCACAGAAAGGCCTGCCGAACTATATGTTCCGCTTTCAGATGTATGGGACGGGACAAACCAAGGCGATGTTCACCTTTGCCAGGGAAAAGTTTGGTTATAAAAATATAGCTCTTCTTACCTGGACAGGAGGGTGGGGAGTTACTGGAAGGACAGGGCTACGGGACAGATTGAAGGAAGCCAATATTAAGGCAGTTGCGGACGAGACCTACGATTCGGCGGATACCGATATGACGCCCCAGATCCTAAAAATCAGGGCGGCAAAAGCGGATGTCATATTGGATTACGGGATCGTAAGAGAGAATGTGTATGCTCTGAGAGCCAAGGATAAATTGGGAGATAAAACGCCCATCATCGCGACTCATGCCCTGGCGAGCCTATCTTTTTGGGAAGCGGCAGAAGGTTTGGCGGAAGGCGTGATGTGTACCACCTGGGTGACGGTAGACGGCCCTCGAACGGAGAAACTAAATAAGTTTTTGGCCGAATATAACCGGAGATACGGTCCGAATCTGGAATCGGTAACCGGGACGCTTGCCGCTTACGATGAAATTTATCTGCTGGCCCAAGTGATCGCCAAAGTGGGCCCGAATCCCAAGGCCATCCGGGATGGGCTGGAAAATATCCCCTCTTACAGCGGCCTGACCCGGGAATTTAAACGCCCGGTCTATACCAAGAACCGTCATGAAGCTTTCATCTGGGACCAGGATTTCTTCCTTTGCCGGTGGACCTCGGGAAAACTGCTCAAAGTGAATTTTGATGGGAAAGGCCCCTATGTAAATATTCCTCCGTCGGATCAGAAGAAATATATCAACAAAAAGACGGGTGGGTTGGAATAATGGAAAGGTCTAGAGAGATTCACTCTTGTCCAAATTAGGTTTTTAAAAAAATAGGCCCCGAGTTACTTTTGTGGTAGAGTAATTTCCGCCAAGAAAACTCAATCACAAAAGGAGGGCCTACGATGAATCGGTTTAGTAGCATATTCAGCCAACTTTTACAACTGTTTCCTGGACCGAGTTTCAAAAAGCGGTCCAAGGGACCCGAGCCGAAGGTCACGCCCGGGGTTTTACGTGTTGGGAACAATTCGTATCCATGCTCTTCTGCCAATTAGGTCGAGCTCATTCCCTACGAGAGATTATCGGAGGCTTACGAAGCTGTAGGGGGAAGCTGAAGCATTTGGGCATCACGGCTCCGAATCGCTCCACCCTGGCCTATGCCAATGGGCACCGTCCCTGGCAACTGTATGAAACGCTTTTCCTCCAATTGCTGGATCGGTACCGGATCCAAGTCGGAGGCAAAAAAAAGTTCCGATTCAAAAACAAACTGGTCAGTCTCGATTCGTCGACCATCGATTTATGCTTAAGCATGTTCAATTGGGCACACTTCCGGAGAGCCAAAGGTACCATCAAATTGCACCTGCTTCTGGATCATGACGGATACCTTCCCTCCTTTGCCGTGATCACCGAGGGGAAAGTGGCTGATGTCAAAATCGTTCCTCAGTTTCGGTTTCTTCCCGGAACGATCGTTGCGTATGATCGGGGATATAATGATTATGAATTGTTTGGCCAATGGACTACCCAGGGTGTTTTTTCGTCACCCGAATGAAGGACAACGCCTTGTACGAAGTCGTGGGAGAGAAGAAACTCCCCGAGAATCGCAATATCCTCAAAGATGAGCTGATCGAACTTAGAGGGATCAAAGCCATCGAGAAATGCCCACATCCTCTTCGACGGATCGAAGCTTATGACCAGGAGAGTGAGGAAGTGTTCGTGTTTCTGACCAACAACCTGGAGTTGGGGGCAACAACGATTGTCGCGATCTACAAAGACCGTTGGCAGATCGAGATCTTCTTTAAAGCCCTGAAGCAACACCTCAAAATTAAAACCTTCGTGGGCACCAGTGGCAATGCCGTCCGGATTCAAATTTGGACAGCATTGATTGCGATTTTGATTCTGCGCGTTCTTCAACTTCGATCTCAATTCAACTGGTCCCTTTCAAACTTGGTGGCCTTACTCAGGATGAATCTCTTTACCCATCGGGATCTATGGGCTTGGCTCAATCACCCCTTTCAGATTGATCCCGTCCCATATGAACCGGAGCAGCTGTCTCTCTGTCTGGCTTAATTCGAACAGCATTTTAACTGGCAACCTGGATTTCAAAAGGTAAAACTCTTGTCCAAAAAGCTAATAATTTCAATCGACGATTTCAGAAACCTCGGCTAATTTGGACAGCACTGAGAGAGATTGGGAGATTTCTCTAGACCTCTATCCCACCACCTGATTTGGCACGTTGGAATGGGATTTTTAAAACTCAAATTTACTAAGGTGGTCGAATGAGATTTTTTCTAACCATTTTGATCAGTGGGATTGCAACGGGAAGTATCTATGGATTGGTTGCCGTAGGGTATAGCATTACCTATACCACTATGAACGTCCTCAATTTCGGAATGGGTTCGTGGGTCATGCTAGGGGCGATGTTAGGCTTTACTTGCTACGTCTGGTGGGGCTTAAACATATTTTTTACGATTTTCCTGGTGATAGTTTTTATTTTCTTCTTTGCCATCTTCATGGAACGAATTAGTGTCCATCCATTCGTTATGGCGGGTTCGTATGTTTGGATTATGAGTACACTGGCCGTTGGAATGCTGATGCAAAATGGCGCCCAACTGATCTGGGGAAGAGAGCCATTACCATTTCCCTCTAGTCTGGGGAAGACAGCGATTAGAATTTGCGGCATAGGAATTTATCCGCAAGAATTATTAATAATCGGTGCAGCACTCCTGATCATGATTCTTTTGGAGATTTTTTATAAAAGAACTCTGACCGGAAAGGCTTTGCGGGCAACGGCCTTTAATCTGGACATAGCGGCCCTGATGGGCATTAACACTACATTTATATCCGTCCTATCCTATTCCATTTCCGGGAGTATCGCGGGTACGGCGGGAGTCTTAATCGCCCCCATTACCCTTGCCGAGGCAACTATGGGTACGGTTCTTGGAGTCAAAGCTTTTGGAATTGCCATCATCGGGGGGCTAGAATCGGCCAAGGGTATTTTTATTTGCGGAATTCTGTATGGTGTGATGGAAGGAGTGATTTCGGGATACCTTTATAGCGGAATCAGAGATATTATTGGATTTTCCATCGTCATTTTATTGCTCTTTCTGAGACCGCAGGGATTATTCGGGATAAAAACGATTAAAAAGGTTTAGGTAATGCGAAGAATTTATACTCAGAATCCTCTTGTTTGGGTTCTAATCATCCTAGCCCTTGGCTTTCTGGCCAGTTTGCCCCTTTATGCAGGAACCTATTACACTTTCCTGGCTGTTCTATCCTTTATTTATATCATCATTTCCATTGGGTTAAATATTTTAACAGGGTATGCAGGCCTATTTTCTTTGGGACATGCTGGTCTGGCGGCCATTGGTGCGTATACCTCTGCTATTCTTAGCAAGGGATTGATGCCCATCTCATGGATCTCGGACGCAGGATTTCATGTCCTCATCGGAATAATCTCCGGGGTTATTTTATCCTGTTTGGTTGGCGCCCTTTTGGCCTATCCTTCTTTAAAGACCAAGGGCCCTTATTTGGCCATGGTCACGATTTCCTTTGGCTGGATCATTTGGAAAATTTTGATGGAATGGATTCCGGTGACCGGAGGGGATTTAGGAATCAGAGGGGTGCCTCGTCCGAACATAGGCTCGATATCACTAGTCACCGAAAAATTTTATTTTATTGTTTTGATATGTTGCTTAGGTGCTTTAATAGTTCAAAGAAATATCATCAAATCTCGTTTCGGACGGAATTTTCTTGCTCTTAAATTCAGCGAGCCGGCAGCGGCGTCCGTGGGAATCCACATTCATAGGTACAAAGTATTGGCCTTCATGGTCAGTGCTTTTTTCGCGGGTCTCGGAGGGGCTCTTTTCGCCCATCAACAAAACTATATCAACCCGGACTCGTTTCATTTTTTCGACTCGGTATTTTATCTGTTAGCTGTTCTTTTTGGAGGGGCGGGCACTCTATTGGGCCCAGTTGTTGGATCTATCGTATTAACGATTCTTCCCGAGATGCTTCACGGGTTTGATCTCTATAGGTTAATTATATACGGAGTCATCATTATTGCGGTCTTATACTTATTGCCCAAAGGAATCTTAGGGCAAATTGAATCTTTTTTTGAAGCACGGAAAAAGGGCATCCTAGAACCAACATTCGAAAAAATCGAGAAGGAGAAAGAAAAGATTTCAGATATCTGTGGAACCGGGAAGGACCAAACTGACAGTCCAGATGGGATATTGCTTAAAACCTCTGAGTTGACAATGAAATTTGGTGGACTGGTGGCGATCGACGGGGTCGAGATAGAAGTAAAACGGGGTAGCATTCATAGCATCATTGGCCCCAACGGTGCTGGGAAGACAACACTTCTGAACCTTATATCCGGTTTCTATTCTCCCATGAGCGGGGATATTATTTTTGAGAATAAAACGATAGCGGGGTGTAAGCCCCATCAACTGGCGTTAGAAGGATTGGCGAGGACATTTCAAAACATTCAACTTTTTGCGGATCTGTCGGTGTTGGATAATACTTTAATCGGATTCCAGCCTCATTTTAGAAAAAATATATGTCAAGCTGCCTTCCGAATGAAGAGTTTCAACATGGAAGAGGCCCATATTCGAAAACGAGCCCTTGATCTTTTAGAATTTATGGGCCTGGAAAAGCATATTGATGTGATGGCCTCCAGCCTTCCCTACGGGTATCAGCGAAAACTCGAGATTGCCCGGGCTTTGGCTGTAAAGCCGAAACTGTTACTCCTGGATGAGCCTGCCGCCGGATTAAACGCTGGTGAAATAGAGGAATTAGATCTGCTGATTAAGCAGATTAAGAAAAACGGGATAACCGTCATTTTGGTCGAACATCATGTGGACCTGATCATGAAAATTTCCGATCGAGTCACCGTATTGGATTATGGTTTAAAGATCGCAGAGGGATCTCCGGAGGAAGTGCAAAATAATCAAAAGGTCATCGAAGCCTATTTAGGGGAGTCATTAAAATAATGCTTCATATTCGGGATTTACATGTTCATTATGGGAGTGTGGAGGCCATAAAAGGCATTTCCTTAGACCTTGGGGAAAATGAAATTGTGGTGGTTATAGGAGCCAATGGAGCTGGCAAGACTACGATTTTAAAGGCTATCATCGGATTGTTGAAACCCTCATTGGGAGAGATCTGGTTCCATGAAAAGAACATTAGTCACCATAAAGCCTATGAATTAATCAAGATGGGTATGTGTTTAATTCCTGAGGGCCGGCAGATCTTTCCCGACCTGTCCGTCAGGGAAAATATGCTACTCGGAGCGTATCATCGACTCCGGAAGGGGGAAAAGGAATCTGTAGAAAAGGATATCCAGCGGTATTTTGATCTTTTTCCCATTCTAAAAGCAAGAACCGATCAACTCGGAGGAACTTTGTCGGGTGGGGAGCAGCAGATGCTGGCTCTTGCCAGGGGGTTGATGTCTTCACCTAAATTGTTGCTTATGGATGAGCCTTCGCTTGGGTTGGCTCCCAAAATTGCTAAACAGATTTTTGATACCATCTACATTCTCAATCAAGAAGGAAAAACGATATTATTGGTTGAGCAACTGGCTTGGTTGGGCCTTGGAGTGTGCAATCGAGGATATGTTTTGGAGAATGGGAGGATTGCTCTGAGTGGAAATCGAGAGAATCTTCTTGCTAATGCCAAGGTTGTTGAAGCCTATATAGGCAGAAAGAAAAAGGAATCGCCGTAGGTACGTAAAGGACCCTTTCCCGTAAGAGTTTAAATCTGGATTCGATAATTTCATAACGAAAAAAGGAGGGCGGACAATATGAGTAACCAATGGAAACCTTGGGCCTCCGCAAGAGTAAAGCCTGAATGGCAACCGCGAAGAGTTTTTGGCACCCAAGGAGTGGATTGGCAAGAAAGAGTTAATTTCGAACGTTTAAGAAAAGAGAGGCTTCAGAGGTTGCAAAACGAGATGCGAAAAAGCGATTTGGCTGCGCTTCTCTTATATCGAGGGGATAACATTCGTTATGCTACCAATATGTGGAATGGAACCTGGCGAGAAGGAGCCTTTCGATACTGCTTAGTTCCAGCCGAAGGGGAACCAATCCTATTTGAAGGAGTTGGATGTGATATGGATGTTGCCGAACTTTACATCCCCTGGATTAGAGGGCACATCAAACCATCTATAAGTTACACGTTTTACCCCGGAGGGGCATTCCAATGGGGCCTCGTTCGGCACATAGAACAAATTAAATCCGTTTTGAGAGACGAGGGGATCAGTCTTACGGCCAAGATCGGTGTTGACCTGATGGATTTCACGACCCATACTGCTTTTAAGGATGCAGGTTTAGAGAATCTAGTAGGCGGCTTCCCGGTTATTTCAGCCGCTAAGTGGATAAAAACAAAAGATGAACTGGAACTATTAAAAATTGCCATGTGTACAGCTGATGCCTGTTTTGGTTTACTGAGACAAGAATGGGTTAAATCGGGGGTTAAAGAGTGTGAACTTGAGGCCAAGATTGCTGAATTTATGATTTCTCATAACATGGAACAAGGGCTAACGATTATTGGGTCAGGGGGAAATACCAATCCCCTGATCCGAGCTTGGAGCGATAAAATGCTTCGACCGGGTGATATGGTCATTATGGATATCACTTGGACATATATGGGCTATACAACCGATTACGTTCGGTGCTGGCCAGTTAGTCATATATGGAGCAAAAAGCAGAAGGAACTTTACAAACGAACCTATGAATCTCTCATGAAGGCGTGTGAGGCTATCAAACCAGGAGCCACCACAGCTGAGGTGGCTGAGAAGTTCGAACATTACGCCGACGATGTGTATAAGTCAGCGCCGGTAGTGAATGCCGCTCATAGCATTGGACTAGGTCTATATGAGGGCTATTGGATATCCAGGGCCTTTTCTATGGAGTTTCCCATGCCCATTATGGAAGGTATGTATTTTGCGGTTGAAACTTATGCCGGAGACCCGGGAGGAGACACCGGTACAAGGTTAGAACGGGATGGAGTGGTGACAGATAAAGGGTTTGTGCCATTTGATTTGTTTCCGTTTGAAGAAGATGTCCTCAAGAGCATATAAAAGATCGGATACGGGTTTACTTTGTAGAGGTCATTCGTTTACTGGCTGTTGAAAGAGACAGAATGATTAGTTCAAAGTTCGCTGTTCTTGCCATCGGAGGGAATTCTCTAATAAGGGATAATGCCCACGTGGCCTTATCCTGGCAGTATGAAGCCGTGAAAGAGACCAGCAAGTATATTGCCGATCTCATTGGAGAGGGACTGAGTATCGTGATTACGCACGGGAATGGTCCTCAGGTCGGTTTTATCTACAGAAGAGGTGAACTCGCCCGCCACGAGCTCCCCCTTATTCCCTTAGACATCTGCGGTGCGGACACCCAAGGGGCGATTGGATACATGATTCAAAAGGCTCTTCTGAACGAATTTCGGAAGAGAGGTCTTACTAAGGAAGTGACCACCATTGTGACTCAGACCATTGTGAGCAGGAACGACCCCTCCTTTGATCATCCATCGAAACCCATTGGTTCCTTTATGTCGGAGAAAGAAGCCACCACAAACAAGGAAGAATTTGGGTGGGTGGTTGTGGAAGATGCAGGGCGGGGGTTTAGGCGTGTTGTTCCATCTCCAGTCCCCGTAGAGATCGTTGAATTGGGTGCAATCAGGATATTGGTGGAAAAGGGGTATATTGTTGTTTCTACTGGCGGAGGAGGTATTCCCGTTGTTCGGAATGATCAGGGAGATCTTGAAGGTGTTGAAGCCGTTATTGACAAGGATTTGGGGTCTTCCCTTCTGGCCAAAAACCTTGGTGCAGATACGTTCATCATTTCAACGGCTATTGATGCGGTTTATTTGAACTATGGGAGAGAAAACCAGAAGCCCATTAGCCGTAGCACCCTTCCCGAAATAAAAAAGTACCTGGCAGAAGGGCATTTCAAGCCGGGATCGATGAAGCCGAAAATTCAGGCCATCATTGAGTTTCTTGAAGGCGGGGGGAAGAAGGCAATTATCACCTCCCCGGAGAATCTCTTGAAATCGGTCAAAGGGGAGTGCGGAACGACGATTGTACAATAAATAAGTCAAAAAAGGAAAAAGAGGGGACAAAGTGGGGACGACGTCCGTCTTTGATCGAGCCCACTATTATCCGGGGCAGAGGGAATCGACCCTTAAGGTGATTGCCGATAAAGAGACAGGCCGTGTCCTCGGAAGTCAGGCAATCTGGGTGGGGCCTTCGGACAAATTCATAGATATCCTAGCCACGGCACTTCAGGCCAAGATGACATGCCGTGAACTGGCATCCGTAGACCTTGCCTATGCACCTCCATTTAGCCCTGCTCTTTCCCCGGTGATCGATGCAGCCAATGTGCTGTTAAACAAACTGGAAGGGAAGGTAAAGGGGATCCAATTCTCTGAGGTGAGAGAGAAGTTAGAGAACTCGAAAGAAGCCCTTCAAATTTTGGATGTCAGAGAGAAAGATGATGTGGAACGGAAAAGTATTCCCGGATCGGTCTGGATTCCTCTGGGGGAATTGATCGAGACATAGTTCCAAAGGCTTCTAAATTTTTCCCACCCTCTGATTTCGTCCAAACCGGTTTAGCGGGCTTGCTATATCGAGAAAAAATATGAAGATACAGTCATCATCGATGGAGTCAGTTTTACCAGTCGGGTCCTGCAGAAGATGGTGGAAAAGGGAAGGCAATATCCTGACAAAGAAGATGCGGATTTTCATCTGGCCCTCATGCTGGTAGCCCACAATCAGATCCAGACACACGTCACGTACACCCTTTATGGCATCCTGAAGGAATGGATCGAGAAATATTATTATAAGTTGATGAGCAAGTCCGATCTCAATCTATTTGAATAACATTTCGCCATTCTGGAGCCTATTAATTGGGAGAATTGGATTTAGCAGTACGGTAAAACGCCCCACCAAGAAGGAACTGAATCACCCGGACAATCGGATTAGGCTGCGGATTGCGCGAAAAACCGTGCAGCTCCAAACTACAAAAACTCATGTCCATTGGTAATTACTCTACGACTTTCCCTTTACCCTGACCGGACTCTAGGAGAATAAATCAAAAAATGGAGGTTGGAGCAGGGCCTTTTCTAAGGGATCTCGCCAAGCCAACAAAAAAAGAATTTATAGAGATTAGTTCAAGAAGTTAAGTTGAATTTTTGATTTACCGATTTCTACTGATTCTCATTTCAAAATCTTCAATTATTGCCACTCGGCTGCTGCGGCAATCGTGCTGCAAGGAACAAAAAGGGGTCAGGAACAATCTCCTAACCCCTCGAATTTGCTGGCTCCCCGGGCAGGACTCGAACCTGCAACCTAGTGGTTAACAGCCACCCGCTCTGCCGATTGAGCTACCGAGGAATGGTTCTAAACGATATAGGCT
>Ga0214473_10010091_pt1 | contig 11133 bp, 9 predicted proteins | sample RVTome_7_FD_203509 | JGI IMG/M metagenome (GOLD analysis project Ga0214473, IMG submission 203509) | Soil microbial communities from uranium-contaminated site in the Upper Colorado River Basin, Wyoming, United States - RVT98D197 | ecosystem: Environmental > Terrestrial > Soil > Contaminated >...
CTCCCGTGGCAGGAATGCGGAGATGTTCTCGGAGACGCGAGACTTCACGGAGGATGAACATAACCAGCTCTACAAACACCTGGAGGATTTTTACCTCCAGGACTTCGTCCAGAAGGTCCACGAGGGGAGGGACATCGCCCCGGAACAGGTCGATAGCATCGGGAGGGGAAGAGTCTGGACGGGTGAGCAAGCCATGGAGCTCGACCTCGTGGATGAGGTCGGCGGGATCTGGAAGGCGGTCGAGCTGGCGAAAGCGCTGGCCGAGATCCCGGAGGACGTGGAAGTCTCGCTCGTCCAGATCCCGAAGCCGAAGGAGCTCCTGGAACTCCTCCTCGAGGGAGATCTGGTCATGGAGCCCCCGTCGGTCCGTTTCGCGCCGCAGACGGAGGAGTTGATCACACGGCTTCAGTGGCTCAACTTCATGGGATCCGGTGAGATCATGGCCATGATGCCGTACCGGATCGAGTTCGAGTGAGGCCGTTCGGCTCGAGGGAATCCTGTTTCTCTAGACGAATTTTCAGGAGCACTCTTCATGGTTGCTAAAGAAAGCAACTGCCTCAAGGAACGTCTCGAGGATCTCTACCGGACCTACCACCGGAGCTACCTCGCGACCGATCCGCTCCTCCTGGTGCATCGATACCGCCGACCTGAGGATCAGGAGGTCGTCGGCTTTCTGGCCTCGTCGCTCGCCTACGGGCGGGTCGAGCACATGGTCAAAACCCTCGAGCGCATCTTCGCCGTCATGGGGCCGAGCCCTCATGCCTTCGCGAGGCGGTTCATCCCCTCGCGACACTCCCGCCTCTTCGATCCCATTACCTATCGATTCCATACGGGCCGCGATATCGCCTCCCTCCTTTACGCCATCCGGCAGATGCTGGAGGGGTGGGGATCGATCGAAACATTCTTCCTCTCCCGAACGGAAGGGGGTAACGGAGGGATGAAAGGGCGGATCGAGGGCTTCTCGAGCGGAGTTCTGGGACTCGATGACGGGCCGTTCGGCTGGCGCGATGGCCCCTCCGACTCGGGCTTCCGCTTCACTTTCCCGCTCCCGAGCCGGGGGAGCGCCTGCAAACGGCTGAACCTCTTCCTGCGCTGGATGGTAAGGAAAAACGACGGCCTCGACCTCGGGCTCTGGCGCTCGATCGATCCGTCGGAGTTGATCATCCCCCTCGACACCCACGTGAGCCGTGTGGCCCATGCCATCGGGCTCACCGATCACAGACAGCCCTCCTGGAAGGCCGCGTGTGATGTGACCTCATCCCTCGCCAGCCTCAACCCGTCCGATCCCGTGAAGTACGATTTTTCCCTCTGCCGGCTGGGGATCCTCAAGGAGTGCCCGTCGAGGCGGCTCGCTTCCAGGTGCCGCGCCTGTCTCCTTGATGGGATCTGTCGCTTTTCGTCCCGTCAGCGGAAGTAGATATTCAGGCCGACGTCCCCCCGAAGGAATAGCGCCTCGGTTTCGCCGTCCGCCTGGATCTTGAACGGGGCCACGTCCGCCGTCACGGAAAAGGCGTCGTTGATGTACGCTTCCGCTCCCCCGAATATTCCGAACTCGAAGGAAGTCGCATTCGCGATCTCGCCGATCCCGATCTCGCCGCCGATATGGATCTGCACGTCATCGAGCTCCGTGACCCGGCCGGCTCCCCGGAAGAGAACCCCAAAGTTGTTCGTGTCGATGGTGCTGAAGCTCAGCCCGAAGTCGATGAGGTAGGTGTCCTGCACGACCAGTCGGAAGGTCGGTATGATCCCGCCGGTGGTGGTGTAGACGCCCCCTCCCAAGGTGATATCTTTTGCCATGGCCGGTTGGAGAGGGTGGATCCACAGGGCGAGGAACAGGCTCAGGGCGGCAACTCTTTTCATGACTCCCCCTTTCTTTGGGTGAAAGAAAAGTTCAGCGGCCGGTCCTTCCGAACGGCGGCCATCCTGTGGTGCGATTCTGTTTGTGACGATCTGTCCGGTGCTTCGAGTCTCCGGAAATCTATCGCGATGATACGTGCCTTGTCAACGAACTGGCGTGGACGCCGGATCACCTGTTCTCCTTGAATATCGTGGGCGGAGGCCCTATATTCAGGCACCTTTTGACGGGACCGCTGACCGGCCATCACGGGAACACCATGGAGCTGATCAAAGAACTCATCGACGTGCTCCTGCACCTCGACGCCTACATGAACGTCGTGATCCAGAATTATGGTGCCTGGACCTATCTGATCCTCTTTCTCATCATCTTTTGCGAGACGGGACTGGTCGTCACTCCGATCCTCCCCGGAGACTCGCTCCTCTTTGCCGCCGGGACCTTCGCGGCGAGCGGTTCATTGGATGTCCACTGGCTCTTCGTTCTCCTCTCCGTTGCCGCAGTGGCAGGTGACAACCTGAATTACTGGATCGGATATCTGGTCGGGCCGAAGATCTTTCACAAGGAGAGGGTCCGTTTCCTGAACAAAGAGTACCTGATGCGGACTCACAACTTTTACAAGAGGTATGGACGCCAGACGATTATCATCGCCCGTTTCCTCCCGATCATCCGAACCTTTTCTCCGTTTGTCGCCGGGATCGGGACCATGCGATATCTGCAATTTGTTTCGTTTGACATCTTCGGGGGTGTTCTCTGGATTACGATATTCGTCTTCGGTGGCTATTATTTCGGGGGTCTCCCCTTCGTCAAAGGGAATTTCACCCTCGTCATCCTCGCCATCATCTTCATCTCGATCCTTCCCGGAATCGTGAGTTACCTCCGCCACCGATACGCCGGAAAGAAGCCGTCAGAAACTCGATCTGGCCCTTCCAGACCTGAGTGATTCGTCATGCGCCTCCCTCTGTTCCAACATGCCCACGCCGTATTGACAAGGGGTGATCGGCGAGTTTATTATCTTTCGATAAGCCCATGAAAGAGGAACTTCCCAAGCAAATCGGCCACTACGAGATCGTCGAGGTCCTCGGAAGCGGTGGGATGTCCACCGTTTACAAGGGTATTCAGCCTTCCCTCAACCGCTCGGTGGCCATCAAGGTCCTCCCCATCCACATGGCAAAGGAGGAGGAGCTCGTCGGGCGTTTCGAGCGTGAGTCCTCGATCATCGCCAGCCTGAATCATCCGAACATCATCCAGATCTACGACCGGGGGGTCGACGAGGGGAACTACTACATCGTCATGGAGCTGGTGGATGGCGGGGGCCTGGACCGCATGATCCACGCGAAGCCGCTCCCGATCTATCAGGTCGTAAACTTCGCGGTCCAGATCGCCAGGGGGCTCGAATTCGCTCACGCCAAGGGTGTCGTCCACAGGGACATCAAGCCGTCGAACATCCTGATCTCGAGCGAGAGCGGGACGGTCAAGATCTCGGACTTCGGCATCGCGAAGCTGGCCGAGGAACAGATGGCCGACCGGATGCTCACCCGGGAGAAGACGGCGATCGGGACGGCCGACTATATGTCCCCCGAACAGAGGCGCGATTCACGGCAAATCGATGCCCGCTCGGATATCTTCTCGTTCGGTATCCTGCTCTATGAAATGGTCGCGGGGCGGATCCCCATCGGACGCTTTCGGAACCTCCACGAGCTGAGGGATGACACCCCTCCGCTCCTCAACCAAATCGTCATCCGCTGCCTCCAGGAGGATCCCGTTGACCGCTATCCCTCCTTTACCGAGGTCATCGCCGATCTCAACAAGGTTACCCAGAGGGGACTCGTCTATCGGGAGGCGATCGACCGGATGGCAGAATCTGTCTTTCTCCTCAGGAGCCGGGCGAAGACAGCCATCACGGAAAACTTCTCCACGATGCCATGGACCAAGCGTCTCAAGGTCGTGGGGCTGATCGCCGGGGCGATGGCGGCCACGATCTACCTGAGCGTTCTGGTCGTAAACGCCGTCCGTGAGGGGCCTTCGGAGCCGGAGGCTTTGTCCCAGGAAGAGCGGCAGAGCGAAGCGCCGGAAAAAGCCGAAGCCTCTGAGAGAGAAGAACCCTCGGGACATACTCGAGTCATCAAGAAAAGCCCCGTGAAGGAACAAAAGCCGGAATTTACCACGGCCGATGCGTACCTCAAGGAGAGAAGGTACGATGACGCCCTGGAGGTGCTGCGGGAAATCCGGACGGAGGCGGGCGAGGCGAATAATGCAAAACGGGCGGCAGAGGCCCAGTGGCGGATCGCGACCATCCACCGGGAACGGGGTAGCCTGGCTTCGGCCGGCGTCGCTTACGGCTATTTCGTGGATACTTATGGCCAGTCGCCTGAGATTGTCAGCACCGAGCGGATCGGCGATGCGCTCTATTATGCGGGGATTTACAATGCCGATGGGGGAGAGTACGAACGTGCCCTGCCCTATCTGAGAGGTCTCCGGGAGCGGTATCCCGGGTATGCGAAGTCGGAAGAAGCGATGTATCGCGAAGTGATCGTCATGAGCGATCACATCAAGCCGAAACGATCGGAACGGGATCAGCACCGCCGAGGAACCGTCCGGCTCTGCCGGTCTTTCTGTGACAGATTTAGGAGTAGCAAGCATCGGGAAGAGGTCCTCTGGAGGATGGCAGAGACCTATCAGGACCTGGGCGAGGATGAGGACTACGTACGGGCGGTCGAGGCGCTCGAAGAGATGGGGAGAGATTTCCAGCGATCCTCTCACCTCCCGCTCTACGAGGCGGCCGAACTCTCGAGGAAAAAGCTCAAGGACAAGGACCGCGCCCGGCGCGACTATGAGGCTTTCATCGCGGCGAACCCGGCTTCGGATAAGACCGATGATGCACGGAAACGGCTGGAGAGGCTCGATTGAGTCGACCAGCGGTCATAAGATACTCAGGTCCTGAATAAAGGAGTGATCCATGGAACCGCTGTCCCTCCTGGTACTATTGAAGGGAGCCGCCGTCGCCGGGCTCGGGCTTGCTTTTTGTATCGTCCTGGCGAGGCTGCTCGGAAAGCAGCAGTGGTTTGTCGTGTGGGTGAAGCGGCCCTTCCTCTTCACGGTCTTTTCGGCCGCGGTCTGGCTCTTCTTCCGCCTGGCCGGGTTGGCGGCGCTGGAGCGGTATGCGATTGCGCTCCTGGCCGCGGCGCTCCTGGGCGGGATCGTCCACATCGTCGTCGCCTTCATCTTCACGGTCTTCTTCAGCCGCCAGCGGGACATCCATCTACCTCCTCTGCTCCGGAACGTCATCCTCTCCGCGACCTACCTCACGATTCTCCTCGTGGCCCTGAAGATTGCGGTCCCGGGTTTTTCCCTCTCCCCCCTCGTCCTGGCTTCCGGGGTCCTCTCCCTGGTCGTCGGCCTCGCCCTTCAGGATGTCCTCTCGAACCTGATCGCCGGTGTAACCCTCAGCGTCGAGAGGCCCTTCCGGGTGGACGACTGGGTCTCGATCGCCGGCCAGGAGGGGAAGGTCGTCGAGATCACCTGGAGGACGACGAAGATCCAGACTCGCCAGAACGACTACGTCATCATCCCCAACCGGACCGTTGCCGAGCGGGAGCTACGCAATTTCGTCTATCCGAACAAAATGCACCGGCCGATCATCGAGATCGGCCTTCCTTACTCGACACTCCCGTCGATCGCCGAGGAGGCGCTGATCGAGGCCGCCAAAAAGGTGCCGGGGGTCCTCGAGAGGCCCGCCCCGCGGGTCGTCCTCCAGAGCTTCGATGAATCGTCCATCACCTACGGACTCGTGATCGCGATCGACGATTACGACAGCGACAGGAGGATCCAGAGCGAGGTCCGTAAGGAGATCTACTACGCCCTCAAGCGGTACGGAGTCGTCATTCCCTTCCCGATCCGCACGATCCATCTCCACCGGAGTGCTCCGCCTGTCGAGGAGTGGAAGGAGGCCTACCGCCACCGCCTCCAGGCCATCTTGGGTCCGAAGAAGGGTGAGATCTTCCCGCTCGCGGATGCGACGGTCCGGATCGGCAGAGGAGAGGAGTGCGAGATCAACCTCCACGACCCGGCCGTCTCGAAAGAGCACGTTCGGATCGGTTGCGAGGACGGCCGATATTTCGTCGAGGACGCGGGGAGCAAGTACGGGACCTTGGTGAACGGTCGGAAGGTCGAGCGGGCAAGGCTCCGCTCGGGGGACGAGATCACGATCGGCGAGTCAGTCTTCCGGTTCGAGGCGGTCGAGTTCGAGTAACTATCCGATCAAACACTCCTCGTACGTTGCCACTGTCTCGAACCCGAGCGCCCGGTAGCAGGCGATCGCGCTTTGGTTGTCCGCCTTGACATTGAGACCGATGTGGTCGACCGTCGGGAGCAGTGCTTGGCAGAGCCTGGCCGTCACCGTCCTCGCTAGCCCCTTCCCCCGGTAGCCGGGTCGAGTGGTGATGTTTCCGAGCGCGGCGACCCGATACGCCCGGGAGTAGACGTGGACTCCCGCCACGCTCACGATGGTTCTATCCCTCCAAATTCCGAAATATAATCCGGTCTCGAGCATCCCCGGCACGAACCAGTGGCCGGGATAGCTGGCGGCGTAGAGGTCGAGGAGGTCCGGGAGATCATGATCGGCCATGACGGTGGCCTCCGAGGTGTCCACCTCCGAACATCTCGATCGGTTCGTCAGGCCCATCTTGTAGTGGATCCCGTGGGAGTGGATCGTATCCCCTTCTTTGAAGCCATCCGACAAGCCTTCGCTCAAGTGCGCGTAGAAGCGTCCCGGCAAGAGATGCCGGATGGAAGCGAAGAGATCCCGCATCTCTTCGATCCGTTCATCCGCCAGGGCGAGAAGGGTGGGGATCGAAGCGCCGCTGTACAGAAGGGCGACATGGCGAAGCTCCCCGCCTATTTTTGATCCGTACCAGGTGGTATAGGGCCAGAAAAATTCGTCGAGGTCGCCGATGGAGTAGATGTGAAGGAAGATGTTCCGTCGGAGGAAAGCTTCGATTTCGCCCTTGTCGCTCAGGAGGATGGATCTCATCGAGGATTAATAAATACAGTTGCGGGATCTATTCCCCGTCGCTGGGGAGGAGATCCCGCAACTTGAACCACTGCTTTAACGGTCGCTGTCCCCCCAGGCTAAGGGGAGACTGAGGAGAAACCTACTTTTATCCTGTATTTCACTCGCGGGGAGGATTGCCGATGATTATCCTCTCGCCGGCGGCATGCCCCACCGCCCACATCATGAAGTCGCCACCCACTATGGCTTCATAATTATCCCAGATCCCCTCGTCCTGTTCGAACAACTGATCCAGGTGATCGATATGTGCATCCATCCCCTGACCCTCGCACTGGGGATAGGCGGTCAACTGATGGTTGACGATAAAGAAGGCCGTGTTGGGTGTGGTGATGTTGGGATAGGCCACGGCGTGGCTCGTTCCGGGGGACCGCAAAGATATGGCCGCAAACAACTGCGTTCCGGGTAGTCCTCCCGCGCCATCCACATCGTACATCTCGAGGGAAATTTCCTGATGGTTCCTGTCGGGCCAGGGCCAGAAGGGATCTCCTTCCGAGCAGAGATAGACACCGATGGAGTCGATGGTGGCTCCCGGAGGCATGCATCCCCTGACGGCCCACTTGTCACCGGCATCGTACCACGCTCCGACATTGGCCATCACCCCATCGTCCCATCTGACCTCGATTTCGCTCCGGCTGTTCAGGTCGAACTGGAAAAAGTCCGCGATGCGATCATCGATCAGGAGCCCCATGGTGTAGCGTCCATAGTTCTCAATGTCGTCGGGGAGATAGCTGGTGAATTCCGCGATCTCTATCTGTTCTCCCTCCAGGGTAGCCATCTCGTCGTAGATGGTCATGTTGCTGCCATCTGGATAGTCGAGGATCAGGACGACATGGGCCATCTCCTGGTAAGATTCCGAGTTCCACAGGGTGAGGTCGAACGTGAGATCCCCTGGGATGATATCGAACTGGGTGGTTCGTTCCAGGTCCCCCAGGATTCCACCGTTGTAGATCGAGGGCGGGATGACATGCGGCCCGGCATCGCCGCCACCCGATTCACTCCGGACGATAGGCTCGTCATCGGGTGGGATTGCATAATCATTTTCCACTTCGGTTTCGTTGCCGGGGGTGTAGTCCGAATACGTGATGCTCGTCTCTACGAGGCGGGGTTGGTCGGCGAGGGCGGTTGATACAACTAAGCCGACTACGGCCAAGCCCACGGAGAGACCCAGTATGGAAGCGACTGTTTTTGTCATGGTTTTTTCTCCGCGAAAGCCTTAGCAGTGGTTCACTCAGTAACTGAACAATTCAGGTCTTTTGGAGTCTGATGAGTGCCCTTGTTTCTTCCCGGAATCCACCCCCTTCCCTTTTATAGATTTTCCGATGATGACAACTTTATCACACGAAGAAAATGGAATATATAAGCCCGCTTACAATTTAACTTTTCCCTTTTTAGGGTGTCAGGTGGCCGGTCGCCTGATCAGCCGGCGTGAAAACAATTGATCGATAAGATGGCATCACATGGTCGAAAAGTCAAGCCATCCCTTTCAGCATGCGGATCCGCTCGGGGACCTTCCATTTCTGCAGCCAGCGCCGGGAAGAAGGAGGGACGGTGTGTTCCCAGGGCTCTCCCCCGGCCATGAGGAGCCGGATCACGGTCCCGCTGAGCCCCTTTTCGGCATAAGAGCGCTCCCAGAGGACTTCCGTCTTGAGTCCCATGTCCCGGAACCTCTCGAGCTTCCGGCGTCCCCACGCGTCGTAAATCGTGAGATAGAAAGTCGCGTCCAGAGGCACATAATGGCCGTAAAGCTCGGGATGATTGATCGGGAAAGGGACGATGGAAAAGGATTCGAGGTCGATGCGGGCCTCGCGCAGAGCTTCCCGAATGAGGATGAGGCGCTCGTAATAGGTCAGGGGATTCGAAAGAGGAGAGCTCCGCTCCGCATCCGAAGCCTCCGGCAGGGTGAGGTTCGGATCGGGATTGGTGATCCCCACGACAAGGTGATGGCATCGTTCCTTTCCAGCCAGAAGGTATTTCAGATGGTCGTTGTGGAGTACCTGGAATCGGCCATGGATCACACCGGTATCGACCATTTCAGTCTCCTCCCGTCCTGTTAAAAGCGCCCGGATGGGTTCCTGATCTCCCGATGAGATCGATCAGGATGCCCGTGCGGCCCGGATCAGACGGCTGACCACGACGGCGTTCGTGTGGAGTCCCAAATATAGTAGGGCCGCGATGGGGAGGGGCGGCCAGAGGAGGCTTCCCCACCCGCTGAGTATCAAGGCAACAGTCCGGGTCCCCTTGCTGGCCAGGGTCGCTTTGCCGAGCGACAAACCCAGGCCTTCGGCCCGGGAGGTGGAATAGCTGATCAGATTGCTTCCGATCAGGGCGAGAGCGCCCAGGAAAATCAGCCATCCGGTAGGCAGGCTGGAAGGGAGCCGGATCAGGTAGATCGTCAGGCCGATGATCATGGCTCCATCCGCATACCGGTCGAGAACTGAATCCAGAAAGGCGCCTCCACGCGACTCTCGGCCGGTCAGCCGGGCATACTGTCCGTCGACGCCGTCGAGGATCTGCGCGACCGCCGCGATACACCCTGCCAGCCACCCCGATCCCATCGCGAAGACGAGTCCTGCCATGCATCCCAAGGCGGCTGCGAGGAGCGTGATCATCCAGGGAACGAGCCATCCCCGATTCAGGAGCGCCGGCGTGATCCGGGCCGAAAGGTGGATCTTGATCCACCGGAGCACGAAGCGATCGGTCGGCTTCGTCTGCCAGGAGCGGTCGCGATCCGGCAGGACGGAGCGGCCGGTCTTCTTTATTGAATGTACCCCAGTGTCTTTAACCATTGAACGGTCTCTCGATCGAGCTTGATGCGCTCCTCTTCGACGATCCGCAGTTGTTCTCCGATCACTCGAGACTTCCGATGATGGCCGTCCAGGAGCCGGATCGCCTCCCGGACGGCAGTCGGAGAGATGTCGCCGATCGACGTCGTTTCGAAGGGGTCCCGGATCAGGTCGTAGAGCTCTCCTTCCCCCGATCCCAACCGACGGATGAATTTCAACTCATCGAATACGACGGACTCTCGATCTTCTCCGTACAGGAGGCCGGTGCTGAAAAGGGGAGGGTTGCCGACCCCGGGGGCCTTTTCCGCCCACAGGGAGGATAGGGACTCGTCTAGCAGGTCTTCATCCTCGCCCTCGATGCGGCAGAGGTCGAGTATCGTCGGCATAATCCTCTGGGTGGAGACCGGTCTCGAGATCCGGCCGGTCATGGCCGGGAAGGGGAGTTTGATGACGAGAGGGACCCGGAGGATCTCGTCGAAGAGGGCGTGTCCGTGCTCGAATCCACCGTGCTCCCAGAACTCCTCTCCGTGATCGCTCGTGAAGATGATGAGGGTACCCTCGTAGAGGCCCAGGCTCTTAAGGGAATCGATCAGGATTCCGATATTGTCATCCACATAACGGACTTCTCCATGATAGAGATCCCTGATCCGCTCCTGCTCCTCAGGCGAGGGGGATAGCCGTCCGCTCCGGATCGCATCGATCGCCGAGAATCGGTTGCCGATGGAGGTCGAGCTCGCTCGTTCCGGCAGGAAGGGATCGGGTGGTTCGTAGGGGATATGCGGATCGAGGTAGTGGATCCAGAGGAAGAAATCGTCGTCCTGCAGGGATTCCAGCCAGTCGACCGCGAGCTTCGTCAACTCGCGGGTTGTGATATTTCGCCGGTATCGTTCCGGAAAGAGCTTTCGAAGGACCTCTATCCCGAACGAGTATCCCATCGAGGGTCGCGGGAAAAAGCCGTATGCGTCGAAACCCTGGGCGAGGTTGTGGTCCGGGGTCAGGAAGACGTTCGATCCGATGGCCGCGGTAAGGTATCCAAAATCTCTCAGGCGCTCCGAAAGGGTTGTCACGGCATCCGGGAGACGGGACTCCGGTCTCGTGACCCGGTGAACCTCCGGAGACAGGCCGGTCATGATCGAGGCGATTGAGGGCAGGGTCCAGGGGGCGGACGACAGGACCCGGGTGAATAGGATCCCGTCCCGAGCCAGTCGATCGATCTGAGGGGTGAGGACGTCAGTCTCCCCGAAGACGGAGAGGGCATCGGCCCGCAGGGTGTCTACCGTGATCAGGAGGACGCGCGGGATTGCGTGATCACGGCCGCCACCCCGCCGGTCGAGGACCGATCGGGATAGGAGCCCGGGGAGCCGAACGAAGAGGGGAGAGAGGACGACGAGAAGGGTGAAGGCGATGACGATTCTTCCAAGGCTCCA
>Ga0214473_10010092_pt1 | contig 11133 bp, 9 predicted proteins | sample RVTome_7_FD_203509 | JGI IMG/M metagenome (GOLD analysis project Ga0214473, IMG submission 203509) | Soil microbial communities from uranium-contaminated site in the Upper Colorado River Basin, Wyoming, United States - RVT98D197 | ecosystem: Environmental > Terrestrial > Soil > Contaminated >...
TGTTTTTTGTGCTGTATTCATTTTATTTCTTTTTTGATCCTTATTCGCTAAGTCCCCATTACAAGGCTCTGCCTGCCTGCCGGTAGGCAGGGAAGTGTTGCCAGCGGGTCTGTTTAATACAACTGCAAGGTCTATTCAATGTATCCCAAGCCCCTCAGGCGTTCTTCGATCTTGCGCGTTTCTTCCGCATCAAGCTCCGTGGCAGGCACCTTCCATTGAATATCCGGTGGTTCACTATACTGGATGGGATGGCGGTTGAGGTGATCCTCCGTAAAGATATCGGTCAAGACTTTGCCATCCATATCATTAGGGATAGGATGATCCTGCAGATAAAGAAGAGTCGGGGTGATATCATATTGGGTGGCAGTGGAGATAGTCTCCCCCTTTTTAATTTGAGGGCCATAAGCGACAAAGATACCAAAAGGTCGGTGGGTTCCTGTCCAGCCCTGGAAAAACCTTAAATCCTTCGACAGGCTGACGGAGGTCTGGTGACCCGGAGTAGGGGAGCACAGGGCGTTTCCAATCGCTTCGATATTCCATTCGATCACTAAGTCTCCTGCGGGATCTGAATAAGGTCCGCGAAAAATATCCTCACGAAGATGGACACCTTTGATGACACGGATCCCTGTTGTTGGATCAATTAAGTCTTGGAGAATCCCTCGGATTTTTTCTCGAAGAGAGTGGTAATCTTCGGAAGAAACTATTCCTTCAGGTTGACGTCCCTTTAAATTGATGAATACCTGCCCTCCATGGGGAGATGCAAATGCTTGGGTTCGAGACCAGTCAATGCCCGCAAACATGTTTTCACTGACTGCTTGGATGTGGAGACTCCGGAAGGTTCTGGCCAAAGGATATTGGAGCCGATGGGGGATATAGCGTCGTCCATAAAGAAGGAGTGCCTTTAGCAGTCTCCCCTGAAGGCGATTCGGGCCTTGCCGAAAATAGAGGAGGCCGAGTTTTGCAAAAAGATGGTTCAATAATCGGTTTGCCACCAGCATGGAGCCAAAGCCATGATCAGAGACTAAGAGTAGGGTGGTATCTTTGTCCATCCGCGTCAACGTATCACCCAGGAATGAATCGATCAGCTGATAGGTCTCGCGGATCGGGGCCCACTCTCTCTTCTCAAGGGAAAACTCTTCTTTTGGCCAATAATAGTGCTGAACTCGATCGGTTGCAACAAAAACGGCCATGAAGGCATCCCATGGTTTTTCCATTAGGTAGAGTATCGTTCGGGATCGAGCCTCCACCATCTTCCTCACCTCTATCGGGAGTTTGTCAGGATGTTTTCGGCTGAGATCGCCAAGATTGGGTACATCAATGATATAACCAATACCCTGGCGACCCAGTTCATCGCGCAACTCAGGGGGATGGGCAAACCCGTGGCTGGATAACCCTGGGGTATCCATTCCAGCGAGCATGAACCCATTGACGGGATCTGCTGGATAGCTGATGGGGACATTGATGATGTTTACCCTTTTCCCTTTCGCACTCAGAAGTCGCCAAAAGGGATCTTTCTTTCGATCTAAAGCTGTCATGGGGTGCCATGTGTAACCCCGCTGGGGCGGAGCGCTTCCAAAATCATGAACTCCGTGCATTCCTGGATTATATCCTGTGACGATTGAACTCCATGCGGCCGCACTATTAAGGTTTGGCCATGCTTTCAGAGGTCCATGGACTCCTTGAGACATGAGATTTGCAATGGCGGGTAAAAATCCAGCCTGAACCATGGGTTTGATGATGTCGAAGGTTGCCCCATCCAGGCCGATGATGAATGTGGGGTGTTTATCCAAGTTTCTCCTCCTTCATTCTAAACTGTTTTCCACGGTACGCCGAATCCAGCGAGGGATACGGCGTGCCCAGATATACCAGGAAAACCATCTTGTCAATATCAAATTAAACAACGTATCAGTTCGGAGATAGTAAGCATCTACCCGTTCGAGAGCATAAAGGTCACTGTTTGGGGTGATGAATCCCAACTTATCAGAAGAAGCACAGGCGAAGTGCCGTTGGACAAGTTCTCGAACGCTATCATTATATCGCCCATAAGGATAAGCAAAGCAAGAGATCGATGTGCTCAAGGTGTTTTCGATGATTTTCTTTGAGTCACAAATTTCCATTTCCATTCGGTTTCGAGGCAAACGGGTCAGGTCCGGATGCGTAAGGGTATGGGCTCCAAATTCAATTCCCCATCGTTTCATCTCCTTTATCTCACGCCAGTTCAACATCGAACGACCTTCGAGTGAAGGGAATCTTTCTTCATCCGGATGACTCCTGTTTTCTCCCACCGTGATGAAAATGGTGGCAGACATACCGTAATCCTGCAATATTGGGAACCCCACTTTATATACCGTTTCATACCCATCATCAAAGTTAATCACAAATGATTTTTCAGGGAAAGAATTTTTTATCCGCAAACAATCGACGGCTTCCAACAGGCTAATGGTTCGATATCCATTCTCATGTAGCTTCTTTAAACCATGGCGAAACAGGTTTGGCGGAAATGAGGTGACAGAAGGTAGGTCATCCAGAGTATGGAAAGTCAATATAGGTAAGCGTGGAGTCATGTTAAAATTTCGTGGAGATCGGTCAATCCTGTTATAGGATGCCTTCAACACCTTATTGGTATGATCCCTAAACCTGAATCCTTAATTCTCACTTTGAAATCTTATTTTTAACGGATGACATAAAAATGTAGACGGCGAAAATTATAAGATTGAACGATAGTCCAGTCAAGGAAAGATCTAAGGTTTTTACCCTCCTACGCAGAAAGCCCCACGTCTTCGGACTTTGGATGAATGTGAGGAGAGGACCCTTCGGAGCTCCTAAGGAGCGAAGCAGGGTTTGCTTCGGAGGGTGCCGCCGGACGAAGCATATGGAGAAGCCGCGCCTGCGTGCCGTAACCCACATCGGCGTGTGGGCACGGGTTTTAGCCCGTGTGGCTCCACTTTAGGCCACGATAAGAGGATGGGACCATGCTCAAATTCTCTGCTCTGTCTTCCATGGAACGAGGTAGACAGCCAACCGCTGGAGAAAGAAATTGAAGAGGATACCCAAGAGAGCGGTCATGATAAGACTCGCATAGAGCTCCTCCGTACGTAAGGTCTGCCAAGCCAACCAGATCATGGCTCCCAAACCTTCCTGAGCCGACACTAACTCTACGGCAATGGAGACGAGAAGGGCGAGATTAAGAGAGAGACGCAAACCAGTTAGGATCAGTGGCAGACTTCCGGGAAAGATGATACGAGTAAATATTTTAGTCAGGTTGGCCCCATAATTTTTAGCCACCTCAAAATGAATTGGGCTGATCTGCTGAACACCCGCTGCTGTATTGAGCAATAGGGGGAAGAAGGCTGTCAAGGCGATGACGACCACTTTCGAAGATTCACCAATTCCGAAGATGATCATGACTAATGGAAGGATAGCGATCTTAGGGATTGGATGTGTGGCTGCGACGAAAGGGTTGATGAGTCGATACAATCGGGGAGACCAACCCAAGATCAGCCCTAAGATGAGGCCAGGTATCCCACCCAAGACAAGACCGAGAAAAACACGCCACAAAGTGATTCCCGTGTGGTCCACCAATTTATGGTTTAAGATGAGTTTTTTAAAGGTGGTGGCGATGAAAGAAGGAGGCGGGAAGAAAAGGGAAGATAGCCAACCCATAGAGACTCCCAATTCCCAGGCGATTGCGATAAAGAAGATGATCAGCACCGTTAACCATCCCTCCCTCATAAACCCAAAAAGGTGATGGTTTTCTTTCATCGGGTCATCCACAGCTTTTTCGAACCTCCTCCTCCAGAATCTTCCAGATGTGCCCCTTCATTTTTATAAAATCAGGTCGTTCCTTAATGGATAAATCTCGGGGCCGGGTAAGGGGGATATGTATTTCTTCTCGAATACTTCCAGGTCGGGCCGTCATCACCAGCACGCGATCCCCCAAGAAGAGGGCTTCCTCAATATCATGGGTGATATAGACAACGCACTTCTGATTTTCTCTCCATATTTTTAAGAGTTCCTCCTGGAGGATCAATTTGGTCTGAGCATCGAGGGAACCAAAAGGTTCGTCCATCAACAATATTTGAGAATTGGAAACAAAAGCACGGGCAATCCCCACCCGTTGACGCATCCCCACGGAGAGTTCATGTGGGAAATTGTCTGTAAAAGAAGCCAACCCCACTTTCCCAACGAAGGCCTTTGCATGAAGGTGGCGTTCCTCTCGACCGACTCCTTGCATTTCGAGCCCAAAGGCCACATTATCCAGCACGGTCATCCATGGAAAGAGGCCATGTTCCTGGAAAACCAGAGCACTCCGGGGTTGGGAATTGGTTGAAGGTCCAACAAAAATGATTTGTCCTGAGGTCGATTCCAGAAGCCCGGCAATGAGTTTAAGAAGAGTGGTCTTCCCACACCCACTGGGCCCGACGATACAGACAAATTCTTTATCTCTGACATGAAAGTTGACGTCCTTCAATGCAGTGATCGGACCATTCTTAGACTGATAATTTTTGCACAAATCGTTAATTGAATTCATTTCTCTAATCTACCTAAAACCTTGTTGGCATGCTCAATGAAGCTCGGATCCCAAAACTGGTTTGGGGAAACCACCTTGTCAAGAAATCCTTTTTGCAGGGCCCACGACTGACAGTCAAGTATACTATCGATGTTTATCTGGCCATCATTCTGGAATGCTCGCCAACAACATTTCTGTAAAAGCTCTCGATCTAAACCAGTGTGTTTGGCTATGATCTCCAGATTTCGTTTAGTTTTTCCTTGATTGTATTGCCGGACTGCTTTGAGATAAGCGACCATGAACCGTTTTCCTGCTTCCGGATTATTTTCAAGTAATGTGGGGCCATATATCAGGAAAGCCCACTGAAAGTTTGGCACTATATGATTAATAGGCATCCATATGACTGAATGGCCAGCTTGAAGCATTCGGGTCACCCATGGTTCGCTGCCAAGAGTGACGTCTATGGAGCCCTTTGCAAAAGCATCAAGTCGCGCCGGCATTTGGAGAAATACTGTTTCCACATCAGTGAGCGTTAAACTATCCTGACTGAGGACTTTCTCGAGAATGTATCCTAATATAGAGGAACCCTGGGTCATGGCAACACGCTTACCTTTCAATTGGGAGACCCGACTCAGTTTCCCTTCCTCCACCAAGGTTCGCCTAGCCATAATAGCAACGGATGCACACCCTGTGGAAACAAGATAGCCCCTATCAGCGACAATTCTAATTCTGGCTCCCCGTGCGATGGCATTTAGGTAACTGGGATAGAAAACGTCCGGTATCACATCAAGGTCGCCTTTAATTAAAGCGGGTAACCCTACGACAGCATCCGCCATTTTGACGAACTCAACCTGTAGTCCTTGCTCGGTGAAATACCCCTCCTCTTCAGCAATGTGGAAAGGGGCGGCAGCAATATAGGGCATGTGGAGTGTTCTCAACTTTATAGGTTTTGATTGGACCTGTTCTTTAGCATGAGAGAAACTGACCTGCAGGAACAGGGTTGAAGCCAGAAGTAGAGTTAAGACAAGTTTTCGAAGATGAATGGTCATTTTTTCCCTCCCTTAGGAATCGTTGATTGATGGCGTTGTGATAAATGCAATGGCATTAATTTTCCCCGTTCCGTCCAAATTGGTTCTCTCCGTTTTACCTTTAAGGTTTCGGCCTGATTCCACATACCACGTGCAAGATCCGCGGCGACACTGCTTCGTCCCAAGCCCTCAAGAACAACCTTGATGATTTCCTTTTCATTCTTAATCTCAATCTTGGGACTCACTATTAAGTTTAGCCGAGTGAATCCTTTCTTATCCTCCTCCTCCAGCAGTTGATAATCTAAGGGACTCCCCCCAAAGTAGGCTGGAAGGACTTCCTCTAATATGTGGATCATTTCGCTACCTACTAAGGTTACTCCTTCACCGGTCAGTTTCCGGAAGCTCCGAATTTGACGCACATGCTCGGTGTAGCCATAGCTCTCCAGCGGACAGCCGCAAGACCGAGTCTCAATAACACCATAGTCATCACTCTCCACATTGAGCATTACTTTGGGGGCTGTAGGTAACAGGGTTGTAAAGTTGAAGGCATCCACAATTATGTCTGAACCAGGAACCTGGCGGGGGTATTGGATAAGGGCAAGGCCATCTTTGAAAAGGTGTAGATCGTTAATATCCAATGGTCTAACACAACCCCATCCAACTACTCCTGTTTCCATAAAGAAATAAAGAGGTATATATCGTACCCCACTGCGGGTGATTTCTCGAACCTTGGCTGGTGTCGGTGGCTCCCCGCCGCCCATAAAGGTAGCCCCTGTTAGGTCCAATCCCTCCTCTTGTGCAACGAGAGATACTCGCATCAACATACTGATGTTAGTAGACAATAAGCATTTAGGGTGATCTTTTAGGGTTTCAGCAATCCACTTTGCTACTACCATGGCTTGATCCAATGGTACTGGTTCAGGCCAAGGAATGGGAGCACCAAAGCATCGCCCCATAATAATGAAAAAGTTAACAGCAAGGCGGTTCTTTAGAGAGGGGCGGAAATCCTTTTTCGTAACCGGGTAAAACCATTTCTGTGGAAAAAATCTACAGCGGGCTCGCAGTAGAATACCGAGTATACCACTTGGATCTGGTAGGACACCCCGCCAGTTAGCTGCTGGTATGTTGAGAAGACCATGGGCATCCATAGCAACCATGTAAAAAGAGGCTTGAGCGCCAATATGGTCAAGATCTATGTCTACCCGTGTCCCTGCACCCGTCGTCCCGCCTGTCTCTCCCTTGTAATAGTGGCTCAGATAGGGATTATCGAAATCATGGGCCTGGACAGGGAACACTTGACCGTTACGAGCAATTGGTTCACGTCCCTTAAACTCTTCAAAGGTAATGTAGACACCTGCCTCCCGCAATGCCCGAAGTGTATTTTCGAGTCCTCTGGTCCGAACCATGCTCTCAATATCACCGATTTCGCATTGAGCCAGCTTCATCAAAGGGAGATAGGGACTTTTGATGTAACCGAAAATTCCTTTTCTGACCAAACGGAGGAAGTTAATCTCTCTTTCCTCCATCCGCTTCTTAATAATGGATTTGGCTTCTTCCAGTGTAAGAGTGTGTTTTAGAAATCCTCTTAGCCCCCAGGCAAAACGCCCGTACATTTTTAAATCAGCTAGAGTACCCATGTTCTCAAATTCTCGTTAGCAAAAAGGTACTTTATGTCCATCCTCGTTGAATATTTTCGGGTAAGCATTTTATAACTGGTCGGGAGTCAAGTCAAGAATAAGCTCTAACTTATCACCCCGTTAGAAAGCCCCGCTGCTTGTAGCGGGGATGGAGGTAAATTCCTTTTAGGAGCGAACACGGGGTTTATTGCCCCTTATGAGCCTTCTCGTCTGAAAGCCAAAGGTCTTCTAACGGGGTTTACCTATTCCTGGGGCTTCCCAGAATGCGATCATTCTCCAGTCCTTTTTCTTAATACTGCATCCCGGGAGAAGACGTTTATAGATATCTTGAAATAACTCTGGTGTCATCTTCTTACCTTTCCACAAAAACCGGATCCTTCTAGGACTTAACTGGAATGATAGAATACGCCATATGGTACGGTAATTGTAAGATCGAATATATCTCGGGGTGTTCCTAAGTGTATTTAAAATGTACCTTATTGGAAACTCGCCTACTAGAGGAAAAGGTATGGTAACAATATCGTGTATGACCATGCGTCCCCCTGGCCTGAGCAGAGCACAGAGGCCAGATACCTTTAAATCTACTGATTTAAGGCGAAGTGCATTGTAGCTTGCTATGAAGTTAAAACTTCCTTCTTTAAATGGGAGGTTTGAAAGATCGGCAACCACGAAGTCCACATTATTTTTCTTTAGCTTAACTTGTTGTGCCTTAGCTAATGCAATCATCGAACGCGAGATGTCCAAACCTACCACATGGTTCACATGATCCGCCAATTGTAGAGAGAGGATGCCTGGGCCACACCCTGCATCCAGCGCCTGGTCGGCACCTGGTGGCAGAAAATTCAACGCATCTTCAAAAAAGTGCGGGCCACGGGTCTGTGCCCAGAGACTATACCCCTCCGCAAAAGCATCAAAAGGGGCTTTAGCTTTTTTCCCCAATCCCTTCCTCTGACTCCTATCGAACATTTGGTGATACAACTTCAGTTTTATGAGAGGATTTGTCGTAACCATATTTTCAATATCACCCATCTCACATTGGGCCAACTTCATCAAAGGGAGATAGGGATTTTTTGGATAACTGAAAATTCCTTTTCTGACCAAACGAAGAAAATTAGTCTCTCTTTCCTCCATCCGCTTCTTGATGATCGCCTTGGCTTCTTCAAGGGTGAGAGTGTGTTTTAGAAATCCTCTTACCCCCCAGACGAAACGACTGTACATTTATAGATCGGATAAAAGTCCCAATTCCCTTTCCCCTCCGCGATGATGAAATTAATCACTGTAAGTGTTTTATTCTTCTATTTTGCTTAATTTCCTTGAGAAGTCAACGAGGTTGGGATCAAAGGCTTCAAATAATTCAGGGCATTCTAAATGTCCAATGGATTGATGATGGAAAATATATTCCCCCACAATCGGGGCGAGCTTCGAAACTTCAATTCCACTTTCCTGCTCCACCTCCTTAGAGAGTGGCCTTAAGCCTTGTAAAGGGATGCCCGTATCAAATCCTCTCAGATATAAGTTCAAAACAACTTGTTCAAGAGAAGCATTTCCCGCCCTGTCTCCCAGCCCGTTCACCGTTACGTCCAGACCCTCCGCACCTGCATCGATCGCTGCCAAAGAATTGGCGGTCGCCATCCCCAGATCATTATGTCCATGGAAAAATAGGGGGATGTTCAAATTGTCCTTTAATTGTTTCATTAATTGATAAATTTCAAAAGGGTCTGATTTTCCATTGGTATCATAAATGGTGACTCGCTTGGCACCACTTTTCACAGATTTCTCACTGATCTCCAGTAAAAAATCAATTTCTGTTTGTGTCGAATTCGGAAAACCCACACCTGTCTCTGGGAGTTGGCCTAATGAGAAACCCAGGACTTCCAAAAGGTGGCTCACCTTCATGTTTTTTTCATGAGGTTTTCTTTTTGTAGAGACAGGCATCAAAAGATCAAATCGATTGAGGTGTTTGCTTGCCTCTTCGATCTCTTCCCGAGATCGTGGGTGGTGGGCATAAATCAGGCCGGATGTTTTTATTTGGGTCCTTTCTTTCCTCAACCTTTTAACAAATTCCAAATCTTTAAAGACGTTACCCGGTGCAACCACTTCCATTTCAGGCACTTGGGCCTGATCCAGTAATATTGCTATTTTTAATTTTTGCTCAAGGGAGAAATTTACTCCGGGGACATCTAACCCTTCTCTCAGGGTAGAATCTTTAATGATCACTTTCTTAGAAACAGGATGCATCAGTTTTAACCAATATTTATTTGATTTAATTCCTCTAAGCAGGAGAGGGTATACTCAGGTTTTGCTTTGCCGTCTGCTGCACTTATGCCACTCGTTAAACAGCATAAGACCTTACTCCCCTTAACGATTTTACCCTGATCGATTTCTTTCAGAGTTCCCGCCAGAGCGATCAAGCCCGTTTTCTCAACGACTTCTCCGCTGTTCAACGAAATTTCAATTCCATGATCTTTAAACCATTCTAGAACATTTTTCCCATCGAAATTCTTCTCTAAGAGATCAGCAAACTCAGCATGATTGATCGTGGTCAGATCCCCTCCATGATTGACGAGAATATTTTCCAGACCTTCATAAGTTCCGTAAGTTTGTGGTTTCACGTCATACATCACCCTGGTCAACAGTTCTTGTGTGGAATCGATTTTATCCAGGTCTGTCGGTGCCCTCTTTGTTTTCCAGGTCCTGTATAGGGGACTATTGGCTTCTTGCTGAATACCCAAAAATTGTGGGATCTTTTGCATTTCTTTTCTTAAACCTCTCAGCACCCAATAGATCCCAACCGGCCCGAATGCCGCACTGATCGTTTGAGTTAACCAATCAAACTCCCCTTTTTCAAGCATATATTCGAGAATGAAAAGGCCTCTAAATCTGGAAGCCTCATAGCGCCAGGCCGTTTCAGGAATATGTTGAAGTCCATTCAACTTTCCAAAGAGATGAGTTGCCTGCTTAACCAGTCCTGGCTTTTTGACTGCGATGAGGTGGGCCTTTTTCGATTCAAAAATTTTACTATTTAGCAGAGAAAGGTTTTCTTCGGGAAGAAACATAAAGGTCTCTAATCCTGCTCTAACCCCGTATTGGGTTAAAGCGGTTCCGGTATTTCCACCGGATTCGAACTTCACCCTCTCATAGCCGTTTAATTTACACTTGGCGATGGTGATGCATCCATCAATGGACTTTAATGTCTTGGTATGCATCAAGGAGGTTTCGTCTAAAATATAGATATCCACTCCTTTATAAGTCAGTAGAGGGAAGATCCGTGCCCCCTCCCTGATGCTTGTCTTTTGCAGCCATTCCTTATATTCGGAATCTTCTTCTATGGTCGCTCCGAACTGAACAGCATTCCTATATCGGAGGACGATACTCTTCTCTGTTTTGTAATCCGGATCAATAGCTCTATCGAGATCTATCCTATTCTTTACCAAATGTTTCATAAGAGATCATATCCTCCACGGGTCTTAAAATCTTGGGTTCAGGAACTTCATCCGGATAACCTAAAGGGACGATGGTAATAGGATCAAGGTTTTGGGGAATCTTTAAGGCTCGTCGAATCTTTTCCGAAATTGTTGGTTCCCCATTTCGATACGCTGATAAGTACACGCTTCCTAATCCCCGGCTGTAAGCCCCCAATATTAAATTTGCTGTGGCTAAAACTCCATTTTCAACTTCTCGCTCGAAGGAATTTTGTTTATCCACACAAACGACAATGATCACTGGAGTTTTTAGTAAGAAATCTGCCTTATAGCTTTGTTTTTCAATAGGGCAATATTTGTTTTTGATCTCCGCTAACCGTTTTTTTACCTTTTCTTTACGGACAACGATGAAATGCCATGGCTGACCATTCATCGAAGAGGGTGCGTTGATCGCCAGAGCCAGTAATTCTTCAATAACAGAATCCGGGATGTCACGGTCCAGATATTTTCTAATAGATCTTCTTCCCTCAATTACT
>Ga0214473_10010093_pt1 | contig 11131 bp, 19 predicted proteins | sample RVTome_7_FD_203509 | JGI IMG/M metagenome (GOLD analysis project Ga0214473, IMG submission 203509) | Soil microbial communities from uranium-contaminated site in the Upper Colorado River Basin, Wyoming, United States - RVT98D197 | ecosystem: Environmental > Terrestrial > Soil > Contaminated >...
TATTCAAAGCAATACCTGTAAGTACTCAAAACAAGAAAAACCCATCAATGAAGATTTCAGAGGAGACAATAAATCATGGATTCATGTTTTCTAGAGAGGTGGCAGGAAACTATACCGAAAGAGAATTAGGTTTATTAATCGAAAAAGTAGCAGATGAAATCGGTCTTACTCCAGAACAAATGAATTCATCTTTCCATAAATCATGGAAAAAAGTCAGAGATGCACCATTTTTCCAATTATTGGTAGAGCAAGTATTCCATTATATGACAACATATGGATATGAAGCAATGGGGGTATATGATGAAAGCACGGTTTTCATACCAAATGAAAAACTAGATGTGCCAGAAATCAAAGACGGCATAAAACTAACCGTAATTAAAGGATACACAAAGAGACAATTAAAAGAAAAACTATTAAAAATACTTGGTAGTGGTATTGCTCTAAAGAGTCTTGAAGAGGTAATTGAAGTTGCAAAGTATTGTGAGTTAACAGAAGAGGATGTTTCATCAATTAGAAACAAAGAAGTTAGAATAAGACTTTACGCTATAATGGATATCTTACCAAGAGAACCTACTGAATTTTTAAGATTAATAGTATTCAAGACAACAGATAAATCTCTTATAATTGTAAACAGAAAAACAATAGAAATGATTAAAGAATCAAAGACAGATGTAAGAAAATTATTTAGAGCATATGATGAGCAATTTGGATATAAGAGATTAGCAGAAATATTCCTACGTTTCAAACCATTGTTCTTAGCATTCAAAGCCCAAAAAAGTGTAAAACTAGTAAAGAATGATATAGATTCTATAATTAATAAAATTAGTCATTTATCTAATAAATACCACAAACCAATGAAACAATCATTATTAAATAATGTCACAGGAATATTAAAAAGAGGAGAAAAAATAAGTCCCACAGAACTTAATAAAGAATTGGATAAAGTAAATATCTTTAGAAAGATCAGACTAGCACAATCGTTACATTATCGTACGTTAGATTCTAACAGTATAATGTATAAGATTAGAAACGGTAAGGCATTTGCTACAGAAATGAATTTTAATAATATTGAAGGTGCAAAGAAGATATACGATGTAATATTAAAATCAATAGCAAAAGATTTGAAACATTTAAAAGGAAAAGAATTCTATATTCCAGAAAACATTACTTATGCATTACCAGCAACTGCAAAACAATTTACTGGAAATATTCCTAGCGGAAGTTATATAACAGTTGGTAAAGACATGATATTCGGTGTATATTGGGAAAATATCAAAGTTGGTAAAGAAGTAAAAAATAACGATGATGATTATTTTGGTTATGGAAGGAGACATGATACACATGACGGAAAACGTAGAATTGACCTAGACTTACATTCAATGGCTATTAATAGTGGACACATTGGTTGGAATTCCAGTTACAGAAGCGGTAATAGAAGTGTTATGTTTAGTGGAGACATTACGGATGCATCTAACGGAGCAAGTGAATTGTTCTACATAAACAAAGATTATGATGATACATTGCTATTGACATTGAATTACTTTAACTTTGATGAAAAAGTGCCAGTACCATTTAAAATAATGGTTGCGGAAGAGTATCCAAATAGTTTTGGTAGCAACTATACAATAAATCCAAATCATATGAAATGTATTGTAAAGAGTGTAATTGATGTAAACCAAAAAGTCATCGGACTTGGAACAGTTAAAAATGGAGAATGTAGATTCTACTTCAATGAAACTGCATTAGGGGATACTATAGCAATTCGTGGTGGTAAATATGTAGAATTGGCAAGAGATTATTTGGCTAATTTTGCAACAAACCAAATAACATTTAATGAAGTATTGGAGAAGGTTGGAGCAAAAATTGTTACAGAACCAACAAAGAATAGTATCAATCTCTCATTAGAAGCACTTGAAACAGATACATTTATAAACCTGTTAGTGAGTAAATAAACAGCGAAGTAAAAGGAGTTCCTATAAAATTTCTCTTTAAGAAAACTTTACTCCTCACTTGCTATTAGTTTAAATATGGAAGAATATATACATCTATTAATATGACAGCTAACCAAATCATACATGAGATCTGGATTGGTGATCTCGAAGATACTAAAGTTTGGGAGGGTAATATAATATGTGTTTTAGAAACTAGACCTGATAGTTTACCAATAGATGCATTACACATTCCTATTTTGACATTGAGATTTGAAAAAGTAATGATGAAGGATAAAGATGGAAAGGATACGGATTATCTAATTCATGAATATGTTGATAGGGCTTTGCCAGTGCAATTAGATGCGGTTGCTCACGTTATTCAAAATCATGTAGATGCAAAACAAAAGTTATTGGTTTCATGTGGAGCTGGTATGGAAAGAAGTCCATTGGCTGTAACATGGTACGTACACACTAGATTAGGACTTTCACTAGAAGATGCATTTAAGTTAGTGAAAACAAAAAGACCACAAGCACAAAATAGGCTAGAGTGGCTTAATGATGAAAAGAATAAATACTTGGAACCATTAAATAAATAAATGGGCAGTGAGAATTGGCGGGATTGGGATAATGATTCATATGATCCTCATGGAACATTTAAAGCGGAAGATTTAACTAAAAAACGACAATTAAAGAAAGCAGAAGAATTAACAAGGGATGATGTATTAGGAGCAAGACATCACATAATGGGAGTTTATTGTAAGGTTTGCGAAAAAGAATGGAATAGAGGAGCAATTAACGTATGTTCAGAGTGTATTGAATATTACTGTGATACACACATAACTAGACACCCAAATTGTTCAAATGGTAGGTAACGAGTTATATACTAGGAATGTTTAACCATATTATTGGCTACGTTATTTGTGATCGATGGGAAACCACAAACTAAACAAAGACTACCATATGTCCCACGAGAGGGAGAGGTTGTAGAAATTGTTTCACCTGATAAAACAGGAACATATATAGTAGATTTGGTTCAGCATAGAATTGATCTAAGAAGCACTATCGGGCTTGTAGATACCATCATACATCTTTCAAAAACTGAAAAGAAAAAGAAAGGAAAAAAAGAGAGTGAGTAAACTATGGTTGGTTCCATTATTGGAAACATAAAAAATTCCATTTGCGGATGGGATTCAAAAATCTTAGGAAAAACCACGGCAACTCATAGAGGACATTCACATAAAGAATTAATGAAATGTTTATACAAAAGTAACATGGAATTAACAAAATCTATGCAAATATCTAAAAATTTAGAAGGAGAAGTCAAGGCATTACAAGAACAACTAGCCCACTACATCATTAAAGAACAACAAGAAAAAGAAAAAACTGGAATAATGGATGTTAAAGAACCAATAGAAATTGTTGATGAAGATGCAAAAAACCTGTTAGAAGCTGAATCAATCATAGGTGAATCACTTGGAAACTCTTCCTGAGTACTATTTTATAACTAAAGGCATATCTAAATATAATGAAAAAGAAAATATAATAGAAGTGGATAGTTATATGTATGAAATCACTCACGGCGAAGATGGATTTATGATCGCCCAATGTTTAGAATTACATGCGGTAACACAAGGCAGAAATTGGAAAGAACTAAGGACTAATATACTAGAAGTACATTCTTTAATGTTAGAGAACCAATGATGCTCAATCACGAGAAAAATACAAACCCCACCCTTTATGACGCTAGAGTTGGTTGTACTAATTGTGATGCAGTTAAAATAATAGGCGTAAAAAAAGGTAATTTAGTCGACGCATGGATAAAAACAGAAAAAATCAAATGCCATAATTGTGAATGTTTAGAAACACTTCAATCATGGAAACAATACTTGGCAGGAAGGGCAATGTTGTCACAAATCATAAAAATGTCTGAAAAGGAAGAAGATATTGAATTAAAAAGGTTTGGTCACATTGGCTGAGAAATGTCCTAGATGTGGACAAAAGATGTGGAATATGCAAACTTGTCATTTATTTTGTGGAAATTGTGGTGCCCATCTTGATTGTTCTGACAAAGGATGTTCTAATAATATCGAATCAACTTGGTAAATATAAATCTTTTTCGTGTAATTAATCTTTAAATGCTATTAGTGTTATACACTTTTATGATCACAGACAATTGTAATAATGATATACATGGTCTTTGTCATAAGCCAGTCAGTTGTGAATGTAAATGTCACAAACGTAGAATGAATTATAGAGTTGGTGGAGACCAATGATGACGAATGAACTTCCTAAAGGTGGTGGCATTTGTTTCATATGTAAAGAACAATGTTTACCTCTTCATTATACACATCCCAAATGTAGAAAAGACTTTCAAATAATACCAAAAAGAGAGTGATTAGCTTTGACTAAGTATTGTGCCGAATGTGGAAAAGAAACGACTATTACCTATAAATATATATGTCTCCAATGCCAAATGAAGATGAATAGAAATGAATCATAGATTAGTATGTGAACATTGTGGATGTAAAAATGAAGATATTTCAAAGTTAAATTTAGATTGTGAATTAGAATATGAAATGAGTGGATATGAAATATGTTGGAATGTACATAAAAGCTATGGAGATATTTTACAAGATTGGAAAAATTGGGGTTATTTAACAGAAGAAGAATATAGAAAAAGACATGATAAGGTTTCATCTTGTGGATTTAAATTGAGTGAATAGTATGACTAAGCAAACATTTTCTATATTCAAGGAAAAATTTACACAGGCAGACTTAGATAGAATAGATCCGAGAATAAAGAAACATCTTGATGGATGGAAATTAGTTGAACTTTACAAAGGGAAAACAGTAACTGTACCACCTGATTGGAACTCTGAGATATTTCCATACAAATATTGTGAAGTCTATAAAGATGTAAATAGTCCAAATCCCGGCGAAGAGGAAAATGAAATTCAATTATATTTATCATGTGGATGGCGTGGATATGACGATGAAGTTGTTATTGTTTTAATGATTGTAGGAATTAATGTACTAAATGGTACAAATAAGGTTAGTGCTGAGATACATAAAATGAGTGGTGCTGGCATGAAACTATACAAAAATAACAAATTAATTACCGACTTTACAAAACAAAATATGTGGTGGAAAGAACCACTAGACAAGGTTTGGATTGAACGTTTGGACTAGATTTTGGAATTGGTACGAAAGTAAAGTACTTGGTTCGGTAGTTATTATTGCAATAATTCAAGTGATTCAAATTCCTCACATGATTTGGAATGCTGATCTTTATTTACAATGGGGGTATATTTCTAGAGTAAATCCTATATTAGATTGGCTCCTTTATGGGGTGGATTTAATTGAAATCGTGTCAATTATTCAAGTATCGTTTATATTATACTCAATGCTACGAAAAAGGTTGAGGGGAAAATGAAAATAATAATTAAAGTAAAAGAAGAGTATTATGATATGATGCCACGTCCTCGAAAATACGAGCGTATGGCATTAAAAGAAGATATAATGTTACACGGTCAGCAAGAACCTATTGTAATTAACAGGGATGGATTTATTTTAGACGGACACACAAGATTTGAAATTTGTCAAGAATTAGGATTAGAAGTAAAATATAGAATACAAGACTTTGAAGATAAAGAAGAAGAAAAGCGGTTTGTTTTGAGTGCAAATGTAAATAGAAGACAATTAACTTCATATCAAAGAGTAGAACTTTCTTATCAGATATATTTAATAGAGAAAATAAAAGCAAAAAAAAGACATTATAGAGGAGAAGACTTTGGAAAAAATTTAGGTTCGGCTGGAGAAATAGTTGGACGTTCAATCGGATTAAATAGAAACATAGTGACAAAAGCAGTTTATATTTTAGAACACGGAGATCGTAGACTTCAAAGAAAAGTAAGAAGTGGTAAATTAAGTATTGATAAAGCATATATAGCATTAAAACATCCTAACTATTCAAGGATTTTATTAGCAAGAAGATATATTAAAAATAATACAAAAATAATATGTCCAAAATGTCAACAAATATCAAAAAAAGTAGAGTGGAAGGTAGCATGAATGAACAAACAAAACTAGACTTACGTGGACTCTTCGTTCCAGAAACACTTTATAAAATAGAAATAGAAATGAATAAAATGGAGGATACTGATAGGGTGCTTGTATTGACAGACGATCTTAACTCAGAGGAATGGATAGTAAGATGGGCTCACAAAAACGGTCATGAATTAATAGCATCAGAAAAAGTGGCATTGGGGTTAAACATCACATTAAAGAAAGGCGGGTATACTACACAATGAAATGTTGGTTTTGTGTAAAAGAAAGACATAAGGATTGTATGAGAATTATTCCAGAGCGGGCAATACAGATAAAAGGAGTTGCCGAAGATTGTTCATTCGACATTGTTAATGTGCCGTGCGAATGCTTTGAAACAAATAGGAAATTACATGAATGATATGATAGTATCGCCTTGCGAAAGGAATGATATCAAAGATTTTATTGAAAAATGGCATTATTCAAAGAACATAAATGGTGTTATATCTACTTATTGCTTCAAACTAGAACATAATGGTAAATTAATAGGAGCTATGGTATTCGGTTGGTTGGCTATGGCTAATACGTGGAAAAAATATGTAGATAATAGAGAAGACCTCATCGAATTGAGAAGACTTTGCTGTATAGATGATACTCCAAAGAATACAGAATCATTTTTCATAGGTAAATGCCTAAGATGGCTCAAAAATAATACTAATATTAAAAAGGTTATATCATATGCAGATGCTGAATTTAATCATCAAGGCATTATCTATCAAGCTACTAATTTTGAGAGATTGGGGATGACTTCAAAAGGGCGGGTGATAATGTGGAAAAGAAAGAGATATCATGACAAGACAATAAGAACTCTTTACAATGGAAAACCAAAACCGTATGCTCTCAAACTAATAAAAGCCCTCAAGAAAGGAGAAGCCAAGTACAAAACAACCAAAGGTAAGTACATCTATCTATACACATTAAGAAAGAAATGGTAGGTTTATATTACCTATATACACTGAAGTATAATTAATGTTTACGAGAGAGAGTAAAAGAGACGGATACAGGTTCAGTGCGGGTAAGACAACAGCAATAGTATTTCCATTAGTAATATTGCTTGTTATTGTCACACAAGCATCTTTCTACAGTGGTGTACCTTATTCAATAGATCAAACTGTAGTACATCTAACCCATGCATACAAAACAAATAACATCTCTGAGAAAATGAATTTCATGGAAGAAACATTGGTTAAATTAGAACCATATAAAGGAAATAGTGGTTGGATGTTTCCTACTGAAATTACAGATATGGAGGTAACTAAAAGAATATTAAGAGCAAGCATAGATGAAATTAAAACAGAATTAGTAACACAAGATCAATCAAGATGGGCATTTTTGCCTCATAATGAATTGAATTCATATCTAAACGAACAAATAAATGACGCAGAAAGTAGAATATATCAATATGCCCGTGCATATAGTACAAATCCATCAAACAATCCAGCATTATATACACTCTTAATAATTGGAGTTGGAGTAATACCTCTAATAGCAATTATTGACCACATTTGCAACTGGAGAGACGATAGAATATACTTCTTTAAACCAAAACCTGAAGAACAACCTAAACCAAATACTTCTTATGGAAGCCTACCAAAAGGTTTCTGATTCCCTTTTTTTGTTGTAATTTATTTACAAACAAGGCTTTATATAATGTAAAGATATGAATATAACATGGATAAAAAGGAAATACGAGATTTAATCAAGGAATTACGACAAATTGAATCCATTGTAGATTTTAGACCTGCAAGGGCAAAAGAAAGACTTGATCAAGTAATATTAGCTCTTAGAAGGGGGTTAGAATCCTCATGAGTGTTAGTCTTCGCGATTATCAAATAGATGCAAGAGAGAAATTTTTTAATGCTAATAAAAGAGGAACATTTTTATTTGCAACAGGAACTGGTAAAACCGAAATAGCAATAGGAATCATAGAGCAATATTTAGAAGAAACAAAAGAAGGTAAGGTTTTATTTATTGCACCACGTATTACATTAGTCGAACAAACTGTAGAAAGAATGAAAAACTATGGCTTAGAGGTTGGTTCATATTATTCACTTGAAAAAGAATTAGATTTTCCTGTAATAGTTTCCACCTATCAAAGTATTAGTAATGCACTACATCTTATTGATGAATTTGATTTCATTATATTTGATGAAGTCCATTTGGCTTCAGATTATGCTGATAAATACAGTCTCGTGTTGAAAGTTGCCAATGACCAAAGCTTACATATGTTATGTTTAACTGCAACACTTGACAAATTTAACTACGAACGATATGGTACAATCTTAGAGACATGTCCTGTATTAGGTGAAATAAACTTAAACGAGGCAATTGATAATGATTATCTTTCAAAATTAGAAGTAGAAGATCACAGCATAAGACTTTCACCTGAAAACCAAAGGGTTTATACACAATATAGCAATAGTATTAGAAATTTGAGCGATGCCATGGGTACTTCAAATCCACGAGACATACAAAGAATGCTTGGGCGGGTAAGAGAAGCGGGAATGTGGTTTAAAGCAGTTCAAGCACGAAAACTCCTAATGGAATATAATGAAGAGAAAGTAAATAAAGTATATGACTTAGTACAAAGTTTCAATGGTGAACAAACAATAGTATTCTGTGAGAGAATACAGACACTTGAACTATTGAAAGAAAAAATGGGTGATTGTTTTGAATTCATTACCGCAAAAACTGGTAAGAAAAAGAGAAAACAAATACTTGATAATTTCGGTAAAACATTCAACGTAATTGGTACAGTTCATACACTTGATTTAGGCTACGATGTACCAAATATAAGACACGGAATCATAATCGCCAGTAATAAGAATGAAACTACTATAGTTCAACGTATCGGACGTGTGGTAAGAAAAGCCGAAGGTAAAACAATATCTAAGATTTATGTTGTATACGCAAAAGGAACTCATGAAGAAGACTTGTATAGAAGAATTAAAGAAGCAGTAAAGAGTGGATAGAAATGGGTTGGCAATATCAAAAACCAATCATTTTAAATGAAGATACAATTTGCTTTGGATGTGATAAATTTATTAAAAAAGGTGAAGAAGTGTTTAAAACAAGTCGTTATCCAACTATCAAACTTGTATATTGTCATTTATTGTGTAAACTTCTTGTATCTCACAAAATAAGAATGGAAAGAACAAAATATATGACGACAGAAAAAAAGAATATTTTAAAGGAATTAGAAGAAGCCAGAAAAGGAACCCAATGTTTATCAGATAGGGTTTTAAACTATATGCAATTATTGTTTAAAAAATTTGAACTAGATAAAGAATCTAAAGAATATGCAATAGAAATGTATAAAGATTTACGGGTTGATGGATTTTTTGGTATGAGTGGCAACCCTCGTGCTCATGCTGGTGCAATAGTTTATATATCTGCAGTAAAAAATGGTTGCATACAAGTAACACAACAAAAAGTAGCCGAATATGTTGCACTGAATGTACCTGTTATAACAAAATCCTATAGAAGCATGTTAATTAAGATAAGAAAAAAAGAGGCTATTAAAAATGAAATATGAACATGAACATAGAATATTCAAAGGCGATACAACTTGTATTACTTGTGGTTTAACTAGAAGACTTGGAAACTATTAAATAAACTAGAAAAAGAGCATAAACCATATTCACATCATTGCTCTAGTTGTGGTGCTACAGTAACAGATGAAGAAGAATTTGAAAACTTTGCATTAGCAAGTTTTGATTCATTACATACAAATTGTGAAAAATGTGTTAAATTATACAGGAAGTATAACAAATGACTAAAAAGAAATACGATGGTAAAAAACCGATTTTTCCACAAATTCCTCATGACGAAAAAAAATCCATTAAACTAAAATTTAATGACATAAAAAATATTAGAATTTTATATAATGGGGGAAAAACCGTACTTGAATTAGCAGAAATGTATAAAGTTAGTAAACCATGTATTAGATATTGGATTAATCCAAAATACAGGGAAAATCAATTAAAATGTTCATCAGAACGTCAAAAAATAAGATTAAAGACTGATCCTATTTTTAAAGCGAGACAAAGAAAACATTCAAGAATTCATGTTTTAAATCGAAAAAAAACTGATTGGAAATATAAGCTTTACACATTAAAAATAGAAAGAAAACGAAGAGCAGAAATGACAAAAGAAGAAAAATTAATAAAATCTTTTCTTTACAGCAATAAAAACAAAAAAATTAATAATAAACGACTAAAACGAGCAAAAACATCATATCCATTCAGAGCAATATTTGGTAATTTATAAATGGGGATAGTTTAGGCTCGTCCCATCGGAGCACGTACACCCATCCTACATAGTTAGCATAACTAACATCTGTTTTACAGATGGTAGCAGTACGATTACGCGTTATAGATGATTAATATCATAACCTTTATATTCTTTTCTATTCATAATAAAGATACGGATGTTAAAGCCCTTTGAGAAAGGGGGTGTAGTAGTTAGGGCTTGATGAACCCCCGACATCACATATTCATTTATATAGTGGTTCATGATTAAAAAGGTATTATGCATAAAGATTACAAGTGGACTTTGGAGGAAGCCCTTGAAGAATGTAAAGAAATGGAAAAGGGTAAAAAACACATGACTGAAGATTACATCGCCAAAGTGGGAACAATTAGACCATGTGCAAAATGTGGTAAACCAGTAGATATAATTACCTATACAAACTATGATATGGATTGGATGTCTATTACACATTGTAGTAACTGTTATGAAAATCCATTTGATAAAATTCAAAAATGCCATGATATAGATTGCGGGGTACATTCAAAGTTTAACGAAAAAGAATCATTTGATAAAGAAGAAGATTATTTACGTATTATAAGTGAAATTAAAAAAATGCTTAACGAAGTAAAACCAACTAGTGATTCAATATTGGAGTATGACAGAATATGCCATCTATTTGGTCATTCACATCCTCACACAAAGCCAGCCGATTATGATTTCTTCTTATATAGAGAATTTATTAATTACATGGGACTTAACAACAAATTGAGGATTTAAAATGGCATGCGAAAGATGTGAAGGGATACATAGAAAAGGAGAAAAAGTATGTTACTGTCATTGTCATG
>Ga0214473_10010094_pt1 | contig 11131 bp, 11 predicted proteins | sample RVTome_7_FD_203509 | JGI IMG/M metagenome (GOLD analysis project Ga0214473, IMG submission 203509) | Soil microbial communities from uranium-contaminated site in the Upper Colorado River Basin, Wyoming, United States - RVT98D197 | ecosystem: Environmental > Terrestrial > Soil > Contaminated >...
ATCCCTTCCGCCTCGCGCTCCCCGGAAAGTCGATAGACATCGACGTGGTACAGGGTGACTTTTCCCGGATGCTCCGTGACGATGGTGAAGCTCGGGGAGACGATCCGGGCCGGCGGTATCCCCAGCGCCTCGCCGATCCCCTTGCAGAAGACCGTCTTGCCGGCCCCCAGCTCCCCCGAAAGCGCCACGACGTCGCCGGGTACCAGGACCGCCCCCAGCGCCCTCGCTATCTCAAGAGTGTCCTCGACCGAAGAAGAATGAAACTCAAACTGCAAGACCGCTCCGCGATGTTCAGAAGAATGTTCGAAGTTAACCGAATAAATGGAAAGGTCGAAGCATCAGAGGTCGAGCTTCTTGAAAAGATCGTCCGCATCCCTGCTTTCGATGATCCCTTCTCCCCTTGCCGATGCTTCCAGGGTTTTCCGCGTTTCCTCATTGGGAATTTCAACGCGAAAAGGGAGCCCCTTTCGAATTTTGACCTGGTGATAAAAGAGATTGATGGCCTCGGTGCTCGACAATCCCAATTTCCGGAAAATGTTTTCCACCTGGGTCTTCAATCTGGGATCGGTACGTGCCCGGACCATTGCCGTTCGTGCCATATCTTCCTCCGATGCAGCTCACATTGAAATCAGTGTATCCCAATTGGGATACAAATTCAAGGAGAGATTGTTTAGGAATTCTCTTCCGGGGGCCGCTCGCCGAGGATGTGCTGGAGGGCTTCCCGGACGTTCTCGATGACGTCCGTCGCGGACACCGCCGACATCGGGTGCTTCCGGACGAGGAGGTCCGCCGACATCCCGTGGAGGAAGACCCCGGCGCAGGCGGCGTCGGTGGGCGACAGCCCCTGGGAAGCGAGGGCGGCGAGCATCCCCGAGAGGGCGTCTCCCATCCCGCCGGATGCCATGTAGGGATTCCCGGTCGTGTTGATGAATACGTCTCCCTTGGGAGTGGCGATGACCGTCCGGGCGCCCTTCAGGATCACCGTGACGTTCTGTTCCTCGGCAAGATGCTGCGCCGAACCGATCCGCGATGCCTCGATGGCCTCGATCGGCTCCCGCGTCAGGCGGGACATCTCTCCCGGGTGCGGCGTGAGGGTGCAGTGCGCGACCGTTTTCTTCAAAACCTCCACCTGCCCCGCAAGGGCGTTCAGCCCGTCCGCGTCCACGATGAAGGGAACCCTGATCCGAGGGAACAGGTCGGCGACGAACTCCCCCACGCCGGGATACGTTCCCAGCCCGGGCCCGACGACCACAACGTCCGCCTTTGCGATCTTTTCCATCAGCGCGGGAACCATATCCTTCCGGAAGCATCCCGATCCGCCGTCCGGGATCCCGATCGACATCACCTCCATGAGCTTCGACTCGACGATGGGCCTGAGCGACTCCGGAACGACCACGGTGATCAGCCCCGCCCCCATCCGCAGCGCGGCCTGCCCCGCCAGGCAGGGAGCCCCGGTCAGCCCCGGGTATCCGCCGACGATGAACACCCGGCCCGCGTCCCCTTTGTGGAAGCCGGGCGGCCGGATGGAGAGCACGCTTTTCACCACGCGCTCGTCGAGCGCCTCGGTCTTGATCTGCGCGTCGAACACCGCCTTGGAAGGGATGCCGATGTCGAAGACGTCGGTCTCTCCGCAGTGCAGGGAGCCGGGCAGCAGGACGTGCCCCAATTTAAGCAGCCCGAACGACCCGGTGTAGTCTGCGCGGACCGCCTCCCCCAGCAACCGGCCCGTGGTGGCGTCGATCCCGCTGGGAATGTCCACCGCGTAGACCGGGGCCATCGACAGGTTGATGACCTCCACCACCTCGCGGACGATCCCATCCAGCGGGGAGGAAAGCCCCGTGCCGAGGATGGCGTCCACGCACAGGTGGACTTCCTCCAGGTACACGCGGAGGTCCTCCACCCCTTCCACGTTGCGGATGATCCTGCGCTCGACGTCCAGCTTCCCTAGGATTTCGTACTGGACCCTGGCGTCGTGACTTAAGCGCTCCTCTTCCGACATGAGGAACACCTCGACGTACACGCCCCGGTTGTGCAGGTGCCTCGCGATCACCATCCCGTCGCCGCCGTTGTTCCCCCGGCCGCAGACCACGGCGACCGACGCTTCCTCGGGCGCCCCGACTTTATCCTCCAGAATATGCAGGATCCTCTCCGCGCACGATCGTCCCGCGTTCTCCATCAGGAGAAGTGTGGGAATCCCGTACTTTTCGGTCGTCAAACGGTCCAGCTCGGCCATCTGGCTTGCAGAAGCCACTTTCATCCCATTACCCCGCTCTCTCGATGATCACGAACGCGACCGCCTTGCCGCCGTCGTGCGTGATCGAAACGTGCACAGTATCTGCGTTTAGTAGTTTCAAGCATTTAACCGCGTTGCCGTAAAGTTTTACTTCAGGTCTACCCATTCGCCCGCGGACCGTTTCGACATCGCGCCAAAGGATCCCGTTGGACTTCCCCGTGCCGAAGGCCTTCATCACCGCTTCCTTGACGGCGAAACGGCCGGCAAGCCGCTCCGCCGGTTTCACGCTGCGGTTCGCGTACTGCTCTTCAGCTTCCGTGAAAACCCGCCGGACGAATCGTTCCTTGTACCGTTCGAGCAGCCGGCTCACCCTTTCGATGTCGACGATATCGGTCCCGATGCCGACGATCATCTGCTTAAGGGTGCTCCGTGGATGAGATCGGCCATCTCCCGCACCGCCGCCCCAAGCCCGATGAAAACCGCCCTCGCGACGATGCTGTGGCCGATGTTGAACTCCTCGATCTCCGGCAGTTCCAGAATCGGGACGATGTTGCGGACGTCGAGCCCATGCCCCGCGAACACCTTCAGCCCGACGTTCTTCCCGTGCGCCGCCGCCACCCGTATCTTCCCCAACTCCCCTACAAAAACAGGGACGTTCCTAAAAACTCCAGCCGATCTTACCGCATTGTATGCTTCGCAATAGGTTCCCGTGTGGATCTCGAAGGCATCGGCTCCGACCTGTTTCGATGCGCGAACCTGCGCAAGGTCGGGATCGATGAAAATACTCACGAAAATCCCCGCGTCTCGCAACCGGGAAACCGCCTTGTGCAACGCCTCGCGCTGCGCCAGCACGTTCAGCCCGCCTTCGGTCGTAAGCTCCTGGCGCTTTTCCGGGACAAGGGTGACCGAGTACGGCCGAAGCCGCGTCGCGATCCCGATCATCTCTTCCGTGGCGGCCATTTCAAGGTTGATCCGCGTCTGGACCGTTTGCATAAGGATCTCGAGGTCCCGGTCCTGGATGTGCCGGCGGTCCTCCCTCAGGTGGACCGTGATCCCGTCCGCCCCGTTGAGTTCCGCGATACCAGCCGCCACCACCGGCTCCGGCGCAATCCCCCCCCGCGCCTGCCTCAGCGTCGCGACATGATCGATGTTGACCCCAAGCCGTCTCATTACTTTTAAAGTATTTCGGCGCGGGCCTTTTCGGCGAGGGCCTTGACGATGCGGTCGATCTCCGCCTGGCTCTCCCCTTCCGCCATGATCCGCAGGACGGGCTCGGTGCCGCTGTACCGGACGACGATCCTGCCCTTTTTGCCCAGCTTCTTCTCGAATTCCGCCTTCGCCTTCTGGAACCCACGCAGCGTTTCGAGCGGGGCACGGTGCTTGAGCTTCACGTTCACCAGCACCTGGGGGAACGTTTCCATCGACTTCCCCAGGTCCGCGATCTTTTTACCCGACTCCATCATAACCGCCAGGAGCTGGAGCGCGGCCAGGACCCCGTCCCCCGTCCTCGCGTGGTCGAGGAAAATGAGGTGGCCCGACTGCTCCCCTCCGAAATTGTATCCTCCCGCCCGCATCGCCTCGACGACATACCGGTCCCCCACCGGCGCCCGCAGCATCTTCATCTTCCTGTCGTTCAGGAAGATCTCGAGCCCGATGTTGCTCATCACGGTGGCGACGACGGTGTTCCTTTTCAGCAACCGCTTCCGCAACATCTCCTCTGCGCAGATCGCCATGATCCGGTCTCCGTCCAGCACATCCCCATTGTGATCGACGACGATCACCCGATCGGCGTCGCCGTCGAGCGATATCCCGAGATCGGCCCGCTGCTCGCGCACCTTCGCGGACACCACTTCCGGGAAGAGGGAGCCGCAGTTGTCGTTGATGTTGAGCCCGTTCGGATTGATCCCGATCGTGATGACCTCCGCCCCCAGTTCCTGGAACACCTGCGGGGCAATGCGGTAGGCGGCCCCGTTCGCGCAATCGACCACGATCCGCAACCCGTCCAGTGCAAGGTGCGCCGGAAACGTGTTCTTGAGGTAGACGATGTACCTGCCCGTGGCGTCGTCGATCCTGTGGGCCCGCCCGATCTGCGGCGATGGTGGGCGCGCCTCTTTCAGGTGCTCCCCCATCATCAGCATCTCTATTTTCGCTTCCGTCTCGTCTGCCAGCTTGAATCCGTCCCGCCCGAAGAACTTGATCCCGTTGTCCTGATAGGGATTGTGGGAAGCCGAGATCACCACGCCGGCGTCCGCCCGCATGGAGTGGGTGAGAAAGGCGATGCCCGGGGTGGGCAGCGGCCCCACCAGCAGGACGTCCCCGCCCATGGCGCAGATCCCTGCGGACAGCGCCGTCTCGAACATGTAGCCGGAGAGGCGCGTGTCCTTCCCGATCACGACCTTGTGCCGCCCCCCGTGATTCCGGAAGACGTGCGCAATCGCCTGGCCCAGCGCCAGCGCGTTCTCCACGGTCATCGGGTCGGTGTTGGCGACCCCCCTTACCCCGTCCGTTCCAAAAAGCTTTCTGCGCAACAGGACCGCCTCCTATTTCCGGAAATATACCTTCACCCGGACTTCCGGATTCCCGACGATTTTAGCATGCCCCTCCCGCAATTCCACGCGCGCGTTTGCCGTGTACACCTCCGTATTCACGTTGGGGGCGGGCACGTAAACCGTCAGCGATTTCATCCGGGTGAACTCTTCCGGCAGCGCATCGACTTCGAAGGAAGATGGGGCGACCTGGATCCTTTCGATCTTCCGCCGCACCTCCGCATTCCCGCCGATTCGAGCGACCACGGGAAGCCGCTTCCGCTCCATCCGTTCCAGGATCACTTCCACGGCCGTGGGATAGATCCGCTGAACCTTGACCCCCGGCGGGACCCGGATCGACTGTTCCTCGATGCGCACCAACTGCCTCCCCGCCCGGGCGTCGGAGAGGTCTATCGCCGCGGAAACGTCGGCCTGCTGCACCCCGCCCAACAACGACGGAGGGCCGGCCAGGCGCACTTCCACTTGCCGCTCCACCTTGTTCATGATCGTCATCCCCTGCGGGATGTTGCGGATCTCCAGCGGGACGGCGAACCCGACCTGCACCTTGCTCTCCCCCGCTACGAACCACCACAGCACGACGGCCAGGACAAGGGCCAGACTCTTCAGTCCCAGGTTCTTCCTTGTAATGCCCTGAAGGAAATGGAGGATATCAGGAGTGCGAACCATCCGCCCCCCCTTCTCCTTTTCCTCCGTTTGCTCCGCCCTTTTCGTTTTCCGCCTTTCCTCCGGGTCCCACGAACAGCCGTCCCAATACCTCCCGAAGCTCCATGGCGCCGTTGACGCTCTCCATCAGCCGGTCGTGGAAGACCGTGACGTTTCCCGTCTCCTCGGAGATCACCACGGACACCGCATCCGTCTCCGCGGAAACGCCCCAGGCCGCCCGGTGCCGCGTCCCCATCGATTTCACCACGGAAGACTCCGCCGGGATGGGAAGGATCACACCCGCCGCCGCCACGCGATCCCCCCTCAAAACAACCGCGCCGTCGTGAATCGGGGAATTCCTCGAAAATATCGACGCCAGCAGCTCGTAGGAATAGAGGGCATCCAGCTTCTTCCCGTGCTCGACGTATTCCTGAAGCCCCATCTCCCTCTCGATCAGCAGGATCGCCCCGACCCTTGCGTCCGCCAGGCGGAAGGCCCCTTGCGTCATCTCATCCAGGAAGTCCGCCCGCGGGACCACGGGGGTCCTCCCGAAGATCGGGGCCTGCCCCATCTTCGCCAGCCCCCGCCGGATCTCGCTCTGGAAGATCACCACCAGGATGATGATGAGCCCTCCCAGGAAGTTCCCCACCAGCCACTGGAACGTGACCATCCCCAGTTTCTTGGAAAGGATGAACATCGCCATCAGGAGGAGAAGCCCGTACAGCATTTGCACGGCCCTCGTCCCGCGGACGAAGAGAAGGATCCAGTAGATGATGAATGCGACGACGAGGATATCGAGGACGTCGGCGAAGCGCACCGACGGAAGGAACCCTAACATTCCGCCCCCTCCCGAATGGCGGTCACCACTCGCACGACATCCCTCATTTCCGGCACATCGTGCACACGAAGGATGTCCGCTCCCAGCAGCGCGGAAACCGCCACGGAAGCCGCCGTGCCTAAAATCCGGCCGGTCGGCTCCTCCTTCCCCGTGATTTTTCCGAGGAACGCTTTCCTCGATGGCCCGAACACGATCGGCCGGCCCAGGTTGCGCAGGTCGGGCAGGTGCCGGTGCAGCGCCAGGTTGTCCTCGAGCCGCTTTCCGAACCCGATGCCCGGATCCACCAGTATCCGCTCCCGGGGTATCCCCGCCTTTTCCGCGGCGTCCATCCGTTCCGACAATTCGTCCAGCATCTCGTCGAACAACGATCCGTAGGATGGAGAAAACTGCATCGTCGCCGGCGTCCCTTTGCGATGCATCAGCACGACGGCGCAACCGGACTCCGCGGCGAACCCGGCCATCTCGGGGTCGTCGGCAAGAGCGCTCGTGTCGTTGATCATGCGGGCGCCCGCGTCAACCGCCTCCCGCGCGACGGCCGCTTTCGTCGTATCGACGGAAAGGATCGCGTCCGTCTTCCGCGACAGCTCGCGGATCACCGGAACCACGCGCGCGATCTCCTCGCCGGCCGGCACCGGTGAAGAGCCGGGCCGCGTCGACTCTCCGCCGACGTCTATGATCTCCGCTCCCGCCTCGGCCATCGCAAGCCCCTGACGCACCGCCGCCTCCGCGGAACGGAATTTACCGCCGTCGGAGAAGGAATCCGGAGTGACGTTCAGGATGCCCATGATCCGCGGAGCGCCTCCCAGGCGAAGTTCCTTCCCCCTGCAGTCCACGACAAAACCTTTTTTCAGGTACCTTCCGACCGCATCCTTTACGGGGGACAGCGCCGACAGGAGTTCGGGGGATTCCACCATCCACCGGCCGACCTGCTCCGGGGAGAATACCGAGAACAGAAGCCGTCGCCCCCCCCACGCCGTACGGACCCCCCGGCCGGAAAGATACGCCCACAGGATGCGGGCGGTTCTGCCGTCGGGTACGCAGAGAAGATATGGCCGCAGTTCGGCGCAGAGTCGATCGGCATCCGAGGGGGCCGTTCCAAGAAAAACGAGGCGCCGGTGCGCCTCTTCCGGGTCGCCCGTGTGCAGCACCCGTATCACGGGAGACCCCCTGCTTTCAGGCGGGAGATCCGGGCTGCGACGCCGGGGTCCCTTCCGCCGGGGCGGACACCAGTCCCTCTATGATCCGCTTGATCTCGGCGCCGTCGATGATCTCCTTTTCCAGGAGGGTCCTGGACACCTGGTGCAACACGTGGAGATTACCCTTAAGAATCGACCTTGCCCGCTCGTAGCATGAGGTGACGATATCCCGTATTTCCTGGTCGATATCCCGCGCCGTGGCCTCGCTGAAATCCTTATGCCGGGAGATGTCCCTTCCGAGGAAGACCATCTCCTGCTTCTGCCCGAAGGTGACGGGCCCCATCTTCTCGCTCATCCCCCACTCGCAGACCATCTTCCGCGCGATTATCGTGGCGCGCTCGATATCGTTTCCAGCTCCCGTGGTGAGCTCCCCACGCACCAGCTCTTCGGCGACGCGGCCGCCCATCAGGATCGTGATGTTGTTTTTCAGGTACTCACTTGAATACGTGTGCCGCTCGTCGATCGGCAGTTGCTGCGTGATGCCCAGCGCCATTCCACGCGGGATGATGCTCACCTTGTGGATCGGGTCGGCCCCCGGGATGAGCGTCGCCACGATGGCGTGCCCCGCCTCGTGGTAGGCCGTGGACCTTTTCTCGTCCTCGCTGATGATCATCGACCGGCGCTCCCGGCCCATCATCACCTTGTCCTTGGCCATCTCGAAGCAATCCATCGACACCGTCGCGCGGCCCACGCTTGCGGCATGGAGCGCCGCCTCGTTGCAAAGGTTGGCGAGGTCCGCGCCGGTGAACCCCGGCGTCCCCTTTGCCAGAATCTCCAGGTTCACGTCTTCACTCAGCGGAATCTTCCGGGTGTGGACGGTCAGGATCTGCTCCCTCCCCTTCACGTCCGGCTTGGGTACGACCACCTGCCGGTCGAATCGCCCAGGCCGCATCAAAGCCGGATCAAGCACGTCCGGACGGTTCGTCGCCGCGATCAGGATCAGCCCCTCGTTCGACTCGAACCCGTCCATCTCCACCAGAAGCTGGTTCAGCGTCTGCTCCCGCTCGTCGTGCCCGCCTCCCAGGCCCGCCCCCCGGTGCCTGCCCACGGCGTCGATCTCGTCGATGAAAATTATGCAGGGCGCAGACTTCTTCCCCTGGATGAACAGGTCGCGCACCCGGGCCGCGCCGACTCCGACGAACATCTCCACGAAATCAGACCCGCTGATGGAGAAGAAGGGAACCCCCGCCTCCCCCGCGATCGCCCTTGCGAGCAGCGTCTTCCCGGTCCCGGGAGCCCCTACGAGCAGGACCCCCTTGGGGATCCGGCCGCCCAGCCGGGTGAACTTCTTGGGGTCTTTCAGAAACGCGATGATCTCCTGAAGCTCCTCCTTGGCCTCTTCGATCCCTGCGACGTCCGCGAAGGTGAACTTGTGGGTGGACTCCGTTAACAGCTTCGCACGGCTCTTGCCGAACGACATCGCCTTCCCGCCGCCCGCCTGCATCTGCCGCATGAAGAAGATCCACACGCCGATCAGAAGAAGCATCGGCAGCCAGGAGACCAGGAGCGACATGTACCATGGGTTATCGTCCAGCGGCTTGGCGGTGATCTTCACGTTCTTCGCGCGGAGCGACTTTACCAGGTCCGGATCCTCAGGGGCATACGTGTGGAACGTCTTCTTTTCCTTGCCGGAAGTTTCCGTGTATTTCCCGGTGATCTCCTGCCCCTTGATGGTGACTTCCTTGACCTTCCCGGCCTCCACCGCGGCGTTCAGGTCCGTGAAGGAAATCTCCTCCTGCTCCACCTTTTGCGTCTTGAAGGTGTTGAAGAGGAACACCATCGCCAGGGCGATGAGCATCCAGAGGGCCAGGTTTCGATAGAACTGATTCAAGGTGTGGATTCTCCTGTCGGTGACGGTTTGAGCAACTACCCGATCGAAACGTCGAATCTACATTTTAATAGTAACACGCGAACATCACAACGCCTGCAACGGCGCATTCATCCTTTCGAAGTGCTTCCTGTTAAAGGTGGCGATCGCATCCGCCCCGGCCTTCCGCATGCCGGCAAGGATGTAGGCGTCGGCGTATTCCTGTCCGCTGCTCCGTGCGATTCCGATCGCATTCTCCACCAGGTCAGCGTCTACCATCCTCAACCCGGGCAGCGCGGCGAGTCTCGACAGAACGTCCAGCACTTTTTCACGCGGGACGTCATAGGCCGTGCGTAGCGTCCAGACGATCTCGAACAGCACGGGCGGTCCGGTGACCAATTCGCACTTGCCGGCCGCGGCCCTTCGCAGGAGTTCGGCGGCGCGTTTGTGCTGATCCTCGTCATCCACGGTAAAAAAGCGCAAAAAGACGTTGGCGTCAACGAAAAGGGTCTTCACGGTCGTGTCCGCTTGCCCCGGGCAGAGACGGCCTGCATCATCCTGCGCCTTTCCTCCTCCGCAGGCAGGGATTTTCCAAGAAACCCCTCCAGCTCGAAAAAGTCGGCGGTCCGCCGAATGACGATCGCGTCGCCGGCCGTTTCAACAACGAGGCGGTCATGGGGCCTCATGCCCAGACTTTTCCGCAGCCTTGCCGGAAGGGTGATCTGTCCCTTGGCGGAGAGGGTGGCGATCGGCATGGGGATGTCCTCCATTTCTTGATATGTCGTAAATATATTAATTGGTAAAGCGTCTATTGTAAAGTAGGATTTACTGCGCAAGGATTATATACCGGTGGAGTTCTTAGCAACGTCCCGGTTCTAAGGTATGGAGAAGAATAGCGCGTTTTGTCCGACCCGTCACCGGGGCGTGGGCGGAGCGGACGACGCCGGGGATCCAGAGGATTTGCCCCTTGGCATCGCAGACGACCGGGCGGCCCCATCGTTCTTCCCGCGGAACCTTCCGATCGATCAGGATCTCCTTGACCTTCTTTTCCGCGTCCATGCCGAACGGCCGGATCCGGTCGCCCGCGCGCAATGGACGGATGGACAGAGGGAGAAGGATTTCACCGCGGTCGAAGGCGGCGGCCCGATCCCCCTCCGAAAACCGCTTCATCCCGGATAGCGGAACTCTCCCCTTCTCCTCCCATCGAATCTCGACGGGACCACTCGCCCGGGGAATCGTTCCTTCCAGTACGACGTCGCCGATCCCGTAACGTCCCGGGCCGTTCATCTCCAGCGGCAGCCGTTTCCCCCTGAGAGCGGATTTCCCGTCACGTGCGTCCGTTTCCTTGCCTTTCTTTCCGGTTGTCCGCGCTTTCATTCCCGACATATCGACGATCGCTTGGTCGTACCGGCACTTAAGGACCGCACCCTTCCCCACGTTCAGGCGCGCGGATGCCCCGCCCGACACGATCAGACGGTCCATCGACTCCAGCAGCCGCTCGTTCGGCGCAATCCCGACCCGCTCAAAGCAAACGATCTGGAGGACCTTCATCCGAAGGGCGGATGGAAGCTTCCCGAACGGTTTCCGCGGGAAACGCAGCCCGTTTCTTTTGATCCAGCTCCGTGCAGCCGTCTCCAGGAATTCGTCGATTTCACGGAACCGCTCGCCCAGCGCGAAGATCCGCTTCTTTACAGATTTTCCGTACCGCTTCTCCAGGAGAGGAATCAGGACGTGCCGGATCCAGTTCCGCTCGAACCGGGTGTCGAAATTCGACTTGTCCACGCGATAAGGGATCTTGTGCTTGTGGAGATACGCCAGGATCTCCTCCCGCCAAGTGTCCAGCAGCGGACGCTCGATCCCATCGGCCGT
>Ga0214473_10010095_pt1 | contig 11129 bp, 5 predicted proteins | sample RVTome_7_FD_203509 | JGI IMG/M metagenome (GOLD analysis project Ga0214473, IMG submission 203509) | Soil microbial communities from uranium-contaminated site in the Upper Colorado River Basin, Wyoming, United States - RVT98D197 | ecosystem: Environmental > Terrestrial > Soil > Contaminated >...
CGTGGGCAATGCCGAGCTCTGCCTTTTTGCTCGGCCAGGGGAAGGAGGAGACCTTGCCCTTAGGTGTTGCGCTCCAATCCGTTGCCTGCGTTTGCCCCGCAAGGGTCGTGCGGGTCGTGCCTGAAACCGCAACCGCCTCAAAGGCCTTGGCGAATTTCTCCATGGCCAGCATTCCCCAGGCATTAGCCAGGGTCAGATCCCATCTGCCCCTTTGCTGGCGGGACAATGCCCCCAGGACGAGCCTCGGCATATCCTCCTTCCATTGCTCTTCAGGAAGCAGGGCGAGGATGAGACGGACGGCATTCACATCAATGGAGACCATCAGCCACCAGAGATGATCCATCCCTTCCGTGGAGAAGCCCATCCTGGTTCCCTGAAAGTTGAGGCGGGAGCGCACTATCTGCTCCGCCTCCTTGATCCGCTCCTCTCGTTTCGGGATATCTTTTATATTGTGCAGGATATTGCACCAGTCGATGACGGCAGAGGTCGGCCAGAGATTGGGGTCGATGGCGATAGAGCCGAGGAGCCTTGCCTCGGCCTTGCCCCCCCTGGACAGGGCCTCTATAGCCGCTAGCTTCTGGATAGCGAGGTCTGCCGTAGGTAAAGGAGAATATCGCGCAATCGCGCCCTCGATGAATTTTCTGAGGCCGGCCTCCATCTCCTCTTTGGTCGCGCCCGGTATGCCATATCCTGCTTCATGGGCGATAGCGATGATATAGGAGGTGAGTGCCGGAGACCCGTATTGGCACGTCGGAAAGTACTTAACCAGGCCGTCCGAGTCGAGATGTGAGGGAAGCTCAGACATCCATTTTTTCCAGAGGCCTTCGTTGCGCAGGGCCACGGCAATGGATATCTTCTGTTCCATACAGGTATAGGGGTAGCTCTTCATATAGTCGATGACGCCGCTTAATCCCTCGGAGATTCTCGGCCGCACCGTCACCCTCACCTCTCCCCTATTGGCAAGGGCATCCTGAGGCCGAGCAATTGCTTGGCGGTAGTCCTTGGTTATCTGGACAATGGTTGCCTGGAATGTCCTGACAGGGATAGCAGGGACCACCCGTTGTTGCACCCGGATCCTGTCTGCGGCAGCGGTACCCTTCTCCTTTACCTCCACCTGCCAGGTCAGTTTTTCCACGCCGACAGGCGCCGCGCAATCCCACCCGATCTCCTTTGCCTCCCCCGGCTGCAGGGCGAGTCCCGTCGAAGGCAGAATGCCTGAGAGGCCATCTACCTTTGCGGAGACCTCGAGTGCCATCACGCGATTTGTTGTATTGCGGATGGTGAACGCCCCCTTGAATTGATCCCCTTCCCTGACCAGGGGGGGGAGCCCGGAAAGGATCATCAGGTCTTGGGTCGATTGAATCGATGCCGCACCCGTGCCAAAGAGCCCTGAGCCCCCCTGGGCCACGGCCACGATACGGAAGCTGGTGAGGGAATCATTGAGCGGTACCTCGATCCCTGCCTCCCCATTGGCATCCAGCAAGACCCGTCCCTTCCAGAGCAGGAGCGTATCGAAGAGCTCCCGGGTCGGCTGCCTGCCGCCGCCGCCTCCCTGGGGCAACGCCTTTAAGCCAAAATGACGTTTCCCGATGACCTGCATCTGGGCCGTCGCGGTGTGCACCTCGTATCCCCTCTGGCCCATCATGGCGGCAAGGATATCCCAGCTCTGGTTGGGCATCAGTTCGAGGAGCCCTTCGTCCACGGCGGCCAGGGCCACCTCGCTCTTTAGAGGGGGATTCTTCCCCTCTGCAGTCTTAACTTTTATGCGGACCTTCGCCCGCTCACGGACCTTATAGACCTTGCGGTCCGGCGAGACATTCACCTTCAGCTCATGCGCCTTCCATCCGACCTTGATCTCCGCAATCCCCAGTTTATACGCAGGCCTGCCGAGGTCGACCAGGGCCGTCGGCGTGATCCCCGGCGCGCGGCCCCGCACCACGAGGGCGGAGACGAAACAATTCGGCGCATACCGCCCCACGATCGGCACTTCGATGACGGGCTGTTTGCCGGTGAGCTGCTTCACCCAGGCCTCCATCACCCCCTCCCTCTCGATAGTGACGAGGGCCGTGGCGCTGCGAAAGGGCATCCTGACCTGAAACACTGCGGTCTCCCCGGGCTCATACCTTTTTTTCTCCGGCAGGAGATCGATGCGGTCGTTGTCCGACACCTCGAACCACCATTCGCTTTTCCCCGCCACCCAGACCGCCTGGTGGGCCACGGTCCTGCGTCCTTCGGCATCCGCACTCTCTGCCTGAAGCAGGACATTCCCGGACACGGGCGATTGCACCTCACAGATCAGAAGTCCCTTGGCGTCGGTCTTTCCCTCGCAGAGGAGGGCGATCCGCCTGGTCTCCGTCGAGTTCTCATAGGCATAGAACCCTCCGACAAGGCGCTTCCTATGAGTATAGGTCTTCCTCTCGAAGAGATTGACCTTCACCGGCGCGCCGGCAACGGGCTTCCCCCCAAGATCGAGGACACCCACATAAAATTTAAAGGCCTCTTTGGATACAGCCCATGAATCCGGCTTGATCCCTATCAGGTATTGGGAGGGCCACAGGGATATCTTGGAGGAGACGGTCTGGATCTCCCCATTGGGATCCCTGAACTCGAGTTCGGCAAGGATCTCCTTGGGGATATCGACCTTCGGCAGACGGGGGATCAGCATCCGGGCTGCGCCCGATTGATCCAAGACCGCGTCTATACTGGGGATCTTGCCTGCCTTTTTCTCCGCTCTCGGGACACGCGCTTCTTCCTCCCCTTCCCCTTCCTCCTCATACTCCAGCGGTTCGCCCCGGCGAACGATCCCCTCTTTAACCGGACCGTTGCCGAAGACAAATGCGTCAAATCCCTCAAAAGGGGTTATTTGTTTCGGCTGGATCTCGCTTCTCAATTTTACCGGGAGGAGACCGGCCCCTCCCCCGGCAAGGTACTGGACGCTTACGTCGAGGGGGACCTCTTTGGCATTGATCAAGGGTTCGGCAGGGGGCTTGATGATCCCCTTGAGCAGCGGGACCCGAAACTCTTCCACCCTGAACTCGCCCGCCCGCCATCGCTGGGCCCCTATCGAGAGCAAACCAAAAAAGGCCTTTCGTTTCTCCACATAGACCACCCCGTAGTTTCCGAGCTTCGCACCCTGGGGGATCTGCCACTTCGTCTCGGCCACCCCCTCGGCATCCCATACCAAGGGAAATTCGTACTTTTCCTCGCTGCCATAGTGCTCGATCAAGAGGCTATTCGGCAGTCTCTCCTTGGGAGGCGTGGAGAAGCCCTTCATGGTGTGTTGTCGAAAGAGGTGCTTCATATGGACGGTCTCGCCTGCCCGAAGGAGCTGCCTGTCGAAGACGGTATGGGCGATGGAGGGGTCTTGGTAATAGTCCTGGGGGAGCTGAAACCTCCATGGCTCGATGCCCTGGTCCCAGCTTGAGTGGACAAAGGCCATATCTCCCGCGGTCTGAGCTATGATGAAGACGCCGCTATCGAGCGAGCTGAGCGCCCCCAGCTGGGCGTAGTTATCATAGTCTATCTTGTAGTTACAGTGAGCGAGCTTCCCTTCGCCGGGCAGCGGTACTTCAATGCGGGCTATGCCGTTGACATTGGTCCGCCCTTTCCAGAGGACCTTCTCCTGGCAATCCTTCACCTCGATTGCCGCATCCCTCACCGGCGCCCCCGTATCAAGGGCGGTGACCCATACCAGGGAGGATTCCCTTCCCCATTTGAAGTGGACCGAGAGATTAGTGACCAAAACGGCAGCCGGCACATAGAGGGGCCTCGGCGGAGTCAGGAGCGATGCCCCCAAGATGGCGCTCTCCAGTTCCACGATATAGAGGCCGGGCTCCTTTAACGGGATACCGACGACCTCAAAGGCGCGCGCCCCGGACGGCTTGGGGACCTTAAAATCCCTGATCCCGTTCTCGTTGCTAAAGAGAGACCGCTCCCTGGTGGCTGAGGCCACCCTGCGCAACCACCCCTGGACATTCGCGCCTTGCCCCGGGGCAATGTTCAGGATCTTTCCGGTCACTTTCTCGATGAAACCCTCTTCTGTGCCCACTTTGAGCATGCGCGCCTTTATCTCCGGCTCCAGGTTTCGTAACGCCACGGGAAGTACGGGATCTGCCTTCAGCTCCAAGAGTCCGAAGCGGGCGGCGAACTTTGCCAACGGCGGGTACTTATCGGTGCGAACGGAGAGCGGGAATTTATCCGCGTTACTAAGGGGCCTGCCTGCATCATCCGTAAGATTAGCCGGCAATTCGATCTTAAAATTCGCGCCCTCGGGGAAAGGACCTGGAAAAGAGACGTGCCGCATGAACTGGTCCTCTGTTTCATCCCCCGTGTCGGGCTTCCATGCCTTCCCCTGCATATCCTTCAAGACGATCCGTCGTGCCTGTTCCTTGGAAATGGGCGCAGAAAAGTTGAGGGTCAGGGGCAGCATCGGGATACATCCTGCTTGAGGATTTTCCCGTTCGCAGTTGAAGGTGACGGTAAAGGGTTCCCTCGTTTGAAACCGGAAGATCTGGCCCTGGCTTGTCGCGACCCCGGTCTTGGACATCACCCCTTTGCCCCAGACCAGGCTGACCCTGGCCTTCGTCGGGAATCGCTGTTTGCACTGGATCAGGATCAGCGGAACGTGCGGCTGGCCCTGATATCCGAATCGAGACTTTACTATTTCCTCTCTCTCTTTCCCTTCGATGATCCTGATACCGATATGATCCTGTATCCCTTCCACCGAGAAAAAGACCTTTTGCAAGACCGACGCATTGTCCGCCTCGGCATCCAGCGTCAGGATGAATATCTGTTCTTCGTCGATGTGGCTCCCTTCATAGGGAATAGAGTTTCGGATGGCAGGCCCGCCTGTTGAGAAGGAGAATTCCTTCTGCCCCTCAACCTCTTTGCCGGCAAGGGTCTTTACCCCCGATTTTAAGCGAAAGGTGCACTGCACCCCGGCAGGGAGGTCCCTCTCGAAATCGAAGACCCAGTTCTTGCCATCCGCCCATCTGCCCCTTCCTTTTTCCGGGCAGTCTATGGCAAAGGGTTCGATAAGGCCCCGGGGATCGCCAAAGGGTACCATCTGCTCTGAAAAGCGCACCGTTACCTGACGTACCCCCTTTACCGTGCCTTGCGGAGAGAAGATCTCCACCGCTGGTTTCTCCGCCGCAAAGACGCAGGGGATAACAAAGAGAAAAAAGATGGCGATATACCCTACAGTCTTGAGTTTCATGGCCCTCCTCCTCGTTGTCGCATGATAACGTTCATTTTCCGGTTATGAGCACCAAACAAAAAAGGGGCAGAGATGCCCCTTGAAACCTTTACCCTCTATCCTTCCTCATCATCCTCTTGCCTCATTCCGCAAACCCCTTGGCTTCGCATGGCATGGCTGTCTATAGCACCTTAAACTCCCCCACTCCTGCCCCTTAATTTTAGAGTCTAAGGTCCCGCCCTACTTTGCATAATAATCTGAACGGCGGGATGTCGCAAGGCGACAAAGGCAGCCGGATGTGACCCTGACCAAAGGATCACCGTAGGTTTGGCCAGATCTGCCGCCTTGCGGCACCCCATCCATAAAAATATCTGAATAATGGTAGGGGGCCGAAGCAGGAAACGTGACACACTCCCCCACCATTCGGATATTTTTAAAGAGGGGATGTCGTACACCGACACTCACAAAACGGCCCCAGTATATCCCTTTGCCGTAAAAAGTAAACATCACGATCTCACGATTCAGAAACAGCCCTTTGCCTTCATCAATCCATTGATCAATTGTCCTCATCGTTCACCGCAACGGCGTGACGAGGCGTCCATTAATGGATCGCCCCCTTTGCGCCCGCTCAAAAATTCCCTGATGAGGTCAGCCACCTCTGCCGGCTTCTGCAATTCCAAGTCATGGATGCCGTCTTCGAAAGATATGACCGTGACATCGGCGAGATGTTTTTTTAAAAACTCCGCATTCGTCTCGGCCATACAAAGATACCCGGATTTTTTGCCATACAGATAAAGAATAGGCAGCTGGACACTTTTCACCTCTTCGGTAAAATCTTTTGACGTCTTCGTGCTCCGGGAGATGTGGTACCAGGAAAAACGGGAGGCCGTCTTATTATTTTGGGAGATGATTCCGAAGACCTCCTTTTTCTCCCCCTCGCTCATTGCATGCCATGCCGGACCCATGATTAACCTTACACCGACCCCGTCGATCAGCCCGGACCTTATCGCGCCGATGGCGGCATCGCTGATTACGGGCCATCGCAAGATGGCCTCCATAGGTCGATACGGCAGCTTCTCATTTTTGAGGCCGTTCCCCTCAATGCAAACGATCTTATGCACGCGACCAGGATAACGAGTGGCAATATTGAGGGCAATCCCGCCCCCATAGGAGACCCCTACGATGGCCGCCTTGGGAATATGCAATGTCTCCATCATCCGCACTATCAGATCGGCCTGAGCCTCGATCGTATAACCGGCTCCGGATCGCGGCTTGTCCGAATCGCCGACGCCGAGGTAATCAATAGCCAGGACGCGATACTGTTTTGAGAGGAAGGGGGTTATTCTGTTCCAGTCCCTATATGTGCTGAATGCCCCCGGAATGAGCAATACCGGCTCTCCTTCTCCTGCTTCGACATAATGAATGTGGTGATCAGAGACCACGGCAAACTTGTCCACCCCGTACTGGGCTTTAGAATAAATAAGTTCCCGGTCATTTTTCACCAGATAGCTGCACCCCGCGCACAGGAGCATACAACTTATCAGTACAAGTGTAGGGATTAATCTCTTTGATCTCTTATCCATGTCTCACTTTTTTACATCCTGATCAAAAAATACCATTGCCGGCCATCTCACGCAGAAGAAGATGGAGATAAAAAGATCTGGCTAGCTCCCCTTCGCGTGTTCGAGAAGGCAAAGAGCTCGGTATCGTACGAACGCATGATAAGGAACTCCATGCCGAGAGTCAAGTCTGTTGTGAGGGCAGACCTAGCTCTTGAATAACCGATGTATGTTGTCGCTCACCCAGATGCGAGCTTTCGGATGGCCATGGTGTAGAAAATTATAGATGACGCGCGCCATTTCTGGCGTCCGCAGATATCCGTACGCACTGTGTGGATTTCTCTCGCCCCCAAATGCATAGTCATTATGGACGATCATATCAATAGGCCTGACGTGTCTCGAGTTCTCTTTATAATCTTCGCTGAGATTATAATCTGTCGCCACCTTGTCCTGGGGATCGGAAAAATTGTACCATGTTCCTACTATATTTTCCGGTGTCTGGGCGGTGAGATGTTTTTGAGGTTTCTTCCGCTGTTCGGATAGAATCTTGAGCATCACCGCCGGCAACCCCAGGGGAGATCCCATCGTTACCAGTGTATGTATGCGGATATCCGGAACGGACTGCGTCAGGACATCATACGCGACAATGGATCCCATGGAATGCGCGATGAGCAGGATATCTTTTCTTCTGTATTTACGCAGCACGCGGGCAAGATCCCCGCGTATCACATCACGTGCCTGGCATAAGACGTTTTTTCTGTCGCGGCATTGCTTGGAGTAGTAGATGTCAAGATCTCTGAAATAGCGGCGTATAACAAGGTCCGAGACCGCAGCGTAGTCTATAGAAAAGTCCTCTTTTAAAATGATCTTATAGAGCTGCCGTTCAAGATAGTCCAGAACCCTTTTGCGTATGTTTTTCGGTCTTGTCCCTGTAACCGGGCTGGCAGGGATGTAGGGGATGTCATTATACAGGGGATTTTTCTTGTCTCGCACCTCAGGATCAAGCGGTTCCGGGTGGAGGAAATCGGCCCAGTAGACCAACCTGAATTGATAGAGTCGCCGTGGATGGCCGATGGCCCTGAGGCCTTCTTCCAGGGCAGTCCGCCACCATTTTCCTAAAAGCCTCTTCGGCGGTTTATTCCCCAGCCCATGAATGCCGAGGATGATCTTAGCCATCCGCGGTTTTCCTCCAAAGACTCATATGCATGGCAACAATACCCTCTCGTCTCCCTCCCGGAGGCATTTTCTCCTTGAACTTTCCCGGTGAAGCCGATATCATACTATCAAGTTACCTATCCTGAAGCAAGCCGCAGTCCAATGGCCTATGGACATGAAACATCTGGAAACCTTCTGCAAGGTAGCTGAAACGGGAAGCTTCTCCCGGGCAGGGGAGGCTGTCTATCTCACCCAGCCTACGGTCAGCGGACACATCGCCTCGCTTGAGCGGCAGGTAGGACTCAAGCTCTTTGACCGTTTGGGCAGAAGGGTCGCGCTCACCAACGGGGGGCAGGCCTTTTATCGCTACGCCAAGGAGATCCTGAGGCTCCGCGACGAGGCCATCAATGCTCTCTATGAGTTCTCGCACCTCCTCAAGGGGAGGATAACCATCGGAGGAAGCACGATCCCGGGTGAATATTTCCTCCCCAAGGTCATGGGGCGGTTTCAAAGGGAGGCACCCGGTATCTCCATCAGCCTTGTCATCGCGGATTCTCAGCAGATCATCGATATGCTGCGTGCCGGAGAAATAGAGGTGGGCGCGGTGGGGATGCGGTTCGAGGGAGAGGGGGTCGATGCATATCCCTTGTTTCGCGATCGAGTGATCATCTGCGCCTCTGCCCAGCATCCCCTTGCGCTGGCGGCGAGCCAAGGCCGCGGCGAGATAACGTGGGAGGAGCTGCGCGCAGCCCCCCTGCTGATCAGGGAGAGGGGCTCGGGCACTCGCAAGACCTTTGAGCAGCATGTGGCAGCAGCAGGATTGCGAATGGATGACTTCCGCATCATAGGTGAAATGGGGAGCTCCACCGCTGTTAGGGAAGGGGTGAAGGCCGGAATGGGCCTCGGTATCATCTCCGATCTCGCGGTTCGAGAAGATATAGAAGGGGGCGGTATAAAGGAGGTCCGTGTTCAAGGGCAAGGTGCCATTGAGAGGGCGTTCTTTGCCGTGGTCCCGACGGGAAGAGATCTCTCACCCCCTGCGCGCCGCTTTCTGGAGTTTCTCCAAACGCAGAGGTCTTGAGATATGAGGCCGATAAAGAAACTTGCACTTTTTTTTCTGCTCTTTATGGCGGCACACCTCCTGCTTCCCGACACAGGCAGAGGCATCATCTACATCGATATCAACTCCCCTGAGACCCGCAAGTTCTACCTGGCCCTGCCGGCAATCATGGCATTAGGACAACTCCCTCAGGGGATGAAGGAAGAAGTTGAAAAGACCATAACGCAGGACCTCATCATGGCAGACCTTTTTTACCTCCCGGAGAGGGCGAAGCTGCCCCCGCAGTCGGTCTATATCACCGAGGAGAATGCGGATTTTAAGCAGTGGGAAGATAGAGGGATCGAGTTCTTACTCTCGATCGGTCTCAAGGCTGAAAAGGATACGATCTCGATTGAATTTAGGCTCTTCGATTGCGTCCAGCATATCTATATAGCGGGCAAGAGGTACAAGGGATCGCCGGGGGAGGTGCGCGTGATGGCCCATAGGACGATCGATGAGGTGATCAAGCAGTTGACCGGCGAGCGGGGGGTCTTCCAGACAAAGATTGCCTTCGTGACCGATCGTACCGGTAACAAAGAGATCGCCCTCATGGACGTCGATGGGCAGACGGTGAAGATGGTTACGCGGAACGGCTCCATCAACATATACCCTGCCTGGCAGCCGGACGGCAGGAGTCTCTTATACACCTGCTTTCAGCGCCGCAACCCGGATCTCTATCAGGTATTCCTCGCGACGGGGGGCAGCGTTCTCCTCTCCGCGGTCCCGGGACCCAATGCCACCGCCGCGTGGTCTCCCGACGGCAAGGGCATCGCCCTGATGATGAGGGGAAAGGACAACACGGAGCTATATCTCCTGAACCCACAGGGTAAGGATCCCGTACAGCTCACCCGCTCCTGGGACAGCAAGACCTCTCCGGCGTGGTCGCCCGATGGAAAGCAGATTGCCTTTGTCTCCGACCGGTCTGGGAGCCCCCAGATCTATATCCTGGACCTGGCCTCGCAAAAGTTGAGGAGGTTGACCTATGAGGGCGGCTATAATTGCTCCCCTGCCTGGTCACCCAGGGGCGATCGGATCGCCTTCGCTCGCCAGGAAGAAAAGGGGTTTCACATCTATACGATCAGGGCGGATGGGACCGATGTGCGGAGAATAACGCGGGAGGGCAACAACGAGAACCCCTCGTGGGCCCCAGATGGCAGGCATATTGCCTTTTCCTCCAGGAGGGGCGGGAACTCTGCCATATACATGACAACGTCAGATGGTGGCGGACCATGGAGGGTGACCACCTCCGAATCAAACGAGACGGAGCCGGCGTGGTCACCGTGGCTGCAATGAGAATAATGCTTGGAGAAGGAGAAAGGGGGATTTTACGATGGTGAGGCAAAAGGGTCGGTTATGGATGGTCATGCTTACGATTATTCTCCTTGTTTTTGTTTCAGGATGCGCTGCGTTACAGCAGAAACAGGCCCTCACCCCTGAAGAGGAACGGGCCGCGCAAAAAGAGAAGGAGAAGGCCGCGCAGCAGGAGCAGGAGAAGAAGGGCTTTGAGCAGAGTCTTGCCCAGAAGAAATATCCTGGGATTGAAGGGACAGTATGGGAGAGCACACTCTTGAAAGATATCCTTTTTGATTTTGACCGGTATGACCTCACCGAGGAGGCCAGGAAGATACTCACGGAAAATTCCAAGGTATTGTCGAATCATCCAAGCCTCAAAATACAGATCGAGGGCCATTGTGACGAGCGCGGGAATAGTGCATATAACCTCGCTTTGGGAGAGCGAAGGGCCGCGAGTGCAAAGTCATACCTTATCAAGCTCGGCGTGCAAGAAAATCGGCTCTCCACCATAAGCTACGGAAAGGAGAGGCCGCTTGACCCAAGTCATACGGAGGAGGCGTGGGCCAAAAACAGGAGGTGCCACTTTGTCATCCTCTCGCGATAACCATGGGCGAGAAAGGAGGGTATAGATGAAGCTGTTCACGCATGCCGTGCTGGTGTTCCCCGTAGCTTTTCTCCTCCTTGTGGGTTGTGCTACCACGAGGCAGGCGGCCTCCCTGCAGGGGCAGATCACGGACTTACAGCAAAAGGTCGATATCCTGAGGGGGAGGGTAAGCTCGGAGATGCAGCAGAACTGGGTCAATTTTGAAACCTCTCTTGACCAGTTGCG
>Ga0214473_10010096_pt1 | contig 11129 bp, 3 predicted proteins | sample RVTome_7_FD_203509 | JGI IMG/M metagenome (GOLD analysis project Ga0214473, IMG submission 203509) | Soil microbial communities from uranium-contaminated site in the Upper Colorado River Basin, Wyoming, United States - RVT98D197 | ecosystem: Environmental > Terrestrial > Soil > Contaminated >...
CCCGTCAAGGAGGACCTCACACTTCCCTTCATCGCAGTTCCATCGGAGATCGATCTCATGCCAGGAATCGGGGGTGAGGCTTATCCCCTCTCCCGGCTGCCCCCCTCCGGTGAGACGGAGGTTGAAGAGGTTGTGGCACTCGTCTTCCTCGTCAAACGGGACCGAGAAGTGGTCGGTCAGACCGATCCGCGCTCCGGCAAAGCCGGGCCTTGCCACTATCCGCAGTTTCAGTTCGCCTTTGGCTCCCGACGGGAAATTCCACACGGCGGCGGCAGGCCAATCGGGATGAGTCTTCCGCACGGCCAACACGCGGGAGTCCGGCTTCTCGGGATGCGGGACGAGATCCAGTCCCTTCGTTCCAAACACGCACGAATCATCGAGGCCCGAAGAGAAGTCGGCCGCCTGTCTTGTCTCGTAGAGCCACTCCGGGTCGAGCAACATGCAGGCGACCCGCCCTTCCCCCTGTCCGGTCGTGAAAACCACCTTGCCGCTTACAAGGGCGGTCGGGAAAGGATAAGCCGTCCCATGGTCCCCGGTTGGCGGCGGAGGCTCATCCCGCAACGGGTCGCGGGCCACCTCCCTGTGGCCGCGCCAGGTCTTCCCTTCGTCTTCGGAAACGGCCGCATGAAGAACGTGACGCCCGCCGTAGGCGTAAGGGAAGCGCAGGCATTTGTTCCACAGCAGGACGATGCAACCATCGGCAAGTCGGGCCAGCCCTGCCGGTGAGTCCGAGCAGATCAGGTTCGAGGGTGTGGGGGTCGGCCACTCGATACCGTCCTTGGAAAAGGACTCGTAGAACCGACCCATCTGGGTCCGGATCAGCATCCACACGCGGCCGTCCTCAAGCTCCAGCACCACCGGTTCCACAGCTCCGTAGGCGGCAGTGATGTCGGGGACGGGCGTCTTCAGTTTCGATGGGGACAGATGCCAGGTGTCGCCGCCATCATCTGAGTAGACCAGAGTCGAGTCGAACTGGCCTCTGAAGGTGAAGGTGTCGAGTCCTTCCCCCCGGTTTCCCCAGTTCCGCGAGGTGCGGTAGGAGAAAGGAAGCAGGATCCGGCCGTTCGACATCTGGATCACCGAGTTCAACGCACCCGTGTACCCTTCCCAGATCTTCTTGGGCGTTTCCCATTCTCCCTCGCGGCTTCCCGACTTGGTGTGCCAGATGTCCAGCCGTCTCTCGCCACTCACCCGCTTGGGACGATCCTCACCTGTGGTGATGACCCCGGTGTGAGCGTCGTTGAGGAAGAAGAGGTGGGTTCTTCCTTCGTTGTCGACCAGGACTTCAGGCCCGCCCCAGCCGCCGGGTTCCGGGGACAGCCGCAGGGCGACCTCGTTGTCGGACCATGTGTGCCCCTCATCCTCAGAGACGCGGAATACCACCTCCTGAGTCCCGTCCACAGTCCGCATCGAGAAGCCCAGAAGCCGCCCCACATGGTCTTGGACGACGATCGGTTTCTCGGAAAACTGCGCGATGGGAATGGGTCCTTGCGGTTTGCGCTCTTCCACAGCGCCGATCTCCGCAGAGTCGGAAATTAGAACGACGAAGAGCATCGCCAACAATCGACACAATCTCGTGTAAAGCATTTCAAGTCTCCTCCTTCGCTGGTGGTTTTCACGCTTCCCTTCACCCGGCGTTGCGCGCCACCCTCTCCCTCCGGGAGAAGGGCTGCAAATACGGCCTAAAGGCCGCACTACGTACTTCCGGTTCCACACTCGCGCTAGTCCGACAATCCAACCTGCATTTCGGACTGCAATCCCGTTGCCACGTCGGTCACGCGAACGCGCCATGGGCCTCTCTCGTCGTTCAGGGCAAACGGGATGGTGAACGAGGCCTTCCCTGCCCTGGCAAGGACGTTCTGACCGTACTCCTTTACCTCCCTCTCATGCGGGTCATACACGTCCACACGGAAACTGTGGAGTTCGGGTTTCCTTGCTGTCGTCCCGATTCCCGCTCGGAACCGGACAGGCTCATAAGCCCGTGTGTTATCCGGCGAGACGCGCACCTGTCCCACCTCCGAGTCCGAAACCAGCGTGAGGCTGGAAGTCTGGTAGGGAAGCAGAGCGAGAAGGATCGCTTCGCCCGGCGCGATGGTTGTGTCGACCTCTTTGACATAGCCCAGGTAGTGTTGGGCACGCATGTTGTAGACATGATAGGTTTCATCGAGCCCGATCCTTACCGGAACCGGAGTGCAGTCCGGTTCGAGGCTGTAATGACTGAAAAGAAAGTCCTCGCTCCCCATGTGGAAGTACAGGTTGTCCGCAACATACTGGAGCCCCAGATAGAGCAGGTCCCCCCGCTTGAAGAACACCGCCTCGCAGCCGACCAGAGGTGTCCCGTCCTCTTTCTTGAGGGAGATTCGCGGGGCAACGCCCGCCTCCGCCAGACGGTTCCTCACATATTCTCGGAGAACCGTTCCTTCCGGTTGCCATCGAATGTCTTGGTGTTCTTCAGGCGCGTGCCAGTCGGAGAAGTAGTCGTTGATGCTGAAGTTCAGACAACTCGCCGCTCCCTGGGCAAACGCGTTTTCCACCAGAGCCGGGATACCCTGACTGGTAGTCCTTGCCTCGGCGTTCTCCAACTCGACTGCCCGGTTGGAATGCCGTTTGGGCAAGCGGAAGTCTTTCTCTTCGTTCCAGGAGAGGTCGATCGTTTCAAGGTCCTCCAGACCGGACTGCGTCATTCCAAAAACGTCGTCAAGCTGGCCTTGGGGGAGGATGTTGCCCCATTCGTCCATAATGCCGGGCCATAGGTCGGCAAACACCGTTCCGCCGTTGCGGACGAAGGCGCGGATGGCATTCGCCTCTCCCTCGGTCATCGCCACCGAGGTGGGCAGCACGAGAACCGAGTGCTCGCCCGACAGGAGTGCGCCCTTGGCCACGTCCCGGTGGGACACGAACTCGTACTGCAATCCGAGGTCCTCCAGGAGAAAACACCAGGCGAGTTCGGAACTCTTGATCGTGCCTTCGTAGTGCTCGGAACCCAGCGGGACCGTGATCTGGGGATGGGCGTCCGCGGCGCGTGTGGAGGGCATCGAATAGAGGATGGCGATCCCGTCGTGTTGGCGCTCCGCATTAAGGATCAGCTTTCCGATGCCTCTCTTGATTTCGCGCACCTCTTCCATCATCCACTTAAACGGGTCTTGCGGTGTGAGATCGGAGGCGAAGCCGGCCGGCCACGACTCCTCGGCGATCATGGCGGCGGTCCACCACCAGGCGGAGTTGAAGCCAGTCAGGAGCGAATGCCAGGGGTGCCAGCGCATCCGCTCTTCGGCGTAGTCTCGGTTGTAGTAGCCCACCCAATACCCGGTCATCGCGGTCTTGGGGGCCAGGGACCGCATCTTCTCGTGTTGCTGGGGACGCTCGTAGCCATGGATGAGGGTGGCCGCGTAACGGAACTTCTCCCAGTCGACGCCGAAGTAGGTGTCCGAGTCGAACATCCCCTCTTCCCCCACCGGCGGCCCTTCGTGAACCGACTCCACCGCCTCCCTCAAATAGCGGTGGATGTCGGCGAAGACAAATTCGCTGAATTCCCGGTTCTCGGCCCAGGAGGTGTAATCCCCTTTCTGCCGAGCTTGTTCGATCGTATCCGGCACGACCTTTTCCCAGACGTCGAAATTGGATCTCCACGTCTCGTTGAGGGCATCGAGGGTGTGGTACTTGGTCTGGAGACGGCCGCGCAGGCGGGCAAGGCAGTATTTCGACCAGCACAGGTCCTCTCCCTGGTCGCTCAAACGGTACTCGTCGCCCGTGGAGTATCCGATCCCTCCCATGTGTTTGTTGGCCGCCGCCAGTTCACGAATCCCCGCCGCGTGCGATTCCCTGACCTGGGGATCGGAAAGGCAGCAGCTGCGGACATGGTTCTCGTCGGGAAGCCCTCCAAGATAGGTTCCATAGAAGAACTGGCTCAGCCCGGCCCGTGTGGTCCAGTAGGCACAAGGATTATCGAGCCAATCGGAGGTCTTCCCGTATCCGTAGGAGCTGTCCACCCCGAGCTCGCAAGCCGCGCGGGAAATCAACCGTTCGCGGTAGTTGTTCCTGCCGTTGGCCCCCCAAAGGACGCAGGCGAAATCGTCGTAAACCAGTCCCGATACGGCAAAGAGTTTCCGGGACTGGTGAACCAGTCCCCTGGAATCCAGGATCGAAGCAACCACCTCGTGCTGAATCGCAACGGGTTGCGGGAAGTCGAAGCGGAAGGCCGCCTGAGTCGCATCGACCGTCACCTCGCGACTCGCCAGGAGCCTTCCGAAGCTGTCCTTCAGTTCGATCCTGAGCCGTGAATCTTCCGAAGGTTCTCCTCCGAAGGCGACCGTCCCGCCGACCACCGGGCCCGCGGGGTAGGACCTCCTGTCGAGCTGAATGTCCCGGATCTCCGCGATGGAAGTTGAATCCACCAGGATGCTGGCCCAGTCGAGAACACCCCCATCGGCGTCTTTCAACCAGATGTCCACGAAGTGAGTGCCACCAGGCAAACGCGGAAGGGCCAGCTCCACAGAGGCTGTACCCGCCGGAAGGTTCGCCTTCGCTTCCGCCGACACCCGTTCCTCCCCCCACCAGTCCCGGGCCACGGCCAAGACGGAGCAGTCCATGCCATGGCTTGCGGAAGTGACGACTGTGACTGGTGGGAGATTGGCGGCCTCCCCAGATGCGGTGGGCGGGACGATTTCTTCGATGCGGATACCGGAATCCTTCCGAGAGGCCCACAAGACGGATTTCGCCACGAGAGACTGGTAATAGTCGTAAAGGACGTCAGGGAGGACCCGATCCTCCGGCGAAAGAGGCGTAAGTGAGTTGACCGTCTGGTACCCTTTCAGCTCGCTGGGATACTCGAGCCTGACCAGTCGTCCTTTTCCTGAAGACACACAGGTGACCAAGGGAGGAGTGTCTTGGCCGGAAGGCGCCAGTCCAGGTATTCGGTCCACCGGCACAGTCTGTGAGATCCACCGTTCGGCGCCGGTGTCTCGGGATTTGGCCGGAAGAGCGGTCAGAGTCGGGCTTTTCACCTCCCACTGGTAAGTGAGTACGATGCCTGTCCCTCGATCGAATTTTTCGAGGAGCTGTTTCTCGTATTCCGCCGGGAAAGCGTCCCATTGGCAGTTGGCAAGGACGATGATGTCGTAGTCCCGGTTGAGCTTCTCCTCGTATCCGGCAACCGCCTCCTCCGGATCGAGGTGCAGGAATTTGAACTGATTCTCAGGGGCCCATTCATCCGGCTTTCCCGGCATCATGACGAACTCATAGTCGAGGCTCAGACGCTGGGCGAGTTCGACCGTCTCCCGGTGGCAGGCCCGGGGGCTGATGATGAGGGCACGTATGGAGCCGCCCGCAAGCGGTTTCGCCCATTCGATGTGCGGCGTCACATACACGCCGCTCAAGGTGTAGTAGTTGTCGCTTTGGACCCAACGGATCTCGCCGCTCGCGTTCCGGACGATGTACGGCCGGGATTCTTTGGCGGAAAGACCCTCTGCCTGAAAAAGGATTAGTATTGCGATGAAAAACAGACCACGCTGCATTGGGACCTCCTTTACCCGCTCCCCGGTGCTCCGTATGGTTGGACGGACTCGCTACCACGCAGGGGCGATTCGCGAATCGCCCCTACAAGGTGTCGACCCGTAGCCGGAACGACAGAGCACTGGACTGCCCATTCGGTTCGAAGGTATCCGATCCGGAACTGGAATCAAGGAAGACCCTCCCGCGGGAGTGGCCCAGGAACGGGTCCTACCTTGACACCGCGCCTCCGTTCCGAAGAAATACTGTCTCTTCAATGCCCCGCCCTGAGGGACGGGTCTAAGGCGATTCGCACCATGTTGCGGAATCAATTCGACAAGGCACTAGCCGTGTTGTTCCTCTTTGCTTTCTGCGGCCTGAGCGCGGCGGCTGCGGATGCCGCTGACTCAGCTCGAACGGGAAAAGAGACGGCCTCCATCCCGATTCCTCTCATACACGAAACGGATTTGTTCCATCCTCACGGCGACCCGGACGACCACTGGGATCTGGCTACGGTGTACGCTCTGACACTGCAAGGGCGCGTTGACCTAAAAGCCGTTGTCCTCGACTACCCGCCCCAATCCGCGAATGGAGACCCCGCCGTGGTGGCCGTTTCTCAGATGAATTCGATCGCGGGTTTCTCCGTACCTCGTGCAGTCGGGTCGTCCCGACCCTTCGAGCATGACGCGAAAAACCCGGCCGAGATCCCGGCGCGCGATGGGATGGCTATCCGGATGATCCTTCAGATCCTCGATGACTCTCCCGAACCAGTGGTGATAAGCATCGTCGGTTCCTCACGGGACGTCGCTCTCGCGGGAGTGCGGGCGCCCGAGCTCTTTCGCGAAAAATGCAGGGCGGTCTACTTGAACGCCGGCACGGGAACGACCGATCCGGAAAAAGGAGCCAACCGGGAGTACAACGTCACTCTTGGGGTCGCGGCCTACCAGTCCATCTTCGACCTCCCCTGCCCCGTTTACTGGATTCCCTGCTTCGAGACTCTCGATGGTAGTCCACCGCGCGTTCAAGAGCATGGATCTTTCTGGATATTCACTCAGGGCAGGATTCTTGCGGCTCTCTCTCCCCAGCTCCAAAATTTCTTCCTCTACGCATTGGACCGCGAGACCGACCCTCAGTGGCTCAGGTATCTGCATTCTCCGGTCCATGAAGAGAGTCTCAAACGCGCCTCGGAGCAGAAGCGCGCCATGTGGTGCACGGCGGGGTTCCACCACCTCGCGGGACTCACCGTGCTGCGTGACGGGAGCGCCGTTCCCCTGGATAGTGAAAATGAGGAACGCGTTTTCTCTTTCGACCCGATCGCGGTCGAGACGGATGACTCGGGAGTCAAAGCGTGGGAACATACTCCGGATTCCAAGGACCGGTTCCTATTCACCGTCCGGGATCTGGACCGTTACGCGGAAGCGATGACGGCGGCGCTTGGGAATCTGCTGTCGTCGATTCGGTGAATGGGGCACGGGAGGTTTCGCGAGTGGTTAAAACCACTCGCTATTTCTGGCAAGAAGTCGGTTAGCAGTCCGGTGAAGAAGTCGCTATTCTCCTGGATCCCCGCTTTCGCGGGGATGACGACTTGGGAAAACGTTCCGTTTTTCGTCATTCCCGAGAAAGCGGGAATCCAGGGCGCGGGACGCTGAACCCTTTTTCAACAGGCTGTTAAAACCGACTACGTTTGGGAGTCCTCTTCAGAGGACTTTTTGCAGGATTTCTTGTAGAGCGCAACATACTAATCGTTATTAATAGCGAGGGACTTCAGTCCCTCGCTACCGTGGAGGAGGAAAACCAATGAACAACCGGCTGTTACGAACCGCAAGTCTGTTACTGGTGGTGGTGCTCTTCAGCGTTAGTGCTCTCCCCGCTTTTGGAAAGTACACCCCGCTCGATCGGGTCAACCTCGGCATCATCCTCTCGACCCAGAAGGAAGACCACTGTTTTGTCCTCGGCTCTCTGGGGCTGTCTGAAGAGAAATCGAAAGACTACCTGAGCGGCCTGGGGCATGAACTTGCCTTTTCCAAAGACCTCGAACCAGCTTGGCCCGACTGGGATTTCATCCGCATCAGCGCGGTATACTGCAATGCCGGTGTGGAGGGCGCGGAGAAGCTGATCGGGATGATGGAAGACCCCTCGGGGATCGTGCTGTGTGAGACTCTCGATGAGCTCCTGAAGAGCTGCAACTGCGCCTTCCTGGTCAACACAGGGGGTGCCGGCGAGTACAACTACGACCTTGTTTCGGCCTGCTTGAAGGCGGGTCGGCCCACCTTTGTGGACAAGTTCCTGGCGCCCGACCTGAGCGAGACTCGGACGCTTCTCGAGACGGCGCGTGAGATGGACGTTCCCCTCATGTCCTCCTCGTACATCTGGACCAGTCAGCCTGGCTTGGAACTGAAGAAGCAAATCGAGGGGAAGAAACTGACCAAGATCCTCAGCACCTACTGGAGCGGCGGGAAAATCACGGGCGGGATCCACTCCATCGCTCAAATGCAGCTCCTATCGGGGGACCGAAGTCCCAAGACGGTCCTTGTTGACAAAGGCAAAATGGGTTCGCGGGCTCTTGTCACTTTCGATGACGGACTGGTGGGAGAGATGGTTCCTCCCCGAGACGGGAAGCTTTTCGAACTCGAAGCCGTGGCGGACGGTGAGACTTGCAAGGCCGTGCCCTATGAGGGCAAAGACTCCCGGCCTTCGCCCATCAACCTGTTCAGCATGTTTTTCGCCTACGTGCGTGGAAAGAACGCCGGCCAACCCGCCCACCTGATGGAAGACGCCGTCGCGATCTGGGAGGCCGCTTCCGAGTCCGAGCGAACCGGAAGAGCGATCTCGGTCGAGGACGTTTTCGCCCAGTCGACGACCCAGACTTTGCCCGTCCACGATCTCGAGTTCCATACGCCCACGGTCGCGTTCCCCTACTATCACTTCTCACTCCTCCTGGATATTCCCAAGAAGGGCGTTGTGAAGGTCAACGAGATGAAGGCGAATTCGGAAATCCTTCGTAACTTCGCGCTTCTGGAAAAGGACGAGGTCGTCGATCCGAACATCCCCAACAATCTGCGCCATCTTGCCGTTGCAACCGCTTTCCACAGCGCTCGCCCCGAGAGCTCCTACGAGCATCCGAAAGTAATTGGACGCCTCGATTGGCAAAACGAAAAGACCTACCCCATTCACCTTGAGGTTACGCTCGACGAGCAAGCGGATGGACGGTACTGGGCGGCTTTGGACGGAACCGCCCCTTCCGAAGGGGGTTACTGGGACGCCGCCTGGAAATACTACCAGAGCGCAGTTGTGACCGAAACAGCCGGAAAGAAACGCGCGGGAGAACCGGTCGAGGTCACCTGCCTCTTCTATCCGGATCAGATCGTCGACCCGGACAAGGAAGTTCGTGTCGTGTTGTACGACACGGAAATGAAAACCCAGACCGAAGTCCCGAGCCAGGTGCTCGACACCGACACGGTGGATGCCACCGAAGCGCCCATGTATGATGAACGCGGCAAGCAGAAGCCGGCGACTTTTGTCCCGACTGGGGCCATGACCGTCCTCTTTCCCGCGACTGTGGAACCCAAGAAAAGCGCCGTCTACCTCCTCTTCTACGGAAATCCGAACGCTCCGGAACCCCAGTACACGAGCGATCTGAAGGTCGCAGGCGAGGCCCCCGGAGTTACAGTCGAGACGGATGTTTACTCATTCAAGCTGCATGACCTGACCGGGATGCTCGACGAGGTCACTCTCAAGTCGAAACCGGAACACAAGTTCGTCCACAAGAAGGAAACCAACGGCGCCATTCAGTGGAACCCCGGATGTTACGCGCCCCCGCGTCCCTGGGTCCACATGTCGGACTGGGCGCCCGGAAAATACGACTACAACTATGAAGACCGATCCGGCCCTCTCGTTTTTTACACCCGCCGTTGGGGGCTGATGCCTTCGATGCCGGAATTGGATTGTTCGATGACGTACCGTTTTTACGCGGGGGTTCCTTATTTCACCATGCGATCCAGCGTCCATGTCAAATATGACGTGGCGGTTCAGGCGCTCCGGAATTCCGAAATTGTGTTCGCGCGGGAATCCATGACCGAAGCGGCTTGGTACGACCCCGTCACGCAGCGGATTGAAACGCGGAAGGTTACCTCTTTCCCCGATCTGTCGGAGTGGACGATGCCCGACGACACACCTTGGATCGCGTTCTTCGATCGCGAAAAGGGAGTCGGCTACGCCGGGATTCAGCGGATGTACGCCAACGCGGGCCTCGACGGGGAGCTGCGTACGCTGAATCCTTACATGTACATCACAACGGGGCCCTGGGTTTATTGGACCCGCGCCCTGCTTTACCCCTACGGGAGCCGTAACCCGCAGCAGCTTGTCAACGTTCTCGCGGGCAGCGTTTTCCTGGACGAGTGGGCCTACGTTCCCTTCGAGCTGTCGGACAAAGAGGACAACATGTTCCAGCAAGTCATCGACTGGCAAGAGATCCTGGTCAACCCGGTAAAGGTTCACCTTGAAGAACCGATCGACGTTCGGATGGAAGTTCCGGAGGAGATCTATCTCGAGCCGGAGAAGACGGGGTGGGAGTAGGAGCGCGGGTGGTTAAGCGCGATGGCAACCGTAGGGGCAGACCTGTGTGTCTGCCCCTACGGTCAACTCGGTTTCCCAGGGCGGACACACAGGTCCGCCCCTACGCGCAGCTCCACGGCATTGCCATGTAGGGGCGATCCTGTGTGATCGCCCCACAGGGATGGGGCGGACAGACACGGCGCCACGCGGACGTGGGGCGGACACACAGGTCCGCCCCTACGGTTGCCTGGGTTTATGCTCGCACAGGATTTCTAATCCTGTGCAGGGAGGCAAAAGCGTTATGAAACAAGCCATGCCCTCGACTATTCGCTTTCTCTCTATTGCGATCCTCCTCTGCCTGACCGGAGTCGCCACTGCCGGCCGTGATGAAGGCGTTGTTGCCTTCTGGGATTTCGACGAAGGCAGCGGGGAGGTCCTTCACGACCGAAGTGGAAACGAAAACCACGGCCGGGTGCACGGCGCGCAGTGGGTGGGCTGCGGCAGTGGATCCGCTCTGTCGTTTGACGGTTTTGACGACTATGTGGACTGCGGAAGCAACCCGAGTTTGGATTTAACAGGACCTGTCACGGTCCAGGCCTGGGTTCGTCCTTCAGCGGCCAACCGCGGCGAACCGGGTATCGCAGGCAAACATTTTAACAGTTATGCGCTCACCTATTACGGAAGCGTTTACTGGTATATCTCCAGTGGAGGAAACAACGCTTCCGCACCTGCCAAGATCGGGGAATGGACTCATTTCACAGGAACCTTCGATGGAACAACGCTTCGCTTGTATCGGAACGGCGTCGAAGCCGTCGTCACCCAATCACGGTTCGACAGTGTTAACTCCGGGAATAACTTCTTGATCGGGTGCATGGCCTCCGATCCTTCAGCCATCGACCCGAAGACTCGTGGAAACGATTTCTTTCCCGGTCAGATCGACACGGTCAGAGTCTATGACCGCGTGCTCTCCCAGGAGGAGATCCTGACCGAATACAACCGGGAAGCTCGCGACAAAGGTTGCGAACCGTTCGACCTCTCCGCCTTGGGACGCTTCACCCTCGAACCTTTTTACTATCCGGAAGAGAACA
>Ga0214473_10010097_pt1 | contig 11128 bp, 13 predicted proteins | sample RVTome_7_FD_203509 | JGI IMG/M metagenome (GOLD analysis project Ga0214473, IMG submission 203509) | Soil microbial communities from uranium-contaminated site in the Upper Colorado River Basin, Wyoming, United States - RVT98D197 | ecosystem: Environmental > Terrestrial > Soil > Contaminated >...
GTTCGTTGTCGGGGGTGAGTCGGCTGGTCGGTTGCGGTTTTGCCCGCAGCCGGATGATCTGTTTGGTCGGGACGTGCTCGATCTGCTTTTGGGCCGCGTCGTTTGCGGGGGCGACGTGCAAGCCCTTAGGTAAATTCCTTAGTGCCTCCAGTTGTAGTGCCGCGTCGCGTAACGGTTGACCCGACGCAACGAGGTATTGTAGGTATTGCTCTGTCTCGATTTGACCTGCTATCAGCAGCTCGTCCAGCAGCGACGGGGGCACAAGCCTCGCGATCTGTTGCTGGACGGCCTGAAGGTGGTCGAGCAACTCCTGACGCAAGGCCGCGAGCTTGCGGGCTCGTGTCACTCTGCTGGCGTTATTTTGTGGCATTGCTTCCTTCCGGTTTGTCTGGCGGCGGTGGTGGCGGTGAGCCAGGCGTTGCAAGAGCTTTGGCGACCGGCACGGCTCCGACTTCGAGCGACGCGACAAGTTGCGGACTGGGCACGGCAGTTACCAACAGGTCCGCCAGGTCCCCGTTGAGCGAGTGCCAGTCCGCCATGATTTTGTACCTTGCCGCGTCCATTCCGTCAACGTCGCCCTTGTCGCTGGCCTTCGCGAAGGCTTTGTGGGCGGCGGCGAACGACGCGAAGAACCGATTCCGCTTCTCCAATAATTCGTAGCTCGCGGCGACGTTCGCCTTTGCTTGTTTCGCGGTCGCGGCCTGGGCCTTTGCGTTGGCTTTGGAGGCCTGGGCCTGGGCTTTGGCGGCGGCTCCCATGGCGGCGGATGCGGCCCTGGCTTGTTGACCGGCAAGCTTCGAAGCGAGGTCGTATTGCACCTTCTGGATTTCGATGAGCGAATCAACATTGTCCCACCCAAGATTGTTGAGCCTCACCCAGGCTTGATCGGGCGTGATCAACCCGTCCTTGAGTAGTGCCAAAATCTCACCAGTGTTGAGCATCCTGCGTTGTTCGTGGCGTTGATATTTCCACTCTTGGATGTACTGCGTGGACCGTTCGTCGGTGAACCCGGCGAGCTTGAGGATTCCGGGCAGTTCGAACTCTGAGGTGTTCCCGCGCATGAATCCGGATTCAATCGATTTGAGTTGCTCGCCGAGCAATCGCAGGTGCACCACGGCGTCGATGTTGTTAAGCAGCGAATCGACGTTGATGGCGTCCGCTTTGTCGCTTGTCAGCCGCTTGCGAGTGGAGGCCCTGTCCTGTGCTCCAATCTCGTAGGCTTTCAAAATCAACTTGTTCGTTTCGCGACGAACGTCAACGATTTGATCGTTGACGGTGTTTTCCATCATCGCTTTCGCCTCGACTTCGCTTGTCTCGAAGTCGAGCAAATCCTTGGCGGCGGCGTCTCGTCCTAGCAGACCGTGGCGGTATTTCTCAAGCACCAGGTCACGGCGCTTTTTTCTCACCGATACCATTGACTTGTCGAGCACGTGCTGAGCGTTCGCCCACGCCATCAACTTCGCGTTTTTTGGGCTCAAGCCCATGTCGAGGAACAAGCTTTCGAAATACTGTTCCTGGTTAACTCCGCCGCCAACTCTGGCCTCCTGCTCCTCTGGATGGATGAGCAGTTCCTCGATTAGCACCCGCGTGTTTTGGATCGTGACGGGATCGTAGAGGATTCCGCGTAGATGGTTCGCGAGGTCGGCGGGGACGTTCTGCAATTTGAGCAACCGGAGCGTGTCCTCTTCCGTCCATGGCGGGATATTCTCGCCCGCCGTCGATCCTTCCTGGCCGACCACAGGCCGACACAAATGCAGCATCAACCGAGCGTCCATGAACGTCGGCAACATACGGTTGGACTTCCACAGCAACTTCCGGAAATCTTTGCCGGTGTCCGGGCTGTCTGGCAGGTCGGTTCCGCCCTCGGTTAGGCCGAGGACTTTAGTCCAGTACAGATAGCCCGGCTGGTCCTCCAATCCCTCCTCCAGGTTCCACGGCCCGGCTGAACCTGAGTCGAATATTCGCCGCCCGGCCATCTGCAGAATTTCCCCTACAGAGGGGATATTTTTGCCGAGGTCCTTGACGGCCTGTCTTGACTGTTCGCTCCCGAGCCCGTTCGCCTCCAGCTTCTCGTTTAGCTCCTGCTCCGTGATTAGCCCCCGCCGTCGCAGGTCTAACGATTCAGGCACGCCGAGCACCCGCTCCGCGAGAGAGAGCAGGCTGTTTCGTGCCTCCGAGTCTGTGTAGCCGTTCAGGATCAGATACTTTTCCGCGACATCGGGAGGCAATCCTCTCCGCACGAGGTCGAGTATTTCGCCTGGCCCTGGCGGCTTGGTTAGCCGCTCGAACTTCTCCCGATCTTCGTGGTGCGTAGCCCCACTTGCCTTGAGCAGTTGCTCATACTCCAGTGCCGTCAGCCCGCCCAATTCGTTGAGTATCCGAGCCTCGTCTCGTGTCCACGATACCCACGGATTAATTATCAGGTCGTTCCACGCCGGTTGCTTCAGGCCGTGGATGCGGATTAGTTCGTTGTAGACCGGGATTGTCAGTTTGCCGAGCCGACGCTGCTGCAACACCGTCTCTAGCGGAGGCATTGCGGCGGACATCAGGATTATATTTTTCCACTCGTCCGAGTTTGCGTTGATCCCATATTGCGAGACCGCGATAACGAGATTCGGCCAGTCGATGAACCCAGCGTTCCACAGCCGGATATAGTCCGTCGCCGTCGGTCGGAGGTTGGGCAAGAGGACGTTCGCTTCGTATTGCGTTGCTCGTGTTGCTGGGGCAAACACAGCCCCAGCAACACCGCTAATTAGGGGAGCACCGACGGCCCCAGCAAAAGCTAGGCCAGCAGCCACGCCGGAAAAACCTTCCTCATTTTTGCTCTGTTGTGCGGCCACAGTCTACTCCTCCTCGGTCACGTCTGGGTCGATAATTTGCAGGCGGATTGTTTTGGCGTCCGTCGCCGCCGCCGCCGTCGCTACAGGAGTCGTCTCGCCGCCGCCGCCCATCGCGTCCCTAATCTCCCGTAGCACCACCAGCAGGTCGGCCAGCGGCTTCGCCAGGGCGTCGAGACTGACGTGGATGGTCCAGCCTGGCTGTAGTTCGAGGGACGCTGCCGGCAGCGGGGTGAGAGCTGTTTCTAGGGGCTGTCCGATGTCGAGCATCTGGCATCGGCAGGCCATTTGAGATATGAGGTACTCGTTGCAGTCTAATTCAGCCACCAGGGCGAGAGTTGCCACGGTCATATATTCATGGACTAGGTTGCCGAGGTTGGTTTGCTCGCGATTGAGCCTGCTGAGCATCTTTCCGCGACACTTCGATATGCTCGATTCGTTCCGGTCGAGTTGGTCCTGGCAGTGGCCGTCAATCAGTTCGTAACAGCCCCCGATGAGCAGATCGTTTTCGCACAGGCATCGCTCCAGCTCTCCCTGCACGGTCTTGATTGCCTGGGATAGTGCAATGTCAGTCATTCGAACAATTCCCCTTGTTCCTTCGGCTCCGGGGCCCAACGTTGAGACAACATTTCGCTGGTGATTTGGACTGACAGTTTATAGCCGCCCATCGCGCAGCAGAGGCACAGCAGGTAGGGTGCTCCCGTCACTTCGTAGAGTGCTACCCCTCGTCGACAGTGTTGACACTCAGTCATTGATTGCTGGCTCCGTAGGGGTCAATTTTGTCGGGGAGAAATTCCTCAAGATCGCCTCCGCAATTTTCGTTTGCATGTCGAGCCGGTCGGCATGCTGAACGGTGTCCACCCCGCAGTCGGCACACTGCTCCAGGTACTGGCGTTGCGGGCCGACCATCGCCGACACACGTTCGCGGAGTCGCTCCAGATCGGCGGCGGAAAACGGATTGATAACCGGTTGAGCTGCGGGCATTTTACACCCCTTCCATTTCGATTATCTCGGTAATTTCGATCAGTGTCGCCGCTGGAGCGATCGCCCAGAATGGATCTCGAATTACGGTCCCATGAGTGTGCAGTCCAAGCTCCAGGTGGTCGCCGTGGTCGCCGAAAAAATTCCACGTGGAATGCCCGGCTATCAGCTGCGGATCAGGCGACAGGCTCCACGGACCAGAGGTAAGCTGGGGCGTGTACTGGAGGACGATCAGCCCGTCAGTTCCCGCTCCGCTCTCTGCAGTGGCAACACGTCCGCCGCCGCCGCCGCCGCCGGGCGTATCGCCTGGTTGCGGAGCGATTGCTCCGTTGCCTCCGTCGCCGCCGTCGCCGGATAGTCCGGCTGACACTCCGCCCGCAGGTGCACCCCCGGCCCCGCCGGCCCCGAAGGGACCGCCGGACGCACCACCGCCGCCGCCGACAACCGCTGTGCCGTTGGCACCGTTGCCGCCGTCGTTGGTAACTGCGTTACCGATGCTTGCAGCGGCCAGGCCTCCAGCTCCGCCGACGTCCACGACGCCAGACGTGCCACCAGCCGCCAGGGTCGTGAGTCCGCCGCCTGAGAATATCGACGTGTTGCCGCCGCTGCCTGCTGCTGCGAGAGCGAACGGGTAAGTTGCTCCTTGGCTGACTGGTAGCGACACGCTCGCCGCGAACGCCCCGCCACCGCCGCCGCCGCCGCCCAATAAAGCTGAGCCCAGTCCGCCGGTGCCACCGGCACCGAATATCGTGGTTACGTCCACCTGGTAGACGCCAGCTGGCGGAGTCCACAGCCCCAAGCCAGGCGTGGTAATGAGCTCCTCGATTTGCGTTCCGGCGTACACGTCGGCGACGTGCGACGTGTAGATCGCGATGCGGCGAGGGTTCGGGCCGCACACCTGCTGAGCGACAGGGCCGAGCGTATGGCGGTGGACGAACGAGCGAGTTGATCGAGCTGGGTACATAGGATTTTCCCCTATCAAGGACGCACGCCGTTCGGCCAAAAAATGTGCCCGATGATCACGCCGACCAGTAAGGGCAGCACCGGCCAGGCTATCGACCACTCCCGAAGAGTGGTGCTTACCGTGTCGTGAGTGTCGCCGCGATAGGTCGCGATAATGTCCCACAGGCCAGCACCGACAACGTTCGCGAGCAGCAGGGTTGCCAAGATATATCGCACTTCACAACCCCCTCTTAATCCGCTGGATCAACTCGGCCATCCACTGGCAGACGTTCGTTTGTTTTTGGACCGGCGTCGTGACCGGCCCTCGACGCGGCATCGTGACCGCGTCGAATTTGGTCTTGTCTGGCGTGTAGACAGGTCCTAGCCCAGGGCTGCCGAACCACTCGTAGACCGTGATCGTGCACCAGGCCGGATCGAGAATGCTCCCGTCGTATCTGGCCTGCCAGGGTTGCCAGACCAATTCCCCTTGCTCATGCCACGTCACACTCGCCAGAGGGTCCGCCGCCAAGCCCTGCACCATTGCCCCCACATCTTTGGTCTGAGCCAAAACCCCCGGCCCGTTTATCAATGTCCCGTCGGCGTGAGCGACCGTCATATCTCGGATTGCCACACCGTCGTAATCGGGAGGATTCCACCAGCCCACCAACCCGCCTGTCACACCGTCGGTAAAGGAGAACGGCCCGGCGTCGAAAATCGTTCCTGCTTGAGCTGCCGTCAACACCGTACTGAACACGCGAATATTTGCTACTCGGCACCGAAGAAAATCCGTCGGTTGGATCGTCGGATTACTCGCCACATAGACCGCACTCGGCAGGATATTCCAAGCCGCCGAAGTGTCTGACGTTGGCCGACCGTTGACATAGTTGACCACGTTGCCAGTCGCAATATCGCCAGTGCAAACAAAATTAACCCACTCGTCAAGCGGGGACTGCAAGGGAGTCAGTCCGAAAACTGCCGTGAACGGATTAACCACGTTGACCAAGGAATTTTGGTAGAACACGAAGGCCTGGAGCTGCACGCCTGTTTGCGGAGTCGTGTTGTCCCCCCAAGAAAACAAGGGGACGTAGGTTGCTACTGGCTGTCTGCACGAAATTTGATACCAGAGTGAGAAGGAGAAATCGACCGCACCGAGAGGGAGAGCCGCGTCACTTGCGGTCATGTACTGAGTCCGTCCGTCGAACTCGCTGAAGTTCGGAATGTCCGGGGTCGTCTGCCCCTGATTGAGAGCGATTCGAGCGCCAGGGAAACTACTCACGGCGAGCCAAGCAAGCCGCGATTCGTTTCGATCAACCACCTGTTGCCATTGCCCAGGTAACAGCGTATAGGTAGATTGCCTGACGCCCATCGCTTCCCCAATCGTCACACACCCATCTGGTACTGTTCCACGCGGCCCGGACCGCGATAGATCAAGTCGAGGAATCCGGAATAGGTCGCACTGGCCGCAGTGGTCGCACCGAGGATCGACAGTAGCGGGAGCTCCCACGTATCGAAGTCGCCCAGCGGTCCGAGCCAGTCGGGCCTCTGGTAGAGAGGGATGTTGCCGTAGGCGTTTTCGACCAGATTGCCCGGCGTAAGTTTGCGATCCGGGGTAAATCGTTGGTTCACAAAATTCACCCTGTACGCCACTCCTGCGACGCTCACCAGCGTCAGCCCGGCGACGGTATAGGTTCCGCCACGAAGAAGATTCGGAATCACAATCGCAGCGTCGGCGGACCACAGCCCGGCAGTAGTCGGAGTGGTGACGGTAAACCGGGCCAGGACGCGGCCCTTGTTGCCCACCTCGCCAGCCGGTGGAGGCAACTGCATCGAAGAGGGATCGGGAGCCACCCACAGTAGGCCGAACTCCGCTTCGGTTCCGGCTCCCAGGCCGTTGGAGAGCTGGAGGGCAATTTCCTCGTCGATGGGCAGGCCGATTGGGAACGATCGCAGGTCTCTGATCTGTGGATTGCTGGGGGGAGTCGGCGACAGGTTGACGGGGTAAATCTGAGGGACGTTGATCGCGTTGTAGGTCGAGTCGAAGAGCTGGGCAGCAGTGAGCGAAGCACCAAATACCGCGATGCCGTACAGTTTGTACGGCTTCGTGAAAATCCAGTGTCCATTGTGGGAGCTGAAATTGGGATCGACGACTGCCGGGGTGTCGGCCAGTGTCGCCCCAGCAGCTTGAGCTGCGTTGCCATATGCGAGCAGACTGTACATGGTTTCTCCTTGGAAAAAATGCGGGCCGGGCGCGAACCCGGCCCGCACTGAGAGGACCGACCGACACAGAGCTAGATTACGCCGGACTGTGCCTTCTTGCCGGCGGATTTCATCAACCTCATTGCCGCGACCATGCCCGCTTCGCCGCCGCCAGCCTGCTGGCTTGCGGCCCGCATCCCGTCGCGAGCTGCCTGAGTCCGTTGCATTCCGGCGGCGTATTTTTGCTCGCCCTTTTGGGCGCCGACGCCCAGCTTTTGGCTGGCGATCGAGCACTGGTTTTTCCAGTAGCTGAGGGGGACCGCGGTCAGAGACGCGGCCCACCGCCCGGAGTTCACCGCGTTCGCGTAATTCTGTGCCGCTTTCGGGGCTTGAGCCGCCGCAGCGGCCATCGGCGAGCTCGTCACCGCCCCCGTACCGGCGACGTAGGCTTGCGAAGCGTTGCTCAAGCCCGCTTTCCATTTCGAGACAATCTGTGCTGTGCTCATTGCCATGATGTGTTACCTCAACCGAGGAAAAGTGCCACGGCCAGGCAACTCGAAGAAAATCCTGGCCGTGGGCACAAGTGCATGAGTTGAAGTAATTCTAGCGGAGGGGGAATTGATTGTCAATAGGGCCTGCGAACGATTGTGAGGCTATCCACCCCGGACACGCCGAGGCCGGTTAGGATTCGGATGACCTCACATAGCGATACCGGGCTATTGCACCGGCACACTGTCAGCGGGAGCGGGTTGCCTACCATTGGCAACTGTACTTCCCACGATACAATTGATACGGGTTGATCCACTAAGGGTTGTTCCGTCATATTCTCGATCCTCCACCATATCCATTACCCACGGATCGACCAGACCGCCTGGCCGAACTTTGCCATGCCGGTAGTACCCGGCATTTTTCCTCGTGACAGTCCGGTACTCGTGCGGCAGAGCTTGACCGTGCCACAGAGCGTCACTGAATCCGGTATGCTCCTCCCAGACCAGCCGACCATCGAGCTCTCGCACTTTCGCCTGGGGCAGTCCGGCACACACCAACCGCTTCCCGAAACGGTAGTGTTTCATGCCGAAGATTTCCACGGCGTCGGATTGCTCGACTAGCCGTAATCCGCCAGGCCCGCCGCGGACCCACCCGCCGGACAAGAGTAGATCGTAGCCTGTCTGGTCAACCATCACCGAGTCAGTGTCACAGTAGTAGACCTCGCCGTGAGTCGTCACCAGGTCGATGATAGAGTTCAGCATCATCCGCCCGTAGCTGGTCATTGTCGCCGAGATACAGGGCATGGACTTGAGTGTTTCCCGCGACTGGTCGAGATACTGGACCACTCCATCGACCGCCCGCCACGGCGTCGGACAATCGACTGTTGGGTGAGCCTGCCACCACTGTTGCCAGTCGAGGTAGTTCGTTTCGCCGTGGCGAGTGATCCACTCCTTGCGGCGTTGCCCGATCTTGCCGTAGGTGCTGTTAACAATCCTCTTGAGGGTCGGGCGAAGGTGGTCGAGTCCGAGTAGTTCGAGCCGAGCCAGCGAAGCGAAATACCAGCGAGCGAAGCTCGCGAAAACGGGGGCGACCGCGTACCGAGCGACCTGGTGCGTTTGGACAATCGCCCACGAAAAAAGGGCGTCCATGTACTCCGGGCCGGCCAGCGTTGTGCGGAACGTGCCGACCGGGTAGAGGGTTTTTCCCTCGTGTTTCACCGGGTAGCGAGGTCGGCACGTCGTGAGCGTCACGTCGGCGATCACTTGATAATCGTCGGCGTCGTTGTCGGCGTCGTATCGGCCCACCGGCCCGGAGTACCCCATGAGCCGCGATGGGAATAACTTCGTCGCGGCAATCGATGAGTACATTGCCGACACGTCCAGATGGTAGACCATGCCTGGTATTTTGCCGAGCCGCCGGGCCTCGCACCTGCCGCCGTAGTAACTCGCTCGCTCGAGTTGGAGCGGCTCGTGGTATGGATGGACGTGTAGACCGTGAGTCATGTGCGAACGACGGTAACAGTAGTAGCCCTGGCCCGCCGCCGTGAACTGGACTTTGCCGAGGTCCAGTTCACGGCATAGAGAGAAATAATCCTGGACCGCCTGCACAACATCGTCCAGGCCGGGCAGTGCATCATCCGTGACGAACCGCTCCGGTGCAAGACCGTAGTTCGCCAGGTCCAGGATTTTCACCTTCCCGCCACCTTCGAGCTGGATATCCAGGATGAGAGGACACGTCTCGGCGACGAACAGGCCGGATAGGTGTTTCCCGTTACACCACTCGCCCTTATCGTTCTGGCCACCGCGTGTGTTTGTGATCGAGATTCGCCGCCGGTAGATCGCGTCGGCGATCCCAGCCGCACAAACGAACTCGTACATTTTCCAGCCGAACACCCAATAGGTTTCTGAGGTTTGCACGATCGACTTCAGCGTTCGCCAAAATTGGCCCAGGTCAACAGTCCTCACGTTTATTGCCGCCGCTCGCCCGTCTCCTCGATCCCGCCAGCGAGCTATCTCCACGTCGAGCTCTGTCCAGTGCAAGCAGAGGACACGGCTTGGTTGCCCCGTCGCTACCACTCTCGACAGAGTATGCTCTTCGTGCCGCCCTGGTTCTATCGTCGGTTCCATATCATCACCCTGTGTGAATCGGCCCTGTGTAGGCTTGGGCCGAGGTCCCCTCGATGTCCACGTTCAGAATTCGAAATTCCTCGTCGTCCCGGCGGCGGCGGAGCTCCTCCGCCGTCTCGCCCACGACGACCAGCACCCTCGCCGTTAGTACCTCGGACCTCGTTTGCATATCCTCGGGTACACCGAATTTCCACTGAGCCCAATAGGCCTGGGTTCCGTGGGGCAGCAACTGCCCGCCCTTGTAGGCTTTGCCCCCCACGAACCCGATCATACCCGCAGGAACGCGAGGCTGTCTCTGGATTGGTTCGGCCATTGCGTCCCCCTGTGGCTACTTTTTCATTTTTCAGTCGCCGATCTTGCCGTCGGCCAGGTCAAGATCACGCAGGGCGTGAGCACGCCCACGCTTCTCGATGCAGGTCCGCAGGTTCAATTCCATCGGACCGGCCCACCCACGAAGCTGACCGATCTCTCGCAGCGACTGGTACAACCAGTCGCTATAGCTCTCGATCAGCACGCCCTGACTGGTCTCTAGGCAGGTCCGAAGGAGAGTGACTTGCTCACCGCTCTCCTCGTCGTTCTTCCTCACCAGGTAGCTTGTCACCGCGACCAGGAAGAATTCCTTATTGATCCAGTCGTCGGCCGTCTCGGCCCGGTTAATCTGGTGTCGGTATCGCCGCACCCTCCCTTCCTCGGTCCTCTCGTCGTACGTGGTGCGGAACTCTCGTTGCGGCCTTACGCCGGCGTTGGCCAGGTGCTGATCGATGCCGCCATCGGCCAGCGTTTGGATCTGGCCAGACGCCGGGGGATAGGGCGGCAGTGTAGCCAGGTCCTCCAGTCCGTGCTGCAAACTCACCCCGATCTCACTGGCAGCCGACTCGACCTTAGCCACCGCCTGGCTTGCGGGGGTCGTAACCCCCGATGGAAGGGCCTGCTTGTTCCCAATTGACATATCGGATTCCTCTCTTACTCGACACTGTTTGGCCCTGGGCCGGGTCGAGCGGCCTGGTCCAGGGATTGAGCTGGGAAGCACACGCCTCCCGGCAAATTGATTCTGTCGCGTACGGTCCGTGCACAGGCAGGGACCTAGGACTACGGCGGAGCCGCCAGTACCAGTGTCCAAACCGGGGAAATATTGATACACGGAAGCCACAGATTGTCTCAGCCATGTGCCGCCTCCTGTAGGAGAGTCGTCTCACGGCCCTCTGGCGGGGCCTGCCCCAGCACGATCTCGCGATAGAGGTCCTGGATCGGGACCATATCGATGAGAGCCGTGAGCGTCTCTCCGTAAGTCGGCAGCAGGCCAGTGCCCAACTGCCGATGGAGCACCCGCCGCATCGTGTCTAACTCGTGGAGCACCCGATCCGGGAGCTCGCATTTGAATCGGACGAGTAACTCAGTCACGGTATTTATCCCCCCATCTGGCGACGAGCACCCATTGTAGCCGTCGCATTCCCACGTTCCACTGTAAACACGTCCTCCCTTCGCGATTGGCCCACTGATACCACCGGTGGACTAATTGGCCAGCCTCCCACAGTTCGACCACGCCAACATACAGTC
>Ga0214473_10010098_pt1 | contig 11128 bp, 11 predicted proteins | sample RVTome_7_FD_203509 | JGI IMG/M metagenome (GOLD analysis project Ga0214473, IMG submission 203509) | Soil microbial communities from uranium-contaminated site in the Upper Colorado River Basin, Wyoming, United States - RVT98D197 | ecosystem: Environmental > Terrestrial > Soil > Contaminated >...
CGCCATCTTAAGTTTGGGATGTTCGCCGAGTATTCTTGCGCCGTAGATGGGGTGCTGTTTTACCGCCTCGAACTCTTCAGGGGACAGTTTGCCTGGTTTTCTCAGAATATCCGGATGCACGTGGATTTTGCCCACATCGTGCATCTGGGCAGAAATACCTATGTCTTGCACAAATTTTCCAGATTCCCCCAATTCTCTGGCTAAAGCCATTGTGTATTTACTTACTCTGAAAATATGGTTGCCGGTATCCGCGTCGTTTGCCTCTGCAGCTCTTGAGAGCGCGCTTATCGTATGAATAAAAGCATCGCCTGTCTCTTTCACATGTTTTGAAAGAGACTTGAAAAAAGGCGAATGGATTGTGAATCCTCTCATAACCTCTGCATCTGAACGGGTTACAGCCCTGTCATAATTGAATGCAGCTATTACCACCTGCCTTGAAATATAGGCAACCATGTTTATTATTTTTCCAATTGCGTTCTTTATTTCAGGGTGGAAGTGCTCCTGGTACTCAACTATTGATTCCCTGTCTGTATAATTCGAGTATATTATCCCGTTGTGGTTATTGTTATGATTTTCTGTATTTTTTTTCCTGGCATGGAAAATTTCAGTCATGACACACTCAACAGGCTCCATATCATTGCTGAATATTTTGCCTTTGATATCTTCCCCATCTTTTTTCCCCAGGAAAATATGAGTTGGTTTTTCTCTTTCGTAAGGTTTTTTTCTTAAAAGCATGTCGAGTAATGACTTGTAAAAATCCTTTTCGTTAAATGTGGCAGAGTCAAAGTCCTTGAGTATGCCGGCTGTATAAGATATTATTGCAGACAGGTTTTCATGAGCGCGCTCTAAGTCATTGTACAGGTTTCTTATCTTGAGCAATGCCCTAACCCTTGCAACTACCTCATTCATGCCGAAGGGCCTGCTTATGAAATCTTCGGCTCCAACCTGAAGGCTTCTGATTTTTTCCTGACCTGTCGGCAGTGCGGGTATAAGTATCACTGGTATTTTTTTTGTCGCATTATTTCCTTTTATTTTTTTGCAAACATCATAGCCGTTTATCCCGGGCAGCACAACATTCAGAACAACAAGGTCTATGTTTTCAGTTTCCAGAAGGTCAAGGCATGTTTCACCGTTGTGTGCCTTCACAACATCATAAAACGGTTTGATGTAACCCTCAATCAGGGCAGCATTTCTCGGATTATCATCAACTACCAGGATTTTAGGCCTCATTGCTGTCAACATTATAATTAATATCGGCTTTATATGTGGAAACTTTAATTTTTTTGGGTAAAAAAAGGTGGTATGCTATAATTTGTTAACAAATAGCCGTAGTCTGTTTTTTGCAAAAAGGAGGATGGGTTATGAAAGGGCTTGTTTTCTTTATATTTGTTTTTTTAGCATTAATTTCCCCTCGTGTAAGCGCAGGGGAAAAGGAGGCAAAGGATATGGTAAAAGATATTCACTGGCTTGGACATGATACATTCAAGATTACCGGAGAAAAGACAATCTATACCGACCCGTTCAATATTAAGAAGAAAGACACTGCAGATATTATTCTGATTACCCATGAGCATCGCGACCACTGCTCTCCAGATGATGTTAGGAAGATTCAGGGAGCAAATACTGTGATAGTCACGGTTGCAGACTGTGCAAAGAAGTTAAGCGGTAATATAAAAACAGTAAAGCCGGGTGACAGAATTAGTGTTGAAGGAATCGAGATTGAGGCAGTTCCATCTTACAACACAAACAAGCAGTTTCATACAAAGGACAGGGGATGGGTTGGCTATATTTTTACTGTAAAAGGGCAGCGGATTTATCTTGCAGGAGACACTGATTATATACCTGAAATGAAGACATTCAAGAATATAGATGTTGCACTTCTTCCGGTTTCAGGCACTTATGTCATGACAGCTGATGAGGCTGTGAAGGCAGCGCTTGATATAAAACCCAAAATTGCAGTCCCTATGCATTATGGCTCGATAGTCGGAGATAAGAACGATGCAAAGAAGTTTGCAGAGGGGCTTAAGGGGAAGATTGAGGTTGTGATATTAGATGAGGAATAAACTAATCTGTGTTTAAACAGGCAGGGTATAGTGTCTTCGCTCATTCTCGTCCCGATAAGATCGGGACTGACTCCTCCGCCCCGGCGGATTCGCCTGAGGCGAAGAGGACTTTGCCTCTTTATTTTAGGGTAATTTACTGTCGGACTATCGGCAAAATAAACCGCTCAAATACTATACCCTGCCTGTATTTATTTTGATCAGGAGTTTTATATGCTTAATGAAATAATAAATATGTTTAAAAAGAAAGGTGATTTTGTCTCCGGCGAAGAGATGAGTAAAAAACTCGGAATAACGCGGGCTGCTATATGGAAGAAGATAAAGATTTTGAGGGGCGCGGGATATAAAATTGAGGCAACGACTGCAAAGGGGTATAAACTGATTAAGACCCCTGAGTTTTCAGTTGAAGAGCTAAGGACTCTTATAAGGGGTGATATCGGCCGGGAGATTGTTTTTCTTGAGAGCATTGATTCTACAAACACCTTTGCAATGGAGCTTGCAGAAAAAGGCGCTCCTCACGGAACGGTCGTAATAGCAGACAGCCAGTCAAAGGGAAAGGGAAGACTTGGAAGGACATGGGTATCGCCTCCAAAGAAAAATATTTACATGAGTGTTATTTTAAGGCCGGATATCGGACCCAAGGATGCAACGCTTCTTACAATAATGACTGCGGTATCATGCGCAAAAGGCGTAATGAAATCAACCGGACTGAAGGCAGAGATAAAATGGCCGAATGACCTGATGGTTTCTCATAGAAAACTGGGCGGAATACTCACAGAGATAAAATCAGACCCCGACAGGATCATATTCGCGGTAATCGGCATCGGCATAAATGTGAATATGATTTCAGGTTCGTTTCCGCCTGATATTAAGCCTGTTGCAACGTCAATCAGGGAGGAACTCGGTCAGATGCAATCGAGGACGCTTATTATCTCGGAGATATTAAAAGAAATAGAGGCATGGTACTGTGTCATGAAAAGGGAAGGGCGGAGACCATTGCTTGAGGAATGGAAACAGCTTTCTTCAACCATTGGGAAAAAGGTTAAGGTGGTTGCAGGCAAAGAAACCTTGACCGGAATCGCTGAAGGCATAGATGATGAGGGAATGCTTATATTAAAACTCCCCTCCGGCGCTCATAAGAAGATAAATGCCGGGGATCTGACAGTATTAAGATAGGTATTTTAGTCAGTCTTTATGCGCATTGTATATTTCTTCAAAAACCTGCGCAACTTCGATGAATGCTTTCAATACAGCAGGATCAAAGTGTTCCGGCATTGTTCTTCCGTCTCCCTGCGTTATTATCCTATAGGTCTCCTCATGTGTAAAAGCCTTCTTGTAAGGTCTTTTACTTACTAAGGCGTCATATTGATCAACGAGCATGACTATTCGGCCCTCCATTGGAATCTTTTCCCCTTTTAAACCCCTTGGATATCCTGTGCCATCCCACCTTTCATGATGATTGAAAGCAATAGTCGCGCCCATTCTTATGCTGGTATGAGACGAGCCTGTAAGTATAGCCTCCCCGATGGTGGTATGGTTCTTCATGACTTCTACTTCTTCGGGGGTGAGACGGCCTGGTTTTAATAATATGCTGTCAGGAATCCCTATCTTGCCTATGTCGTGCATGGGGCTTGTGAATGTTATTGTATCGACAAAATCTTCCGGCATAAATAATGCCTCGGCGAGTTTGTTTGAGTAAAGGCCAATTCTTACAATGTGAGTTCCTGTGTCTGTATCCCTGAATTCGGCAGCGGCTGTCAGCCTCAAAATCAGTTCCTTGCTCATATTCTTGACCATGGAAAGTGCATCTGCAAGCTCCTGAGTTCTTTTTCTCACGGTCCCTTCAAGCATGTTCTTGTAATTCTTTTCTGTCTGTACAAGCCTTCCATAATTTATGGCTTTTTCTATGATATGAATAAGATAGTCGAATTTATAAGGCTTGGTCACAAAATCAAAGGCGCCTTTTTTTATGGCATCAAGAGCGATGTCTAATTCTGCGTATGCCGTCATAAGAATTACAGGCGTGTCAGGACTCAGATTATGAATTTTTTCAAGAAGCTCGATTCCCGAAATACCTGGCATTTTTATATCTGTTATGACGACATTTGTTTTATTTTCCCGGAAAATACTGATTGCGTCTTTGGCATTTTCACATGCTGCTACAGAATATCCACGTCCTTTTAGCAGCGATGAGAGCGATTCAAGAATATAAGGGTCATCATCAACGATGAGCAAACTATTCCCGTTATCAGAATTCATTTATCCAGCCCTCTTCTATCTTATTCACTTCTTCAACAGCCCTCTTTGTGGAATGGATTTTGCAATAAATACAAAATCCTCATCACGCCCCTTATTATGTATTATATCACCTCTAGGGCCGCTTGCAAAAAAAACACTTTTATATCGGGTTTTATGTTCCTTATTGCTTCATAATAAACCCATACCAGTAGTATCGGCTGTCAAAGTGAAAAGCTTTAGCGATATAAGGGAATTAATAACTGTTCGGATAAATGTCTATTGAGACCTTTTACATTTGTATTTCGGTATAATATAGCTGTTTCCATCATGCAATTGTGTTAAGGCGGATTAAGATGAGCATTATTGTTATAGACATCGGTAATTCCTCAATAAGCACAGGCTTTTTTACTGAGGCAGGTCTTGTTATCCAAAAAATTGACACTCAACCTTTAAGGTCTCCCTCTGAATATGAGACCTTATTTAATGGGTTTATAAAAGAAAAAAATATGGACAAAATGTCTGAAGGAGTTATAATATCTTCTGTGGTGCCAGGGCATACAGAGGCCTTAAAAAAGGCATGTAAAACCCTGAGCAGAAAAGAGCCCCTTATATTGACCCATAAACTTAAAACAGGTATTAACTTTGAAATAAAAGAGCCTGAAAAACTTGGTACAGACAGGATTGCTGCCTCTGTCGGGGCATGTGAATTATTCGGGGCGCCTGTTGCGGTAGTAGATTTTGGAACCGCAACTACGCTGAATTTTACAGGAAGCGGGAATATATATAAGGGCGGTGCAATAATGCCGGGCATAGGACTTATGAAAAAAGCCCTTTCCAGCGAGACTGCTCAGTTGCCTGATATAGATATCGCCAGGCCTTTATCTCCTTTGGGAAAGGATACAGAGGGGAATATACTTTCTGGTATCATATACGGTACAGCGGGTGCGGTGGAAAGAATTATATCAGAGACTGAAAAGACCGAAGGAGAAAGTTACAGGGCAGTTGCAACAGGAGGCTGCTCTGGCCTTGTAGTGCCATTTATTAAAAGGGATGTTCATATCGAACCTTTTCTTGTGTTAAAAGGCCTGAAGATTATATATGCGAGGAATTTGTAATGCATGAACTCAGAAAAGATCCCCTGCTTAACAGGTGGGTCGCTGTTTTATCTGATTCCAAGACCCCGGAAGAATACTCTCTGCCGGCAGATGATGCAAAAGAATCCAGTTGCATTTTATGTTCGGGCAGGGAAAGCGAAACTTCCCCTGAAATCGCTGCAGTAAGGCTTAACGGTTCACTGCCCAATGAGCCCGGCTGGCAGGCAAGAGTAATTCCCAGTTCCAGGCCCATACTTCAGATAGAGGGCGACCTTGGCAGAAAAGGTGTAGGAATGTATGACAGGATGAACAGCATAGGTGCGACTGAAATCTTTATCGAGTCACCTGAACATAACAAAAAACCTGAGGAAATCGGGTTTGACCAGATGGTAAAAATAGTTGCACTTTACAAGGAAAGAATTGCTGACCTTGAAAAAGACTCAAGAATGAGATATATATTGATATATAAGAACTCGGGGAAGGAGGCAGGGGCTGTTTACTCTCATCCCCATTCTCAGATTATTGCAACTCCGATAATCCCCAAGCGCGTTAAAGAAGAGCTTGACGGTGCAAAGCAGTATTATTCATATAAAGAACGGTGCATATTCTGCGATATTCTTAGAGAAGAATTGAGATATGGGCAGAGGATAATTTATGAGACACGTAATTTTGTGGCATTTTGTCCTTATGCGCAGAGGTTTTCTTTTGAGTACTGGATAATGCCGAAGAAACATACCTGCGCATTTCAGGACATATCCACTGATGAGATAGAAGACTTTGGTCTGATATTAGCAACTATGATGAAGAGATTGGGGACAATATTCAAAAATCCCCCGTATAATTATATCATTCATACAGCGCCCAACAGGATACCGCGCCGTGACCACTGGCATACTCTTGGAGAGGATTTTCATTGGCACATGGAGGTTATGCCGAGGCTTACGAGAGTCAGCGGGTTTGAATGGGGCTCAGGTTTTTATGTGGTATCAACATCCCCTGAGGATGCAGCGAAATATTTAAGGGAGGCTTAATATGGAGATTAAAAGAATTCTTTTTCCAACAGATTTTTCAGAGGGGTCAGACAGCGCTCTTCCGTACGCTGCTGATATGGCAAAACATTACGGTGCAAAGCTGTATTTGCTTCATGTCACTCAGGATGTAGCCAAAGCAGTAGGTTGGTATGTGCCTCACATATCAATGGATGAGTTGTACAGGGAAATTGAGACGCAGGCAAAAAAAGAGATGGAAAGGTACGGCATTGAGGAACTTAGAGGATTCAAGGATATCGAGCGGACTATTATAAAAGGTGTCCCTTATGATGAGATTATAAAATTCGCCGGGGCTAATAAGATAGACCTTATAGTTATTGGCACACACGGAAGAAAAGGGCTTGACAGGGTAATCTTTGGAAGTACAGCAGAGAGGGTGGTAAGGGATGCTCCGTGTCCTGTTCTTAGTGTGAGGCTGCCTCTTCATCATACTAAGAAATGAGAGTTTATTTATCCGAAAATGCTTTCATAGACCTTTTACTGAGTTCGGCCGAAGTCTACAAAAGAGAGAGCCTTGGCTTTCTTCTCGGCTATAAACCTGAAGACAGGTTCATAATTGAGCATGCTTTCAGTTTTCAAACAGCAAGAAGAAAACATAAGGGTGTTGTCTTCCAGCATAAGAATCATAAAAAAATCGAGCCGATACTAGAAAAATTTGACAGGCTTCAGATAATAGGTGATTTTCATTCGCACACGCAGTTTGGCGTGACCAAGGGGCTGCCCATACCGAGCGATGAAGACATCAAGGAAATGAGAGAAGAGCATATATATCTTATAGTTGCTATAAACAATAATGAAAAGACTCTCAATTGGGGTGAGAACAGGGACGGTACTATATCAGGCTCAGTCGGAAACTTTTTCTTTAAGATAGCAGCTTATTATCTTAGCGGCTCTGCTGGGATTAAAAGGGCAAGAATACACTGTCCCTTCCCACCCGGATTCTAAAGAGACAGGGACTTGGGATTAGGGTTTGGTCTGAGATCTAATCCCAAACTACCAATCCCTAACCCCGATAATAATTATGCTCAGAACAAAGGCACTTGTCATAGGCGGAGGTCCTGCCGGCGCGACAGCAGCCCGCTTCCTTGCAGAGGCCGGCACAGATACAATTCTGGTTGAGAGGAACTTCTCTTTTATCAAGCCATGCGGTGGTGGACTGCCGTCAACTGTTTTCGATGAACTCAGAATACCAAAAAGCGCAATAAAAAAGGAGATAAGAAAGATAAGGCTTGTTTCGCCTAAAGGGGAAGTTCTCAATATAGGTCTTAAAGGCGGCTCTATTGCCATGGTTCAAAGGGGTGAGTTTGATTCTTTACTAAGAGGTGAGGCCGTAAATAGCGGTGCACATCTTATAGAGGCCGAGTTGAAATCAATTGAAAAAACGGGCAAACAGATAATCGCAAAGCTGAATATAGCAGGGAAAGAAGAGTATGTAAAGACCGATTACCTTATTGCAGCCGACGGCGTAAATTCAAGGGTAAGGCTCGCACTCGGGTTGAAACTTCCGTCTTCCTTATATACAATCTCAGAAAAAATGAGGGGAGTGGTAAGTGATTCGTGCGAGTTTTGGTTTGGTACATCCCATGCCCCTAAATCATATTCGTGGGTTTTTCCTAAAGCTGAAGGGGTTTCAGCGGGGACAGGAGGCTTTGTGCCGGACAAACTGAAAGGCTGTTTAAAAAAATTTTATCAGAGAAGGGGATTCGACTCAACAAACAGCACAAAGATGTACAGGATACCATTATGGAATGGAGAGTTATATAATAAAAATAATATATTCTTTGCGGGCGATGCAGCCGGTCATGTTATGCCACTGTCTTATGAAGGAATATATCATGCCATGAGGGCAGGAGAATTTGCGGCAAGGGCTGTAATAGCAGGGAAGCCTTCTGATTATAAAAAATTATGGAAGGAAAGGTTCAACACGAGGTTTCTGATAATGAAAAAGCTTTGTGAATATTTTCTCAGGGATGACGATTCTGCAGAGAAGCTGGTTGCCATTTTCAAACGAAACGAGATACAGGATTTATGCATGAGGCTCTGGCTTGAAAAGTCTTCAGACAGGGAACCCCTCGTATCTTTTGTGAACTTTTTCAGAAAAACGTTAACTTGACACTAAAAAGGTTTATATCCTATTCAATCATAGTGCACTTGCTTTCAATGTCCCTTCTTTTTATCAAGCCTGTGACGGAGGAACATAAAAGGAAACCTTTCTTTGCAAGAATCGTTGCCCCTGAAGAGGCAGGATTAAAAAGAGAGGTAATAACACCAACCAAAATTGTAACAGCGCCAAAATCTGTTCAGCAAGTTAAGCCGACGCATTTAGCTCCCTCGATTACCAAAGAAGCGCCGCGTACATTGTCTTCAGAGCAATCTGCCCCTCCCGTGCCGAAGAGGGGAGGCCATGAAAACATTTCACCTCCTTCTCCGGGTATCGGTGATGCTCAAACTCCACAGGAAGAGGGGTATTCAGGCGGAGTTCCCTCCGCAGCAATTACTCCATCCAAAAAAAGTTTTTCAGTTGGGAAGAGCATCAAAGAAGGGGGAGAGGAATACGCAAAAAAGACAGAAGACCAACAGCAAAAGAGCACTGTTACATTTGATGCAAAAGAATTCAAATACTATGGATATATGCAAAGGCTGAAAGAGAAGATCGAAGGGATATGGCAGTATCCTTCGGATGCAGCAAAAAGAGGAATTTATGGAGACCTTTATCTTAGTTTCACGATAAAAAAGAACGGGACACTGGAAAGCGTGGAACTTGCAAGGACATCCGGATATAAAGATCTGGATGACGCTGCGATAAGGGCTCTTAAAGAAGCAGCTCCTTTCTGGCCATTGCCGGAGGACTGGAAAAAAGAAAGCCTTACTATTAAGGGTCATTTTGTATATACACTTTATGGAGCTTTCATAAGGTGATATCATGAGCCTCAAATATCCCGGGATATTTGAACTTGTAGTTTTTTCACCCTCCCCTTCATCCCCTCCCATCAAGGGAGGGGAGATTTAGATGCCCTGAGATCTCTGGCGCAGGGTGCTTCATTAAACAGGGATTGAAACTTCCTGAAAACAGGGTTATACTTGACCATGGCGGCTATGATTAGTTACAGGATGAGAGTGGAGAATTAGTTATGGAAGAAGATTTTGAAAGAGCCAAAGAAATAATAGACCAGTATAATGACCAGAATGATAGCGACGAAATAATATCGTTTCTTTCAGACGCTGTTTCTGCGACTCGCGCCTATGCACTTGAAATCCTTTACAGGATGAACATCGACGAAGCAAAAAAATATGCTGAAACAATGAAGGACGATATAAATGATGATGTAAGAAAAATTGCAGAAAAGATTTTGCTGGAGGAGAGGCTGGAAAAAACAGGACAAATTATTCTTACTTATTCAAATCCGCTTACTGATTTTATCGAAAAAGAAACCCTTGATAAGGCCCGCAAGATTGCTGACACGCTTATCGGCAGTCCTGATAAGAGGCCGACGGAAAAGGCGCTTCAGATGCTTGAAGCGGGACTGGCTCAGGGGGAAAAGGACTTAAAGATAAAAATTCTTGAGGCTGTCGACAAGCGCGCCCCTTATGCCGGACAGGAAGAGGTGGCAAAATACATCGAAACTGTCGTCAAGTGCATGCGCAGTGAAAAAAGTAATGAAGCGAAGAATAAAACAGGCGCTGTCCTCGTTAGACTTCAAAAAATCGGGCAGCAGAAGCAGACCGTCGAATAAAAAACCAGGGACAATCTCGATAATTGTGTGGAGAAATTTGTTGAACCCTCTCCAAAGGTAAATATAACCATCAAACCGCCCCCAAAATAACTGTTACATATCCGGTAAGACAATAAGCCCGCAAGAAAATATTGGTTTACACTTTTGTTATAATTGATTATGAGCCCGCGGATATACCTGAGAGTCGGTGACAGGGTAAAACATCTCAGATACGATATATGGGGATGCGGAGAAGTTGTCGAGGAGAAGCATTCATCTCTTGAGGGCGGTTTTTGTCTGGTAAGGATTCTGTTTGAAGACGGTATAGAGAGGTCTTTCATCAATAACATGGATAACGAATGCTGCTGTTATTATGCAGGAGTAAGAATAATTTAACTTATAATGATTAACAGACATGGCATTATATCCTCGCTCATTCTCGGTCGTTCCTTATCCGTCATTCTGGCTTGTCCAGAATCTTTCTTAACGATTCTGAAACAGCCGGAAGGATTCCCGACAAGCGGGAATGACAATGGAAGAAAAAAAATTGTAAAAACCGCTCGGACACAAAGCCATGTCTTCTGTTAGACAGGGTGCTTGCCTGCCTTGTTCAGGTGAGGCTCCAATAAAATGAGACCAAAAAAACATCTCGGCCAGAATTTTCTTTACGACCCCTCAATACTTGGGAAAATTGTGCAGGTTGCCAATCTTTCTCCCGAAGATACAGTTGTTGAGATAGGGCCGGGCCCTGGCAGGCTTACTAAGATACTTGCTGTAGCAGCAAAAAAAGTTATAGCAATAGAGGTGGACTGGAGACTTTATGAAATACTAAAGGAAGAACTCGGGGAATATAAGAATATTGAACTTATTCGCGGGGACGCCCTTAAGTATCCGTATGAGAGCCTTTCCGAATTCAAGGTTGTTGCAAATATTCCGTATTACATCACGACTCCTATAATCTTCAGGTTTATCGA
>Ga0214473_10010099_pt1 | contig 11127 bp, 27 predicted proteins | sample RVTome_7_FD_203509 | JGI IMG/M metagenome (GOLD analysis project Ga0214473, IMG submission 203509) | Soil microbial communities from uranium-contaminated site in the Upper Colorado River Basin, Wyoming, United States - RVT98D197 | ecosystem: Environmental > Terrestrial > Soil > Contaminated >...
GATTTATTCAGAGGTTCACATGGAATAAACTTACAGGCATTACAAGATACAAGTTTGTTTGGCGAGATACCAGTAAAAAAAGGAGAAACAATAAAGTTTCATGGGATATTGGAAACACCAGAATCACTAAAAGAGATGGAAGAAGCAATGTCAAAAGCAGTTAAAGGTGATTGGACTGGAATGCAACATCAAACAGTAATAGGTCACTTGGAGAAAATTGCAGAGCATGGATACGAATGGTGGCTTGATCAGTTCAAGGATGAACCAAAAAGAATAAAAGAAATTGATATTGATAAGTTGTTGGAGTGTGACTAATGCCATTTATTAATTGCGGATGCTATGGTGCAGAAATTTATGTAAGCCTTAATGGAAAGGATGCAAGTATTTCTTATACAGAGTTAATCAGTAAAGGACACAAAAATTGTGAGGAAGAAGAATGAAAAATTGTGAGTGTTGTGGAGATAAGATGGAATTTGAGTTTATAGCCAAGTCAAAAAAGGTTTGTAAGAAATGCAGGAATGTTATAGACTGGTACGTTGCATTGGTAATTTCGGAGTACTCTAAAGAATGACTTGTAAGTGTGAATGTCATGACGAATTGATTTACTGTTCAATGTGTATGGAAAGTCATGAGAAGGAATGGGTATGGAACAAAGGAAAAACAATTCGAGCGAGATTCAAAAAGGCTGGAAGATGTTGTATGCCAAGAGATGATTGTTCTCCATGTGATCTTGTACAAGATCATAAGGGGATGCATAAGCATGGCTTATTTTTCTATGATGATACGGGAGCTGTGTTCTAATGGAGATAGTAAGTTACATAGAACAATTCAGATCTATAACTGACAGTCAGATGTTCCAAGATTGGGGGATACTTGGATTGCTAATTAATTCATTGTTATCAGCTACAGCATTACCAATACCAACAGAAATACTGACAGCTTCCTTACTTGCTGGTGGTGAAAATCCTTACTATGTAATACTTGCATTGATAATTGGAAGTACTATAGGTGGCACATTAAATTACTTTATTGGTTATGGTGGAACAAAATTATTCAGAAGATTTAGAAAAGAACAAGACAAAGAGAAGGAAGAGAAAGGTCATAAGTGGTTGAAAAAATTAGGATGGCTTGCAATATTTTTCTCACCATTTATTCTAATTATTGGTGACTTGATACTTATTTCAGCAGGAGCTAGGAAGTATAATTTCCCAAGATATATGTTATTAATGATTGCAGGTAAGACATTCAAGGCAGTTATTACAGTTGTAGGATTATCGGTGATATTCTAATGAGTGTGTCAGTAATAAATAGAGTTGAAAGGATATGCAACCAATGTGGTCATGTCGAATCAGAGCATTATCGTATAGTAGCTGGAAAAAAAATTAGTAAATACAGACATATTTTCTTTCCAGATGAAAAACAGTTGTTTCTAATTCATTTTAAGCATGTAGAATATAATAAAACAGTTTCAGAACATTGTATTACAACAAACAAAATTGGTAGAAAATATAGAAACATATCAGACGGTAAACTGATTATCACTGTTAGAACGCCAAAAAAAGGAGATGAATGCAATGCCTTCGGTTCACAAGTAATTAAATTCGACAATGATTATGGGGTTGGATTTAACAAGGACATGATGGCAGAAGGTGTGATTTACGGATTCTGGATGCATGGTATAGTAATCAATATTATAAGAAAAGGAGATATGGTATTCATGACACCTACAGAAAAAGGAGTAAGGTAATGCCACATTTTTGTCCTAACTGTAAAAAAACATGGTACTGTTTGACTGATATTTTATTCAAGGAGATTATTGGAAATGGTGAATGTGACCTTGGAAGAGAATGTGTATGTTACAAATGTAGTGGTATTGGCGATATGGAACAGATAAAAAAATTAGTTATAAACGAAATTAAAAGAAAGAAAACATGAACCTGAGAGTACTAATCTATATGAATCCACTGGTAGTTGACAAGATCTCTAAAAGATTTCTATATCAAAAAGACTCTGGATTTCTTTTTACAAAGAACCTGATAAACAATTTGCCTGTAGATTGGAGATTTATTGTCCTAGTTCCAAGGGGATTCAACAGTTCTTTTTTCCCAACAAACCACATAATACAATGTGTAGAGTATGATTACTGTACATCTATTCATCAGAACAGATACCACTTTAACAGAAATATCATATCAAAAATCCTACCTTACAGCACAGATGTTGATGTTGTATTAAACAATCAGCCAGAAGTTTCAGCTAATCTAAGGGTATTTTTCCAGAACCAGAGAAGAGAAAAACCAATAATAATTAACTTCTTCCACTGGATTGACTGTAAAGAATCAGCAGACTTTGCAGAAGAACTAGCAGGTTTTATCTACAGGGAACTTGACGGAGTATTAAATTCAGACCTATCTTGCTTTCATAATGAATATGCAAAAGGATTGTATGATGCATCTGTAAGAAGAATTACAGACAAGCCAAGAGATTATAATTACGGATTCTTTCATCCAAAGGCAACAAAGTTTGGCGAAGATTCATTTACACTTCCAAAGAAAAAAATCATCCTATTCAATCACAGATTAAACAATAGTACTGGATGGTCTGATGTTGTAGGTGCTTGTGAAGAGCTAACAAAGACAAGGGATGACTTTGTTTTATGGTTGACTGACGACCAGATTATGAAAAATCAGACGTTCTTTGAAAATAAAGATTTTATAATAAACAAAAGGCTTGGGTTCAATCAGTATGGTTATTTGATAAAAAACAGCCACTTCTCAGTTTGTAATACTAAAGGATATGCAACGTGGAATTTGTCAGTATTGGATTCAATTGCAAACGGTTGTCTTCCATTAATACCAAACAATGATTTGTATCGCTTCATGTTTAATGATAAAGGGGTTTATTTTAAACAGGATAAGGACAGCCTAAAGACTCTGATAAACAATAGGCTTGACAAAACAATTGAAGAGAACAGGGCTGATCTACAAACAATGCAGATACCACAGAACGAAATAGATTTGGTTAAATTCATCTATGAAGAGATAAACAAAAGGGCAAAGGACAAAGAAATTGCCAAGTATTTTAATGTAGTAGAATACATTAAGAACAAAATTGTTACAGAGAAATCAGGGTTTGTAAACGAGTTCTGGTCATTTCATGCAAACTCTAACTTCCAATTAATCAGATGGAAGTTATTGGCAAATGGATTCTATGATGATACACAAAAGATAAAGACCACTTATCATTACAATACTGAGAAATCTAATGCGGATAAAACAGCCGATGAGATAAGAACTAAACAGTTAAGACTAGACGGATCAGACGTATTTGGTAATCTAGGTAATTAAAATGAGTGTGTGGAAAAAAGTAAAAGTAATGGAAAGGATTGCCAGAAGGGAATCATGGAAGTTGCCTAAACATGATAGAAGCAAATACATTTGGTACAAACTTCCATATCAATATAACAGATCGAGAAATCATAATTTTGTATTTGCACTAACATACCTGATTGAAAAATGTGTAAGAAGGTTCATTAGAATTTACAATATAAGAATTGATTTTGGTACAGAGGTAGTTGGAAGAGTTGGATCAAAAGCACACGCAATGAAGATAACAGTTAAGGTGTATTTCAAATGACATTGAAAAAATACAAGGAAGTATGGAAGCAGATAGATAGAATCGATACATATCATGTATTAAAAAACACGCCAAAGTGGGAACAGAAAGAGATAGATGCAGTAGTTTCAGCATTGAGTTTTCATAATGATGATACAAAATCAAACCTGAATGGGATGTATCACAGAAGAATTTCTGCAAGTCTGACACAAATTATACAGTCAGATAAAACCCCAGACTATCTAACAATGAATGTATTAAAAGACCAAGTACATGATATGTGGCGCTATGGATTCAGAGAGGTTCAAATAAAATGGAAGTCTGACAATACAGGCGAACAAGATACAGCATGGTTTTCCAAGGAAAGATTCTACAAATTATGGGCTGGTAATGATAAGAGAGGCGATGACGTAACAGAAAATCAAAGATTCTATTTCTTATATAATTTTATTAAATCAGTTAATAAGGAATTAGGAGATTGTTTTCAAACCTATGTGCATGATTTTTATCAAAAGAATTGGGGGATAAGATCAACAGCAGAATATATTGAAGAGGTAAATAATATCTATGGAAGAGGAATTATCCCGAAAGATCTCTATGTGGGATTTATAAAACGTTCAAGTGAATTGATAAAACTAAAGGCAGGTACGGGAGAGTGGACATGGAAAGAACCAGATCTATACACAAAAGTCTGGGCAGAGTACCTATTCATAAGAAATCTTGACAGGAAAAAACGTGAGAAAGATCACGTTGAATGTTATACAATGAATTGTAGAGAGATGGTAAAGTTATCAATTAAGGAGTATGCCACAGTAATTGCTGGAAGAGGGTTAAACGTAAAGTATTGTAAGAAACATGCAAAAAATAAGACAAATCTGACTGTCTGACAGTTAGACAAAATAGTTATAAAGAAGATTATATCATCACTCGACATGGAGTGTGAACAATTTTGAGTTTTGATGATAACCCAATTGAACTCAATATTGGTAAGGGTAAGATAATAATTGTAGGAATACTAATGATAGTTGCTATTGTAATAATCGGTGGCGCATCAGTACAGATAGTTGATGCAGGATATAGAGGCGTGTTATTACATTGGAATGCAGTAGATCTAACTAAACCGCCAATGTCAGAAGGATTACATTTTGTAGTACCATTCCAAGATCATATAGTTCAGGTTGAAGTTAGAACGTTGAAATATGAAAAAGAAACCCAAAGTGCATCAAGGGATCTTCAAACGGTAAAAACTACAGTTACAATTAACTACAGTCCAGAAGCAGAACGGGTACATAAATTATATCAAGAATTAGGATTAGATTATCAGAACAGAATCATTATGCCAGCCATTGAAGAAACAGTAAAACAGGTCACAGCAAACTATAATGCGGAAGCATTAATCACAAAAAGACCGCTAGTAAAATCAGATATTGAATCATCAATCAGAGAAAGATTAGCAATATTTGATATTCAAACAGACGTAGTTTCAATCACAGATTTTGAGTTTTCACCGTTATTCGAATCAGCAATAGAGGCTAAAGTAGAAGCTGAACAAAAAGCATTGCAAGCAGAAAATGACCTGAGAAGAATTGAAGTAGAAGCAAGACAGTTAGAAGCTCAGGCAGTAGGTACAGCCAATGCAAACATCGCAGAAGCAAAAGGTGAAGCAGAAGCAATCTCAATTATCAACAAGGCTTTGGCTGAAAACCCACATTACTTTGAGTGGTTAAAAATTCAGACATGGGATGGAAGACTACCATTGGTAGTAGGTGAAAATGGAATGCCATTCATATCAATCCCAACAGAGCAACCAAACCCAGCAAACCCATAAGCGATCAGAATTAATTTCTACCAACTAGCATAATGCTTATATCATTATTGTTCTTATCATAATCAAGTGTGAGCTATGTCTGCTGATGACAAACCTGATAATGAAATAGATGATAAATCACTAGACACAGTTGAAAAAGATTTTGTTAAAGAAAAAAGAATAGAGGCAATCAAACAAACATTATGGAAAAATAAACGTGTAAGGATTACATTGATTGCAATGGGTGGATTATTAATGATTGTTTATGTAGCGTGGGTTGTGTCATCATAGTGATTGAACATACAATGGGCGCAATAGGTATGATAGTTGCTGGTGTAATATTAGCAGTTGGAATTGGTTTATCTGCTTGGAAGGGGGAATTTAATCCAAACCATAATCCTTGTGATAAGAATTGTTGTAATCCCGATCATTGGAGTCAAGAAGAACGATTAAAGCTAAGTTCTGAACAATATTTGATCATGAAAAATAATTGTGAGAAGGGTAAAGTTGTTGAGTGAAAGTATTTTTTTTATAATTATTGTAGCTGTGTTATATACTGCTGGATTTGTAATGATGGGATTCTTTGTAAAAAGCAGACCAAAGGCAATATTATCTTTATATCAGTATAGAAAACCAATGCGAGAAATGATCATATTTGATGATGTAAGCTTTTGTACAGAGGAAATAAAACATGCAAAAACTCAGTAGAGTTACAGTTACAATGGAAGTAGATAATGTAAAATATCTAAGGAATCTTCAATCGCAACTATTGATAAAATCAGAAAAATCAGTATCATTTTCTAAAACATTAAACTGTATATTGAGATATGCAATATTAAACAGACCTTCATTATCAGAGATTAAAAAAATATCAGAGAACATTAAGAGTTGAATAAAGTGGGGGAAGGTTGACCTGAGTAAAAAGACTACATCAAAGAGTGTGTGTTGTAGAGGGATATGCACAAGATACAAGGCAAAAAGATCTACAAGAATTGGATACTATAGGATGGGATTCAAGCGTTGCAATACATGTGAAATATTCATGTCTTGGGATGGAATAATGTGTCCATGTTGCAGTTATCAGTTAAGATCTAAGCCAAGAGATCGGATGTTAAAGGAGAAACTTCGTGAATCATTACCAGTTGTTAGAATTTAAAAGCAAGTATATTATTTGAAGAACATGCCTGAAACTGTAACTGACTTGTTTTTAACAGAATTATGTGGAACTTTGTTGGTACTATTTGCTATAAGAGTAACAAGCTTGTTTGTAGGTTTTGAGAGGGGATAAAAATGAGCGGAGTTTTAATCATAATGGGCTTGATAGCAACAGTTGGCATTACAATGTTTCTATTGATGTACAAGTTTTATTGGCATCCAAAAAAACATTGGGAAGAATTGTATGTGATGTTAAGAAGGAGAGGTATAGGTGAAAGACCAGAGAATATTATAAAATCATATTACAAACTACAGCAAAGAAACTTGTCAGAAAAAGAAATTAGAAAGCTGACAAAAGAATTTCTATTCAATGATAAGGATTTTTTCTTGACAATGTATGATAATGTTAAAGGATTAAAAAAGAAAAAGGAGAAGGGAAATGAAAGTTGATGGTAGTATGGCTGTTATGATTGGTGCATTAGTCAGTCTGGCAATAATGTTTATTATATTCAAATTGGAGTCTGGTTTTTAATGACAATGCCAAAGGGTTATGGTAGTAATGATGAATTTGGAAGCAGATTTGATCCAAATTCACTCAGACGTAAACAAGATAAGTATGAAGCAAGACACAAGCAAGTCAAGATAAAGTTTGTCAAATCAAAATACTGTGATGATTGTGGACACTTGAAAATAGTTCATGAGGGGTTCTTCACTAAGGGAAAATGCAATGTATGTATGTGTCCAAGATTCAAAGATAAAATGATAAGGGTGCAAAAATAATGAAGATGAAATTATTTACATTGGTTGGATTGAACTTAATCATAGCAGGTATCATTGGTGCAACATACGGACTTTATCAAAATGATGGTAGTTCATTTGGAATAATTGCAATCTCATTGGCAACCACTTGGGGAATGGGGTTTGCATTCATTAGCAAGAGGAAGGAATCAAAAAGGGAGATCCGATTCAAATGAGCTACAGCGCAAGAGAAAAACTTAGAAGAAAAATAGCAACTGAAAAAAGAGAATTTTTAGAAAGACATACAGAATTAAAACTTGAAGATATTAAATGGCTGACAGAAAATTACATTGAAGAAATTTGTAGGGAGTCAGATATTAGATGTAAAAAAATAGATCCAGAAAAAGCAGTTGACCAAGTAATTGATGAGATGGATCATGAAGCATTTGATAAATTCATCAAAGGATGTATGGAAGAAGTCAAAGCTAGGATTGACAAGAATAAAAAATTAGAAAGAAAACGAAGGAGAAATTTTGAACAAGAGTCTGCTGAAACACAAGTACCACTTGTCTATCCAAATAATACAACACCATTTGAAAGACCACAACAAATGGAAGCAACACAGCGATGAATGAGATAAATCCAATTTTTCTAGTAGTAATAAATATTGTAGTTTATTGGATAGTATGGCTTGGACAATCAATTGAGAGAGAGTATTGAAACCATTCCATAAAAAATCAATTGCAGGAATAATATTTTCAGTTTGTATAATGGCAAGTCTAGTATTTTTAGGGTTGTCAGAGCATTCAGAGGATTACTGGATGGCAAACATATTCTTATCATGTTTTCAAGGTGGAATAATAATATGGCTTTATTTGAACTACAAGGAAGCAAAGAAGGTTAAAGCGAGAAGAGAGAAAGAAAAAATTGAGTAATATTTTTAAATGCAAGTTTTGTGGACAGGGGTTTGTAAGAGAGAGGGCAAAAGAATCACATGAAAAAATAATTCATGTCCAAGCAAACAACCAAAAATATCTTGATGATGGAACAAGAAATTCATTTCATTGTAAGAAATGCGGGATGCCATTCCCAAACATAGACTTGGTGGAGATCCATGAATCAAGACATTAAACCGAAAAGAAAAAAAGATTGGACAGCGATCTTAGTAAATGCTGGTCTATGGGGTTTCGCAATTCTTATATCTATAGCCATGTTTTTCTAATGATATTAGAATGAATATTGATTATACCAAGTTTAATTATTGTACGGGGTGTAGAAAAGAAGTTCCAAAAAAACGACAGTGTGATTATTGCGGTAGAAGAACAAGGTGGTGTAAAAAATTTACAAGTAAAAAGAATAGGGCTGTAATGATAAAGGTGAGAAATTGAAGGTAAGTGAATATGAATCTGGCATAGGAAAGTTTGATCTATACGGTGATGCAGTTGCAAGTTTTCTAGAAGCTGGAAACATCCCACAGATAAGATTAGTGATTGAAGTATTGACAAAATTTACAGGGCTTGTTGGTGAGTTTGGAGAGTTCTGTGAGAAGTTATCAAGCATGGCATCACTGGATGAACTGATAAAAGAAGTGTCAGATGTTGAATGGTATCTGACAAGGATTGAAAATTGTTTAGGATTCACCAAGGTAGAAATTATAGAAGCATGTAAACAAGAAAGATCATTTGAAAATATGACAGGAATGATTAAGGATTTTAATATATGGGTAGGAAAACTTGGTGAGCAATTAAAAAAAATTATTAGGGATGAAAATGGAAATCTGACTCATAGGATGCCAGAATTTATAGAAATATTTTGCCAGTTAGAAATACAACTTATGAAGATTGAAGGACAGTTGAATAGAAGCAAGCAGGAAGTATTGGAAGTAAATTATCTTAAATTAAAGGATAGGTGGGAAAGAGATGTGCTTCATGGTTCAGGCGACAAGCGGTGAGTAATATTGCAATGTACTGAATGTGATGATTGTGAAACAAATGTTTGGGAATTTATGAAAAACCATTACGAGATGTTTCATCCAGAAATAAAGCGAATTGATAAATTATTCACCAAAGAGGCAAGATCAAAATGATGGAAGTGATTGATCCGTCAAGGAATATAATAAAACCAACTGCCAGAAATATTGCAAAGTTCCAGCAGGAAGTTGACAGGTATTATGACTATCGCTATCATCTTAAGAGAGGAAAAAAGAACGGGGTCTATATGTGGAAATGGGTAATGTGGAAGAGAGCTAGACAGATAGAATATTTCAAAAGAAGGAGATTATTGCAAAAAAATGGCTGAGGAACTAACAGTACTTATAAAAATTTTAACATTCATCTTACCAATCTCAATTTATATCATTCCAAAATATGGAAGAAGGATCAAGGTTTTAATCAAGAAATTTTTATTAGAAACTGGTCTTGCTAAAGAAGTAAGGAAAAATGAAAAACTGGATAGGTTCACTAAAGGAAAAAACCTCGTATAGGGCATTAACAAGCGTATGGATAATTTCCCATCTATGTGTTATGGCAACAATTGTTCCAATGCTAATTATCTTCCCAGAACATAATGTAATATTGCTTGAAATCCAAATAATAAGTGCAGTTATAATTCTTCTAGGACAAAGATTTTCATATTATAGGATGTTTCAGAAATGTGCAGAATGTGGAAGAGAAAGAGTATTTCATAATAGAAAGAAATATCCAGAATTTAAATCAATAATATGTGATAAATTTAAAAACCACAAGGAAGATTCATGGCATGTATAACATTCCTTTACTGACAAATAAGATCAAAAAGATAAAAGAAACAAAGAGAATGGCACAGGAGAAAAACATTTCTGGTAGCTGGTATCAGGGATTAATTTACAGTATAACTGGTTTGTTTTTCATTGGTACATTGATCAGCCTTCCTATAGCAATTGGGCTTGATTATATTATTGTAGAATTTGATTTGAATGGAACAGTAATTGAGGATCAGATTATCAATGTAATGAATGTAGGAGTGTTTTTAATTCCAATTGCATTCGTTTTTAGGTTTATTGAAAATGGAATAAAACTTTATCTTCTTACAATGGAAAAAATAAATAAGGTAATTTTCAATGGATGGCAAAAGCTGGACATGTGGTACTTTAAAAAATATAGAAGGCATTCACCGTTAACAGATGGCTATTCAAAAATAAATGATAAGGCAGGAAAGTTGTCATCGAAATTATCAAAGAATCAAAAGAAATTAATCAAGATTACATTGATAGTAATATTAGTTTCAGTAAACTTGTACTGGAAAGCACCGATGATAGAAGAGTTGATTGCTACAAACCAACCAGAAATTATACCAGAAGTAGAGTCTGACAATCAGATTAAGCCAGAAACACCAGAGATAATCATCAACATAAACAAGGGTGGATAGAAATGGGTTGTAGAGGAATATGCACAAGGATGAAGGTTAGCAAGGGAGATAATTTTTTTGGTAGGTACGCAGATGGTCAGAAGAGATGTAATTCATGTGAGGTTTATTTCAGAACAGTTGCAATATTTTGTGCTTGTTGTGGTATGAGATTGCGAGGAAAACCAAGAAATACAAAGTACAAATCAAACTATCAGAAGGAACACATGGCTGGATATTTGATTGAGCAAGCCAATAGGGGGAAATAAATGAAATTAATTAGTCAACAAATTAACAGAACATCTTTGGTTATGTACCCATATCATAAGGCAAGTTACTGTACAAATTGTAACAAGTGGTATCCAAAGGCAAAGAACATTTTCAAGTGTACAATATGTGGTCAGTCATTACGGTTATGGCCGAAGAAGGCA
>Ga0214473_10010100_pt1 | contig 11126 bp, 7 predicted proteins | sample RVTome_7_FD_203509 | JGI IMG/M metagenome (GOLD analysis project Ga0214473, IMG submission 203509) | Soil microbial communities from uranium-contaminated site in the Upper Colorado River Basin, Wyoming, United States - RVT98D197 | ecosystem: Environmental > Terrestrial > Soil > Contaminated >...
GCGCCACTCTCAGTACGCCAATGTGGATCCACCCGATCCGTTCGATACCACCGAGGATTTGCGGAAGATCACTGCCCGGAGTCTCGTCATCGCCGGTCGACACGACATGCTCCCGCCCGAGAAAGCTCAGGAGATCCACGACGGCATCCGAGACTCCACCTTCGTCGTTTTCGAGCGCAGTGGTCACTTCGGCCCCCTGGAAGAACCCCAGCTGTTCATCGAGACCGTGGTCGATTTTCTTGGTTCCTAGTGGACGCCCCAGACGCCCAGAGGGACTCCGCCCGGGAACAACCTACCGCCCATCCCCATGCCAGGATAAGACTGGCAAGAATTTCAAGCGACTCACAACACAACTATTCGATCGTGACGTAACGCTCCAGGCGGGCGACCTCTTCTTCTCCGACGTACTTTCCCATCTCCCTCCGGAACTGCTCCATGGACGTGTAGGGACGGTACTCCTTGAACTCGTGGAGCATGCGCTGACCGAGGCCGGGAATGCTGAGGATGACTTCATCTGTGGCGGTGTTCAGGTTGATGGGAATGAACACATACTGGGCGAGTCGCGCCGTTTCTTCGGGGCCGACGTACTTGCTGATCTCTCTGTCGAACTGGGCAAAGCTTCGCCACGGTCGGTACTCCTCGAACTCGTGCGCCATGCGTTCGCCGGCGCCCGGAATGAGCAGAAACTCGTCTTCGGTGGCGGTGTTGAGGTTGACGTGGATGAACGCCTTCCCATAGAGCTCCGTCAACTGCTCCGAACTGAGGGATTGACTGAGCAGGAAGGAATTAAGTTCCACGATGCTCGTGAAGGGACGCCGGTCGGTGATTCCTTTCACGATGGCGGCAGTCATGTGCGGCAGGGCGAGAAGCTCTTCCTCGGTGACGACGTTGAGGTCGGCAAGACCCTGAGACTTACCCACCTGACTCTCGGCGTTTACCGCAAAGCCTACCATCATCAATGCAATGCACAAATGAATGAAGTTTCCTCGTTTCATTTCACTCTCCTTCGTCAGCTGTGTCGCGGTGCGAGCCGGATAATACCGGATGGCGATATCCATATGCCAACCCCAGGAGCCCCAGGTGCAGCATTGCCGCTGGAGCGAGGGCAGGCGGCGTCTTGGCCTTGATCGCTTTCCAAAAGAGCTCGAAACCTCCGAGCCCAGGATTCACCTCGAGCTGAAACTCGCTGCTGCCCCGATGGTGGAGCACCAGCCCGGTCAGACCGGCCAGCAAGTACAGGACCATGGTGATGCGCAGCACCCTCAGACTCGCAGGGCCTCGCTGCAGAACATGCACGCCCAGCACGGCCAACCCGACCCCGATCAGTATCAGGGGTACCAGCTGCCAGCGGTCCTCGAAATGCTCGAGCAGAATCAGGTCGGTGCCCGTCACCACCAGCCCGAGAAAGAGCAAAGCCAGGAGAAGCCGGCGGAGCGAGGGCAGGCGCTGCCGGGACGGGCTCCCTCCCAACTCCATCTCCCCTTCGCCCATCTCGCTTTCCGCGCAGGCGATTCTAACGAGTCACCTTCCCCTTGGAGCTGACGCGGTAGGGCTCGCGGAGCACCGCCTCGACTTTCTTTCGAAAACCCTTAACTTCCCAACCTAGCCCCTCCAGAGCTTCGGTGATCCGCATCTGAACGCGGACCGAGTCCTCTTCCGGGCTCACCAGAGCCTCCAGCAAAGGCTCCCTCGCTTTCTCGTCGGCGTGAGTCTCCAGACACTCCACCGCCGCGCAGCGCACCGTATCGTCCGGACTCTTCAGGCAAGCGATCACACCCTCCACGACGCCATCCACCCTCTTCCCTTCCAGAGTCTTGATGAGCTGGGTGGCTTTCTCCCCACGAATGTGAACCGGATCGCCTTCATGGAGGATCTCGATGAGGAAGGGGACGACTTCCTCGTCGGGTCGGAGGCTGCTCAAGGCATCGATCGCCCAGGTGACGTGGTTGTAGCGACGGAGGTAGAGCTTCAGCGGTTCGACCGCCTCCTCACCGAAGCTCACCAGCATGTCCCGGATGTGGCGTTTCTCGTCCTGATCGACCCCCAGGTTTTCCGTCGTCGCCGAGAAGCGTCGGGCCAGAGAATAGATGGCGCCGGGAGAGCCGATGGCCTTCAATTTCTCCGCCGCTTCCATCCGTGCCTCGCTTTGCGCGTACCGTTCCAGGAGTCTCTTGGTGTTGCGCTCGATGCGAAGCTTGAGCCTTCCCTCGGCACTCATGAGGTCCTTGAAGACGGTCGTCGCTTGCTCGAGTAGTGACATGAGCTCTAATGACGGCTCACTCGAAGTCGCCTCAAAGTGTCAGGGCCGGTGGCGCGCCGCCCAGGGCGGCGTCGAAAAAATCGAGGACACGGTTCCAGAAGATGCCGGGGGGTGGATAGTTATCGAAGCCGTGCGCTCCGGCTGGAAGAACCCAGCGCTCGGTGGGAAGACCGGCTCTTTCCCTGGCCTCGGCCAGCCGCTGGGAATGATAAGGCGGCACTTGGTCGTCCGCGTCACCGTGTATGAACAGTACCGGCGTCCGAATCTCTCCGATCACGTCGATGGGGCGTACCGCCTTGAGATCGAGTCCGGCGCGCGCCCAGACGAACAGGCCGAGCGGGTAGCGGAACCAAGGACTGGCGCCGCGCGAGCTCAACATGTCGCCCGCCGCCGACCAAAGATCCGAGAAGGGTGCGTCGAGAGCCAAGGCGGCGATCGCCGGATCCTCGGCAGCGGCATAGATGGACGAGGCCGCGCCGTTCGAGGTTCCGAAGATGACCACCGCTTCCGGCCTCACCCCTACCTGCTGCCGAAGCCACTTGGTCATGCTAGCCACGTCGAGCCGTTCGTTCACCGTGTAGGTCACGAACTCCCCGTCACTCGCTCCCCGGCCACTCAGGTCCATGGTCAGCAGGCCATAGCCTCGCCGGTACCAGTGCGTGGCGCCCGCGAGACCCTGAAAGCGAGATGCCTTGGCGCCGTGCACGAAGACCCCGCTTCTTCCGTCGCTCCCATGAGGCGGCGGAATGAACCAGCCGCGGAGCGTAAAACCGCTACCGGAACGGATCTCGACATCCTTGTAAGGGAGCCCCAGGTCCGCGGGGTTTCTCAGAAAGGGCTCGAGAGTCAGCTGAAGCTCGCGGGGTGACTCCCCTTCTCGTTCCACAGTGAGCGTGACTCGATCCCCGGCGGTGTGGTCGGAAAGGAAGTATCGGTAGAGCTCGTCACCTTGCAGGAAAGAACGCCCGTCGACACGGGTGATCACGTCGCCCGAACGTAACCCCATCTTGCTTCCCGACTCCCGCGGCCGCACGACCCGCAATCCCGGAGGTTGCTGGGACGGTGCCATTTGTCCGAGGAATGCGAACCCCGGCACCGGTCCTTCGGTGCGAACCGGGGCTCCGAAGAAATCGCGGCCGGGCACCTGCCGCTGTCCGGTGAGGTAGGAGAGCGCCATGCGATCCAGCGAGTAAGCAACGAACCCCAGGAGCGCAACGAGAAGAACCAGGAGCACTCTCCAGGTCCATCGGCGTCGACGGCTCTTCATCTCTTTTCCTATCCGAGCATCATATCCGTGGGGAACGACCGGAGCAAAGCGGCACTCGGAAACCCTTGCAAAGACAAGGTCCGATTAGCGACAATCCCCCCTTCACGGAAAGAATAGCCAACCGATGTCGACTCCCTTCTCGCGATCGATGCGCTCGCTGGAGCTGGATAGCTTTCGCCTCACCCTGGTGGCGCTTTCGGTGGCCGTCCTCCTTCTGATGGGCTGGCTGGCCTGGTTCTTCTTCGCCGAAGTGTCCCTGTACGCGGTGACCGACACGGCCAGGCTGGAGGTCGACCAGGAAGCGCACCCGGTGGAGGCGCCCGTTTCCGGCAGAGTGATCATGACTCGGCTCGAGCTTGGGCGGTTCGTGGAAGCAGGCGAGCTCCTCGTCGAGCTCGACTCGGACGAGATCAGATTCCAATTGGAAGAGAAGCATGCCGACCAGGCCGGGCTCTCCTCGCAATTGGAAAAACTACAAAAGGAGATACAGGCGCAGCGCACCGCCTTGGGTCAAGCCCGTCAAGCCGAGAGCTCGGCCCTCGAGGAGGCGGGGGCCCGACTCCAGCAAGCCGAGGCGGCCGCTCGCTTGGCGGAGCAGGAGGCGGCCCGCTCGATCCGCATGCACCAAGAGGGATTGGTCCCGGAGGCGGAGCGAAACCGAGCGGAGGCGGAGGCGCAGCAACAGCACGCCGCCGCAGAAGCCAATCAGAGATCCTTGAAGAGACTCGAAATGGATCGGCGCCTGGAGCAGAGCGAGAAACAGGCATTGCTCGCCGAGTTGGAGAGGAAGGCCGCCGAGATCGAGGCGGAGCTCGGGATCGTCAAGGCGACGTTGGACAGGCTCGCCCACGAGCTGGACCGGTACCGGATTCGAGCGCCCACCACCGGAACCATCGGAGAAGTGATTCCTTTGCGGGTGGGCTCGTTCCTGGATGCCGGTGATCGCGTTGCGGCGGTGGTGCCAGCGGGAGACCTGAGGATCGTAGCGGAGTTCTCACCCCCAGACGCTCTGGGGCGGGTTAGACCCGAACAGAGCGGCCGGCTTCGCCTGGATGGCTTTCCTTGGGTGAACTACGGCACAGTCAGCGCCACGGTGGCCAGAGTCGCCAATGAGACCCAGAACGGCAAGATCCGGGTGGAGCTGGACGTCGGAGAGGCGCCTTCCATTCCCGTTCCCTTGCAGCATGGCCTGCCCGGTACCCTTGAGGTGGAAGTGGAGAAGGTTTCTCCAGCCGCCCTCGTCCTCCGTGTGATAGGCAGAGCCTTATCCCGCCCGGCGAGCGACGAGCCTGCCTCGCCCTGAGCGCCGTTCCTTGATCGATCGCCGTTTCCTGGTTCCCGAGGTCGTCCAATCCTCGGCCATGGATTGCGGTCCGGCTGCACTCAAGTGTCTCCTTCAAGGCTTCGGTATTCCGGTGAGCTACGGCCGCCTGCGCGAAGCCTGTCAGACCGACGTCGACGGCACGTCCATCGACACTCTCGAAGAGATCGCGGTCCAACTGGGGCTGGAAGCGGAGCAGATCTTGGTACCGGTCGACCACGTGTTGTTGCCAGGTGCCGCCCTTCTTCCCGCCCTCGCCGTCGTGCTCCTGCCCAACGGAAATACCCACTTCGTCGTCGTCTGGAGTCGCCATGGTCGCCTGGTGCAAGTGATGGATCCTGGCTTCGGGCGTCGATGGATCACTCCGTCCAGACTGCAACAGGAGCTCTACGCCCACACCATGAAAGTCCCCGCATCCGATTGGCGAGAATGGGCCGGCTCACCAGAGGCCCGAGCCGCTTTCATTCATCGGCTAGGCGCGCTCGGCATGGAAGCAGACAAGGCGATGGACTCGTTCGACCGGGCGCTCGACCCGCCGGGCTGGCGATCTCTTGCCACTCTCGATGCGGCGGCGCGGGCCACCGACTCCATGGTGCGCTCGGGAGGACTTCGCAAAGGATGGGAAGCCCAATCCGTCCTGCAGCGTCTCTTCGACCAAGCGTCGAGCACCGGCGCGGATCCGTTCGCCATCATTCCCCCCGCCTATTGGTCGGTCCGCTCCAACTCGGACGGCAGGAGCGGAACGGCCGCACCCGCCGACGAAGAACAAGTTCTGGCGCGGGGGGCGGTGCTGGTCCGCGTTCGCGGCAGGCGCCTCGACACCGATTCCTCGGAGCCGATGTCTTTGTCGCCGGAGCTCCGCGCCGCACGAGAAGAGCCGCCGAGTCAACCGGGGCGGGAGCTCCTCAAGCTCCTGCGGGCCGATGGCCTTCTCGTTCCGCTCTCTCTCCTTTCCGCCATGTTCATCGCCGGCGCCGGGCTGGTGATGGAAGCCCTGTTGTACCGGGCGCTGCTCGAGCTCGCCCCCGAGTTGGGCCTCTCCGGTCAGAGATTCGGAGCGGTGACGGCGATGGTGGCCTTCGCTTTTTTCCTGGTCCTGCTAGAGATCCCGATCGCGGTGAGTGAGCTTCGTTTGGGGAGACGACTGGAGACGCGACTGCGGGTTGCCTTTCAAACCAAGATTCCTCTCCTCGGAGACCGCTACTTCCATAGCCGGCTCACCTCCGATATGGCGGAGCGCCATCATAGCGTCCACAACTTGAGAGTGCTGCCCTCCTTGGGCGCCCTGGTGGTCCGGTACTTCTTCGAGTTGCTCCTGACGGTGGCCGCCATCATCTGGCTCGAGCCGACCAGCGCCCCTCTGGCCATCCTCGCCGGGGTGCTGGTGGTAGGAGTCCCCCTGGCGGCTCAGCCGTTGCTGTTGGAAAGAGAGCTTCGGGTTCGCAATCACGTCGGTGGGTTGAGCCGCTTCTATCTCGACGCGCTGCTGGGTCTCGTTCCTCTGCGGGTCCATGGTGCAGGTCGGTCGCTTCGGCGGGAGCACGAGAGCCAGCTCGTCCAATGGGCGCGCGCCCGCCTCTCACTTCAGAAAGCCCTAGTGGGAGTGGAAGGACTCCAGGCCTTCCTGGGTTTCGGCGTCGCCGCCTGGTTGATACTCGATCACATCGCACGAGAGGGTGAGATCGGCATCGTGCTACTGCTGGCTTACTGGGCACTGAGCCTGCCCTTTATCGGCATCTCGCTGGCACAATTGGTCTGGCAGTACCCGGTGCACCGCAACGTGACGCTGCGCCTTCTCGAGCCGCTGGGCGCGGCGAACGAAGAAACCCGAACCGAGAATGCACAGAGCTCGCTGGGTCACGATCGCGACCGTGCGGGAGTCTCCATCGCCTTGAACGACGTTCGTGTGAAAGCGGGGGGACATCTCATCTTGAACAACGTCACGCTCCAAGTGAGACCGGGAGAACATGTGGCGGTGGTGGGGCCGTCGGGAGCGGGAAAATCGAGCCTCTTCGGCGTTCTCCTCGGTTGGCACCGCGCCGCCGGCGGGTCGGTCCTGGTGGACGGAAAGGCTTTGAAGGAGGGGAAGCTCTCGGAGCTTCGATCGCAGATCGCCTGGGTGGATCCCGCGGTTCAAGTTTGGAACGCCACTCTACTGGAGAATCTCCGCTACGGCAACGACCTGGCTTCCGAACTACCGCTGGCCGCCGTGCTGGAACAAGCCGATCTCCACGGTGTTCTGGAATCGCTGCCGGAAGGGCATCAGACCGTTCTGGGCGAGGGAGGAGGGTTGGTCTCGGGTGGAGAAGGACAAAGGGTGCGCTTGGGGCGCGCCATGTTGCGTCCCGGCGTACGTCTCGTTCTCCTCGATGAGCCGTTCCGAGGACTGGATCCGAAGCAGCGAGCGAGTCTCCTGGCGCGATGTCGGCAGTTCTGGAAATCCTCGACTCTTCTCTGTGTCACGCACGACATCGCGGAGACACAATTCTTCGATCGGGTACTGGTCATGGCGAACGGAACCATCATAGAAGACGGATCTCCGCACCAGTTGGCCAAAGAAGACGGAAGTCTTTATCGGGGCATGCTCGACTCCGAGGCCGCGGTGAGAGCCCTCTGGTCTTCTCCAGAATGGCGACACCTCGAGCTCACGGGTGGAAACATTGCCGACAGCTAGACTCTCGGGTACGGCAACGCCGGCCTCCCTGAATGAGCTTTCCTGGCCGGTCTCCCAAGTCGGCGACGCCCTGACTTCCCTGGCTCGCCACAGTGGGCTTTCGCTGAGGGTGGGTGACGCTCCCCATGTTTCTCACGCCTGGAAGGATGAGGCACTCGAGGCGGGGATCGTATCGACCGCCGAGTGGCTCGGTCTGGAGGCCGAGCCGGTGGAGGCGACTTACCCTGACTTGCCAGAGTTACTCTCTGGCTCCGGTCCCGCCCTCCTCCGACTGCCCGGAGAAGGGTCGCGGTTCCTGGCGCTGATTCGGGGCGGTCGCCGAAGCATCCAACTGCTCGGCCCCGACCTGGCAACCCACCGGCTCCCTCTCGAGCAGCTGGTGAGCGCCCTGGTGCGGGACCATGAGGCTTCGGTGAGCGAGAGCGTCGAACGCTTGTTGGATCAAGCGGGAATATCCCTGGCCCGGCGCACCCAGGCTCGCTCCGTCATGCTCAAAGAACGACTGAGCCATGTCATCATCGGAGACTGTTGGCTGGTGCGCTTGCCCGCAGGTGCCGCCGTCTGGGAGCAAGTCCGCGCCGCCGAGCTTCCCAAATACGTTGTCGGTTTTTGCGGGACCCACACGCTCGCCAACCTCCTGGGGCTCGCGTCTTGGTTTGTCCTAGGCAAAGCCGCGCTGGAGGGACGCCTCGATCGCGGCTGGCTGCTGGCCTGGGTGCTGCTCCTATTCACGCTCGTTCCCTTTCGGTTGTTCGCCACCTGGTATCAAGGTCTGTTCTCAGTCGCCGCCGGCGCCCTGCTGAAAAAGAGGCTTCTCGAGGGAGCGCTTCGTCTGCACCCGGATGAGACCCGTCTTCAGGGCTCGGGACATCATCTGGGAAGAGTGATCGAGTCGGAGGCGGTGGAGACCCTGGCGCTTCGCGGGGGGTTTCTGGCGCTCATGTCGGTCATCGATCTCCTGCTGGCCGGCCTGGTTCTCTCCGCCGGTGCGGGGGGCGGGGTCCTGGTTCTGATTCTGTTGGCCTGGACCGGGGTGACCGCCTACCTTGGCCGGCGCTTCTATCTTCAAAGGCAGCGCTGGACTCGGGCTCGCCTTCAGATCAGCCATGAGCTGGTGGAGAAAATGGTCGGATATCGAACGCGCCTGGCCCAGCAAACGCCGGAGCGCTGGCACCATGAAGAGGATCAAGAGCTGAGCGGATACCTGGACGGATCGCAAGACGTGGACCGAACGGCCGTGAAGTTGGCGTTGATGCCCCGCGCTTGGGTGGCGGTGGCTCTCTTGGGTTTGGCTCCCACGTTTCTTTCTGGGGAGGGGAGCGTTGCCCGGGTCGCCGTCAGCCTCGGAGGGATCGTGCTCGCTTACCGCGCCATGGAACGACTGCGGGAAGGTTTCTCTTTTCTCGCCGATGCGGCCATCGCCTGGCAGCAGGTCGCTCCCCTTTTTCTATCAGCGGAAAGACAGGACGCGCCCGGGGACCCTCGATTGTTGGCCCTGGACGACCACGCGTCTTCTCGAGCCAATGGACCGGGGGCGCCGGTCCTCGAGGCGCGGGATCTCGTCTTCCAGTACGCAAGCCGTGGCGAGCCGGTGATTCGCCGCCTCTCTTTGCAGCTGCGCGCCGGGGAGCGCGCGGTCATGAAGTCGCCTTCCGGCGGGGGTAAGTCGACGCTCGTCTCGCTGCTGAGCGGCTTGCGAACGCCGCAATCCGGTTCGTTGCTGCTGGGAAGCCTGGACCGGTCGAGCATCGGAGGAGAGGGATGGACGCGGCGGGTAGCCGCCGCACCTCAGTTCAACGAGAATCACGTCTTCACGGAGACCTTCGCCTTCAATCTCTTGATGGGGCGCGGCTGGCCGGCTCGGGCCGCAGATCTGGATGACGCGGAAGAGATTTGCAGGGAGCTCGGACTGGGCGAGCTTCTGGAGAGGATGCCGGGGGGTCTGTTACAGATGGTGGGAGAAACGGGCTGGCAGCTTTCCCACGGCGAGAGAAGCCGCCTCTTCATCGCCCGGGCATTGCTCCAAGGAGCCGACCTGGTCATCCTGGACGAGAGCTTCGCCGCGCTGGATCCAGATAACCTCCGTCTCGCCCTCGATTGCGCCCTCCGTCGCGCGCCCAGCCTACTCGTGATCTCTCACTCCTGAGCGAGCCAGCCGCCCGGCGACTGTGGGCTCCCTCCTACGCTGGGTCGGCGCCCCGGATGTAGGCTTGACACCCCAGGCGCTTTATTGTATACAAGCCGGAGCCGGCTATTGACCCGGTGCCGGGGGGATGTCCCCAGGATACGCCGGGCCGAACTACCTCTGAAAGGGGGGTACTTCCCACATGAGAGTACGAAGCAGCATCAAGGCTGGACCCAATCGCGGCGACAATCCCTAAGTACGTCTAAGATCCATTACTCTTTCCGGCGAGCAGTGGTTTTCCCTGGTTCGCTTTTTTTTTCGTAACCCACTGCGCCAGGGACGCGACCTCCTGTCCCCGACCCTTCTCTTCCAAGGCCCTCACGGCACTCCCGAGCAGCGATTGGACGTCGCTCCGGAGCATGAACCCCTCCACCTGGTCGCCGGGTAGACTCGTCCCGATCCAGTTCAGGGTGGCAGCGACTCTCGAGTAGGCGTCGATCGCCTCGGCATCACGTCCCTCCACCCGGCAAGCTTCGGCTAGCGTCGCGTTCGCCACCAGAAGCAGGGGCCTTCCGAAGAATTTTTCCGCGATGGCGATGGCTTCTTGTGAAGACGCATATGCGGACCCCGCGTCCCCGCCCGCCAACCGAACTTGACCCAGCGCAGCGTTCGCTTCCGCGAGAATAGGCTGCGCACCGATCCGCGAGGCATCCTCCCGAACGGTCAAAAAGAGCTTTTCCGCGCGCGCCAGCTGGCCTCGCTCCAGCGAAATCCGCCCCAGTTCCAGATCGGCCCTCAGCGAGATCTCCTTTTGGCCGATGAGATCGGCCTGGCGCTTGGCGGACTCACCGGCTGTTTCCGCGTCTCCCATAGTTCCCTGGAAGCGACCGAGCCGTGCGCGGCCGAGAAAGATGAGCGATAGCAGATGCCGGGCGTGGGCCCGCTCGGCGAGTCTTCTCGCCTCGGTGAGCTCCTTTTCCGCCTCTTCGAAGTTCCCCACGGTGACAAAGTAGTGACCGAGTTGGGTTCTGGCTCGCGCCAGATCGTCCACACCGATCTCCCGGGAGATCTCGAGACCCCCCTGAAGCACCTGATAGGCATCGCGGTAGCGCCCCTGACCGGAGTAGGCATCGGCAAGATGCGCTTGTGTTTCCGCTACGCCCTGCCGGTGCTCGAGCTCTTGGAAGATCGCCAGCGCTTCCAAGAGATTCTCAACGGCGTCGTCACTCCGGCCGAGGGCCGTCTTGACCTGCCCCATGTAAACTTGGTTGAAGGCCCTCTCCAATCGATCCTTGGATTGCTCGATGTGGACTCTCGCTTGCTCCAGATAGACGCTGGCGTCGGCGTATTGGCCGCGAATCCGGTAAGTGTCCGCGATCTGCCCCATGCGTATGGCCAGATCCTTGTGACCCCCAAGCTCCATCTCGATCTGCAACGAGTCACGAAACACCTGGAGCGCCTCGTCCAGTCGCCCCCCGA
>Ga0214473_10010101_pt1 | contig 11125 bp, 5 predicted proteins | sample RVTome_7_FD_203509 | JGI IMG/M metagenome (GOLD analysis project Ga0214473, IMG submission 203509) | Soil microbial communities from uranium-contaminated site in the Upper Colorado River Basin, Wyoming, United States - RVT98D197 | ecosystem: Environmental > Terrestrial > Soil > Contaminated >...
CGTCGGCGCGCTGGCGCTGGCGTGGCGGCGGGTCGGCGTGCCTGCCGTCAAGCTCAAGGTGGCCACGCGCCACGACACGCTGAACGCGCGGCTCTGCCGCGCGCTGCTGGGACGCGACGTTTCCCTGCGCGTGGACGCCAACGGCGCCTGGTCGCCCGCCGAGGCCGCCGACGCCGTCGCCTCGCTTCGGCGCTTCGGCGTGCAGTATGTCGAGCAGCCGATCGCGCCGGGCAATTATCACGCGCTGGGCGACATCGAGCGCCGCACGGGCTGCCGCGTCATCGCCGATGAGGACCTCAGCGATATGGACGACGCCGAGGCGCTCGTGCGGACGGAGGCCTGCCGCGTGTTCAACGTGCGCGTCTCCAAGTGCGGCGGCTTGTATCAATCCCTGCGCATCGGCCGCTATGCGCTCGAGCACGGCCTGGAGGTGCAGGTCGGCTGCCAGGTCGGCGAGTCGGCGCTGCTGTCGGCCGTCGGACTGGCGCTGGCGCGCCGTCTCGCGCCGACGTTCGTGGAGGGCGCCTACGGGCGCTGGCTGCTCGAGGAAGACGTGCTCGACGAGCGCGCCGCGGGGCCGCTCGCGGACTTTCGCTTCGGGCGCCACGGCCGGCCGCCCGCCTATTATCCGGAAGCCGGAATCGGCCTCCCGATCGATGAGCAGCGCGTGCGCCGCCACAGCGAGGCCCACGCCTCTGTATCAAGGAGCAGGAGTCATGCAGATCATCCCGTCGGTCATTCCCAACGTCATTAAACTCTCTGCCGGCCGGCTGGCCCGGCGGTTCGAGCGCCAGTGCCGCCGTCCGCGCGAGGTGCAGGAACGGCTGCTGGCGGACATCCTCGAGCACAACGCCGAAACGGCTTACGGTCAGCGCTACGGGTTCGACCGGATCCGCAGCCTTGACGACTACCGCCGGGCCGTGCCGGTTGTCGACTACGATGCGCTCGAGCCGTACATCGAGCGCATGGTGCGGGGCGAGAAGCTGCAGCTCACGGCCGACGATCCCGTCTTTTTCGCCACGACCAGCGGCACGACGGGACGGCCGAAATTCATCCCCGTCACGCGGGAGGCGCGCCGCGCCAAGGCCGCCATGGGTCGCCTCTGGCTCTACCATCTTGTGCGCGATCACCCTGACGTCTTCGACGGCGGCGTCCTGTCGGTCGTCAGCCCCGAGGAGGAAGGGCGCACGCCCGCCGGCATCCCGTACGGCTCGGAGTCGGGCCACCTCTACCGCAACATCCCCGCGCTCGTGCGGCGCCGCTACGCCGTGCCCTATGATATTTTCACGATCCACGACTACGAGTCGAAGTACTACACGATCCTGCGCCTGTGCCTCTCCGAGGACATCACGATGATCGCGACGGCGAATTCCAGCACCGTGCTCCTGCTCGGCCAGAAAATGGTCGAGTACCAGGAACGGCTGCTCCAGGACCTGCACGAGGGGACGCTGGACGCCGGCCTGGAGGTCCCGCCGGAGATCCGCGAGATGCTCCACGGGCGCCTGGCGCCCGAGCCCGAACGCGCCCGCGAACTCGCGCAGCGCCTTGAGCGCAACGGCGGCCGCCTGACGCCCGCCCTCTGCTGGCCGAACCTGCGGATGATCGGCTGCTGGAAGGGCGGCAGCGCGGGCTTGTACCTGCAGCAATTCCCCGAGTACTTCCCGCCCGACGTGCCGATCCGCGACTGGGGCTATCTCGCCAGCGAGGTGCGCGGCTCGGTGCCTCTCTCCGACGAGGGCGCGGGCGGCGTCCTGGCAATCGGCGTCAATGTCTTCGAGTTCGTGCGCGAGGCGGAAATCGACCGCGAGGACCGCACCTTCCTGGCCGTCGAGGAGCTCGCGGCCGGCGAACGCTATTTCGTTTTCCTGACCACCGCGTCGGGCCTGTATCGGTACGACATCAACGACGTCGTCGAGGTCGTCGGGTTCTACGAGCGCACGCCGGTCATCCAGTTCGTGCAGAAGGGACACGGCGTCGTTTCGCTGACGGGCGAAAAGCTGTACGAGGCGCAGGTGGTCGAGGCCGTGCAGAAGGCGCGCGAGGCGATGAGCATCGAGTTCCAGTTCATCGCGGCCTCCGTGCAGTGGGACCGGCAGCCGCGCTACATTTTCCTGGCGGAGTTCGGCGAGAAGCCGCCCCACGACACGCTGGTGAAACTGGGCGCGGCCATCGAGAAGCACCTGCGCGCAATCAATCACGAGTACAAGGGCAAGCGCGAGTCGCTGCGCCTGGGCCATCCGATCCTGAAGGTCGTCGCGCCCGGCGAGGAGGACCGCTACCGGCGCGCCAAGATCGAGGAGGGCCGCCGCGACAGCCAGTTCAAGCTGATTCGCCTGAACGGCGATTTTGAATTCCAGAAGGAATTCAAGGTGGTCGAGGAAGTGCCGGTGAGCCGGACCGGTTGAGCGCCTCGACCGGTTCGATTCCCCGGCCGCAGGTCTCGACTCGAGTTTCGCATTTTTGGTTCGGTTCTTCTCTGCGTCTCTTCGTTCAGGAGCGCGCCGCCGTGGTGCTGGGCGGCGTTGCCGACGAACGTGCAGTCGTTCACGACCGGAGCCGCCGCCCCAATTGCACAGGCCGCCGCCGTCTTCCGCCCAATTGTTCCGGAACGTGACGCGGAGGATCGACGGGCTTCCGTGATTGTTCAGCAGGCCGCCGCGATCGACCGCCGCCAAGTGGAAGGCGACCGTCTGGGCCGCATGCGGCGGGATCGTGATCGTGTAAAGGCCGTCGCCCGCCAACTCATCGCCCTTCGTGCCGTCATCGAACAGCGTCAGCGTGGTCGTGGCCGGCCCGGAGTTGCCTTTGCGCGTCAGCGTGGCCGACGCAACTCCGTCGGGATCGTGGATGCGCGCGCGGAGGACGATCGTATCGTTTTCGCTTGACGCAAAGATGCTGTTTGAGTATTCAATTAATCAATTGAATTCTTTGAGGGGAATCCCATGGGCATTCCAAATCGGCAATTCAAGAGCGCAATCTATGAGCAGTTCGCACGTATCGGCAAGGCGGTCGCCAGCCCCCAACGCTTGGAGATTCTGGACTTGCTGGGCCAGGCCGAGTGCGGCGTCGAGGCCCTCGCCGCCAAAACAGGGTTGACCGTGGCCAATGCTTCCCAGCATCTCCAAGTGCTGCGTGGGGCGAGGCTGGTTGAGGCCGAAAAAACCGGTGTTTCGGTACGGTATCGCTTGGCCGACATGGCGGTCGCTGACTTCCTGCGCGGCCTGCGGATACTGGCGGAGAAGCGGCTGGCAGAGGTGGAACATATCACGCGAAGTTTCCTGGCCGGTCGAGGCCCGTTTGAGCCGGTGGACCGCGATGAGCTGATCCGGCGGGTGCTGGCCGGAGAAGCGACGGTGCTCGATGTCCGGCCGAGCGAGGAATACCGTGCCGGTCACATTGCCCAGGCCGTCTCGATCCCCCTCAAAGAGATTGAGCAACACCTTGCGGAACTGCCCCGAGACCGGCTCGTCGTTGCCTATTGCCGTGGCCCCTATTGCGTACTGGCTGTTGAAGCCGTCGAGTTGCTACGCACCAAGGGGTTCCAGGCGGTGCGCCTGGAGGACAGCGTGCACGACTGGGCCGCCCAAGGCCATCCGGTCACGGTGAGCGAGACGCCGCGAACGCTAGGAACCGGACTGGGAGTCAGTCATGAAGCCGATTAACATCACGCGCATCACGATGGGCGTGGTAGTTTTAGTGGGATTGGTGGTGTTTCAACCGCTGGCCTACTTGGCCGCCGCCATGATGATCTTTGCCGGGCTGACGGGCATCTGTCCCCTGGAAATGTTGTTCGGCAAACTTTTTGGCGTCGCGGGAAGCTGCTCACTAGACGCGGCCACCGCACCCCCGCGTACAACCCGATCCCTCCAAGAGATGTCCACTGACCAGATCAAGCAGGCCGTGAGTGCGAAATATTCGGCTGTGGCACGCACCCCGCAGGCCAAGTTCAATTTCCCGGTCGGTCGCAAGTTCGCCGAGAGCGTGGGCTACTCCAAGGAGTTGCTGGACGCGCTTCCGGCTTCGCTTTGGGAATCCTTTACCGGAGCGGGCAATCCCCATCCCTGTATCGAGCTTCAGCCCGGCGAGACAGTCCTGGATTTGGGATGCGGCGCCGGGCTCGATCTTTATCTCTACGCCAAGGCTGTGGGCAACGGGGGCAAAGTGTATGGCTTGGACCTCTCCCGCGCCATGCTCGACAAAGCCGGCGAGAACCTGGCGTCGTTCGGGCTTCGAAACGTGGAGCTCTTAAACGCCCCGGCTGATGCGATCCCGCTGCCCGATGGCTCGGTGGACGTGGTGACGGCCAACGGTATTTATAACCTCTCGCCCGACAAAGAGGCGGTGATGAGCGAGGTCCACCGCGTGCTCAAGCCCGGCGGTCGCACGATCTTCGCGGAGATCGTCTTGAAATCCTCGTTGCCCGAGGAGAACCGCCAAAACATTGATGACTGGTTCCGCTGCATCGGCGGGGCCTTACCCGAGATTGATTTCTTGGCCCGCCTTCAGGCGGTGGGGTTCCGCGAGGTGCAGGTCCTCTGGAAAGGCAGGAATGCTCGCACGGGCCACGAGCTGTCGCTTTGCTCCGTCATCCGCGCCGAAAAAGGATAGATTGTCTTCTATTTTCGACGACGGGTGGCCACCAACCAAAGCACAATCCTAGGAAAAGTCCGTTCGGGAGGTTTTATGTCGCAAGCCGAGCCCATTCCGCTCTTGGCGGACAAACGTCATCACTGCCCTGCAATCTTTGAGCCTGAGCACTTGCTGCGCGAGACCCGGCGACGGAAAGGCTTGTCAGCGGGTTCCGTCCCGGAAGTCTGCATCCTGGATCCTGACGGGGACATTGTGCGTCACTTGTTGGATCGCCGCCAAGCACGACGTAATGCCTTTTGGGCTTGTTATCACACAGATCTTTATGATTTCCAGCGGCAGGACGATCAATTCGGGATTATCGGTTGCGCCGTTGGCGGACCTTTCGCCGTTCTGTTGGCCGAACAGCTTTTTGCTTCCGGATGCGAATTGCTGATCAGTTTTACCTCGGCTGGCCAGATTCTCCCAATTCGCCAGCCTCCTTATTTTGTCCTGATCGAGCAGGCGTTGCGAGACGAAGGAACCAGTTATCATTACTTGCCGCCATCCCGTTACAGTCACTTGAATCAGGCCCTTTCGGATCTCATGAAAGTGGTCGTGGCGGAAGCGCAATGGCCGGTCGAACGTGGGGCCAGTTGGACCACGGACGCCCCTTACCGCGAGACCGCCGCGGCGGTCTCGGCCCGCCGCGAAGAGGGCATCCTAGCCGTCGAAATGGAAACGGCCTCGCTCTATGCTTTCGCTCAAGCGCGTGGCCGGCCCGTGGTGTGTTTCGCCCATGTCACCAATCAAATGGGCCAGAATGAAGCCGATTTTGACAAAGGCGAGGCCGAGGGAAGCCCGACCGCGCTGCACTTGGTTTCACTCATTGCCCGACAATGGCGCAAGCACGGCCAACTCATCATGGCACAGATCACTCGGGGAGGATTACCGTGAAATTGCGTGAGAGCGGCATGCCGGAGGAGCCATACTGCGAGAGCCTCTTCAATGTTGAGTTGATCCTGAAAGTGTGAACTCCGAACCTATCGCTTTCTCGCCTATCGATACGATCTCCACGCGCCCGATCGCACGCCCGTGGGCGGCGCTTCGATTGTGATCGTGACCGTCTCGACGACTTCCTCCGAGCGGCCACTCGCCCGGAACAGGATCACGAAAACGCCCGTCTGCCGGTCTGTGGGCGTCCAGGTGAACCAACCCGTGCGCGCGTCCAGAGAGGCGCCGTCCGGCAAGCCCTCAGCCGCGTAGGACACCGGCCCTCGCAGACCTTCGGCCAGGGCGTCGATCCGGAACCCCAGCGTCTCGCCCGGCGCCGCGCGCTTGTCGCCCACGCCGGGGCGGATCACCCGAATATGATCCGTTCCCTCGAATGCCTCGCCGGCCACCGTGCCCGTCACAACCATCGGCACGTCGTCGCCCGGCTCGAGCACTGCGATCAGCGCCTCGCGCGAGAACTTCACCATGAGATCCGGCACGCCATCGCCATCGTCGTCGCCGACCGCGGTCGGGAGAGATTCCGCCGCCACGACGCCGTTCAAACGAAGACTGGTGATCTCGATATCGCGCACATCGTATCCCTCGGGCAGCTCGATGTGACACGTCATCGCCTGGCCGACGCTCCTGAGGTTCAGCGTGCGCGGCTCGATCCGGATCGTCGCCGCAACGGGTTCCGGCTCAGGCTCGCCAAAGCGGAGAATCACCAATCCGCTCTCCCAGCAGGCCACGTACGCCAGGCCGCCCGACACTACAACGGAATAAGCCGCATCCGGCGTCTCGTAATAGCCGCGCAACGTGGGCGAGCTGGGATCGCTCACATCGAACACGCGCAGCCCGCCCGTATGATCGGCCACATAGGCCAGATCGCTCGCCAGGCAAACGCCCAAGGAGTGGCCCGGCGTGTCGGCCACGCCGCGCACCGCCGGCGACGTCGGATCGCTGACGTCGAAGATCCGTAGGCCATCCTGGCCGTTGGCCACGTAGGCCAGGGCGCCCGCGAGCACCACGTCGCGCGCATAGCCGTCCGTGGGGAACGAGCCGATCAGCGTCGGCTGTGCCGGATTCGCGACGTCCACGATGTACAAGCCGGCACCCGTGGGCCCGCCGCTCACATGATAGGCCAGACTGCCGGCCCCCGTCACGCCGTCGCCGTCGCCGGGTGTCTCGCACGTCCCCACGTACGCCGGCTGCGAGGGATTGCTGACATCGACCGCGTGGAAGCCCGACCATCCCCCGGCCACATAGGCCAGGCTGTCGGCCACGAAGACGTCCTCCTCGTCTTCCGGAAGATCGTACTCCGCCAGGAACGCCGGCAGCGAAGGATCGGCCACGTTCAGGATCTGCAATCCACCGTAGTCGGCCACATAGGCCACCGTGTCGCGAACGCAGACGGCCCGCGCGTGGCTGGGCGTGTCATAGGCGCCGCGCAACGTCGGCGAGGCGGGATTGCTCACGTCGAGGATCTGCAAGCCGCTCTCGCGATCGGCCACGTACGCCAGTGCGCCGGCCTGGAAAACGTCCCACGCGCCGCCCGGCGTGTCGTAGGCGCCGATCAACTCGACGTTCCAGCCAGGACCGTCCGCGCCCGCCGGTCTGACCGAGATTGTGATGCTCTCCACGATCTCGTCCGTGCCGTCGGACGCCGTGAACGTCACGTCGCGATACACGCCGATCTGCGCGGCCGTCGGCGCCCATCGGACCTGACCTTTGTGTTCATTGAACCGGGCGCCGGGCGGCAGGTTAAGCGCCCGATAGCGTACGCGCCCGGTCAGGCCTTCGGCCAGAACGTCGGCCGAGAACTTCAGCGTCTGGCCCGGCGCGACGCGCTGATTCCCGATGCCGGGATTGATGACGCGAATCGCGTCCATTCCCTCGAATGCCTCGCCGGCCACCGTGCCCGTCACAACCATCGGCACATCCTCGCCCGGCTCGAGCACTGCGATCAGCGCCTCGCGCGAGAACTTCACCATGAGATCCGGCACGCCATCGCCATCGTCGTCGCCGACCGCGGTCGGGTGCGATTCCGCCGCCACGACGCCGTTCAAACGAAGACGGGTGATCTCGATGTCGCGCACATCGTATCCGGCCGGCAGCTCGATGTGACACGTCACCCACTGGCCGACGCTCTTGAGGTTCAGCGTGCGCGGCTCGATCCGGATCGTCGCGGGGATCGCGCCCGCCGCCTCGCTTTCGTACGCGCCCATATCGACCGCATCGCCCACGATGCGCGGCCGGCCGGCCAGATCCGTGTCGATCCCCGCAGGCACCGCGGCGTTGTCGCCGGCGTTGATGCACGGCGACGGCGGCCCCAGCCGCGGGTTGTCGTCCTCGGTCCCGGCGACGTTGTCCGGCCCGTCGGCATCGACGAACAGCGGATTGAGGCCGATATTGCCGCTGCCGCCCCACGCGCCCGTCCAGCCCTGGATGCAGTTGTGCGCGATCACCGCTTCATCGGGCATGTAGATATGGACCGGCGATGTTTCACCCGTCCCGTTCCGGTCGCTGTTGTCCCAGAACACGCAGTTCACCAAGTTCGGCGTATGATCGGTCAGCATGGCGCCGGCCGGGCCGTCGCCCACGTTGCCGACAAACGTGCAGTTGATCCAAGTGCCGTCGCCCCCGGCGTTCCAGACGGCCGCGGACGTATTCCCGCTGAAGATGCAATTCACAAACGTCGGTTCGACGGCGTAATTCCAGATGGCGCTGCCCATCGCGTTGCTTTGGTTGCCGTAGAACCGCAGGTTGCAGAAAAACGCCGTCTCGGTCTCATAGTTCACGAGCGCGCCCCCGTGCTGACGCGCCCAATTGCCGATGAACGTGCAGTTGTTGACGACAGGGGCCCCGCCCCGGTTGTACATGCCACCGCCGTATTCGTATGACCAATTGTTGCGGAACGTGACATTGACCACCGTCGGGCTTCCGTGGTTGTTCAGCAGCCCGGCGCCGAACTGACGGTCCTCGTACCACCAGGGTACGCTGACCTCATTCGCGCTGCCGCCCTCGATCGTGAAGCCGTCCAGAATGGCCGATGTAATGGTTCCGGTGCTCAGGACCACATGGTAGCTGTTCTCGCCGTTGTTGGCGAAGGCCGGCCCGTCGTTGCCGGCCAGGTCGCCGCTGAGGATCGTTTCGTTCGCCGCCACATCGTGCTGACCGAGCGCGGTCTCGCCGCCGGCGAATCCGCCGTAAAGCGCAACCCCTTCAACCAGCGCGAACGTCGCGGCGCGATCGCCGCTCCCCCGGTCGGGCCGATACGTGCCGTCGGCGACCCAGATTTCGCGCACGACGCCGGGCCATTGCCGCGCCAGCGCCAGGGCGTCCTGCAAATCGTTGAAGGCATCCGCCCAGCTCGTGCCGTCATTCGCGCCCGCAGCCTCGGTGTCTACGTACAGTCGCGAAGGCGGCGGCATCGCGCCGGGCGATTCGTACGCCCCCATGTCCGCCGTGGCCCCGCGGATGCGCGGCCGGCCGTCGCAATCGACCGGCAGCGGTTCGCTCGTGTCCCCATCGCCGTCGAGATCGAGTCGGTCCGGCGGGAGCGCCGAGTTGTCGCCCGCATTGATGCAGGGCGAACCCACCGCCACGCGGCAGTCGCCGTCCACCCAGACGTCGTCGGCCGGGTCGGCCGTGCCCGCATCGTTCCAGTGGCCGGCGGCCACGAACGCGGGATTGTCGTCGATGACGCCCGCGCCCCACGTGTAGGGATCGGGATGATCGGCGTGATAATAGGTTCCCGCGGGCCCGCCTTCGACGAGGCTGTGATCGATGCCGACCGCCGTGTCCCAGTGATCATTATAAACGGCAAGCTGCGCCCCCCGCAGGGCCGTGTTGCCGAAGAGAATGCTGTTGCGGATGACGCCGTGAACCTCAACGCCGTAGTGCACCGCGCCGCCGGATTCCCGCGCCCGATTGCCGTAGAGCGTGCAATTAATCAGCGCGGTGTCGGTCATCCCGCTGAGGATGGCCCCGCCCCACGCGGCTTGATTGCCGCAGAACACGCAATTGACGAATGGGCCGTCGCCGCACGCCGCCCCGCCGCCGACGGCTTCATTTCCCACGAACGCGCAGCCCACGACCATCTCGCCGTCGCCGAAGATGTCCATCGCGCCGGCCGTCTGCGAGCGGTTGCGTTCGAAACGGCAGCCGATCAACTGCGGCGCGCCGCCGACCAGGTGCGCGCCGCCCCCGCGCTCGAAGGCCTCATTTTCGACAAACCGACAGCCGACAATCCGCGGACTGCTGTCAAGCGCGCAAATCCCGCCGCCGTCGCCGAATCCCTGGTCCCAGGGGCCTTGGGCATTGCCGCCGGTGATCGTGAAGCCGTCAAGCAGCGTGCCCGCGCCCGTCTTGTGAGCCACAACCACGTGATAACAGTTGTCGGAACGGTTGGCGAAGCCCGGTCCGTCGTCGATGGCCAAATCGCCGCTGAGAATCGTCGCGTGCGCCGCCGGATCGCGCGCGCCGAGGGCCGCCTCGCCGCCCGCGAATCCCCCGTACACGGCCACGCCGTCGGGCAGCCGGAACGATACCGCCCGGTCGCCGCTCCCCCGGCCGGGCCGATACGTCCCGTTGGCCACCCAGATCTCGGCGATCAGCCCGCCCGCGGCCGCCTGTTCGAGCGCGTCCCGCAGGTCCGTGAAGGCGTCCGCCCAACTCGTGCCGTCACTGGCGCCGGTCGCGCCGGCGTCCACATACAGCCGCGCCCCGCCGCCTCCCGCCCCCTCGGCCGCCTGCGCCGTGGCCGGCAGCGCCGGCCAGATTGCCGCCAGGAATACGAAGCCCCACAATGATGTAGCGCGCATGATGCGCCTCCTCTCCCGGCTACAGTCGCCCTGTCTTCTCCGCGCCGAATGCCTCCTGTTCCGATTTACTCGCTTTCTTGCCGCACTCCTGTGCCTTGGGTCGAACGCCCCCGCCGGCGCCGCCCTCAAGGCACAACAAAGCCTTTCGTTACTTTAGACGCTCGCCCGCGCCGTTTGTTGCACCCTTCCTGCAACCTTTTTGCAGTGTTTGCAAGCGATAGTTCATTCCCGCGACCTCGGCGCTTCTCGGTTTCAAAAACACCGGAGGTTCGCGGACGCCCCGCGTCTCGGATTTCCCTTGACCGCACCGCCGGATTGACCATTTTGCCCATAGCAGCCCATCGCCTCGCGGCCACCTGCCGCGGGTGCGGCCGGGCGCACATCCCTTTGCCCCTCGGGAGGACCCCATGAGAGTCAACCATTGGACCGTCTTGCTCGCCCTCGTCGTCGCGGCCGGCATGGCCGCGGCCGACGAGCCGAAGTTCGAAACCGTTGTCATCGACCGCGGCAACGCCGAGGGCGTCAGCGTCATCGATGTCAACGGCGACGGCTTGCTGGACATCGTCGCCGTCCCCAACTGGTATCGCGCGCCGTTCTGGGACGAACGGCAGGTGACCGACCCGACGGCCATGCGCCAGGGCGAGTTCATCATGAACTACGGCCAGGCGCCCATGGACGTGAACGGCGACGGCGCGATGGATGTGGTCTCGGGCGGCTGGTTCACCAAAGAAGTGGCTTGGTAC
>Ga0214473_10010102_pt1 | contig 11125 bp, 12 predicted proteins | sample RVTome_7_FD_203509 | JGI IMG/M metagenome (GOLD analysis project Ga0214473, IMG submission 203509) | Soil microbial communities from uranium-contaminated site in the Upper Colorado River Basin, Wyoming, United States - RVT98D197 | ecosystem: Environmental > Terrestrial > Soil > Contaminated >...
CACCGCCGGCTTGTCGGATACGAGATGGAGGGCGTTGAGGAAGAGCACCGCGTCGGCCCGCGGCACGAGCTGGGTGAGACACTCAGCCGTGCCCTCGAGGAACTGGACGCGGGCGTCCGGGACATCGGCGCGCGCGCGCACCAATGCCGAGTGCGAGGGGTCGATCCCGATCACTCGCGCGCCCGGTGCGTCGCCGATCCGCTCGACGATCAGCTTGGTCACGGCGCCCGGGCCGCAGCCCAGGTCGACCACCACCTCCGGCGTGGGCCGGACCACCCGCTCCACCAGCCACCGGTTCACATCGGTGAAGAACTGGTGGCTGGCGAACGGCGAAAACGAGAAGCGGGCCGATCGGGCGTCATCGGTCATGGGGCCGGGCTACTGCTTGTGGATGCCGAGCGCGCTGAGATGCACGTCGAGATTGTGGTTCACCCGGTAGGCCACGATCCCGTTCACGTCCACGTCGGCCGCGTTCGCGGAATGGACCTCGGTGCCGTTCACGTAGAAGGTCGCCTTCCCGCCCGACACCAGCACGCTGAGCTCGTTCGTCGCCTTGCCCGCGGCGTCCGCCGGCTTCACCGCGGCATTGGCGGTCCAGTCGACCACCGCGGTCGGCCGCGCCGCGTACCCGGCCCGACGGCGGATCGAGAACTCGGCCTTGTCGGGCATCGTGCGGATGATGAAGTACGTGTAGCTCTGAGTGGAATCGGCGAGGTTCCGCCCGCCCATGATCAGGCCGTACGCCTCCGGATGCTGGGGGGCCGTGGTCTGTGAGAAGGTCGCCACGATGTGGTAGTTGCCGGAGACCGTGTCGGCGTCGCGCCAGAAGATCGTCGCGGGGCCGAGCGTCACGTGGAAGCCGTCGCCCATCGCGGCGAACTTCACGTTGGTGAGCGGCGCGTTCCGCTCGGTGCGAGCGTGCCACCCGGGGGGCAGCGAGCCGCCGCCGGCGACGGCCTGGTCGGGGTCGGCCTGGGCCGGGGCGGCCGCGGGCACGCACAGCGCGGCGGCCGCGGCGGCCGCGACGGCCGCCAACAGCTTGGGGGTCAAGGACATGGGCACCACCTCTACCGAATCAGGGAACGGAAGACGAGCAGGCGTATCCGTCGGTACGGCCAGAGCGGAACGCCTCCAAGTGACCCTCGGCGGAGGGCTTAGTCAAGAGGCCCGGCGTCCGCCCTAGCGCCGCAGCAGCGTGAAGTCGAACGGCACCCGGACCAGGACGCGGACGGCGCGCCCGTTGACGCGGGCGGGCGAGAACCGCATCGCCGGCGCCGCGGCGCGCGCGGCCGTCGCGAACCCCGGATGCGACGCCTGGATCAGCTTGATCGTCCCCTCCTCGACCCGGCCCCGCGCGTCCACCACGAACTCGAGCACCGCCCGTCCCTCGATGCCCGCCAGCCGCAAGAGCGGCGGGTAGTCCAGCACCGGGGGCTCGAGCAGCGCCGGCTGCTCTTCCACCACCGACGCCTCGAAGACCGGGCTGTAGCGGACCACCGTCCCGGGCGCCACGTCCATCTCCCGGCCGTCCGCCACGCCGCCCTCGACCCCCGTCCCCGAGTAGTCGCGCGGATCGAACCGCTCGGTGAGGTCGACCGGCGGAAGCTCGGTCGGGATGTCGGTGATGGCCGCGATGGTCTGGAACCCCTTCACCGGGGCGTCGACCAGCACGACCTGCCGGGCCGCCTGCTCCCGCGCCTGCTCCGCCTGCCGGTCGGGCGCGGCGGGCCGGTTCGGGGCGACGTACACCAGGGTGGTATCGAACCCCAGGGCTTCCTGCACCGCAGCGGTGCGCCCCGTGGCGAAGACGATCAGGGTGAGGATCGCGGAGTGCGCGGCGGCCGAGACCGAGCCGCCCCCGAAGTACCGCAGCCGCCAGGAAGGGGGCCGCGAGAGTACCAACACGTCGAGCATGGGTCCACCTCCGGAGAGGAACGCCCCTCCGTTGGTACCCATGCTAGCGCGTGCCGCGTGAAGCGGCGGTGACGCCACGATGAAAGGGGCTGACGGTGCGGCGACCCTAGTCGGCCTTGCGGCGGCGGCTTTTCTTCGGGGCGGGGGGCTCGGGCGGCGTCGGGCCGACGCCCGCGGCGAGCTGGTGCACGGTGATCAGCTCCACGATCCGCAGCGTCCGGCGGCCCAGCGGCAGCACGATCGCGACCTGATCCCCGACGCGGCCCCCCACCAGGGCCTTGCCGAGGGGCGAGGCCATCGAGACGGGCAGCTCGTCGCCGGCGTTCCCGCCGTCGATGAACTCGCCCAGGGTCAGCGCGTAGACCTCGCGGGCCGTCGTGTCGAGGTCCACCACGGTCACGCGCGACCCGAATCCCACGCGGTCGCGCGGGATGTCCTTCTCCGACACGTTCGACAGTTTCGCCAGGCGCTGGCGCAGGTGGGACACGCGGGCCTGGGCGAACTGCTGGCGCTCGAGCGCCGCCTTGAACTCGGAGTTCTCCCGCAGGTCGCCATGGGCGCGCGCTTTCTCGATCTCCTTCGGCAGGATGAAGTTGATCTCGTGGTTCAGGCGCTCGACCTCGGCCTGGAGCCGGGACTTCAGTTCTTCCAGCATAGGCGGGTTACAAGCTAGAGGCTACATTACCGCCCGTGAAGGCCGTCCTCGAGCTGTCCAAGCCCCGTATCACCCAGCTCGTCGTCCTCACGGCGGCCGGGGGCTATTACATGGCCGCCCGGGCGCCGTTCGCGCTGGGGCGGTTCGGCTGGACGCTGCTCGGCACGGCGCTGGTGGCCGCGGGGACCAACGCCCTGAACCAGATCCGGGAGCGCGACACCGACGCGCTGATGCGCCGCACGCGTGACCGGCCGCTCCCCTCGGGGCGGATCACGCCGCGCCGGGCCCTGGCCTGGGCCGCCGGGGCCGCCACGGCGGGCATCGGGTTGCTCGCCTGGCGGGTCAACCTGCTCACCGCCGCGCTCGCCGCCCTCACCCTTGTCTCCTACGTCTGGATCTACACCTCGCTCAAGCCGCGCACCTCGTACAACACACTGGTCGGGGCGGTGCCGGGCGCGCTGCCGGTGCTGGGCGGCTGGACCGCCGCGGGCGGGGAGCTGTCGGCGCCGGCGTGGGCCCTCTTCTGGATCCTGTTCCTCTGGCAGCTGCCGCACTTCCTCGCCCTCGCGTGGATCTACCGCGACGACTACCGCTCCGCGGGCCTCGCGATGCTGTCGATCGACGACACCGACGGCAGCCGCACCGCGCGGATGACGCTGCTCTATGCCGTGGCCCTCGTGCCCGTGAGCCTGCTGCCCACCGTCCTGGGACTCACCGGGGCGGTCTACTTCTGGGGAGTGCTCGGCCTCGGCTTCGTCTACGCGGCCGCCGGCGCGGCCATGGTGTGGCGGCCCGCCGCGCGCTCGCTGTGGGCGCGCCGCGTGTTTCTGGTGTCGATCGTGTACCTCCCGGCGCTGCTCACCCTCGGCGTGGTGGACAAGACGGGATGACGGCGGTCGTGCGGCTCTGCCTGGTGCTGGCGTGCGGGGTCGCGGGATGGTGGCGCCGCCCGCAGCAGCCGACCCTCGCGCCCCAGGCGAGCGGCACGACGGTCGTGCTGCAGGCGGTGAGCGCGCCGAGCGCGCGGGTCGCCTGGGTGAGCGGACACGGCGGGACCGTGCTGCGCACCACCGACGGCGGCGCGCACTGGACGCCGATCCCTGCGCCGGGCGGCGACTCCCTCCAGTTCCGCGACGTGCACGCCGTGGACTCCGCCGTGGCCTGGCTGCTCGCGGCCGGCCCCGGCGAGCGCTCGCGCATCTACCACACGCAGGACGGCGGCCGGTCGTGGACGGCGCAGTTCGTCAACCGCGACTCCAGCGCGTTCTACGACTGCTTCGCGTTCTGGGACGAGCGGCGCGCCGTGGCGTTCTCGGATGCGGTGGACGGCGCGTTCCAGGTGCTGGTGACGGATGACGGCGGCGCCCGGTGGCGGCCCGTTCCCGCCGCCGACCTGCCGCCCGCCCAGCGCGGCGAGGGCGCGTTCGCCGCGAGCGGCTCCTGTGTGGTCACGGCCGGCACGGGACACGCGTGGATCGGGACGGGCGCCGCCGACACGGCGCGGGTGCTGCGCACCACCGACGGCGGGCGCACCTGGGCCGCGGCGGTGACGCCGGTGCCGGGCGGGCCCACCGCCGGCCTCGCGTCGCTCGCGTTCATCGACACGCTCCACGGCGTCGCCCTGGGCGGCGACGTGGCGGACGCCACCAGCCGCGGGCCCAACGCGGCGCGCACGGCGGATGGCGGGCGCACGTGGCGGCCGGTGCCGCGCACCACGTTCGCGGGGGCGGCCTACGGCGTGGTGGTCGTGCCGGGCAAGCGGGTCCTGGTCGCGGTGGGTCCGGGCGGGATGGACTGGGTGCCCGCTGGGGGCGCGGAGTGGGCGCCGCTCGATACGCTCGCGTACTGGAGCGTGGGCTTCGCGCTCGGCGGCGGGGTGGGGTGGGCCGTCGGCCCGCAGGGACGCATCACGCGCGTCGTCCTGCCCGGTTCAGCCGGCCAGTAGGTCCTTCGCGCGGGCCACGACGCCGTCGACCGTGAGCCCGAGCTCCTGGTAGATCCGCTGATAGGGCGCCGAGGCGCCGAAGCGCTCGATCCCGACCACCGCGCCACGATCCCCCACCCAGCGCGCCCACGGCTGCGGCGAGCCCGCTTCGACCGCGACGCGCGCGGTGACCGCCGGTGGCAGCACGGCGTCGCGGTACGCCGCCGGCTGGCGGAGGAACAGCTCGAGCGACGGCATCGAGACCGCCCGCGCCCGGACGCCATCGGCCCGCAGCCGCTCGTACGCCCCGATCACCAGCGCCACCTCCGACCCGGTGCCGATGAGGATCACGGCCGGGACACCGCCCCCGGCGTCGGCGAGCACGTAGCCGCCCCGGTGCAGGCCGTCGGCGGGCGCGTAGATCGTGCGGTCCACCACCGGCACCTGCTGCCGCGTGAGCACCAGCGCCACCGGGCCCCCGGTGTGCCGGATCGCGGCACGCCACGCCTCGGCGACCTCGGTCGCGTCGGCGGGCCGGATCACCGTGACGTTGGGGATCGCGCGCAGGGCCGCGAGGTGCTCGATCGGCTGGTGGGTCGGTCCATCCTCGCCGAGGCCGATCGAATCGTGGGTGAACACGTAGATCGGCCGCAGGTGCGACAGCGCGGCCACGCGCAGCGCCGGCCGCAGGTAGTCGGAGAAGACGAGGAAGGTCCCGCCGTACGGGATGAAGCCCCGGTGCAGGGCGAGCCCGTTCAGGATCGCGCCCATGGCGTGCTCGCGCACGCCGAAGTGGAAGTTGCGGCCGTCGCGGCGGTCCGCCTGGAAGACCGGTGCGCCTTTGATGTCGGTGTTGTTCGACCCGGTGAGGTCGGCCGAGCCGCCGATCAGCTCGGGGAGGTGGGGCGCGACGGCGTTGAGGACCTTGCCGGACGCCGCGCGGGTCGCCTGCGCGTCGCGGGGACCGAAGGCCGGGATCCCGGCGTCCCAGCCGTCGGGGATCCGCCCGGCGAGCCGGCGCTCGAGCTCCGCCACGAGGTCGGGATGCGCCGCACGGTACCCGGCGAACCGGGTGCGCCAGTCGGCCTCGAGGGCCGCCCCGCGCTCGCGCGCCGTGCGCCAATGCGCCAGCGCACCGGGGGGCACGTGGAACGGCTCGAGGGTCGGCCACCCCAGGTTGCGCTTGGTGGCCGCGACCTCGTCGGCGCCGAGCGGCGCGCCGTGCGCGTCGGCCGTGTCCTGCTTGCGCGGGCTCCCGAACCCGATGTGCGAACGGACGATGATCAATGAGGGTCGGGCCGCTTCCCGCCGCGCGGCGGCGATCGCCGCATCCAGCGCCGCGAGGTCGTTGGCATCGTCCACGCGCTGCACGTGCCATCCGTACGCCTCGAAGCGGCGCGCCGCGTCGTCGCTCAGCGCCAGGTCGGTCGGCCCGTCGATGGTGATGCGATTGTCGTCGTAGAACCCGATCAGGCGGCCGAGTCGCAGGTGCCCCGCGAGCGAGCAGGCCTCGTGGGAGATCCCCTCCATCAGGTCGCCGTCGGAGGCGAGGAACCAGGTGTGATGCCCGATGATCTCGTGGCCCGGGCGGTTGAACAGGGCCGCGAGCTGCGCCTCGGCGATCGCCATGCCGACCGCGTTGCCGATGCCCTGGCCCAGCGGTCCGGTGGTCGCTTCGACGCCCGGCGTGAGGCCTACCTCGGGGTGGCCCGGCGTCTTGCTGCCCCACTGGCGGAACTGCCGCAGATCGTCGAGCGACACGTCGTAGCCGGTGAGGTGGAGCAGCGAGTAGAGCAGCATCGAGGCGTGCCCGCACGACAGCACGAAGCGGTCCCGGTCGGGCCATTGTGGGTTCGCGGGGTTGTGGCGCAGGTGACGCAGCCACAGCACGTAGCCCAGCGGAGCGAGCGCCATCGGCGTGCCGGGATGGCCGGACTCCGCCTGCTGCACGGCGTCCATCGCCAGCGTGCGCACGGTGTTGATGCAGAGGAGGTCGAGCGCGGTGTCCGCCGCGAGGACCGCGCCGGTCACTGGAGGCCGGACCGGGCGGCGTGCCAGAGCTTGGTGAGGCGGTCAAATCCGGCCACGAGGAGGTCCACCTGCTGCGGGCTGGGCGTGGCCCGCGCGGCGATGAGCAGTCCCTCCACGATGCGGCCCATCTCCCGGCGTCCCTGTCGCGACGCCTCGACGGTGATCTGCTCCAGGATGACGACGATGCGCTGGCGGGCCTCGACGTCGGCGGGCACCTGCCACAGGTACCCCGCGGCGTCCTTCCCGTCGGCGCAGAGGCGGCCGAGGGTGTCCATCACGGGCTGGTGCGGGGACCGGGCGTCCATGTCGGGGTAGTAATCTAAACCCGCGACCGTCCCCTTGCCGCCGTCGCGCAAACCCCTCTAGGTTGGCACTCTTATGCGCACACTCCTGCTCCTGCTCCAGACGATCTTCCCGGCCGACTCGGGCGAGGTCCGCCTCCGCAACATCCGGCAGCTGACCTTCGGCGGCCAGAACGCCGAGGCGTACTTCTCCGCCGACGGCCGGCAGCTGATCCTCCAGCGCCAGGAGTCCGACTCCGGGTGCGACCAGCAGTTCGTGATCAACGTGGACGGCACCGGCCTGCGGCGCGTGTCGAGCGGCCGCGGGCGCACCACCTGCGGCTACTTCTACGCGCACGACCGGCGCGTCCTCTATGCGTCCACCGAGCACCTCGGTCCGGCCTGCCCCCCGGTGCCCAGTCGCGCGCAGGGGTACGTGTGGGCGCTGTACGACTATGACCTCTACACGTCGAACCCGGACGGCTCCGACCTCCGCCGGCTGACGACGAACCCGCGCTACGACGCCGAAGCGACGCTGTCCCCCGACGGGCAGACGATCGTGTTCACGTCCCTGCGCGACGGTGACGTCGACCTCTACGTCATGAACGTGGACGGCTCCAACCTCCGCCCCCTGACCGACGAGCTGGGCTACGACGGCGGCGCGTTCTTCTCGCACGACGGGCAGCGCATCGTGTGGCGCCGCTCGGTGCTCGGCGCGGCGCGCGACTCCAGCGACTACCGGGCCCTCCTCGCCCAGAACCTGGTGCGCCCGTCGCGCATGGAAGTGTGGGTGATGGACGCCGACGGGTCGAACAAGCGGCAGGTGACCAACCTCGGCGGGGCCAACTTCGCCCCGTACTTCGCGCCCGACGACCGGCGGATCATCTTCGCGTCGAACCACACCAACCCGCGCGGCCGCAACTTCGACCTCTACGTGATCAACGTGGACGGCACCGGGCTCGAGCAGGTCACGACCGACGGGGACTTCGACGGATTCCCGATGTTCTCGCCCGACGGGCTGCACCTCGTCTTCGCGTCGAACCGCAACGGGAGCGTTCCCGGAGAGACCAACATCTTCATCGCGGACTGGGTCGACCGCCCGTGAGCGGGGGGTTCTGGGCCGCGGTCAGGCGCGAGACCATGAGCTGGCTCCGGGCCGGCGTGGTCGCCCTCGCGATCTGGCTGGTGCTGCGGTCCTACCTGGTGGAAGCGTTCCGCATCCCCTCGCCCAGCATGGAGAACACCCTGCTGGTCGGGGACTTCCTGTTCGTGAACAAGGTGGCGTTCGGGGGCGAGTTCCAGGTCCCCTTCACCGGCCTGCGGTTCGGCCGCCTGCCCGGTTATGCGGTGGCCCGCCGTGACCAGGTGGTCGTCTTCCGCTCGGTCGAGGATTCGACGCCCAACCTCAACATCGTGAAGCGTATCATCGGCGAAGGGGGCGATACGCTCCAGATGATCGCGGACACGGTGTACCGCAACGGCCGCCCGCTCGAGGAGCCGTACGCCCTGCACGTGGCGTCCGGCCTCGGGCAGGACGACCCGATCCGCCTGCGCCAGATCCGCGCGGTGCAGCTGCCGCAGTACGTCGGGCCGGACCCGTCCAACTACCATCCCACCACGCACGACTGGGGCCCCCTGGTCATCCCCGCCGACCACTATTGGGTGATGGGGGACAACCGCGACGAGTCCTACGACAGCCGGTTCTGGGGATTCCTGCCGCGCGTCCACGTGGTCGGCCGGCCGCTGTTCATCTATATGAGCGTGGACACGCGGTCCTTCCGCATCCGCTGGAACCGTCTCTTCCGGCGCCCGGTGTAGCGGCGCAATCCGCTCCCCGCCGGCTGGCGTAGTTTCGGTGATGACCGCCGTAGGCTTGCCGGGCCAGTCGGGTGGGGCCACTTTCGTGGGCGAGTCGTGAGCCTGGCCCTCGTGCCCCGAGGTTGGATGACCCCCATTCAGCCCGACGCGGCGATTCCCGATCGTGATCTCGTGTGGCGCATGGCCGCGGGCGAGGAGCGCGCGTTGGGCGCGCTCTACGACCGGCACGCCCGCACGGTTTACGCCCTGGCCCAGGCGGTGGTGGGTGAGCGGGCGGACGCAGAGGAGGTCGTGGCCGACGCCTTCGGGCAGGCCTGGCGCAGCGCGGCGGAGTACGACCCGCTGCGCGGCAGCGTTGGGGGGTGGCTCACGACCATCGCGCGCGCGCGGGCGCTCGACTTGGTGCGGCGACGCGGGCGCCGGGGGCGTGCCTATCAGCGTGCCGCCCAGGCGGCGGACGGGGGGTTGGCCGCGCCTGTCGCGATGCCGGAGCCCCCGGACCGGGGGGTCGAGCGGGCTGAGGCCGGCGCGCTGGTGCGGCGGGCGCTGGCAGCGCTGCCCGACGCCCAGCGTCGTGTGATCGAGCTGGCGTACTTCGGCGGGTTGTCGCAGAGCGAGATCGCCGCGGAGCTGGCCGAACCCCTGGGAACGGTGAAGACCCGCATGCGCGCGGCGCTGGAGAAGCTGCGGGCGGTGCTACGGCCGCTGGCGGGAGAGGGCGCATGAACGAACACGCTTGGCTCGAGTCGGCAGCGGCATATGCGCTCGGCGCGCTGGACGAGGGCGAGCGGGCACCATTCGAGGCCCATCTCGCCGACTGCCCGCGTTGCCGGGCGGAGGTGACGACGTTGCGCGACACCCTGGGCCTGCTGGCGCAGGCCGCGCCCGGGATGGAGCCGGCGCCGGGACTGCGGGACCGCGTGCTCGCGGAGGCGCGGCGCGTCCGGCCGCTGGGGCGGCGGCCGGCGCGCGGCCCGTGGCTGCTCGCGGCCGCGAGCCTTGCCCTGGCGGCAGCGCTGGGGGCCGGGTTTGCCCGGCAGCGCGCCGCCGCGCGAGGAGTGGCGGCGACCCTGGCGGAGGCGCGGCGTCTGCTCGCCGCCCGCGACTCCACCCTCGCGGCGCTGCTCAGCCCGGATGTGCACGTCGTCTCGCTCGCGGCGACAGGCCGTCCACCCACCGTGCGCGTCTTCTGGAATCAGGACCGCAGCTTGTTCGTCGTGATGGCCTTCGATCTGCCGGCCGCGCCCGCCGGACGCACCTACCAGCTGTGGGCGCTCGCAAAGGACGCCGCGCCCGTGTCGATGGGGGTGTTCAACAGCGGGTCCGACGGCCGGGCCACGCTCCTGATCCCGGTCGCGGGTGGCGTGCTGGGGCTGGGACTCGTCGAGGCGTGCGCCCTCACCGAGGAGCCGGTGGGCGGGTCACCCGGCCCGACCGAGACGCCGCGACTGGTCGGCACCTGGCGACACACCGCGAGCTGACCCGCCAATCCGTTGGAGCGCGACGGGCGTAGAGAGGACGACTCTACGCCCGTTCTCGTTTTTCAGGGAGGGTTTTCCCGTGAAGCACCGGATTGCACTGCTCGCGGCGACGCTGGGCGCGGCGGCCGGACTCGCCGTGACGGCGGCGCGCGGCTCCGACCACCAGGATACGCCCGAAGTCGAGCTCAGCCCGCGGATGGACGTCAACGACGTCTACGCCTTCGAGGGCTCCTCGCCCGATCGCATCGTTCTCGCGGTGACGACCTCGTCGCCGCTCACGCCGGCACAGACCCCCGGCGCCTCGTTCGACCCCGACCTGCTGTACCAGATCAAGGTCGACAACGACGGGGACGCCGTCGAGGACCTGGTGCTGCAGGTCACGTTCGAGGGCACCGGCACGACCCAGCGCGTCGTCGTACGCGGCCCGGTGGCGCCCGCAATGACCGGGATGCGCACCATGCTGGTCGACGCATCACCCGCCGTCTCGGGCGCGGTCAACACCGTACTCGGCTCGTCCACCGATATCCAGGTGTTCGCCGGTTCGCGCGACGATCCGTTCTTCCTGGATCTCGAGCAGTTCTTTCGGATCATCCCGGACCGCAAGCCGGTCAGCGGTCCGCTCTCCGAGCTGCCCGACACGCCGACGGCCACGGCTTTCCGTTCCGCGGGCTCCGCGGTGGACTACCTGGCCGGGATCAACACCCTGGCGATCGTGATCGAGCTGCCGGAATCCCTGCTCACCGCGGGCGGCACGCCCCGGCTCGGGATCTGGGCCACGATCAGCCGCTGACACTCGAACCGCGAGGAATCGACCGATGACGTTGAGGACTCTCTACCGCGTCGCCGCACTCTGTGGTCTGGTGGTCGCCGGCGCGGCGGCCTGCAGCGAGGAAGTCGTGGGCGGGCCGGACCTGAACCGGACCTACGACCAGATCGAGCGGCTGGGCAATCCGCTGGTGTCCGAGGTGATGTTCGCCAAACGCAACCACGGGTTCCACAATTCCACCAGTCCGAGCGAGGA
>Ga0214473_10010103_pt1 | contig 11124 bp, 10 predicted proteins | sample RVTome_7_FD_203509 | JGI IMG/M metagenome (GOLD analysis project Ga0214473, IMG submission 203509) | Soil microbial communities from uranium-contaminated site in the Upper Colorado River Basin, Wyoming, United States - RVT98D197 | ecosystem: Environmental > Terrestrial > Soil > Contaminated >...
TTAAGATAATCATAATATATGTAAATGTTTATCTTAAAAAAATTGATTAAATTTTTTATAATCTTTTTATGATAATCACTTGATTTAGTGAATCCTTCGTAAACATGGTAGAACAACTACTTAAGCCCCATATCAATAATGTATCTAAGACTTTTTTTGAATCCTATGAGATTGAAGACGAATCTCAAAAAACAGAGTTTATTGAGATTTTTACTAAAATTTTAACAGGATTCACCACAGATCCTAAGTTCAATAAGATAGTAAATCCTCCTCGCCTGCCAACAGAGGCTAATGTTAGTTTAGATGATTTGCTTAATTTAGTCAAATCATCTGAATTTGCAACAGAATTTAATAAGGCTAATACACCATCATCAAAGAAGCGTATTGTTCTTGTTCCTAAGAAAAGAGTGTCCGATGATGGTGATAATAAGGAAGATGATGATACCCCTAAGAGAAAAGGAAACATTTACAATACATTTTCTTCATGGATTAAGAATGCTTATAATAATAACAAGGAAGTAAATAATGGATCAAAACTTGGCCCAAAAGATTTTAAGGAAATCTGGGCTAGAATCGGAAAAAGCAAGGATAAGTTCAATCAGGATGGCTGGATGCGTTATGTGCTGGAATATGTTAATGAATCTAAAGAAGAACAGCAGAAAGTAGATGAAGAATCGGAAGCCTAAATATTATATTGAATTCTAAATAACATCATAATACTTTGTATTAATTAAAAATTTAATCAAAAAAAATGAAAAAATAAAAAATATTTAATATTGTTGAGTTTTATTAATAACAATAAATTAAAATTAAAAAATGGAAACTATTAAATGGGTTTATATTTCTTTTTTTGGAGTTTTTTTGTCCTTTATTCCTTATTTTTTATTTGATTATAATATTTTAAGCATAATAGTATTTATAACAAATGATATGTTAAGAGAATTTACATACAATATTAAGGCAATTCTTTTCTATTTATTTGTATTTATAAATTTATTAATACCATATATGATTTTTCTATGTATTTTGGCTTATAGATCAAAACCTACTAAGGAAAGTTTTAAACAATTATTTGATGAAATTTTTGAATTTATACCTAAAATTAGTTCTTCTAAACCAATTAATAAAAATGAAGAAAAAAATTCTCTGAGCTATTTTGGTAACTGGTCTCAAAGCGTATTAAATTTCTTTCTTATAAAAAATATTAAAAATAAGATTAATTATTTTTGTTATGATGCAGGAATATGTCAAATAGTTTGGTTAAAAGAACCTGATAATAATGATTCACATATTATTTTAGGAATATTTGGAACATGGATACCAATAAAATAAATTATCAGATTATAAATAAAAATTAAAACCTTTCTAAAATAATATTGCTTCTATTACAAAAATCAAGATTGTAATTGATTTTTTCTATATGATAAATAAAATTTATATTTAATATTTTTTAAGAGTCGTTTTTAATGAATTAGAGTGAAGGTGTTCTTGCACTGATTACTTTTCATTGCGCAAACTATATTTGGTCCCCCAAGCGGACTAAAGCCTAACCTTATAGATTGTAATATATATATAGAACATTAATATTTATCTGAAAATATTAGAATTACTGAATTATAATCAAAATAAAGGTACTTTGATAGTAAATTTGGGGGAACATGTATAACTAATTGCTCCTTGAAGTAGAAAAATTTATTTCAAGATTTAGTATCTTATGAAAGTACATAAATTAATATATTTAAAAATATTGCTGGGAAACTATACATCATATTTATTAAAAATTGATTCGTTATTTTATTATTTCAAAATTATAATAAGCTAATAAAAAACTAAATATGTCAAAAGATGAAAATAAAAATAAAACAAAGTGTTTTATACCTGAAAAATCACCAAAATATGATGAAAATACATTAATAAGCCTACCTATTCTCGAGAAGTTTGATAAAAAAAGAAACAGTTATTATACAGGTGTTACCATTGATGAATTAGTTTATTATGATAATATAGAAAAACAAACCAAGGATTTATCTCATAATATGCGATCATTTCATAATAATATTAAAAGAATGTTAATATGTTCTGTATCAGATGCAATTAGCCGTAGTTTACAAAGTAATTTAAGCTTGCTTGATCTAGCATGTGGTCAATTAGGTGATTTATATAAATGGTATGATGCATATATTAATTTTGTTTGGGGGATAGAATTAAATAAAAATAATTTATATAAAAAAGATGGTGCTATTAATCGCTATAAAAATTTTCTTACTCAACATAATAAAAATGATTTGAAAGTTAAACTTACCTGCGCTGATGCTAGTTTACCTATCAAAATTAGTAAACCATTTGATATTGTTTCTTGCCAGTTTGCCCTTAATTATTTTCTTGAAACACCTGAAAAACTAAATGGGTTATTAAATAATGTTACAAATGCTCTTAGATCAGGTGGTTATTTTATTGGGACAGTAATTGATGGTCAATCTGTTTATAATTTATTATCAAATGGAAAAGATAAAATTAATGGAATTACAGATGATAATACTCTTATGTGGGAAATAACCAGAGTATTTCCAAATGATCAACCATTTCAAAAATATGGACAGGCTATTACAATGTACATGAGTTCTATTGGAGATAAACCAATAACGGAATATTTAGTTAATTTTGATTATATTATTGAAAAATGTCATGAATATAATCTGGAATTAGTAACATCAGAACTGTTTGATAGTATATATAATAATATTATTAAGCAGCCAAATGATATAAGATTAGAATGGAATTATAAATTTACACCATTATCAGATCAAGAAAAACAATTATCTTTTTTAAATAGATATTTTATATTTATAAAAAAATAAAAATATAATTATATTTTAATTATATTTTTAGAATTATAATTTTTAGAATTATATTTTTTAGAATTTTTTATCTTTACAAAGGTGTTTATAGTTTATGTTTTGTTAGTAGGTAGTATTATTGTGAAGTATCATCATTATAATTATCAGCAATTGATTTCCATAAGGATTTATCTAGTTGCTTATTAGCAATTTGCCACATCTTAGAAAAATCCCTGGGCTTCCAAGCAGGTAATCCATTTTTTTTACGTTCATTTGCATAATTAACTGATACCCATTTTGTAAAATAATTATAAGGATTAGTTTTTCTTCCATCTAAACCGGGTTCATCTAAAGAAATCTTTAGCTTAGATATTGTTGATGATGAATTGCAGGATGATATTGGTTTTTGCAAAATAGTATTCTCATCTTTATTAGTTTTCATTTGAATAAGTAATTGAATTAATGCATCAATAGATGTATTCATATCAGGCTGATTTATTTTATTATCTTTTTCATAGAGCTTTTTAGCATCTTCAATAATATTATGTAAAGTTTTACCAAAAAGCTCTTTCATAAATATAGTATTATCTTCATCCATATCATATCCACTTTCTTTAAACTTATTTATGAGCTTATCTACATAACAATTAACCAATACTTTCTTTGAATCCATCTTAAGATTATTCGCTCTCAGCTAGATATCATAAGATATCAAAAAATCAGATCAATTTTTTTGATATCGATCAAAAAATAGATTTAAATATTAAGAATTTATACTAAAATATATTTAATAAATATGTTAATATTTTATAGATGATATATCTATATAATATTGATTTGAATTTGGGTTTTTTGGGAAATTTTTTTACCTTGTTAAGATTAAGAATATGAAATTTGCAATATATTGGGATAGTTATTGTATAGATATTGATGTTCCATCAGGATATGCTAAAATTGGTGATCTTCAAGCAGTTATATTAGATATTTTAAATTTAGCACCAGCACGTGTTATGTATATGATACATGATAGGGGAATTCTTGGAATTGATATAACATTTGATAGAAATCTAAATTTATTAGAATATAGTCCATCTATTTGGTTAATTATAGATCATTATCCATCACAAACAATAAATATTGTTGGAACCAGATTAATATTTAAGGAATGGGTAAACAAAGAATTAGGTAATATATTAATTTTACCTACACATCGTAACCTATTATATCGTTTATTTAATTCATCTAATTCAACTATTAATATTAATCAAAATAATAATACAGTAAATGCAGCAAATAATAATACATCAAATAATAATACGGTAACTGTAGTAAGTAATGATACAATAACAAATAGTGCAAACAATAGTGCAAACAATATGATAAATAATAATGCATTACAATCAAATATACCATTACAATCAAATATACCATTACAATCAAATATACCATTACAATCAAATATACCATTACAATCAAATATACCATTACAATCAAATCAGATCATATCTATAAATGATGTATTAAATCTTTTTTATCATGGATCTACCCATAATAATAATAATCAAACTAATCCAATAAATTCTGCACAAAATACTACAGCTGATACTATAGATAACCAACTTGATCAAATTGAATCAATGTTGATGGATTATATCAATGAATATGAAACTACAAATAATACTAATGCAGATGCTATCTATTCGGTAACATTAGATAATGGAAATACTCTTTATGGATATACTGCAACCATACCTCTGGCAGGATCAAATACATCAAATAATATATCAAATACAATATCAAACAATGCATCAAATGCGGTATCGCCACTATTAAGTATGATTATGAATTTGGCAACGTTAGATGGATCAGATCTAGAATCATTCTTTGATTTAATTGCAGAATATAATCTGGAAGATGTTAATGTTACATTAGATGCAAATTCGATTAATAAATTACCGCTTGTTAAATTTAATACTCTTAAAGATTATGATCTACAAACGGATATACATGATAAATGTGCTATTTGCTTGGAACAATTTATAGATGATGATGATGTGCGATTATTAACATGTAAACATTTTTTCCATAAAAATTGTATTGATACATGGTTAACCGAACATAATGTTCATTGTCCATTATGTCGTAATGATACACGAGAAAATGAAAATATTGATAATGCTAATGATAAAACAATTAAAAACGATAATGAAAATGAAGATGATAATGATGAATCTGAAGAATCTGAAGATGTATATGATAATGTTGTAGAAGAATTCTTAGCTGAAGAAATAGTAGATGATATAGATGATAGTATTATGTATATTATTGATTCAGTTACATCAGATTTATTACTATCATATGATCCTTCGACAGATGAAGAACCTCCAAATATTACTGATGTTGAAATTATGCAAACATTTAAAGAAAAACTTATGGAAAAAATTGGTGAATTATTACATGAACATGTTGATTACAAAAGACATTATATCACATATGATGATTTTAAAGATGACTTATATGATAGAGTGGAAACATTAATTTCTCCTCTGTTAGATGAAAATATAAAAATATCGCAGCAAATTGTTACAACATATAATAGCAATGAAGCACAAAATAATGAAAATGATAATAATACAATACAAGCTCCAAATAGATCTAATTTTGAATCATCAGTAATAAATGTTTATGAAAATATCATAGATGAAGCGATTAAACCTTATATGAATAATAATACAAAGAAATAAATATATTTATTTTTCAGTTTTATTATAAAATAATAATTAAATTATTGATAATGTATTCAATTTTTGAAAAAATGAACTTAATATCAAGGGAATAAAATATATTTTTAAGAATGATTACATCAATATCACCTTATGTTCAAGATATAATATTTAATTATATACACCAATATTATAAGAACAAGCATAAGGCTTTACAACAAAATTTGTTGAAAGAATTTAAATTTACAAATGAGTGTGTAGTATATTATAATTGTAAATCATGTAATAGATATACATATGCAGTATATAATTGGAGACGATACCCCGAAGTAGATCTCTCAATAACATTATATAAAAACTGTGGTATGTGCGCATATATTTCATTACCAAAGAATTATTGGTTTACCTACCCAGATGGCATAAATGATATATTAAAAATTTTCAGTTAGTGTTATCATAAAAAAATGAACATTTAATGCGCATTTTCCAATTATATATAATATTATATACATGATATATTAAAATGAATAGGATTAAGATTTTATTATTAGGAGAACAAAACAGTGGTAAAACACAATCAATTCAACATTTAATAAATGAACAACCCATTTATAAAGATTCATTGCTTTCATTATATCATAAATCATGCGATATTCATGATATGTCTATAATCATTACAATTCTTGATACCAAATCAACTTTAAACAATGGATTAACTTTTATACCATTTTCAGATGTTGATCAGATATTAATTTTTACAAATCTATCTATTCCTCATGCAGATGAAAGAGTAAATCAGTGGATATCATTTTGTAAAAAACATATATTGTTAAAGCCAATTAGTATTATTGGAACTGTAAAAAAAAATAATAACACTGTTGATCAAAACATTCATGATCTTGAAAATAATATTCCAGATGTTAATATATATACCATTAACATTAACCAAGAAATGGAAATATGTAAAATGTATTCGGTAATTATTGGTTCTTTTTTTGATACATAAAAATTATAAAACACATCATTATGTAAATGTATAATTAAAATGATTAATTATATAGCATAAATAATCATTAAATTTAAAATGATTAATTAAATTTAATTAATCATTATATAGTTAAATCATTATATAATAATCATCATTATGGACTATAATTATCAATAATTATTTGTGATTTAATATTATCATTTTTAGGTTCTTTTATAGAATTTATAGACCATAAAGGTGATCCAAAATTAATAAAATAAATACAATTATTTAATAAGCATATATGTTTTGGATTAATTATTTGATGATAATTACTCTGTGCTTTGGCATATAAAATCATACCATATTTTTTTAAAATATCTAATTTATTATTAATTTCTTCAACATATTTATCATAAACAAATGCTCCTAACATATCAATTGATAAACCACAATATGTCATATAAATTGTACCATTTGATTTGTTAATTGCTATAATTTGTGGCACAAATGTACAATCGATTTCTTTTAGATATGTTAAATTTTTAATTTCGGTTTCAAAATACTGCATCTGATCTGAATGATTCAGGTTATATACTTTTTTTATTATTTTATTTTGTAATAAATATACTCCATCAGAATGCTTGCCTCTACTTAATACTTTATCAATTGGTAATTCATCATAATATACCATTATTTCTATATTCATATTTACTATTTTTTTTAAATAATTTTATCAAAATATTTTATATTAATCATTTTTCTATTACAATAATTTAATAATTATATTTTATACTGAATTAATTAATACCATACAAATTTCATCTTTAGGTGGTTTAAAATCACGGCTAGGTTTAAATCCGGCTGAATTATATAATTTATAGGCCGTTTTATTTTCTTCTGATACAAAAAGCACAATTTTTTTATTTTTATTCATATTTATGCATTCTTTAAGCATTATTTTTCCATATCCTTTTCCACGATATTTTTCATAGATTCCAAAATTATATAATACTACTACAGATGATGAATAATCATAGAGTGTAAAAAAACCTACTTCTTCACTTAAATTAATTAATAATCTATACCATTTTGAATTATTATGCGATTTATTACCATGATGTGAAGGAAATATTAATGTATATTTTTCTACTAAAAATGTCTCATCAGGCTCAAATTCTTCTGTAATAAATTCTGATGCGGTTGATGTATTTGAATTATTATCCAAAGACTTATTATTATCTATAGATTTATTTTCTATTTTCATAATTAATCCATATGATTCAAGTAATTCAAGAAATTTGTGATGATCTAATGGATAATTCATTGTTCCACCATATATTTTATCTTTTGCCTTGATAATAAATGTCCAATCTTCACTTATTTTATCTAAAAAATCATAAAAAATTTCTAATAACATATCAGTAATATCAGCTGGTTCACATTCATAAATATGTGATTGTTGATCTATATTCATTACTTCAACTGCCCAAATATCTTTAAGCTCAAATGACATAGTTGGTATAATTATTATATATATACAAACTATAATTTTTATACAAATTTTTTCTTCAAAAATTTATAATTAATTATTTTAATTATTATTTTAATTAATTTATTAAATTAATAATTATTATTTTTTAAATAGATTTAATTTTAAATTGTTAATATGATTGGTTTGTAATTTTTTTTTATATCATCAATTTCTTGATACATTTCTTTAGCTGATTCGTCAAGTGTTGATACAACGTGTTTTCTATATTCTTCAAGTGGCTCACCTTGTCCAGCTTTTAATATAATAGGTGGTATTAAATCAGATTCTAATAAAATTAGATCAAATAATGGATTATATTTATAAAAATAATGATAATCAATATCACTTAAAGCTGATGGTATATCTCTTATTAAATCACCATTCTTGTTATACTGCACTGATACTTCAAAATCTATAAATCTCCAATCAATTGTACCATTTTTATTAATTTTATATATTATATTTCCTGGATGAAAATCACCATGTCTAACATTATATTTTTTATTTAATATTAATGATTTTTTAACAATTTGTTTCAAAGCATTAGTTAATTCAGCATTTGTAGGATTAGTATCTATATAATTAAACAGATTCCCATCATATTTTTCCATTTTTATTAGTACTGATTTTTTCCCATTAAACATACAATTTTTAAATTCTGTTTTAGGAATTAGATCAGTATCATTTAATAATTTTGAAAAATATAAATCATTACTAGCATTATCAACTATTTTATAAAAATAATTTTGATCATGTAATACATTTGTCCTTATCTCAGATAATTCATCTTTATTTGCAAAACACTCTGTTAACTCATCATTAGTATTATTTTTAAAAAAATCAAATGGTTCCTTAAATATTATACATTTGTCAGCTGAACCTCCTAAAAGATTTTCATTCCAAACAAAAGTTTCTTGATCTGGATCTTGATTAAAATATAATTTGAAAAATTCTATGTAAAGTAGTGTGTGATGAACACCAGCATCTATTATAATATTTTTCATAATATTTGGACATGATGATCTCTTTTTTTTAGTATCAAATTTTATAAACATTCGTAGTAATGCATAAATGTCCATATATATTTTTGCACCAGCAAGCCCAAACAATGATCCTAATTTAACATATGTATTAAAAATAGCTCGATAAAATTTAGTTTTATCTTCATTACTCATATCCAATTTCTTAAATTCTTTATCAATAATTATCCAAAATGTATTGGTGAAATCATCAAGTTTATTTATATCTAATGAACGGTTATGGAGTTTAAATATATCTGCAAAAAAAGAATGATAAACTTGTTTTGCATTATTTGATTTATCATATCCCATTATATATTCATATATTAATTTTTCATTAGGTTTATATTTTAGTAATAAATTTTTTGAAAAACTATGTGTTATACTAAGATAATGAATTATATCATATACAGCATCCATCTGCCTTAAATCAATATAATGAAGTCGTAATTTATCTGATATACAATTTTCTGGTTTTTGTTTAGAATAACATTCAAAAAATTGATGTATTATTGCATCTAATGGTGATTGGTATAATTTATTTCTTAAATTTTTTACAGGTCCAGCATATTTATCGTGTTTAATGGATTGTCGTTCTTTTAAATAAGGAATTTCTAACATTATATCAACACATCCAGGAGCTGCTTTGACTAAATCATATAACCATTTATGTATTTCATATACATCTTTAACTGTTGGATTACATAATAATTGATCGGTATGCTCATCACCTAATAATAATATATTTCTGCCATCTATATTTGGATAATGTGCAAATAAAGTTGCACCAGATAATGCTTTTAATTGGCGTGGATTTAATATAGATGAATCTAATGTTTTTTTTGATGTAGTAGTTGTAATTGTGCCATTATTGTGTATTTTTACAGATTTATCAATAAATTCCATCATTTTTTCATTCAATCCTGTTTCATTTGGTAATAGTCCTATATTTTCACCATAATATATATAATAATCTGGATTAATACCTGAATTTAATTCAATAAATTCCTTATTATCTTTAGAATCATCGTCAATATAATGGATAATTGCATTAGGATGTTTATCATGTAATTGGTCAATGAACCCATATTTATCATTTTCATTATATGATGATTCACGTGCATTAATACGATATATTTTAGAATCACCATATTCCATCTTCTCTATTGAATCTAAGAAAAATTCATCAAGTCCTCCTATCATTAATGATCCTACAATTGAATAATAATATTGATTTGATGCAATATATAGTGTAGCATACTCTGATAAATTATTTAAAAATATTCTAAGATCATTTAATCGTTTTTGTCCCCCATAAATAACATCAATAAATATATCTTTATCTTTTCTACTAAGAGTATTTGGATCAAAATTATCAATATCATTTTCCAAAAATTTATCATCTAAAGATTTACTTAATTCTTGTAAAGTTTTTTTATCATATCCTTGAGTCCATATTCCATTATCATATTCAGTAAATTGATTAATATCAGTGAAAAAATAATATGTATGTGCATATGTTAATGTACAATCAAAATCAAACACAATAATATCTTTTTTATTTATTTTCTGTTTTTTACTTATTTTTTCTTGTTTAATAAGTTTCGGTTGTTGCTCTTCATATATTTTAACACCATACTCTTTTAATTCAGGCTGCCTAAATTCATGAGCCTTAAAAAGTTTCTTTTTTATTATTTTTGGACTAGATCGATTTTGCTGTGGCTGCTTTGTTAAACTTTTTTTTGTTTGTATTGTTAAATAGTTCCTTATTCTTTCACATAAAATATCCTTTGTTCCTGTATACGATAAACCATGTTTTTTTGCGATTTCTTTAAGCTCAACCAAACGAATATCAGTAGCACTAGCTGCGCGTCCTTCACATTTTCTACCAAATAAATAACCTACCTGATGTTCATTCATTTACAAGTATTTAGTATTATACTGAATACCAAGATTTTTAATTTTCTTAAATTGATTTTTAATTTTTTATAACTAATTTCAAATTAATATTTTTTATTTTTTGTTAATCATTTTGTTCATAGAC
>Ga0214473_10010104_pt1 | contig 11124 bp, 8 predicted proteins | sample RVTome_7_FD_203509 | JGI IMG/M metagenome (GOLD analysis project Ga0214473, IMG submission 203509) | Soil microbial communities from uranium-contaminated site in the Upper Colorado River Basin, Wyoming, United States - RVT98D197 | ecosystem: Environmental > Terrestrial > Soil > Contaminated >...
GGAGATAGTCCAGGAATTAACCGCAAAGAGCGCAAAGGTTCGCGCAAAGTTAACGCAAAGGAGCAACGACAAGGTACGCAGTGTCGAAAGCCTTTGCGTCTCTTTGCGAGGCCTTAGCGACCTTTGTGGTTGGGGTTTTTCGTTGGGTTGCTCCGTGTCAACGATATGAAACAGATCATCGGCGGCGGTCGCCGGCCTCAAAACAGTTTCTTAGCGCGCATGCGGCACGCGCTATTTCCTAGCGGCAACACGGGTGATGCGATATTTCGCAGTCTATTGTTAGCCGCCGCGTGGCTGATGCTTCTCCTGGTTGGCGCGATGATCCTTGCGCTGGCGACGAAGTCGCTACCGTCAATCCGCCAGTTTGGTTTCTCCTTCATAACCGGCCGGGAGTGGAATCCGGTCAGGAGCGAGTTTGGAGCGCTGCCGTTTATTTACGGCACGCTTGTGTCTTCATTCATTGCAATCCTGATCAGCGTGCCGCTGTCGCTGGGCATTGCAATCTTTCTGGTTGAGCAAGCGCCCCGGCGTCTCGCTCGGCCGATTACGTTTTTGGTGGAATTGCTGGCAGCGATCCCTTCGGTTGTTTACGGGCTCTGGGGAATCTTTGTGTTGGCACCGTTTCTGCGCGTTCACGTCGAGCCGCCCTTGCAGCATTGGTTTGGATGGCTGCCGCTATTCCAGGGGCCGATTACCGGAATCGGTTTGCTTACGGGCGGCATCATTCTCGCGATTATGGTAACCCCCATCATCTCGGCGGTTGTGCGTGATGTGCTGGCCGCCGTGCCGAGTTCGCAGCGTGAAGCAGCGTTGGCCCTGGGGGCGACGAAATGGGAAACGACCCGAGTGGTGTTGGTAAACGGCGCGCCGGGAATCGCCGGCGCAGTGATTCTGGGACTGGGTCGCGCTATTGGCGAGACCATGGCGGTGACGATGGTCATCGGCAACCGCGCGCACATCAGCACGTCGCTCTTCGATTCGTCTTACACAATCGCTTCCGCAATCGCCAACGAGTTTACCGAAGCGACGCAGGACCTCTATCTCAGCGCCCTGGTTGAATTGGGACTGATTCTGTTTTTGGTAACGTTTGTGGTTAACGCTCTCGCCAGAATCCTGGTGTGGAATGTAACGCGTAAGACGAGTGGGGTCGGGGGCGCTGCGTAACGCAAACTGCTACCACCCCACGCGGGCTGCCCGCGCGGGGACCCCGGTTAGTTTGCGGCGCTCCCCGCCACGCAGTCTTCTTCAATTAAGGCAGGCGCAAACTAACAGTTTGCGTTACAAAGGACGATGAGAAAAGTTGATCGGCTACGCCGCACAACCAGTGCAACCATGACAACGCTTACTGCGCTCTGCACGGTGACGGCTGTTGGCATTCTGCTGATTATTCTTGGCTACATCGCGATGCAAGGCATCGGTTCGCTCAACCTGCGATTTTTGGTTGAAAGTCCAAAGCCCGTCGGCGAAGGCGGCGGGATTGGTAATGCGATCCTGGGAACTTTGGTTTTGCTCGGGCTTTCGTCGGCCATTGGTTTACCTCTTGGGATTGCCGTCGGTATCTATCTCTCCGAGTTTGGCACGGGGCGTTTCGGAAGCCTGGTTCGATTTCTGTCGGACACGTTAACAGGCATTCCCTCGATCGTTACCGGCGTCTTCGTCTACACAATCGTTGTAGTGCCGTTGAAACATTTCTCAGCGCTGGCCGGCGGCATCGCGCTGGCCTTAATCATGATTCCGATTGTTGCTCGCACCACAGAAGAGATGATCAAGCTCGTCCCGCACAGTTTGCGCGAAGGCGCGCTTGCGCTGGGTGCGCCGCAATGGCGAGTGACGCTGGGCGTGGTTGTTCCCGCAGCCGCTTCGGGAATAGCGACGGGCGCAATGCTTGCGATAGCGCGTATCTCCGGAGAGACTGCGCCGCTTCTGTTTACCGCATTCGGGAGTCGCTTCTTCAGTTACTACCTTGATCAGCCGATCGCTTCGTTGACGGTGCAAATCTATAACTATGCGATTTCGCCCTACGACGAATGGCACGCGCAGGCCTGGGCCGCAACGCTGGTCTTGATGACACTGATCCTGTCGATCAATATCGCGGTGCGTTTCCTGACGCGGCGGAAGTTTTGAAAGCTGACTTTGAAATCTGAGATCTCAAATCTGAGATTCGAGCTGAGATCTGAGGATTGAGCTTTGGGCTCTTAAATTCAAGCAATGTCGACAACCGCGCCAACAATTACAACCAAAGTCGCGCTTCCCGAGCGAGATCCCGGCAGCCCGAATTCGCTGCGCGCGGGCGACGCGACGAAGATCTCCGTGCGACATCTCGACTTTTTCTATGGCAAGGTCCAGGCGCTCCATGACGTATCGCTGGAAATCCCGGAACGAATAGTGATGGCCTTCATTGGACCCTCCGGTTGTGGCAAGTCAACCTTTCTACGCACCCTCAATCGCCTGAACGACGTGATCCCCGCAACCCGGGTCGCAGGCGAAGTGCTGATGGACGGTCGCGACATTTACGCCCCGGGAACCGATGTCGTCGAACTGCGGCGAAAAGTGGGCATGGTATTTCAGAAGTCGAATCCGTTTCCCAAATCGGTCTTTGATAACGTCGCCTATGGCTTACGCATAAATCGCCTGACCGCGAGCAAGGCCGAATTGGAAGAACGGGTCGAGCAGGCACTCCGGGATGCTGCGCTCTGGACGGAAGTTAAAGATCGGCTGAAGACTTCTGCCCTCAGTCTGTCCGGCGGCCAGCAGCAGCGCCTTTGTATTGCGCGAGCGCTGGCGATCCGGCCTGAGGTAGTATTGATGGACGAGCCGGCATCGGCGCTTGATCCGGGGGCCACGCATAAAATTGAAGAACTCATTGTGGAATTGAAAAAGCAGTACACGATCGTGATCGTGACGCACAACATGCAACAGGCGGCGCGCGTGTCCGATACGACGGCCTTCTTTCTGCTGGGTAAGCTGATCGAAGTAAACTCAACTGAAAGGATGTTTACCAATCCCGACGAGAAGCTGACAGAGGATTACATAACGGGAAGGTTTGGCTAAATGAAACCATCCGCAGATTACGCAGATTACACAGAAACAGAAAGAAACAGATACTCATGAGGAAAGTCTTTGCGCACAAAAGAACATAAGGCCCCGAGTTTTTGATTCCTTCAAGCGGTGCCTGCATATCGACCCGTTCGCTTTTTTGGGTGTTACAATTCTGTGTAATCCGCGTAATCTGCGGATTCTTTGAGATAGATTCATGGACCAACATCGACATCTGGACGACGAACTCGACTCGCTGCGCGATCGCGTGTTGCTGCTGGGCGGGGAAGCCGAAACCGCACTCGAGCGGGCCATGAAGGCGCTGATGGAGCGCGACAGTGAGCTTGCGCGCCAGGTGCTCGAGCAGGATGATCAGATTGATCGACTGGAAGTTGAGGTCGATCGCCAGTGCATCGACATCATAGCCCTGCGGCAACCGGCTGCCCGAGACCTTCGTTTTGTTATCTCAGTTGCGAAGATGGCGCCAGTGCTCGAGCGTATTGCCGACCACGCCGCCAACATCGCCCGGGTGGCCCTCGATCTCAACAACGAACCGGAGTTGAAGTCAGTTGTTGATCTAAAAAAAATGTCCGAGCATGCGCTGCAGATGCTGCGAGCCGCGCTGGATGCTTTCACCTCGAACGACGCAGTCGCGGCGCGTGAGATCATTAAGAGCGACACTGAGATTAACGATCTCTACAACCACATTTTTCATCGCTTGATTGAGATGATGGTGACCGAGCCGGCAACGGCGACGCGAGACGCGCGCCTGCTTTTCGTAGCCAAGCATCTCGAGCGGATTGGTGATTACGTAACCGACATCTGCGAGTTGACTGTTTACATGGCCGAAGCGGCTTTCATCAAACATTTCAAGTAAGAGTTGGATGGCGCAGGTCAGTACCACCTCGCGGTAGCGGGTGGGTAAGCGATGCGCACCTTTGGACGTACGGACCCACCCGCTACCGCGAGGTGGTACTGACCTGATGAGCCGCAGCAAGCCGGACTGCACTAGCTAGAAGGCTCCGCGAAGTAGTGATTTCTCAATTGTCATTTTTCTTTGAAGGCCCAGCGCGAGGGAGTACGAGACGGTCCGCTAAATGACATGAGAAATATGAAATGAGGTATGGAAAATCTCCGGAAGGAAAATCTCCGGAATGATGTTCGAGTGAATGTAAGGCCAGGAAACTAATGCAACGACCAATCCTCATCATCGAAGATGACCCTGACATCTCCGAGAGTTTGAAGTACAACTTCGAGCGCGAGGGCCTGGCAGCCGTTACGGCATTGACGGGGGAGGCGGGATTGGCAGCTGCTCTTAACGAGCGCGAGCCCCCGTTGCTGATAATTCTCGACCTGATGTTGCCGGGCATGAGCGGCAGCGAATTGTGCCGCCGGCTTAGAAGAGAACCTGCGACCAGACGCACGCCCATCATCATGTTGACAGCCAAAGCGACTGAATCGGATCGCGTGGCCGGCCTGGATCTTGGGGCTGACGACTACATCACCAAGCCTTTCTCGATAAGAGAACTGCTGGCGCGAGTGCGCGCCGTCATGCGGCGCATGGACGAAACCGGCGGGAAGACCTACGAGGACGACCATCTGCTGATCGACTTCGACGACATTCGCGTGGTTTGCGATGGCGCCAAGGTGAAACTGACCAACAAAGAATTCAGCTTGCTGTCGGTGCTGGCGAAGAGCGCTGACCGGGTTATCACTCGCCAACAGCTACTGGACAACGTCTGGGGTTACAGCTATTACGGCGATGCGCGCACGCTCGACGTGCACATCCGGCGGCTGAGACAAAAACTTGGCGATTGTGGCGACTGCATTGAAACTGTTGTTGGTGTCGGCTACCGTTTCGTCGGTTGCACTCGGGCGGCTTAGACTGATTGTTAATGAGAACGGGTCGCACTGGAGAAACCACTCCTCATTTTGGGCACTGAAGACAGTCTCTATGCCTAAGCGTTACATCGTCCTGATCGCTGCCGGCGTGACTTCCCTCGCGGTCGTTCTCCTCCTGCCCTCGTTTACAGCGCGAGCGGCTGTTGCCGGTCTCATTGTGTTGGTCGCCGTAGCCTGGCTCGTCAGAGTGTTCGCAAATAGAAACTCAGCAGAAAACTTGCAGGCAACGTACGTGGGCACAAACTCGACTGACGAGAAATCGTCGCCGGAGATTTTCGCGCTGGGAAAGTTGTTTGAAGCAACGATGAACGGAATGAGCGAGGGCTTGCTGGTGGTTGATAAAGACATGCGCGTCGTAGCTTCAAACCGAGCGGCGCACCGGTTGTTCAATCTTTCGCGCGGAAAGCTCGAGGCGCAGCGCCTGACTGAGCTCACGCGCAACCCGGCAATCTACAGCGCGTTTCTGGATGCGCTGAAAGGAATGGAGCGCAGCGGCGTCCAGGTTGAAACCCACGGACCAGAGCGGCTGGTGTTTGATCTTCGCGTGGTGCCGCTCAGGAACTCAAGCGGAAGCCCGCGCGTTAGCAAGGGCTCAAATGGCCGAGACTCGGAAGGAGTTCAGACAACGCAGGGGGCCCAGGGAGCGTTAGGTGTTTTCATCGACGTCACGCGCATCGAGCGGCTGGAACGTGTCCGGCAGGAGTTTCTATCCAACGTTTCTCACGAGCTGCGCACACCGCTAACGGCGATCCTGGCATTCGTTGAAACGCTTGAAACCGGCGCGGTAGAGGATCAGGAAAGTGCGCGCCGCTTTCTCGCCATCATTCGCAAAAACGCTGCGCGCATGCAGGACCTCATCGACGACATCCTCGAACTAAGCGCAATCGAGGCCGGCAACGTGCAGGTAAGGGCTGAACTAGTCGAGCTATCGCCGATCGTGACTGAGGTCGTCTCCTCACTGGCAACAAAAGCTTCGGCGGAAGAGATAGTCCTGAACAACGCTGTCGCTCGCGGCGCGCGAGTCTTCGCCGACGCACGCCGGCTCGAACAGATGCTGACGAACCTGGTGGAGAATGCAATCAAGTTTAATCGGCCGAAGGGACAGGTGACGATCAGATTTGAAAGCGGCCAGGGCGTCGTGACTCACGCCCTCCAACGCGAGCCAACTGTGCGCGACAAGATCACAGTCGCAGACACAGGCGAAGGCATTCCGGCCCAACATCTCGAGCGCCTCTTTGAAAGATTCTATCGCGTGGATCGCGCGCGCTCGCGAGAGATGGGCGGCACAGGCCTGGGACTGGCCATCGTGAAACACCTGGCGCGCGCGCACGGCGGGGAAGTCTCAGTTACGTCTGAGTTGGGAAAGGGGAGCATCTTCACGATCGAGCTGCCAAACACGCAAGGGCACCAAAGACCAACAGCCAGCTAGCGAGTGGGTAGCCTGCCAGTTTCTCGCTAACTTTCCGACGGTGACAGCTTCTCTTCATCGAGCTGCCGCAACGTGTCGAGGATCAGGTTGGTGTTGCTTAGCGCCTTGATCGTAACCGGAAATCCTTCCGCAGACTTTTGAAACTCAAACCCTCCGCTGGTTATTTCCACAATCTGCCGGAAGCCCGGCTCGCCGCTAGCGCCGGCGGCTTCAGCGTCCACAATTTTTCCATCGTTGAAAAGGACGCGGCCGGATTGCATGTCATTAGTTAACAGGAGCGTGCCGGTCAGTCTTGCATTTTCGATTACCTGGATCGCATCGAAGACATTGATGGCGGTAAGGTCGCCGGCCAGGGTTACGCGCGGCGCGTGAGGCGATGCCGTCGCTGGAGCCGCTTCAGGGCGCAAATCCGGACGGCGAGCCCGCCGGATTGCTTCCAACCCGCCGGCGATGTTGATGCGCGCGTCGAGCTGCTTTGCTTCCAGGAGTCGATCGTAGGCGTTGTCGAAATCGTCGCGCTCGACGTAGAGGCGGGCCAGCGCCACACACTGCCGCGCCGCTTCCTCGGTCTGCTTCTGCGCAATACATATTTCGCGCATGCGCTCGCGCAGCGGAATAGAGCGGGGATTTCCCTCAAGCGCCGTACGCAGTCGCTTGATAGCCCGATCCGGCGCCTGGTATTTGATGAAAAGCTCGGCGTCGAGCAGCGCGGTATCGACCTCGCTGACGTGTTCTGCTTCTGAGGAAGGATTTGCCATTCGTCGAGCGGGAGTTTAGCACAAGAGGAAGGAGCCTTCCGATATCAGAACCCGGAGCGGTAGCGACGGGGTATCGGCACGGTGAATCGAGTACACCCGTTTCCAGTTTGAAAACAGCTTGCTTTTGCCGAGGCCGACGACCCCGTCGCTACCGCTCCGGGTTCTGACAAGACCCATTTGGCTCAAAAGTCGAAACGAACGCCCAGGCGAACCTGGCGCGGGCGGAGTGTGCGGGTGGCTACCAGGAATGTATCGAGGAAATTTTGACGCTGCACATCGGTGGCGGTGGGAGCGAAGGCGTTGAAGTTAATAAATTCGCTGCCGAAGCTGAAGACTGTCTTGTTGAGAACATTGTCAAACTCAAGCGTTGGACGAAGCCGCATTCGTTCGCTCAAGCGAAATTCGCGCGTGACGTTGAGGTCGAGAAAGAACTGCCCGGGCCCATGGCCGGCATTGCGCGGCAAGCTACCCGGTGCGCCTCCGATTGTCGGCAAAGCAAACAGGTCAAGTATTGCCGGATTGAGCGGCTCGCCACGCTCCCGCCAATGCAGCAGGTTTAGATCGCCGGAGAATATCGGACGATCATTGCCGACGTCATCGAGATTGCGATCCGCGCCGCCGATGGAAATGTTGAAGGGGGCTCCCGACGCAAGGCGCCAGATGGGCGAAAAACGTAGTTTGCCCAGGTAACGCGGCGTGTCAAACGTGCCTGAGAAAACAAAACGATGCCGGCGATCAAGCAGGCTCTGTGATCGTTCGGCGGCAAAGTCTCCGGGCACCAGTGCGTCGGATGTATTGACTATGCCATCGTCTTTGAGGTGCGAAAGGGTGTAAGCCGCGCGAAACGAGAAGCCCAGTCCGTTTTTGCTGAAACGGAACCCTCGACGCAACTCGAGCGTCAGCCCGTGATAGAAGCTGTTACCCACGGAGATCAATTGTTCCACTTCGGCGCGGGTTGGATCTGGCCGGAGGTTATTCAGTGCCGCGAGCGCGACATCGACAACCGTGGTGGAAGAGAAGCTGTTGAGATTGAAAACCGAGATGGGAACGCCGAATTCCGTGATGCGATTGATCGCATTGGGATTGGCGGGAATGAGTGGCACGAGCGTGAAGCGAACAAGATCACCGGCGGTGGATGCTCCGTAAATCGGGCGGGTGCCCAGCGGGCCGCTGCGAAAATTTGTAAAGTCACGTGCGGCCAGATACTCACTGAAACTTTTGAAACCGGCCGGCAGCCCCGGCGCGTTGACGTTAAACTCTCGCCAGAGATGCAATCCACGATTCCAGGTGTAGTTCGCTTCGAAAACGTATGTAGGCCCCAGCTCTCGCTCGAAGCCAACATTAGCCTGATAGCTCTCCGGAATGCGCAACGTTGGATCCAGGCGGCGCGAGAAGCCGGTGTTCAGCACGCCAAACTGTTGCACGATCGCTGAATCCGGCGTGAGGGCGTTCGGAAACATGATGTGGTCCCTGATGAATTGCCGTTGGTAGTCGGCAATGCTCGACTGTCCGGTGGGATCAAAAAGATCGTTGGTGTCGAAAAACTTCTGCTGTGCGCCGAGTGTGAAATCATCAATCGTTCGCAGCAGCGCACGATTGTAAAACATGCCGGCCCCGAGGCGGAGCACCGTCTTGCCTGATTTGAAAGGATCATAAGCGACGGCAAAGCGCGGCCCAAAATTGTTGTGGTCGGGCAGAATGGTTTCCTCTTCCCAACGCAAACCAAAGCTGACCGTCAAGTTGGATTTCAAACGCACTTCGTCATGCGCGAAAAATCCCAGGTAAGTATTTCGCTGAGTCGAGCTGGTTTGAAAGTTTTGCCGAAAGCGGCTGGGCACACCCGCCAGAAAGTCACCGGCACTGTCGAAATTGAACGTGCCCGAAGCGTCAGAGAGATCGATGAAGGTTGATTTGATTCGCTGCACGTCTCCGCCCAGCTTGAGGGAGTGGGCCCCGCTGACGTAAGCAAAAATGTCCTGAAACTGGATGCGACTTTCGCGGCGGTCAGTGGCGTTGGTGGTGGACGAACCGGCGATGAGCGTTCCTGTCTGCGCAGTGGTGTCGCCGGCGAACTGCGCCGGATAGTCGTAATCAATTAGCACTACCGGACTGCCGTTACCACGCGTCTCAACCGTTGGCGTAAGTCGTGAAAATTGCACGCGAGCCTGGTTGACGGCTTTCGCCGAGAGAACATAGTTATCTGAATATGAAATCGCATCAGTGCCGCGCGTGGTTGCCTGCAACGCTTCCGCCAGGCGATCGCCACCGCCAAACTGTCGCAGGTTAGTCAAACGCCCCAGCTGCAAGAGAAACGATCCGTTGTGCAGTTCGCCGAATTTGTGATCGAGGCGCGTCGTAAAGATGTGGTTGCGCTGCGGTGTGTTCAGACCCTGAATGAATGGCGCGATTTCTACCTGGGAACTCAGCGAGTTGGTGGGTATGGCTTCCAGACGATTGTTGGCCAGTGAAGTCGGCGCGGGCAGAAGGAAGACACTATTCTGCTGCACGGGCACGAAAGTATTGATCAATGCCGAATCCAGAATTGTGTCGTACTCGTAGGCCGTAAAGAAGAAGGTGCGGTTGCGGCCGTCATAGCTAAACGGTCCAAAAAACTTCGGCAGGGTCAGCGGCCCGCTCAAGGTAAAGCCGGGGTTATGCTCGGTCAAAGGCAGACGGCTGACCCCAATCCGATTGTTGTTGAAAGTATTCGCGTTCAGCCAATCGTCCCGGAAAAAGTAGAACGCGCGGCCGCGATACTCATTTGAGCCGCCGCTCGTGCGGATGTTGATGCGCCCACCGGAGGCGCGTCCATACTCCGCCGAAAACTGATTGGTGATGATCTGAACTTCCGCAACCGCTTCCATCGAAGGCTGGAAACGTTCGCGTGCGGCGCGATCGTCGTTGTTGTCGAGACCGTCCAGGGTGATGTTGTTTGAATAAGCGGGGCCGCCCGAAAGCGAGAACGTTCCTGCTTCCTCCGGCGTGTTGGAGACCTGCGTGTTGCGGTCTTCAGCAAGATCGCGCGTGGACAGTGCTTCTTCAGATACGCCCGGCAAAGTGAAAATCAGATCCAGTGGCGAGCGCGTCGCGACCGGGAGTGATTCGACTTCATGTGTCGTGACGGTGCCGCCGACAACGGTGCGGGTGGTGTCAACAGCGGGAGTGTCAGTAGCTGTGACCACGATGGGGTCGACTGTTACGCCTTGCGGCACGAGCGTGAAGTCGAGTTGCACATTTTTACCGGCAATGAAGTTGAGTTCTGTTTTCTCCAGCGGCGCAAAGCCTGTGGACGTAGCGCGCAGAGTGTAGATTCCCGGCTCGAGCTGAATGACACGATAACGTCCCTCATCATCGGCTACAGTGGTGCGCATGACGCCGGTTTTTACAAGAATCGCCTCGATGGTCGAGCCCGGAATGACAGCGCCGTTTTGATCCAGCACGCGCCCGGTGATGGTGACATTATCCAGATCCTGTGCGGCTGCAGGCGCCAAAAGGCTCAAGGTCAGGCAGACAAGCATCACCAGTTGAACGGTCGAAATTATGAAACCTCTGGGCGCAGGCGCTTTCATTGTTGCTTGTTAACCGTGTTGCAGGCTAACTACGTAAAGCGAGTTGTTGGGGTGCGACGCAAACCAAACGGTCGGTGTTAGGTGAATTTTCTTGCTAGCGGGTGATGTTTAAGCGTTGTTGGGTGAACTGCGGACGAAATCTAGCACGTGAAGGGTGCGCGTAACAAAGCTAATCGGATCCCGCTAATACCCGTCGTGATGCAAAGAATCAGGTAACTACGAAAGGCTTTGTTGAAATTGTAAAATTCAAGGGCATCCAACAAAGAGATACAAAAAGGGCGTTGCCAGGGAGAAGCAACGCCCCATTGTCTGCGAACGGGCTAAAAGATGCTCGGAGGCTTCTAAAACTCAAACCTCGCGGCAAACTGCATAATGCGCGGTGGGTAAGCATTACCAGACGTGATTTGCCCAAACGTTGCGCTGTTAATGT
>Ga0214473_10010105_pt1 | contig 11123 bp, 11 predicted proteins | sample RVTome_7_FD_203509 | JGI IMG/M metagenome (GOLD analysis project Ga0214473, IMG submission 203509) | Soil microbial communities from uranium-contaminated site in the Upper Colorado River Basin, Wyoming, United States - RVT98D197 | ecosystem: Environmental > Terrestrial > Soil > Contaminated >...
TCGACGCGCGCCGGGCGTACGAGATCGGGCTGGTGAGCCGCGTGGTGGAGCCCGGCGAACTCCTCCCGACGGCCACCAAGCTCGCCGAGCGGATCAGCCGGAACGGGCCGATCGCCATCAGGATCACCAAGGAGCTCGCCTGGCGCGGCCTCTATCAGCACCCTGAGGATGCGCTCCGGTACTACGCGGCGGTGACGGCCCTCATCCACGAGACCGAGGACGCCAAGGAGGGGCCGCGGGCGTTCTCCGAGAAGCGGACGCCCGAGTTCAAGGGCCGGTGAGCTCCGGGACGTGACACATCCGCTGGACTGCTTCGCAAACCCGAGGAGCGTGGCCGTCATCGGGGCCTCGACGGTCCCGCACAAGGCGGGGGGTCGGCGTTGGCGCAGCATGGTCGACGCCGGCTTCCCCGGCCCGCTCTACCCGATTCACCCGAGCGCGCCCGAGGTGCTCGGGCGCAAGGCCTACCGATCGCTGCGCGAGCTACCCGGCCCTGTCGACCTCGCTGTCGTGCTGGTGAGACCGGATCTGGTCCCCGAGGCCATCGCGGAGTGCGCAGAGCTGCGCGTGCCCGGGGTCATCGTCATCACCGCCGGCTTCGGCGAGACGGGGCCGGCCGGCAAGGCGGCGGAGCGTCTGATGGTGGCCCGCCTGCGGACGGGCGGCGGCCGCATGATCGGGCCCAACTGCGCGGGGCTCTACAGCGCGTCGGGCCGGGTCAATGTGCTGGGCTGGTCGGCGCCCCCGGGGCCCGTCGCCGTCATCTCCCAGAGCGGCAACATGGCCCTCACCTTCGTGCAGTTCGCACGCGAGAAAGGGCTGGGCTTCAGCAAGCTGATCACGGTGGGGAACGCCGCTGACATCCGCATCCCCGAGTACGTCGACTACCTCCTGGGCGATCACGAGACCCGGGTCATCGTTGCCTACCTCGAGGGCTTCGAGCCCGGGGAAGGGCGCGACCTCGTCACGCTGCTCCGGACGCATCCCACGCCCAAGCCGTTCGTGATTCTGAAGCCGGGGGAGACTGAGAGCGGGCGGCGCGCCTCCTTGTCTCACACGGGAGCGCTCGCGGGCCGGCACCGGGTCGTCGAGGCCGCGCTGCGACAGGCGGGGGCGCTCCAGGTGCGGGACAGCGAGGAGGCGTGGGACGCGGCAATGGCCCTGGCCCTCCTGCCGCCCCTTTCTCCGGAGAGCGTCGTGGTGATCTCGGACGGGGGCGGGCATGCCACCATCGTCTGCGATGCGGCGGCCCGCGCCGGCCTTGCGATACCCGAGCTGTGCGCGGCGACCCGGGAAGAGCTGGGGAAGATACTGCCCCCGCGTAGCGCGGTCATCAACCCGGTGGACTTCGCCGGGGTGGCGGAGGAGGAGCCTGAGGTTGTCCCCCGTGTGCTCGACGTCTGTCTCGCCGATCCGGCGATCGGCGGCGCCATCCTAGCCGGGCATTTCGGCGGCTACTTCAAGATTGCTTCCCCCGAGCTGGGCCTGCGCGAGCTGGCGGCGGCGCGCGAGGTGGCGGACGTCGTCAAGGCCCGGGGCAAACCCGTCGCCCTGCATACGATCTACGGGGGCGAGACGCTGCCCGCGCTCGAGGAGCTCCGCCGCGCCGGCGTGCCCGTGTACCGCTCCCTCGAGGCCTCCGCCCGCGCGATGGCGGCGCTGGCCCGCGTGAGCGGGGCGCGGCCCGGGCCGCCCGCGCGAGCGCGCGCGCGGCCGGCCGCCGAGGCCGGCCGGGTCGCCACGCTGCTCGCCCGCGCCGCCGGCGCCGAGCGGCGGCTGCTCCTCGAGCCCGAGGCGCGCGAGCTGGTCGCGCTCTATGGGGTGCCCGTGCCCGCGTGGCGGGTCGCGGCGACCTCGGAGGAGGCGGCGGCCGCCGCGCGGGAGCTGGGCGTGCCGGTGGCTCTCAAGCTGGTCTCGGCCGACGTGGTCCACAAGAGCGACGTCGGCGCGGTGCTCCTGGACGTCGCCGGCCCCGAGGCGGCCGCCGCCGGCTACGCGGAGCTCGGGCGGCGGGCGCGCGGCATCGCATCGGGCCCCGTGCGTGTCCTCGTCACCCCCATGATCCGGGGCGGGATCGAGACGGTGGTCGGGGCCTTCCGCGACGCGCAGTTCGGACCCGTCGTGATGTTCGGCCTCGGCGGGATCTTCGTGGAGGCGCTCGACGACGTGGTCTTCCGCCTGGCCCCCGTGGACGCCGCCGAGGCGGCCCGGATGATCGGCGAGATCCGCGCGCGCCGCCTCTTCGAGGGGCTGCGGGGCCGGGGGCCCGCCGACCTCGGCGCCCTCCAACGGATCATCGTGGCGGTGTCCGAGCTGGCCGCCGAGCGGGAGGAGATCGCGGAGATCGACCTCAACCCCCTGTTCGCCCTCGAGACCGGCGCGGCGGTGGCCGACGCGCGGGTCGTGCTCGCCTGACATGCTCCGGCACCGCCGTCTCGACTGGTCCACGGTCGTGCTGCTCGCGCCGCCGCTCGTGTTCCTGCTGGTGATCTTCGCTTTCCCGCTCGGGCGGATCGTCTGGGGCAGCTTCTTCGCGCCGGACTTCACGCTCGGGGCGTACGAGCGCATGGTGACGGTGCCGGTCTACGGCCGGGTGTTCTGGATCACGCTCAAGATCAGCGGCCTGACTACGCTCCTGTGCGTGCTCCTCGGCTACCCGGCCGCGTACTTCCTCGCCTCGGTGAGCGCGCGCACCCGCCAGGCCCTGCTGCTCTGCGTGGTGATCCCGTTCTTCCTGAGCGTGCTGGTGCGCAACTACGTCTGGATGGTGCTGCTGCAGCGGACGGGGCTGGTGAACCGCGCCCTGCTCGACTGGGGTGTCATCGGCCAGCCGCTCGACCTCATGTACAACGAGTTCGGAGTCCTGATCGCGATGGTGAACATGCTGCTGCCGTACATGATCTTCCCGGTGCTGAGCGCGCTGCTCGCGATCCCGCCCGAGCTCGCCCCCGCCTCGGCCAGCCTCGGCGCGGGCGCCGCCCGGACGTTCTGGCGCATCACGCTGCCGCTCAGCCTGCCCGGCGTGGCCGCCGGGGGCCTGCTCGTCTTCATCGTGGCCCTGGGCTTTTTCATCACCCCCGCGCTCCTCGGCGGCCCGAAGCAGATGATGATCTCGAACTTGATCGAGTTCAGCGTGCGCCAGGTGCTGAACTGGCCGTTCGCGTTTGCGCTCGCCAACACCCTGCTCGTGGGCACCCTCGTCCTCTACTTCGTCTACGTCCGGGCGCTCGAGGGCCGCCTCCCCAAGGCCGGACTCCCGTGAGGCGCGCGGCGTGACGGCGGCGGGGTGGAGCGGGCGGCGGCTGCGACGCCGGCTCGCGCGGGCCGCGCTCGGCGCGCTGGGCGGGAGCGTCCTGGCTTTTCTGGTCGTTCCTGTCCTCTCGGTCATCCCGATGTCGTTCAGCTCGTCCATGGTGTTTGAGCTGGTCCCGACGGCGCCGGGGCTCACCCAGTACCGCCGCTTCTTCGCGAGCCCCGAGTGGATGCTCGCGCTCGGGCGGTCGGTGCAGGTGGCGCTTGGCACGACCGTGGTGGCGACGGCCCTCGGCACGCTGGCGGCGCTGGGCCTCGTGCGGGTGCAGTCGCGCTGGCGGTCGGTGCTCGAGGCCGCCCTGATCTCCTCCCGCATCGTGCCGAGCATCGTGTTCGCGGTGGCCGCCTACTTTGTCTTTTCGCAGGTCGGACTCGTCGGCACGGTGGCCGGCCTGGTTCTCGCCCACAGCGTGCTCGCCTTCCCGTTCGTCGTCGTGCTGGTGTCGAGCGCGCTCTACGGCTTCGACCGCTCACTCGAGGAGGCCTCGCGGAGCCTGGGGGCGGGCTCGATCCGCACGTTCTTCCGGATCACCTTCCCCCAGATCCGCCTGGCGGTATTCGGCGGGGCGCTCTTCGCCTTCAACGTTTCATTCGACGAGGTGGTGGTAACGCTGTTCATCAGCGGTGTCCACAGCAAGACCCTGCCGGTGAAGGTGTGGGACGCGATCCTTTACGAGATCACGCCGATCCTGCCGGCCATCTCCACCATCATCATCGTGGCGAGCATTCTGCTGCTCACGCCGCTCCTGCTCTACCGGCGGCGATCGTGATGCAGTCGCTCGCCGTTCGCCAGCGGCGCGAGGCGAGAGGCTTTTCAGCCCGCCCCAACTCAGGCGGAGACGTCACAGGAGGATGACCGGGATGTACTTCACGGGTTTCGTGTGCGTCAAGTGCGGTGCGGCCCACGGCCCGGACCGTGATCTCCTGCTGTGTCCGGCGTGCGAGAATCTGCTCGAGGCGCAATACGATCTGGCGCGGCTCGGGCGCGAGCTGGACCGGGACGCGCTGTGGCGGCGGCCCGCCACCGTCTGGCGCTGGATCGAGCTGCTGCCCATATGCGATGCGGACAAGATCGTGACGCTCGGCGAGGGGGGCACCCCGCTCCTGCGGTCCGAGCGCCTGGCGCGGGCGTGCGGCGTGCGCGAGTTGTGGATCAAGTCCGACGCCACCGGCAATCCGACCGGTTCGCTCAAGGACCGGTCGATCACGGTGTCGGCGACGAAGGCGCGGGAGTTCGGCTACGGCATCCTGAGCTGCGACTCCACGGGGAACAAGGCCTCCTCGACGGCGGCCTATGCGGCGCGGGCGGGACTCCGGAGCGTGGTGTTCTGCCCGTACGAGACGCCGGTGCCCAAGGTGACGCAGGCGGTGTTCTTCGGGGCCGAGCTGATCCGGGTCCGCGGCCACTACTCTGAGATCAACGCGATGTACCGGCGGCTCATCCACAGCGGGCGGGTGAAGTGGTACGACTGCGGCACCGACAACCCGTTCCGCTATGAGGGGAAGAAGACGTACGCCTACGAGATCGCCCAGGAGCTCGGGTGGAGGGCCCCCGACCGGGTGCTCCACCCCGCCGCGGGCGGGATGTCGCTCGTCAAGACCTGGAAAGGCTTCAACGAGCTCAGGACGCTCGGGTGGATCGATCGTGTCCCACGAATGACCGGCGTGCAGGCCGAGCAGTGCGCGCCCATCGCGGCGGCCTGGGCCCGCGGCGACCGCGAGGTCACGGCCATCGAGAGGAAGCCCTCGGTGGCGAGCGCCCTCGGGGTGGCCGACCCGGGGCTCCTCGGTAACCGGGCCCTCGAGACCATCCGGGCCTCCGAGGGCGCCGCCGTCGGAGTGAGCGACGACGAGATCCTCGCCGCCACGCGGGAGTTGGCGCGCGAAGGCCTCTTCGTCGAGCCGAGCGGCGCCGTGACGCTCGCCGGGCTGCCCAAGCTCGTCCGGAGCGGCCGCGTGGACCGCGACGAGTCGGTCGTCTGCGTCGTGACCGGCTCCGGGTTCAAGGACTTCGACCGCATCGCCGAGATGGTGCAGATCCCGGAGCGCGTCATCGCCACCTACGACGAGATGCTGGCCGCCGCCACCGCCATCGAGAGCGGGAGGAGCTCATCATGACCGTGGAAGACAAGCTGGCTGCGCTCGGCCTCACCCTGCCCAATCCGCCGCAGCCGGTGGGCAACTACGTGCCGGCCTCGCGCACGGGCAACCTCGTCCACACCTCCGGCCAGACGGCGCGGATCAACGGGGTGCGGCGCTACGTCGGGACGGTAGGCAAGGAGGTCACGCCCGAGGAAGCCTATCTCTCGGCCCGGGACGCGGTGCTGAACTGCCTGGCCTGCGTGAAACAGGCGGTGGGGAGCCTCGACCGGGTCACGCGAGTGGTGAAGGTGCTCGGCTTCGTGAACTGCGTCACGGGCTACGGCGAGCAGCCGGCGGCCATCAACGGCGCCTCCGACCTGCTCGTGGCGCTCTTCGGCGAGGCGGGGCGTCACGCCCGCTCCGCCATCGGCGTCCACGCGCTGCCGTCCAACGTATCGGTCGAGGTCGAGCTGACCGTCGAGGTCGACGAGGCCTGAGAGGAGGATTGACATGGAGACGAACACGGCCCTCCCCGTCACGCGGCGCTACGCGGATCCCGACTCCATGGCGGCCCGGCTCTTCCGCCGGGCGCAGGCGGTGATGCCCGGCGGCAACTCCCGCACCACGGTGCACATGGCCCCGCACCCGCCCTACGCGGCCGAGGGGCAAGGGTGCTGGATCGTCGACGCCGACGGCGACCGCCGGCTCGACCTGCTCAACAACTACACGGCGCTGATCCACGGCCACGCCCACCCGGCGATCACGGCGGCGGCCTCGGCGCGGCTCGCCAGGGGCAGCTCGTTCCCGCTGCCCACGCCGGAGGAGGTCGAGCTGGCGTCGCTCCTGGTCGAGCGGCTGCCCGCGGTCGAGCAGGTGCGCTTCACCAACTCCGGCAGCGAGGCGGTCATGATGGCGATCAAGGCCGCCCGCGGCTTCACTGGCCGGTGGAAGATCGCCAAGTTCGAGGGCGCCTATCACGGCTCCTACGACTACGCCGAGGTGAGCCTCAGCTCCGCGCCGGACAACTGGGGACCGCTGGCCGAGCCGGCGAGCGTGGCCTACTCGCGTGGCACGCCCCCCTCCGTGCTGGAGGACGTCGTCGTGCTGCCGTTCAACCGCCCGGAATTGGCGGCGCGCCGCATCGAGCGGCATGCCGGTGCGCTGGCCGCCGTCATCGTCGATCCCGTCCCGAACCGGGTCGGCCTCATGCCAGCGAACCGGGAGTTCCTCGAAAGCCTGCGGGCCGTGACCGCTGCCCACGGCATCCTCCTGATCTTCGACGAGGTGATCTCGTTCCGGATCGGCTACCACGGCGCCCAGGGCCACTTCGAGATCCGGCCGGATCTCACGACGCTCGGCAAGATCATCGGGGGCGGGTTCCCGGTCGGCGCGGTGGGCGGCCGCGCCGACGTGATGGGCGTGTTCGACCCCACCGGCGGCAAGCCCGCGGTGCCGCACGGCGGGACCTTCAACGCCAACCCCGTCACGATGGCGGCTGGGCTCGCGTCGATGCGGCTGCTGGACCGGGCCGCCTTCGATCGCCTCGCGGAGCTGGGCGCCAAGCTCCGCGACGGCCTCGCCGCGTGCTTCAAGGACGGGGGCATCGCGGGATCGGCGACGGGCGTCGGGTCGCTGTTCAAGGTCCACGCCAGCGATCGTGCGCTCTCGGATTACCGCAGCAGCCGGCAGGAGCCGGAGGAGGCCGCCCGCCTCGACCGAATCGTGCGCTTCCTGCTGGACCACGGCGTGCTCCTGTCCACGACGGGGCTCGGCTGTCTCTCGACGCCGATCGGCGATGCAGAGATCGAGGGCTTCCTCGAGGTGTTCGCCCGGGCCCTGCAGGAGGAGCGCTCCGGGACCTGAGCCCTCTGCCGCACCCGCTCCTCCGCGGTCACCGGCGCGAAGAGCGGGCCCCACAGAGGTCGAAGGTCAGGCCCATCAATCGTGGGCAGAGTAGCAGCAGCACGAACACGAAGACGATCGCTGGCCACTCGGAGGGCCAGCCGAGCAGGAAGGTGAGGGACACGATGACTAGCAACGTGCCCATGGGCTGCCCGGGCCTGAGAGCGCCGCGGCGACGAAGGAGGGGATGCTCAGGGGGAGCCTAGCTCCAGGCTAAATGGAAAGCGCGCGGCGGACACGGCTTTGAGCCTCACTACTACGAACACGCAGGAAGACTCTGGCGCCACCCCGCGGAGGCATCGGTAGAGGCTTGGGTGAGACCCAAAGGTTATCTGCTCCCGTTCTGCTCCCATACCACCCCGAAACATCCTCAAGAGAGAGATACGCAGGACTACCGCGAAGGAACCACCAATTGCTCGTGGTCTCGGACATTCTTCGCGAGATCAGAGGGTTACCGACACAGCTCCAAGGCGACTCATAACCCAAAGGTCGCTGGTTCAAATCCAGCCCTCGCAACCACCGAAATCGACCGCCTGGGCCGAGCCTGGGCGGTCGAGCATTTCGGTCCCCTTCGGCGGCCCGACGGCGCGTGGTTGTTCGGTTAGAGGCGGTGCACATGAAGCGCACGATCTTGTGCGCCCTCCGAGGTTCCGCTAATATGTGCGGCAGGTATCCGCCGAATGGGGCCGATTCCGTGATTCACAGACGAGAGCGCACCTCTCGACTGGAGGGTGACAGATGAAGATGCTGCTCCATGTCGACATCCCTCACGAGCCATTCAACAGCCTGGTTCGGGCCGGCACTGCGGGAGACACCCTGAGCAAGATTCTCGACAGCCTCAAGCCGCAGGCAGTCTACTTTTCGGAGCAGGACGGCCGCCGCGGCGCCGTTCTCCTGATCGAGCTCGACAGCCCCCCCGATATCCCGCGGTTCGCGGAGCCATTCTTCCTGAAGTTCAACGCCGACTGCCGGTTCAGAGTCGTCATGAGCCCCGACGACCTGGCGAAGGCGGGGCTCGGGGAGCTGGGCAAGCGGTGGGCATAGCGGCGGGATCGACCAGCGCATGATTCCCGATCGCGTGGTCGAGGTCCTGCACGGCCCGACGTGGATCCAGATCGGGAGCCGGGACGAGGCACTCCGCCCCGCGCACACCGTGGCGGTCGGGGCAGTGGTCCACGACGACCGGCAGACGGTGACCGTGTTCGTCCCCACCGCCCGCTCCGGGCGTGTCCTGCGCGACCTGACCGGGAATGGTCGGATCGCGGTCGGCCTCGCGCTCGCCAGCCACGAGTCATACCAGCTCAAGGGAACGTACATCTCCTCCCGGCCTACGGATGACACGGACCGGGCCCGCCAGGAGGCCCGCCGCGCTGCGCTGCTGGAGTCCGCCCTGGAGGCCGGCTACCCTGAGACGATTGCGCGACCGCTCGCCCTGGGTCTTGCCATAACGCCGGGCGTGGCGATCACGTTTCGCGCGGAGCAGGTGTTCCTGCAGACCCCCGGCCCGGGCGCTGGGACCCTCCTGTCCTGACAGGAGCACCGCGCGCCATGGGGATCCTACCGGACGAGATCAAGGCGGCGATGCAGGGCGTGATCCCGTCGCATGTCGTGACGTGCTCGCACGACGGCACGCCGAACGCGAGCGCGCTCTCCCAGGTCTATTACGTGGACGCCGATCACGTCGCGCTCTCCCACCAGTTCTTCAACAAGACCAAGCGCAACCTCGAGGAGAACCCGAGGGCGATGGCCTGGGTGATCAGCCCCGAGACGTTCGAGGCGTGGGACCTCGAGCTGGAGTTCGTGCGATCCGAGACCAGCGGGCCGATCTTCGACATCATGGAGATGCAGATCGAGGCCATCGCCTCCATGGTCGGGATGAAGGGCATCTTCAAGCTGCGGGCGGCCGACATCTTCCGGGTCATCGGCGTCTCGAAGACCGTCGGGGAGCGCCTCCCGCTGGCTGAGATCCCCAGGGCTCGCTGAGGCTGCCCGACCAGAGTGTCTGCGGACCCTCGCGATACGTCCGGGCTCCGGGAGCAGATCGCCGAGAACCAGCAGGTGATCGACCGGCTGAACCGCGACCTCGCCAGGAAGTCCAACGAGGTCCGGATCATCCAGCAGATCTCCTCGGAGATCACCTCCACGCTGGACCTCGACGAGGTTCTCGGGATCATCCTCCGGGCCATGGATCACGTTCTGGCGTTCGCGCACTCGATGATCCTCCTCAAGGACGTGGCCGACAACGTCCTGCGGGTCGCGGCGACCCGCGGCTACGCAGAGCAGGGCGCCGGCGCCCAGGTGCGGCTGGGGGAGGGAGTGATCGGTGTCGTCGGCGAGCGCCGGAGGATGATGCGGATCGGGAACATCGGCGCCAGCATGCGCTACCTCAAGACCGTGCGGGCGCGGATGGAATCCTCTGGCGAGGTCGGCCCCGCCGAGGCCCCGGCCGTCCTGCCCGGCTTGACGGACGTGCAGAGCCAGCTCGCCCTGCCCCTTACCGTCAAGGATCGCCTCGTCGGCGTCCTCGCGGTCGAGAGCCGAACGCCGAACGCCTTCGACGAGCTGGACGAGGTTCTCCTGCGTATTGTCGGCAACCAGGCGGCGACCGCTATCGACAACGCCCGTACCTACCAGATGGTGGAGCAGCTCGGCCGCCTGAAGCGCTTCTTCTCGCCCCAGCTCGCCGACCTGATCATCCGTGGCGGCGCAGACGATCCCCTGAAGACGCACCGGCGAGAAGTCACGGTCGTCTTCCTCGACCTCCGTGGCTTCACCGCTTTCGCGGAGACCTCCGAGCCCGAGGAAGTGATGGGGGTGCTGCACGAGTACCATGCCGAGATGGGTCGGCTGATCCTGGCCCATGAGGGGACGCTGGAGCGATTCACGGGCGACGGGATGATGATCTTCTTCAATGATCCCCTCCCGATGCCGGACGCCGCGGAACGCGCGGTGCGGATGGCGGTGGCCATGCGGGACCGGGCCGCCGAGCTTGCGGTCCGCTGGCATCGTAAGGGCTACGAGCTCGACCTCGGGATCGGCATCGCCAAGGGATTCGCCACGATCGGTGCCATCGGTTTCGAGGGGCGCTGGGACTATGGCGCCATCGGTACCGTGACCAACCTGGCCGCACGCCTCTGCGGGGAGGCCAAGCCCGGCCAGATCCTGATCTCGCCCCGGCTCCTCCCGGAGGTGGAGAATCTCCTGGAGGTCGAGGAAATGGGGCTCCTCGCTGTGAAGGGCCTGGCGAGGCCGGTGAAGCCGCTGAATGTCCTGAGGCTCCGGGATCCCGCCTGACGTGTTTCATCTTCCCGAGCTGTACTCTCGCGGCCCAGGCGGCTCGGGAAGGTGGAAGGTGCTAGGGAGCAAGGTCAATCCGGAGAATCTCCGAGTGCGTGTAGCACTCTGCAAATCCAGCCCCCGCAACCAACGACGGCTAGGGGTTAGCGGACGTCGCAGCCGCTAACCCCTTTTGTTTACCCAGACTTCACCCAGGAAGCGGTTTCAAGCGAGGCGAGCGCTGAACGTCGGAGCCGGTTTGTAGTAGCTCGAGGGCCCAAGGTCCGGCGCCCGCCGAGGTATCCTCGTAGTTATGTCGGTCAATGTCCTGTTGGGGCGGACGACTGCCGGAGGACTGTCGCCACAGTCTGACCAACAGCATGGCCGATCCTGAACGTCCGGAACCTGGCTTCCGTTTCACCGACCACGCCAGGACCGCATCTACCGTCGCCTGTTCCTGATCGGACCCGGCCCGGCCGTCTTCTTCAAGGACGCCTGCGCCCTCATGACGGGCGGCCTTGGCGGCCAGCCTGCTCGATGTCCGCTGACGC
>Ga0214473_10010106_pt1 | contig 11123 bp, 16 predicted proteins | sample RVTome_7_FD_203509 | JGI IMG/M metagenome (GOLD analysis project Ga0214473, IMG submission 203509) | Soil microbial communities from uranium-contaminated site in the Upper Colorado River Basin, Wyoming, United States - RVT98D197 | ecosystem: Environmental > Terrestrial > Soil > Contaminated >...
CACACCAGTTCCAGGACTTGCCGGAGCAGTCGTTGGAAACGCAGCAGCCGTTGGGAACGTTGTATTTACCGTAGTAACGATCAATGCCGAAGCTGGCGCATTGCCAGTGCTCACCAAGCGCAGATTTACATCTGTGCTCGTATTATCGGTATCAGACATATAAACATTATACGTCACGCCAGATGCCGGAGACGACGGGAAAGTAATCGTAACTTTCTCGTTAGTGTCTACATCAGAAGCAACAACAGCATTAGAAATATCAGTCTCAAAACCGAAGTCGCTTTCGACCCGTGTGATTTTGAAATACACTTCTTTGTTGTCGCCACCAGCCCACGTTCCACCACCAGCAACAGCCATCGACCAATCAGCGTCAGCAATCAACGCATGAGTAGGAATGAAATTGCTAACCATCACTCGGAAGCCCATCCATTCACCAATCTCGTTGTTGTAAAGCGCCGTAACGTCTTTCAATTCATGAGCAGAATGAAACAGATCGTCGGCAGAAATATCTTGCGATACTTCAGGATCAACAATCGACAAAAAGTTCATTCCCAAAGGACGCGCACCATTCCGCTTCAGAGTTCGCCAAACTTTACGCATTTCGACAGAATTGACAGTATCGGTACTCGTCAATGCTGCACGACTTGCGGCACCGTTCGCGAAAGCTGCGGAATCCGCTGCCAGAAGCACTTTCTGGATTTCGCGATCAACCAATTCGGCTTTCGCCAAACCAAGCCGCTCGGTAACAATCGGAACCAATGGATGCTTGATCGTAATAACGGAAAGGTCCGTCAACGAAACAACCATAACCCACTGATCGACAATCGCGGAGACAGTTTCAACCGACAAAGCCTGCGGCGTCGGAGAAGCATCGCCTTCCGTATGCGGTGTGGTAGGCAAAGACAAACGTGGATAACGCGAAAACTGAATCGTCTTCGAATTATGCTGTGGAAGCTGCACCTTCAATGCTTGCTGCCCAAAAACTACATTTTTCTCGGCTAAAGAGAGCAATTCATCGCGGATATATCTGACTACATCGTCAGTTGTCGCAAGACCGCCACTCGGTGCCAAGGTACTAAAGGTTGTAATAGCCATAAAACAAAATTCCTTCTAAACTAACTTAACTTTCAAATTAGAAGGTTTGATCGGCAATAAAGTCACGATACTTTGCTCGTTCCGCATCCGATAATCGATCACCACGAGTCGCCTTTTCACGAATTGCTTGAATGTCACCGCCAATTGCTTTCTTCGGCTGCGTATTCTGCACACCGCTTCCAGCAGCTTTGACACTCTGCAACCGTTTGGCTTCATCATGGACTTGAACAGACTTTTTCTCTTTGCGTGTCTTGTATTGCGCTTGAACTCCACGAATACCCTGCGAATACAAGAAAGCATCAACACGGCTCAACCACTGATTGTAATTTCTCGCTGCTTGCTGACGGACAGTTTCGACTTCTTGAAATACCTTATCAATCCCACCTTCTTCTTCGAAAACTTCCGGGTGGTTTCGCATAAGATACATTTCAAACTTCGAAGAATCCTGTTCGTCGTAAAGACGCGAAACAGTATCAACCAAAGGCTGAGTAACTGATTTCAATCGCTTCGAAAAGATCGGGTCAAGGGTTTTGTCAAGATCAAGCAATTCCGCAGAAAGATCATCGTTGGTTTTCTGTGGCTCTTGATGCTGACGACTACGATTTTGACGATCCTCTTCAAGCAATCGAGCAGTCTGCTCAAGGTAGCGATTTCGTTCTTCGGCACGAGTTAGTCGTTCCTCATAAGCACGAAACTTACCTTCATAATCTATTTGTGGGGTAGGTGGCGATTCTACTCCTTCGGCAGTTTCATCAACTACCGTTTCCGCCGCGTCCTGTTCAGGAATCGGTGTTTCCACCGTTGGATTTTCCTTACTTGGAACTAATGAAGTATCTTTTGCCATTTGCCCTCCTTGATTTTAACGTCGCTTTAACCAAGTGTGGCTCACTTGATTATATTGACGAGTTTCAAACTGTAATTTTCCAAATACTCCGCAGCTTTTCTCAAGCTTGTAGGAGAATCAAAAAACCTTCCTATATTCCGATTACACCTGTTACAAAGTAATCCTCTGACTCTTTGGGTTTTGTGACAATGATCCACGCTGAGCCGCCTGTATCGCTGGTGCCGCTCGCAGATAGCGCATACTCCATTTTGTAATTGAAGAATCGCCTGATATTGGTCTTCGGTAATTCCATACTTTTTGACGATTTCACGTTCTTGCGCCGGATTACGTCTGACCAAACTTGGATTTGGCTTTGGTTTCCTCATTTTTGATCTTTACTTCTAGGTTGTGAATATGGTTTTTTGGATATTCCAAAAAGTGCTTCAATCCATTCGCCTTTCCCGCAAGAAAATCACGTTCTGACCCACTTACTTTACCAGAAAGCGCCGCTCCAATTGCTGTACTTACCAAAGGTTCCCAACGAGACTTCACAACTTCCCAAGCAGGCGACTTTACGAAAGTTTCAAAGAGTTGGAGTTCGTCTTCGAGTGTAAGCTTCGAAATATCCACGATTACTCCTTCATCATCATACGTCGCTTCATCATATTCATTGGCATACGATTTTTGGACATATATGGATCGGATTCTTGTGACATTTCACCTTCCATCTCACCATCTTCCTGCCCGTAGCTGGATTCAACTTCCTTCAAAGCCTCAGAAATATGCATACGAAGTTCGTCATTTTCCTTGCCTGCCGGAACCATCTCCAACGCCATCTGTAAATGGTCAACGCACTCTTGATGTGGCATATGATTATTTCCTCCGCCTTCGAAAACTACTTTCTTTGGTGTTGCTTGCTGAATATGGTGTAAAATTTGGGTTATGCTCAATCGCCCGAAGCAGCCTTACTTGTTTTTTCGCCTTCGTCTTGGTTGTTTTCTTCGCTTTCGTACCGTGTGGAGAAGTCACTTTGTAGCTGTCATCAAACTTTGTAATCGTATACGGCATCTTACGCTCCCCCCGTCTGGCTTAATAGACCTTTCAATGCATCAGCAGGATTTCCACCCTGGGGTTGCTCCTGGGGTCTTACAGGAGTCCCGCCACCCACTCCACCAACAGGGCCACGTTGTGCTCCACCAGGCACTCCACCTTGCTGCTGCGCCATCATTTGCGCCTGAAGTTGATTCAGGACAGCATAATGGCTTGCGATCAATTCCTTCAACTTCATTTGTGCATATTCTGTTTGTGGTATTGGCAATGCCATCAATATCTGAATCTTTCTTACATGATCTTCAGGTGATTCAAGCGGTGATGCAACAACCGAACGACCAGATATCGCAAGTTCATATTCGAGTTCGGCTGGAATTCCAGGCAAACCTTGCGTAACGTCTTTGACGATCTTATCAGAGTCATCTGCACCAATCGCAATAGCAGCACCTTTGATAAGGTATTTCAAGTCGATCATAAAACCTTGCTGAAGTGTCAATTGTGGATCGACACCAAGCGCAATGTTCAACATATTGAGATACTGTTGGCCTTTTGCAAGTTTCTCACGCAATCGACGACTTGCTATCCAGCGAATATCAGTCGAAAGGATCAAATCTTGCGGCTCAATGATTCGCTGCGTAATCACAACGGCATCCGGCCCTTCAAGCCGAATGACCATCTTCTCGTCCATAAACTGGTGAGCCGAGATTTCGACCATCTTCAGCAATGGCGTAAACACCTGTGGTTCAAGTTCTTCGACGTGATCGACAATTGCTGCACTCGACGATGCAAGAAGTTGTGATACACCAGTTGCCGTACCTGCCGCTGGCCCCATACCTTCTCGTGGCGTACCCTGAACGATTGCGGTTGCATCAGTAGATTCTTGAACAATGTTTAGCAAGAACCTTACCATCCCCAAACCTTCCTGCGTCATATTCGCAGGTGGACGCTCGAAACTCACAGCATCAGGTGCTATCATCCATTTTGCCATTGGCTCGATCTGGTACATATCAGGATCGTCAACAGCAGCGGGGTCCATAATTGTAATCGGGTTCAACGCATACGTGCCGCAATCCATCGTCTGGTTGACGATATCATTCAGCATATACTGCCACATTTCGGTAGCTTCGATCAACCCATGCCCATAGAAGTAATCATGTTCACGGAAGATTGCACCAAACAAATATGGTGGAGTCTGGAACCACCACGGATTCTCTTGCACGCGTAGGATTTCTTCACCGGCGAACGTCAACCAAACCCACGGCAACGATTCGTTATCGTCGTCATTATCAGGCAATTTGTAACGTATCCAAGCTTCGGTGATATCAAGTTCGGATTGCTCAAGTTCAGTGTCAATCACGCCCTCTTTAACAGATTGGCTTCGAGACTTGTTTTCTTGCGCGATCTCGCCTGATCTCCTTTGGATTACTTTATCAACAGTTTCAGGTTCGTACCAACCTTCTTTCACTTTTCGGCGAAGTTCGTTGATTGTCGTTACTGAATCTTCAAAAACAATCTGCAAGCCGTCATAATCAGTAGCGACTTCAGGCCACACGTAAACATGCCGCATATCAATGACATCAAGCGTTGGGCCATAGTGATCGTAAGCTTTACGCTTTTTGATTTCCAGCCCCATCTCGCCTTTTTCACGATAGGTAACGGTTCGGTAACTGGTTTTCCAGCCGAACTTCATACACGACGTGCCAATCTGATAGAGTTGGCGCAAGAACATCGAAAGCTTTGGACGAATCTTACCTTGAGTTTCAAGCAAATATTTGATAAAGTGTACGCCTACATCACGCCAACGCTCAACATCCGTGTCAACGCTGACATACGGATCGGCAAGCATTGAATCTTTGGCGATCCGAGTGAGTGTATCTACTGCCTTCCGAATCGCGCCAAGAAACAAACGTGACCGGCCTTCGTAGAAAGAGATAGTTCTGCGTTGATTATAAACATCTCGATACCTATCCCAATCGTCAGAAAGCTTCGAATTACGATTCGTTCTCGCTTTCTTGATCTGCGGGAAGATATTCTTCTTTATATCAGCAACTACATCCGCATCAATAGCGAAATTGGTAAACTCCACCGAATCGACACCACTGATTGGTCCAGTAGGTTCGTCAGTATCTTCAATCTTCGATCCTGATGGATCACTCAATTGATCTTCAGCCATTTGTTCTACCACTTCCTACGACGAAACGTATGTCGGCCAATCTTGACTTCGCTTGTTGCGTCTGTGTCGCTATCCCACCAGCCAGGAAGATTCCCACCTTGAAGCTTTCGTGTGACTTCTTCGTTGAGGTAGAAGTACGCGCCATTTGATGGATCAGGCTGTTCGCCAATATATGCCGCTTCAGCAGCTTCCCAACATTCTCCCCACGGAGCAAGATTGTACGGTATATTCTTTATTCTGCGTTTGGTACTTTCACGCTCATTGTCATTCCAGCACGAATAGATTTCATACGGTCGCCCGTCATTATAAGCTTTCTGATCGGGACCAAGTATCGCTTTGTGCAACTTCCATGAATTAGCTCGCGCTCGATTGAGCGGATTATAAGCAACGGCGAGTTTGCCTTCATAGGACTCGCCGGATGCCTCCAAGTAAACAGTTACAGCAAGCAATTCGAGTTCGGAGTAATCTCCGGGTTCGTCGAGATAGCTTGGAATTTGGATCAATGAAACCATTATTCAGGCTTTTTGGTGATATTCTCAACCGTCTTCAGAAGTTCATCAGTTACGCCGGTCTTGTTGACTTTCGCCTTCAAATAATTGTAACCATAAAACACACCACCAACCAAACACAAAACTACAATCAAACTAACTACAAATCCAAACATTTTATCTTCCTCCCACGGCTTTCAAGCGATTCTCTAGCTTTTCGGAATACCCTTTCAACTTCACTTGATTGCTTTCTGAGCAAACAATATATTTATTAATCCAATCACGCAACCGTTGCGCGTCAATAAGGGATAAAGTAATATTTTCACCGTCAACATCACCTTCGACAACAACCTTCGGTGGACACTCCGCCAACATTGGTGGCTCCGGCAGATAAATAATTACAGTTGGTTGTAGTTGCGGAAGTACACAACTAAAACCGAAACTTGTCAGGGCGAGAAGAAGTAGAAGACTTCTCAACATCCTGCTCAATTTTCTTAATTTCATTCGTCACCTTTTGGTCAATCAGTGAATCTTGAGAAATTGCTTCTTGGACTTTCTCCTGCATTTTGGCAACTTCTTTTGCTTTCGCAGCTTCTTGTCGTTCGCGTTCTTCGGTAACACCTTTTCGCTTTACGCCAAAGTAAAGTGCTAGTATGGCAATCAACGCGGCGAATCCGGCAAGCAGCGGTCCCATCAAAGGACCAAGTAAACTAATGAGTGCTGCTCCCATTCTTTTCTCCTAAATAACCAATAACCTTTTCTGTCGTTTCACGTATTGCAAATAATCCAATCCAGTACTTAACCATTTCGACGTAATCTGAACCTGGCATAGATGCGGTGATAATATGGTAGCCAACTATCGTGAAATCAATTCCACCAAGAAGTAATTTCAACGTTATCAAAATAACAATTGGTATAGCTAAAGTGTGGGTCCACGAAGTTTTCCCTCGTGAATCGTGAATACACCGAAACTTTGATTTAGTCCTTTGAAACCAACCACAAGACATTATCCACCAAAGTATTGCCCCGAACAAAAATGCTGCCAAAAGTGTTCTTCGGACCTTGGTGGCGTACTCGACATTATCAACCTACCGCCATTCTCCAATGTTGGTCTCAACGCTGCGTACATATTTCGTGCTTCGGCGTCGTCACATTCTCCAACTTCATCCCAATAACAAAGTGATAAAGTTTCTGATCGACCCGGATTTCCATTTTGTGGATATGCCTGAATTACGCTTTCTGGTTCCCCACCAGTATGCTGCACCACCATTCGCAGGATGATTCCCTTTTTTCCGCGATAGTATTTAGTTTCTGGCAAACCGAGCAACCAATGGGCTGGTAAGTGTTCGTACATCAATTTCATTCGCCCGATCAGTTTCCCTGCGTCCTCTTCCTTCATTGATATTAACGCAATGTGACTTCCAGCCTTGAACAAAGCTTCCCATAAGCAAACGATACAAATGATCCATGTGACCATCATTTGCCGCGATTTGTAAATGGCCAAGCGTGGGTGGTTCGCTGCAAGCGTCAGTAGTTTTGGAATATAAGTTTTCCATAACGGAAGCTTTACTATCTTCGTACCTATTGCATGTGGATCATGCGTCCATATACTGTCGGCAAAGTGAAGTATATCACTCCCGGCTTCGTGCAAGTCTTCAGCGATGAACTGAAGTGCTTCATTACGGGAGAAATTCATTAGAACTTATTGCGTTCATTTTGTAGTTTCAATGACTCAACCGTTTTACATGGGCTTTCGAGTTTACCGAATTCAATAGGAATAAACTTATAAACAGATTTATCGGGCCAAAGCACATAAATTGCAATTGCCTTGTCCGACTTTGACTCAAATTCAACTACGGCAAATATCGTATCACTAACTTCATAAACAAAGTATCGAATATCATCATCATTGGCATAAGTTGTAATTGACATGATTACATCTTTACAATTCATAAATTCAAATGCAACTGCATCTTGTTTATCAAGTTTTGGAAACTGACTTTTGACTTGCGCTTCCCCAATTCCGCCAAACGAAAGTGCAAACGCAAGTATTACAGTAATTAGCCAACGTTTCATTTCTTTTTCCTTTTTGCCCTCAGTTCTTCGGTTTTAATATCTTCACGCCAAACACGAACGTTCAAATACCTTTTGGTTGGAGTTAGCTGCACAATGTGAACGAGATCACAATCACAACAAACAGACGCTTCAACAAACGTTCCATTCTTGCGCTTGTACCACCGATATGGTTTGCCGTCCGAAACTTGGACAAGTTTCGAGTAATTGATTTTTGGCTTTTCCATTACCGCCGTACCTGTCTACCATCCTTTGGGAACTTGCCATACTGATGTTTGAGTTTGTCCTGAATCTTTGTCCAATCTTTCGAAGTATCACTGCCAACACCCTGATAAAGATATCTTGCTGCATCAACAGGGTGATCGTTTATTCCGTCTTTGATTATATCGCCTTTTTTGTTACGCTTGTAACCGCCACGACATGACGCAGCCAGATGGGAGCATTTCAATGGGTTCAGCCGAAAGTACGGGTGTCCATCCTCCAACCTGACCATATCCTGGCACATAAGCCGGATACCTTCTTCAACTGGTTGATCTCGGCCACGGGGATGCAGTCCATACTGCCGCATTGATTTGATCGATGAATTTCCCCAAGCATCTTCATTACGTCCAGAAACATCAACCCAATCAACAAACGTACAACCACGAAAGTTTACGTTTGAATGCCCAAGAACTTGTTGAATAAACGGCTCAAACAAAATGTTGTTGCCGTAGAGTTCGTCAACATAGTTCTTAGAGTTGCCAAAACATTGTGCAAACTCAACGCATGGATGAACCTTCCCAAAGTCCCACCCACGATAGATTACTTTGCCTTTCGAAGGCAACCAAACCAAGTTTTCGTCTTCATGAAGGATTCGCTTATAGTCACCGAACACCGGATACGAATCTCGATGACCAACCGGCTTCAACTCAAATTCGCGCTCCCAATCTTCAGTTGGGTATTCCTTCTTAGCTTTTGCTGCCCACTTGTCGTCTTTTTCTGGATCGGCAGAAAAATGCAAACGAAGCAAGACGAAGCCTTCTTCATTTGGGTTCGCTTGTTGTTGCTGGTCCGGCATCTTCCTTTGATTCCTTAGCTTTGCGTTTCTTTGCGTCCAAACCCTTCATTAGGCTTTGGATTACTCCTGGGTCGTCAAGCAACGTCTTTTTATCATCAGGCAGAAGTTTTGCCAACGCCTCCAAGCATCGTATCTTATCGGTTTGCTTATCAGTCGTTCGATACTGTTTAATCAATTCGCCAATGATCCACGCCCGCTGGTGCGATTCATCTTTACCTAAGACTTTGGTTTCACGAAGTCTTTCTGATTGACATTCGGAGCAAACAGGTGACTTCCTGCCACCTGGGATTGGTCGGTATTCACCAATTGTCTTCAGCCGCTTGCATCGCTTACATGTGCGATAATCATCAGGATTTACGCCAAGAATATTTGGGTTAGCTGCTTCAGTCATTCAAGTTCCTGATCTCACGGAAGCCATGTAAACCTTCCTGGGCTAATCTTTTTAGGGTTTCCAACTTCGGTTTTACCGTTTTGCCAAGCCATTTCTGAATCGCGACGTACTCAGCATGATGCTCAGTCTCGCAATGAATTTGCAGAGATCGCCAACTAGAGAGTTCGGCTTTACAAAACTTGCACAGTGTCACTGTCGTTACTCAAAGCGATACCCTATACTTATAATATAACACAATTCTACAAATTGTCAAGCCCTAAAATTCGTGCGTGTTTTCGAGTGGATGCGCAGCCCCCACGGTGTCACAAAAGGTTCAGGAATATATGGTGTCCCTGTCATTTGGCATCACCCCCTTTGGAGAATCATGTTTGATATCACAAACTTACGTTGCTTCAGCGGAGGAAAAACTGGTATTGTTTTCCCTACCAGTAATATATCCAAGGCTTCTTATCAAGGGGCCATACAGTATTATCCCAATCTTTACGGCCAGTTAACGCACGCCGAACTTCGGCACGTCTCTTTCTATGCTTCATCAATTTTCGCCATGCCTTTGGTTCTGAATATGGATTGAAATTCCGTGTATGCCCTCGTGTTCGTGCCATCGTGGGAACCTCATTTCGCCTAGTATAATCTTTGTGGAAGCCGCCAGGAGGCCGCAGTGCCTCCGGCAGGCTTACCGAAGTTATACTCCCTCCGTTTCCGCTGGAGAAGTTTTGGGTGGGTGACATCTCTCTTATATAGGAGTCATTTCCCACGCATAGGTTTTGGTTGGATTCCTCAATCAAATCGCTCATCTCTGGTGGGAAGTCGAGTTTGAAAAAATCAACCTTCATCGCCCAAAAAATCAGTCATCTTCCCACTTTTTCGGTTGAATTCGCCAGCAATATCACTTAGTTGGGTTCTCGTGGGAAGCCTCCCGGAAGGAAGTTTTGGTCACTTTCCCACCCTGTTGCACTACCATTGATTTCATTGAAGAATCTCGAATTCAAATTAGTTAATGTATAAAGGAAGCAAACTTTCCGACTACCCTAAAATTGAGTTTGGTCATTCAACGTCATCCAGGCACAAATAGGAACGTATTTGGGCGCGCTTGTCATCTTTCATCCATTGCTTGACAACATGGTAGCACGAAGGACAAATTAGCTTAAAATACGTAGCTGAAAATCGTCGGCGCTTCGTGTCGGCTTTCAATCCACGTTTGCCGGGCAGTTCACCGCACATTGCACATTTGCCTTGTTGGAGTTCGAATGATCGCACATAAGTTTGCCAGTCGCAACCATAGCGACGTTTGATATTCTGGCGTTCGTATTTTTTGAGTTCAAGCATTGGTACTCCTACGTTTCTTTGTGCATCTTCGGCAAAGTCGTATTGCTTCGTGAGCAGATTTAGCCCATTTGGAGATAGTTAAACCACATTTAGGACAGGTTGGTTTTTCCATAAATCGTTTGTGCTTCATAGTTCTAATATAGCACACGTTGGGCAGGAAGTCAAGTGGAGACTACCAATCTCAAAAATCGACCAGAAACCTCTTGGACCTTATGCGTGGCGTGGGGGAGGGGGTGGGGGGCGGTCGAGGCACAACCGTGTGTGCGAAATCACTTTTGTCAACTTTTGGCAACTGCTGTCATGTAGGGATTTCCTTCACTGCACACTACGGAGGGGATTTCATACGTTGGCACTTGAAGGTAGTTTGCCACACTTTGCCACACTTGCATACCGTTTGCCCCGCTTGCGCCCGCGTTGACAGCGGTTTTGACAAAAGCGACAATCAAGTGCTACCAGAAGCGCACGGAAATGCCTGCAAGCGCCTGGAACCGGAGTGGCGCCGCGATTGCTTCTCCCGGTGGGCATGGAACCGAACCGCGAGAGGAACGCTGCAATGATATCAACGTATGAAAACGGAGTCCCGAACCACTTGAAACGCTGCCATAATGCACTGCAAGGTTGCGACCGCTTGCAACACCGTGACCTGA
>Ga0214473_10010107_pt1 | contig 11123 bp, 7 predicted proteins | sample RVTome_7_FD_203509 | JGI IMG/M metagenome (GOLD analysis project Ga0214473, IMG submission 203509) | Soil microbial communities from uranium-contaminated site in the Upper Colorado River Basin, Wyoming, United States - RVT98D197 | ecosystem: Environmental > Terrestrial > Soil > Contaminated >...
CATCCAAAGGCCTTGTCATTCCCGCGTCCTGGCCGGGCAAAATCAAGATGGCCATGGAGACAATCATTATCGCTCTCTTGATCGCGGGTGAATCCGTCCTGGGCGATGCCTTCGTGATCGCGCGGGTCGGGCTCTGGCTTGTCCTCGGCCTGGCCGTCTATTCGGCAGCCGAATATTTTTGGAAATACGGCCCGCCCGTGCTCAGAGAAAGCTCAGGGAAGTGAGTTCCGGGTCTTTTCCAGGGAGTCGGCGTCCTCGACGGCCCACGCCGTAAAAGGATGGGGCCAGCCGCGGCCGATTCTCTTTATCAGGCCTGTCAGGACTTTTCCCGACCCCAGTTCGACGAAAGTGTCGATGCTCTCCGTCCGGAGGACCTCCATGGACTTAAACCAGAGGACGGGCCGGGTGACCTGCCGCTTCAGAGCTTCCCGGGCTTCTTCGCCCGTCCGGATCATCCTGGCCGCGACGTTGGCGACGATCGGAAACCTGGGATTCGCGAATTCCGTCCGGTCCAAATCCACCGACAGCCGCTCTTCGGCGCTTCGCATCAGGGCTGAATGGAACGGCGCGCTCACGGGGAGCATCACGGCGCGCGGCGCGTTGGCGATCCGGAGGGCCTCTTCGACGGCCGTCTTATGACCGGCGATGACGATTTGGTCCTGGCTGTTCCAATTAGCGATCTGCACGATCCCGCCCGCGACTCGAGCCAGGACTGAGGAGAGCTCCTCGAAGCCCATCCCGAGCACGGCGGCCATGGCCCCTTCCCCCACCGGGACGGCTTCCTGCATGTACTGTCCGCGCTTATGGACGAGGAGGAGGGCATCCTCGAAGCGGAGGGATCCGGCCGCGACGAGCGCCGAATATTCTCCCAGACTGTGGCCCGCGGCTATCCATGGCTCTTTTTCCAAAAGAATGAAGGCGACGTGGCTCACCGTGAGCAGCGCCGGCTGGGTGTTTCGGGTTAATTTCAGATCATTGTCCGGCCCTTCGAAGCACAGGCTGGAGAGCTTATACCCGAGAATCTCGTCGGCTTGGGCGAAAATAGCCCGGGCGGCAGCGGAATGATCGTAAAAACTTTTGCCCATGCCCACGGCCTGCGAGCCCTGGCCGGGAAATAAAAACGCGCTTCGGGTCATGTTCGCTCCGATCTTCGGGGATAAAGAACCTCCCTATTATATCAACTCGGCGTCAGGAGAAAAGAACGAGCAAAAGCGATTCCGGTACATCGTTACAGCAATTTCAAGCGGATAGCGCTTAGTTCTTGAGGCAGTCGGGGCGGATGACGATCTCCGCCTCGAGGCGGAGTTTTTTTATCCAGTCCGCGGACTGGCTTTCGACCTTGGCCTTCCTGATCTCCGATTCGAGGGCGTCCAAGACTTCGACCAGAGGCATGACTTCCAGTCCTTTTTTCACCCTTTCCGGCTTGTAGGTCTGGGTATAAAAGGATTCCATTTCCTCGAGAGAGACACCGACTCCCCGGCCGAATCGGCCGTTGATGATCATCTCGCTCAGCAGTTTTTCGTCGACATAGCGGAGGAGGTCGGCGGGCTCCAGCCCGAACTCATCGAGCCGGCGCTGAGCCTCCTCCTTGCCGATTTTGGCCAGCATTCCGCTGAGCTCGGCGGCCGCTGCCGCGGGATCGACCGAGGCCTTTTCCCGGGCGAGGTCGAGGACGACCTTTTGATCGATCATTTTCTCGAGGACGAAACGCCGCCTCTCAAGCGGACCGGCGGCCGCTTCCGTCTCAAAGAAGCCGAAGGCGTCGACGATCTTGACATCGACCAGGGTGATCATCTGGCTGTTGACTTCGGCCACGACGCAATTCACGACATCGACTTGGCGGATGGAGGCAGACGCCCCCCCTCCGGCCCCCAAGACCGCCGCGGCGATCACGGCCGCGGCCCGGCAGAGATATCTCCTAAAAAACATTTCCGATGGTGATGAAAACGATCGGCTGCTTTCGCTCCAGGGGAGGATGGAAGTTCCAGCCGAAGTCGATCCGGACGGGCCCGAGGGGGGTCCGGTAGCGGAAGCCCAGGCCGAGGGCGTCCTCGAGCCGGCCGAGATTAAAATCGCTCCTTTCCGCGAAGATATTGCCTTTATCGTAAAAGACGGCACCGCTAAGGTCCGGCAAGGAAGGCAGCAAGGGGAAGCGGATCTCGAAGTTAAAGAGGAGGAGCGCTTTCCCCCCGATGGGCTGCGACGAGGACGGATCTTCCGGGCCGAGCCGGTCAAACGTCTGGCCGCGGAAGGAATTGCTGCCTCCGCCGAAGAACCGCTCGTGGATAGGCATCGTCCCCATCCCCAGGCCCGTCCGGACGGTCGCTCTGAAATTCAGGACCCGGAAGACGGGCCAATACCGTTGGTATTTCAGAAAAATCTTGACGAAATTCGACTCGGCTTTGAACAGAGGGTAGGCCCATTCCACGACTCCGCTGAAAAAGGATCCTGATTCGGGATTGAAAGCATCGTCGCGGCGGTCGCGGATAAAGCTCTCCGAAATCGAGGTCGCGGAAAAGGGATAGTGCTGGCGGTCCACGAGAGATTCCGCGACATTAAGAAACGTGAGCGTCGTGCTCGCCCAGCGCAGGGTGGTGTAAGAGATCCAATCCTTGGGAAGCGGCTTGATCAGGGAAAAGCTGACGCCCCTCTGCTCGAATCCGTAGCTCACCCGCTCCTCCCGTTCGATCCAGGCGCTGAGCGATGTCTGGGCGGGGATTCCGAAAAGGTATCTGTTCTCCCAGGAAATGACGGCGCGCGTTTCCTTCAGACTGAACTGGGTCACGAAGCTGAGCTGCGAAGCCCTGCCGAACAGGTTGCCGAAGATGAGCTCGGCCGTTCCCCGCGGCCGGATGGCGTTCGTCCAAATCTCGACGCTCTGCTGGGCGTATTTCGTTTCCAACCCGACGCCCAGGCCGAAGTAGTTGCCTTCCCCCTCCCGGAGATTGAGGACCAGCTGCTCGGATTCGGCGGAAATTGGGATCTCCTCGATCTTGACTTCGGAAAAGATGCCCAGCTTTTCGAGGCTGCGTCTGGTCTCCTGGATCCGGTCCATGAACGCGGCATCGCCGGGCTTTATCTTGAGCTCGCGTTCGATCACCTCTCGCCGGGTGCGATTATTCCCGGTGATGGCGATCCGCTCGATCGTCATCCGCCGTCCTTCCTTAATCTCGAAGGCGACCCCGAAGCGGCCTGGACCAAGGTCATCGACGGCGGCGGTGACGCTCGTTCCGCGGATGCCCTTATCGAGATAGAACGCTTCCAGTCGCCCGGTGTCATTGCGGATGGCGGGTTCGTAATAGGGTCCGTTTTCCGCGCTCGTGAGCTGTCCCCGGAGCGTCTCGGGATCGTAAAGAGTTGCGCCGGAGAGGGTCAGACGTCCGATTGTCATCCGCGGCCCTTCTTCGATGAGAAATATCGCCCGCATGTCGTTTCCGATTTTTCGAAAATTCAGGTCGATCCGGGTTTCGGGGAAGCCTTCGCTCTCGTATAATCGTTCGATCTGCGTCGGCAGCTCGAAGAGCGTTTGTCCGCCGATCCCGCCGAAGAGGGAGAAGCCGATGTTGATCTTTTTTTTGAGCTCGGCCGGAGTGAAATGGCGAAGACCCTCGAAATCCACGTCATAAATTGTGTATTTCCGGCCGGAATTCACCTCATGGACGACGCGGATCTCCCCTCCGCTTTTTTCCAGGGATGACTTAGCCGTGGCGAAGACATAGCCCTGGTTTCGGACATGGGAGACGACACGGGCTTCGGATTGGACGAGCGCCCATTCCTCGAAAACCGGCTCTTCCCAGATCGGGCGGACCAGGCTTTCGGGCACTTTCGCTCCCGAGATAGCGATCCGGATCCGCTCATGCGGTTTGACTTTGAGGACAAGCGAAACTGAGCGGCTCCCCTCGGAGATCTCCGGATTCTCCAGGGCAACCTCGGCCCGCGGATAGCCGCGAGACCCGTAGAACGCCTTGATCCGTCCGATGTCCTCGTCGAGGACGGAAGGGATGTAGGGCCGGCCTTCACGGCTGGCGAGTCTCTTTTTCAAAAGGGCGACTTGAAGTTGAGGATCGCCGACGATGTCGAAGCTTTCGATGGTCGGACGGTGTCCCGCGGCAAGCGTAAAAAAGATATCCATGAGAGGAAGGGCCGGGTCCTTGACCGTCCGGACCTCGACCGAGGCGTTCAGAAATCCTTCCCGGCGAAGAGCGCTTTTAAGCTCCTCCGCGGCGCGGAGGAGCCTGTCTTCGGAAAAGACGCTGTCCGGCCGAACGGCATAGAGGTTTTCGCTCAGCCTCCGTTTGGAAACGCCCCTCTCGCCGGCGAAGACGATTTTTCGCGTCATGATTTTCCGGGTCAAGAGAAAGGTCAGTTTGACCTCCGCGTTTCCTTCCTTGAGCACGCGGATATCGGAAAAAAGACCGGTTCGATATATCTGTTTGACGAGGATATCCACCCTCGCCAGAGAATAGGGTTCTCCCGGAGAGATCCTCACGAGGCTTTCAATGTCGGGAGGAGCCGGCCGGTCGTCGATCTTGACCGTGATTCCGGAGACGAGGGGCAAGGCCGCGATGTCTCCGCCGGCGAGAAAAGCCGCGGGAACGGCGGCTAGACAAAGGGCCGCCAGGACGGCCCTAAAATCTTTTCCGGATTTTGGCATCGAAGCTGATCCGTCCCCGTTCGTCTCTCATGCTGACGAGCGAAAAACCCTCGCTGAATTCCCATTCCAGTCGGTAGATCTCCTCTCTTTGGCTTGTCAGGTTGGTCGAATACAAAAACATGACGTTCCGCGATATTTTTTTGCCTACGGTCAGGCGCGCCGTCATTTCGGTCGAAGCCCCCATGACAAACGGGTCGATACGGAAGCGGTCGAGGCTGAAAACACGCTCGGCCCGCCGCTTCGCCTCTTCCGACAGCTGGAATGAAAGCAGCGATCCGGTTCCCAGCTGGGAACTCACATCGTAGGAATATGTCCGCTTGAACGACTCGCCGAGAGCCAGAAGGGCCAGGACGTCTTCCGGAGGGAGCGGCGGAGACGAGGCGAATTCCGGCCTCAAGCGGTCGATCAGGCCGCTCAAGGAAAACGTGACCCGGTAGTCCTTGAGGAACGTCTCCCCCTGGAAATCGAGATAGGGCTCGACCGCCGTTGGATTGAAAAAGCTCAGCCGCGCCCTGAGGACTCGGAATTTCCGGTCTTGAAAATTCACGTCTCCGCGCAATCCCTCGATATCGCCCAGGATGATCGGGGCCTGGATATTTCCCGTGACGCTCAGGTCAAAACGCCCTTGAACCTTGCCGAAGGAATTGTCGAGGATCGCGCCGTCGGCCGCCCGAACGCGGATATCGAGAGTCAAATCGTCGAAAAAACCCTTCGTCGTCTTCGTCTTCGATTCCCGGGATGTCCTCGGGAATAAGTTCAATTTTTCCGACAGCTCGCGCCGCCAGAGAAGCTCGCGGACGGCGAAATCGCCGGAGAGGGTGAAGCGCGTCGCATCCTTGAACAGCCGCAGCGAACCGTCGCTGGAGATGCGCGTTCGGTCGAGGGGAGTCAAAACGATCTTCATCGCTTCGGCCTGGATATCGAGAAACTCGACGCCGCTCTTGCCGAAACGAATTTCGCCGGAGCCGACGACATTGCCGCCGCCGATATTCGCCTGGAGCGAACGGATCGAAGCCTTGTTGTTCTGGATGAAAACGATGCCGCTGTAATCGTTCAGGGCTTGAGGGAACTGAGGAATCGGAAAGAGAGGGCCTTTGAAATCGACCGCGCCGCTGATTTGAGGGATTCCCTTCGATCCCCTGATTTCGGCGATAAAATTCGCTTCTCCTTGGACGCCGGCCCAGGGAAGGACGATGTCCGGATTGACCACATGGCCCTGAAGATTGAGGAGATAGCTTCGATCCGGCTGAGGATAGGCGAAGGACAGGGAAAAGGTGTTCCCCCCCGGATTAATCGCCCCGCTGAGCTTGGCCTGAAAAAGATTTTGGATGAAGCTGATTTCCAGGTCGCCCGCGGCATCCGCCTTGTCAATCATCGCATACCGGATATTTTTAGCCGCGAATGTTCCCTTAGCCGCGTCCTGGTCCAGCACGCCCTCGCCTTTGAGAGTGAAGGACAGAATCCCGCCCACGCTTTTGGAAAAAGAAGAAAAATCGAAACCGGAGGCGTCGAGATCGATGGCGTATTCCCGGGACTTGAAAGCCATCGAGCCCGATCCCCGGATTCGTCCGCCGTAAAGCCCGGCTTCCAACTTGGAGAACGAGAGAAGGTTCTGGCCGGACTGCCACTCCACATTCGCCTGAATGTCCCGGAGAGGCTGTCCGGCCAAGGTGACGCTCGCGGCCCGGAATTCACCCTTGACCCTGACCTCCGACCCGCGACTTGACACGTCGAAATCTCCGCTTGATTTGCCTGTCAGCGGAAAATCAAGAGCGAAGGCCGACAGGACGCTTTCCAGGTTCACCTCTTCGGCATGGATGCGGACATCGAGATCGCTGTTTTTTCCAAGAAGCCGGATGTCGCCGCTCAGGCCGGGATCGCGGATAGTGATCAAACCCGTGACGTCATTCTTGGCGATTTCAACGAAGCCCGAGACCTTCTGGGCTTCGAAGCGGTCAAATCCTCCCGGAGCTAAAGAAAAATCGGCCCGGACCCGGGGCGTTTTGTAATTTCCCAGAATCGAGATTTCGGCTTGGCCTTTTCCCCGGACCGCGGGCACCTTGAATTTCTGTCTGAGGACGCGCTCGGCAAACTCGCGGGCCCGAACAACGTCGCTGACCTCGCCCCTGACGACGACCTGGACCCGGTCGTTGACCTTAATCTGGCCGTCGACCTCGAGGACACCGAATAACGTCTCCAATTTCTGGGCCGTGACCCGGACATCCCGCTTGCCGTCCCAGGCCACGTCAAAAAATCCGCGAAATGGGAAGAGCCCAGGCGCCGGGATCATGCCCTCGTCCCGGAACTCGGCCCGGACCTGGAGCCGGCCTTTCTCGACGGAAAAATCGCCCCAGACGGGCGATGGAATCGGCCAGGGCAGCGAGATGGCACGAACGATGGGATCGAGATGAAATCCCCGGGCGACGCCTTTCACGATTTTCCGGCCGAAGGAAATATCCAGAAATTCCCGCGGCGAAAAGCCCTTCTGAAAAGAGAGCCCGACCAGGCCGTCTTGGCCTTCAACGATTTCGACTCTGCCCGCGGCGTCGCCCATCACGAACGAATTCAATTTGAGGTCGCGGCTCGTTAAATCCGAGCGAAACGAGAGGCGGCCGCTCCGGCGGGCGAGGATTCCCTCGCCCTCGGCCCGGCCTTCCCAGGTGAAGGGCAGATTGAACAGGTCGGCGATCAGAGGCAGCGGGACAAAAAGACTCGTCCGCAATTCGAATTCCGGATTCTTCAAGCCGGAGAGAGCGCCGCGGGCTTTGAGGACAAGCCCCGGCGCTTCAACCCAGAAGCTGCGGACGCTAATCGCGCTCCCCCGTCCTTCAAGACGAGCGCCGATCTTTCCCGACAAGGGGGCGCTCAAAGAGTTTAGAAAAAGAAGATTATCGGAACAGTCGACCCGCAGGTCGAACGCGTCCTTCTTTTGCTTGAAGACGGCCTTCAAGCCCTTGGCTTCGAAGTGGAAGCCCCGGGCAAAATAATAGATTTCGCCTCCCTGGATAATTCCGCGCTCGATCGTAAAGGGCAGCGCGGCAAGGTCGAAGGCCTGACCCGTCCCCGTCCCGGACGTTTCCGTAATTCTCAATACCGGGTCCTTGATCAGGACCCGTACCGACCGCTCTTTGGAAAACAGAGAGAGGAAAGAAAGCTGGATGTCGATTTCCCGCGCCGTCAGGAAAGGAGAGGCCGAAATAGACCTGACATCGTCAACCACGAGCGATGGAGGAAAAGCGGAGATGCGGATCCCGGCATAGTTCAGGGAACCTCGGAGAGTCCCTTTAATCCGGTTGAGGACGAGGAGCCTCAGCCCGACCCCCGCGCCGAAGAGGAGGGCAAAAACGAAAATCAAGATGACGAGCGAGCGGAGGCGCCTTGTCTTTGTCATGGTTCGACGGCCCTCAAGGCCGGCCGGGGCTATTTTTTGGCCTTGCCCCAATCCTTCATGAATTTTTCAATGCCGATATCGGTCAGCGGATGCTTAACGAGCTTGTCCATGACCGCGAAGGGAATGGTCGCGATGTCCGCGCCGAGAAGGGCGGCGTCCACGACATGGCGCGGATGGCGGATGCTGGCCACGATCACTTCGGTCGGTAAGCGGTAATTCTCGAATATCGTCACGAGTTCTTCGATCAGCCCCATCCCTTCCTGGGAGATGTCGTCGAGGCGGCCGATGAACGGACTGACGAATTTCGCCCCGGCCTTGGCCGCGAGGAGAGCCTGGTTCGAGGAAAATATCAGGGTTGTATTGACCATGATCCCTTCGGAAGAAAGGACCTTGATCGCCTTGAGACCTTCGATCGTGATCGGGATTTTGACCGCGATCTGCGATCCCATCTTGGCCAGCTCCCGGCCTTCGCGAACCATGTCCGGAGTTTTGTCCGAAAGGCATTCGACGTTGACCGGTCCGGAGACGATCCCGCAGATGGCGCTGATCAGGTCCCGGAACGGAAGATTTTCCTTGGCGATGAGGGACGGGTTGGTCGTCACGCCGTCCAGGATCCCCCAGCTCGCCACTTCGCGGATCTCGTTCACGTTCGCGGTATCAAGAAAGAATTTCATGAGGACCTCCCTGAGTGATTTTTCGGACTTGATTGGACAGCGTCCCGATACTTTCGATCTGGACATCGACCCGGTCCCCGGGCTGCATCGGCCCGACCCCGGCCGGAGTCCCGGTCGTGATAATATCGCCCGGGAGGAGAGTCATGACCTGGGAGATGAACCGGACGAGCGTCGGAATGGAGAAAATCAAGTGCCGGGTATTCGAGGATTGGCGCAGCTTGCCGTTGAGGAATGTTTTAATGTCGAGACGCATGGGATCGATTCCGGCCGCCAGGCACGGCCCGACTGCGGCGAAGGTGTCGAAAGATTTGGCCCGGGTGAATTGTTTATCCTTGTCCTGCAGGTCGCGGGCCGTGACATCGTTGAAACAGGTATAGCCCAGGATATAGGGTTCGACGGCCTCCTGGTCTTCAAGCCTGGAAGCTTTCCGCTTGATGACAAGAGCGAGCTCTCCTTCATAATCCACGCGGCCGGACATGGGCGGATACAGAATATCGTCGCCGGGACCGATGACGGCAGTGGGAGGTTTGAGAAACAGAAGCGGCTCCTCCGGCAGAGGCGCATCGCGCTCGAGGGCGTGATCCCGGTAATTTCGTCCGACGGCCACGATTTTAGACGGTTCGACGGGAGTGAGGATCCTCACCTCTCCGACAGGAATCGGGCTCTCGTCGAGCGAAAAATCTCCGAAGATCGAACCCCGGATAGGCCAGAGATTTTCCTCCCGGAGGACGCCGTATCGAGGGCGGCCTTCGTTTTCGAAGCGATATATCTTCATCCTCAGGGTTCCTTGATCATTTCCGATACGGCGGCCGATTTGGGACTTTCATTCCCCTGGGTGTCGACGGCGGCTATAGCATATGTATACCGCTTTTCCTTTTCAACAACCCTGTCGGTATAAGTGTTTTCGATGATCGGCTTATCCGTCAGGCAGATGAAATCAGCCCGACCCTCCTCTTTACGCCAGACCTTGTAACCGCCGAGGTCTTTGTCGGCGACGGCGTCCCAAACAAGGGTGATGGCATCCGGCCCGCTTGCCGCCAGTAAGCCTGCCGGAGCGGCCGGGGGGAAAATGTCCTTGGGGAGGACGTCGATGGCGGGCGAGTCGTCGCTTTCGAGCGCCGGCTCGGCCGTCGGAGCGGCGGCCCGGACGACATATCGATAGGCCTTTCCGAACTGGAAATCGCGGTCAGCCCACTCCGTCGCCGGGGAAGGGACCGCGGCCAGCCGCCGCGTCCCGGCGCTGTCCGTCCGATAGATATGGAAAGCCTGGACAACCGCCGGCGTCGATCCGTCGAAATTCTTCGCGGCCGCCTCCCAATGGATTTCGACCCGGTCGGCCAGCACTTCGGCCCGGATGACCGCGGGCGGCAGGGGAAGTTTCCCCGGCCTGACGGAAACCTCATCCGAAAATTCGGAGAGCTTTTGCCTCCGGGATTCCCTCACTCTCAGGGCGAAAACAAATGTTTTTTTCTCCCAGGCACCGGGGATTAAGGCATAAGCGTATTTGCCTTCCGCCACATTTGAAACGACCGGGACGGCGGCGAGGCGTTCGGCCCGGGAAGAAAAATCGCCCGCGGAGGACGCGCTCGAGGACGGGGCCGCGCCGTCGGCCCGCTGTTGGAGCCAGATCTCGATCTCGGACGGCCCTTCCAGCGGGCGCCCATCGATGAATTTCCCGGAAAAGGTCCATTCGAGCAGGATCCGGCTCCCGCGTTGAAATGCCTTCACCGTCTCGACGCGCTGCGGGACGAGAACGAGGGGCGTCAGGAGCGGCCCTTTTTTGCCGCAACCCGGAGAGAGAAGCAACAGACCGCCGAGGGACGCGAGAACAAGCTTTCTCTTCATCAAAGAATAAAGCGCCTCAAGTCCTGATTCTTCATGATTTCTTGAAGCTGGCCCTGGACGTAAGCCCGGTCGATGAAAATCTTTTTTTTCGGCACGTTCGGGGCGTTGAAGGAGATATCCTCCATCACTTTTTCCATGATCGTATGGAGGCGTCGCGCTCCGATATCTTCGGCGTCCCGGTTCACGTCCTCGGCGACCTGGGCGATTTCTTCGATCGCGTCTTTTCCGAATTCGACCCGGACGCCTTCCGTGGCGAGGAGCGCGACGTATTGTTTGATCAGGGCGTTTTCCGGCTCGGTCAGGATCCGGACGAAATCCTCTTTGTTGAGGGAGGTCAATTCGACCCGGATCGGAAACCGGCCTTGAAGCTCGGGTATGAGGTCGGCCGGCTTGGCGACGTTGAACGCTCCGGCGCCGATAAAAAGGACATGGTCGGTGTTGACCAGGCCGTAGCGGGTATGGACGGTCGTGCCCTCGACGATGGGAAGAAGGTCGCGCTGGACGCCTTCGCGGCTGACTTCGGGTCCGTGTCCCGATTCCCGCCCGGCGATCTTGTCCA
>Ga0214473_10010108_pt1 | contig 11122 bp, 11 predicted proteins | sample RVTome_7_FD_203509 | JGI IMG/M metagenome (GOLD analysis project Ga0214473, IMG submission 203509) | Soil microbial communities from uranium-contaminated site in the Upper Colorado River Basin, Wyoming, United States - RVT98D197 | ecosystem: Environmental > Terrestrial > Soil > Contaminated >...
AAGGGCGGTAGCGCAGTTTGCGTCGGTCGATATCCTCGATCCTCCCAAGACGGATGAACAGTTCAGGGGTAGTGTCATACTTCTGGAAGGTGTGCTTTGGCAGTTGATGGACAATGCGGTCAAGTTCACTGCCACAGAACTGCAGGAGAAGCAGATTGGTGTCAAGATCGGCCCTCCCACTCCCGACAAAGCGAATTTCATACACCTGATTGTCTGGGATACAGGAGTTGGAGTCAGTGATGATGAGAAGCAGTATTTAGGTAAAGAATGGTATCGAGGGAACACTCAGGTAGAGGGGGCCGGGATCGGGCTCTTGACATGCAGAATGCTTCTGGAAGAATGGACCGGCCTCCAGGAAAACCTGCGCGTGATTGACCACAAACCCAAAGGGACGGAGTTTCACTTCTGGATACCTCGGGCCGCCTTGAACAGCAGTTCGAACAAGTTGTCCACAAACGACTGATTCAGCAATCGACTGTACATGTAAGGAAAGGAGCATACCGTGGCAAGTTTCATAACCATTCAGGAAAACGACGAACTCGAACGCGCGGCAAAGTCATTGACCTTGGCCCCGTTCTGGCACCGTCGCGTCGGTGACGTACGCATTGCCAACCCTTTTCGCGAACGAAAACAGGCGTGGGAGACAATTCGGGCCACGCTGAGGACCAGCAGGACTGATGCCGTGCTCGTCAGCATGTTTCTTGAACGCGACCTCCTTACGGCTGCATATCTGCTCGCGCCGCTTCGTGGATATGAAGCTATGAATGCACCTAGCACCATAAGAATTGCTCTGGTGCTGCCGAAAGACTCCCCATTCAATGCAACCACACTCAAAGGGGAAGTGGCTGTGGTCAGCCTCCCCGAACTTCAGCTTAAAGGCAAAGGGTGCGCACAACTGCGTGAGAGGCTGTTCGAGGTCCTATCGCCGGACGCTGACGGCGACATTCTGATAGTCGAGGATCAGCCGGGTGTGAGAGGAAATCTAAAGCAGGAAATGAGAATGGGCTGGTTCGGTGGGAAGCAAGTCCACATCCTTGAATTCGACAAGGCCCATGATCTTCTTCTTACAGGGGCAAAGCCAGCCGCAATTGTGACCGACCTAATCGAAGTGGTGAACCGCCCTCAATACGATCATACGGGCCTGGGTCTATACCTGATCGCACGATCAACCCCGCGACTGCATGGCACAGTGCCCGTGCTCTACAGTACGCGCACCTTGACGAATCCTAACGACCCTTGTCCAGGAACCTTGCGAGCCTTTGATGAAGTATTCATTCAAGATGCGATGCTTGAGGCGAGACTCGATGCGTTCCTCAAGCAAGTCTAGGTCGGGGTAGTTCAAGGATCTTTGCCTGCTTATCAGCGGTCCTCATACAGGCAGGGTCCTGGGTTGTTGCCCGGGCAAAGAAAAAGGGCCGGGTCCTTTAGGGAACCGGCCCTTGTAAAAATTCCTGGCAATCACCTACTCTCGCCCGTAAGGACTACCATCGGCCGCGACCGGCCTGACTTCTGTTTCGGGCGGGAACCATCTTACCTGTACGCGTCTCTCCGGTGCCTTACGGCCACAATATCCACGACTCGATTGCGATCATCGATCGAGTAGATGACCCGGTAGTTCCCGACCCTGATCCGCCAGAGGTTCCCCTGGCCCTTGACCTTGATCGAGTTCATCGGTCGCGGGTTTCCGGCCAAACGCTCAATTCTGGGAAAGATCCGGGTGACGAGTGCGCCATCCAGTGCCTCCAGCTCTTTGCGCGCCGAGCGAGCAAAAGTGACATGGTACTCAGCCATCAAGTTTTCCCGCACGACGAAGGCGTGCCTTTACGGCCGCAAGGGATTCCCGGGGCTCATGGGCGCGCCGGCGGGCGACCAACGTGTCGTAGAAATCTTCCCAAATGTCCCCATACTTCTTCAGGTCAATGACGACTGCTTTCTTTGTGCCCTTCTCATCCACCACGAATTGAATGTCACGCATCACAAAGCACCTCAGACTCTCTCCTGTCATGACAGGCTTGTTGCTCTGGCTATCATACCAGGGTTACAGCCACCACTCAATGATCCTACGTTGGTTCCAGAGGCCGTGCAGCACAGAAGTCCGCGTGGGTTGAAGCACCCACCCTGCCTGAACTGGCCGCAGGGACCGGCTACTCGTTGCGCAAAAGGAAAGCCCTGCCGGGGCTACCCGACAGGGCTCGTAAAAATTCCTGGCAATCACCTACTCTCGCCCGTAAGGACTACCATCGGCCGCGACGGGCTTAGCTTCTGTGTTCGGAATGGGAACAGGCGTTTCCCCGTACGTAAGGTCACCAGGAAATTCGTATATCAGGCTTTCGCCTGATGATTTCCAAGCTGGAAGTGACAAGTGACTCGTCCGGCCTCCGGCCCGGGCTGCTCGCCCGGCCGGGAACGTCGCCGTCGTGCTATCTATCACTTGTCACCGATCCATATGGACTTTTGTGACGAGTGTAAGCGGATGCAATGAGCGTCATTGGCTTCTTGACCGATGCAATCCTTGATTGATATGGTCAAGTCTTCGGGCATTAGTACCGGTAAGCTGAAGCGATTTCTCGCCTTACACCTCCGGCCTATCGACCTGGTGGTCTACCAGGGCCCTTCAGCGACCGAAGTCGCACGGAATCCTCATCTCGGGGTGGGCTTCCCGCTTAGATGCTTTCAGCGGTTATCCTTTCCCGACTTAGCTACCCGGCCGTGCCCTTAGCAGGACAACCGGTACACCAGAGGTCGGTACTTCCTAATCCTCTCGTACTAAGGAAATGGCCCCTCAAGATTCCTACGCCCACGGCAGATAGGGACCGACCTGGCTCACGCCGGTCTGAACCCAGCTCGCGTACCACTTTAATGGGCGAACAGCCCAACCCTTGGGACCGCCTTCAGCCCCAGGATGTGATGAGCCGACATCGATGTGCCAAACCTCCTCGCCGCTGTGAACGCTCGGAGGAGATCAGCCTGTTATCCCCGGAGTACCTTTTATCTGTTGAGCGACGACCCTTCCACTCAGAATCGCCGGATCACTAGGTCCTGCTTTCGCATCTGCTCGGCGCATTGAGCCTCGCAGTTAAGCACACTTGTACCCTTGCGCTCTAAACGTGATTGCCAACCACGCTGAGTGTGCCTTTGAACTCCTCCGTTACCTTTTGGGAGGAGACCGCCCCAGTCAAACTGCCCACCTAGCACTGTCCCATGCCCGGATTCACGGGTTTCATGGTTAGGTGACAAACATGGCCAGGGTGGTATTTCAACGTTGGCTCTGCCCGGACCGGAATCCGGGCTTCACAGCCTCCCACCTATCCTACGCAAGTCATGCCAGGCATCAATACCAGGCTACAGTAAAGGTTCACGGGGTCTTTCCGTCTTGCCGCGGGAATGTGGTATCTTCACCACATCTACAATTTCACCGAGTCCGTCGTTGAGACAGTGCTCCAGTCGTTACGCCGTTCATGCACGTCGGAACTTACCCGACAAGGAACTTCGCTACCTTAGGACCGTCATAGTTACGGCCGCTGTTTACCGGGGCTTCAGTTCTGAGCTTCACCCCCGAAGGAGTTAACCCTTCCCCTTAACCTTCCGGCACCGAGCAGGCGTCATTCTCTATACATCGTCTTTACGACTTAGCAGAGAACTGTGTTTTTGATAAACAGTCGCCAGAGCCATTTCTCTGCGCCCTCAGCATGCGCTCGATAAAATCAAACGCACCTGGAGGGACCCCTTATCGCGAACTTACGGGGTCAAATTGCCTAGTTCCTTAACGACGGTTCTCTCGAGCGCCTTAGGATACTCTCCTCGCCTACCTGTGTCAGTTTGTGGTACGGACGTGCCGCCATCGACCTACGTCAGCTATTTCTCGGCATCTTCGTCAGCCACTTCGGCATCGTAATTTGGCCTCGCCCTTGCGGGACCCGCACTACTAATCGCGGGATGACTTCGGAAGATGCGTCACTGACCTCGTCCGACGACACGGTGCAGGAATATTAACCTGCTGTCCATCGTCTACGCCTTTCGGCCTCGACTAAGGGTCCGACTAACCCTGGGCGGATTTACCTTCCCCAGGAAACCTTAGGCTTTCGGCGACCAGGATTCTCACCTGGTTTATCGTTACTCATGCCGGCATAATCACTTGCTGCCGCTCCACCGCTCGTTTCCGTACGGCTTCAATGCAGACAGCAACGCTCTCCTACCGCTTGCAAGCAGTCGCAACCACTCGCAAACCCGCAGCTTCGGTGTTCTGCTTATTCCCGGTCATTCGTCGGCGCCAAACTGCTCGACCAGTAAGCTATTACGCACTTTTTAAATGGTGGCTGCTTCTAAGCCAACATCCTGGCTGTCACAGCAATTCAACTTCCTTATGAACTTAGCAGAACTTCGGGACCTTAGCTGGCGATCAGGGTTGTTTCCCTTTCGACCACGGACGTTATCGCTCGTAGTCTATCTCCTGAGGTACGCTTTGCGGTATTCGGAGTTTGGTTGGGGTAGGTAGACTGGTGGTCCCCTATCCCCATTCAGTAGCTCTACCCCCGCAAAGTAGTTACTCAAGGCTAACCCAAAAGTTATTTCGGAGAGAACGAGATATCTCCACGTTTGATTAGACTTTCACTCCTCCCGACAGCTCATCCCCTAGCTTTTCAACGCTAGTGAGTTCGGTCCTCCAGGGATTTTTACATCCCTTTCAACCTGGCCATCGGTAGATCACGTGGTTTCGCGTCTACCACCTGCGACTGCATCGCCCTTTTAAGACTCGCTTTCGCTACGGCTCCGCACCTGAAGTGCTTAACCTTGCCACAGACGGTAACTCGCCGGTTCATTATGCAAAAGGCACGCGGTCACCCGTTACCAGCCCGGAGGCTGGTCATAGGGCTACCACAGGTTGTAGGTGTATGGTTTCAGGTTCTTTTGACTCCCCTAATAGGGGTCCTTTTCATCGTTCGCTCGCGCTACTTTCCACTATCGGTCGCCGAGGAGTACTTAGCCTTGGAGGGTGGTCCCCCCAGCTTCACACAGAGTTTCACGAGCTCCGTGCTACTCTGGAACGCCAACGCAGAGATTCGGTTTTCGCGTACAGGACTATCACCTTCTGTGGTCGAACTTTCCAGAACGTTCCACTAACCGTCCCTCTGGTAATGTCGGCGCCCACAACCCCAGGGAGCAAGCTCCCTGGTTTGGGCTGATCCGCTTTCGCTCGCCGCTACTTACGGAGTCTCGGTTGATTTCTCTTCCTGCAGGTACTGAGATGTTTCAGTTCCCTGCGTTCGCTCCATGCGGCCTATGCATTCAGCCGCAGGTGATGCCATCTGGTTGCCCAGTGACAACGGGTTGCCCCATTCGGAAATCCCGGGATTAACGGTTGCTAGACACCTGCCCCGGGCTTATCGCAGTCAGCCACGTCCTTCTTCGCCTCTCGACGCCAAGACATCCTCCATACACCCTTAGTAACTTGACCATATCAATCAGAGATTGAATCGGTTTGTGCCCAAGTCGCCTAATGAGCGCTCATATCAAGTTCCCATATGGTATGGGAATACTCGATGGGAATCATAATTCCCACGCATCCGCTATACACTTGTCAAAGATCACTGCCACTTTTTTCCGTGTGCTGGAAAGCCTCGTATTTTACGACAAGTCTTTCCCATTGCAACCGGAAAATCCGAAAAACGTCAAAATTTTTGCGTCAGCCGGGTTGATCGGGTCGGTCGTGCTTGCCTCAGCGCCGCAGACACAGATCCACATCATCCCTTCCGACCTCTCCGCCGCTCTCGCGAAGGAGAATGGAGACGACCGGGGTCGAACCGGCAACCTCTAGCTTGCAAAGCTAGCGCTCTCCCAGTTGAGCTACGTCCCCCGGACCCACACGGAGGAAATCTCAGATTTGAAATCTCAAATCGCAGATCCCGATTGGGCCCGGGTAGATTCGGACTACCGACCTCACGCTTATCAGGCGTGCGCTCTAACCAACTGAGCTACGAGCCCTTGATCCAACCTCAGCTTTGTACTGAAAACTGGTCAGCCTCAATTGGTTCGAATGTCGGTTTATATCTTTGTACTTTCGAAAGAGCAACAAAAAAACCGCTGCTTTCTTCTGCCAGCGGTTCGGGGACCTTCACACAGGTATCCCAGGCAGTCAAAGCTTGAATTTGCTACAGGTTATCAGGACTCGTCTCAAAACTCACTGTGCCTTTCAATTGGTGTTACGTTCACCATTGAGCACGTTATTCTACTCTGCTATCGGCTCATCGTCAACACTTTTTTAATTTTTTCTCGCCGCAATGAACCGCATATATGTTTACGCCCCCATCCACCCTTTGTTCGCCCTTTCGCCGCCCCTCTTCATCATTATTCCGGACGGTCCGAAGACCTGCACGTGGGGTGGGTTCTTAACCCACGCGTTCAAACCCTCTTGCCACAGAGACCGCAGCGCGGCCTTCGGCCGCAACCAAAACACTTCTGAACAACGAATCACACGAATTACACCAATTAGGTTTGCAGGTCCTTGATCTTTCATTCGTGCAATTCGTGTGATTCGTTGTTTCTAAGTCTTTCTGTGATCAGAAGTTATGAAAGCCCCCTGCAATTAGCTGGAGACGTTTTTAAGTTGTTGCGGGTTAGCAACACAGAGCACACAGAGAACTGACGAGGAACGTGAGAACATAGGTAAGGAAGGAAGGAATGCAGGAGCAGCCACATCCGGCCTCTCAATCCGCATTCCGCAATCCAAACGGTCCGCCCCCCTCCCAGGTTCTCCCCCACCCCCATTTTCTCATCACTTTCCGCGAAACACATAGGGTAGGTTCTTTCGACGCGGGTCGAATCTGATCGCCACCCGAGGTCCGGCACTTGAACGCACCAGCTAATTCTTCCCAGCACCTTGCAGGTCGATTATAGTACCGCTATACTGCTCCTACAGGTGAGTCGTTCCACAAGTGTGCTTCTCGCGGAGTCAGCTATGACCACTCGGTTGCAGATCGAGAGCATCGGCCAAATCAGAAGGGCGGAGATCGACTTCGGCGACTTGACCGTCTTCGTCGGACCCCAGGCGACCGGCAAGAGCATCGCCCTGCAGGTGCTTAAACTTCTCGTGGATACTGGCTATATCCAGGATGAACTCAGCCGCCACGGCATCGATTGGGGTGGAGGGGTCTCTGAGTTCTTTGACAGCTACTTTGGTCAAGGCATGCACGCTCTGTGGAAGCCAGATGCCAGCCGTCTCCACTGGGAAAGCTCTTCCATCGACATGGATGCCATAGCCAAACGACGTAGAAAATCCAAACCGGAATCACTCTTTTTCATCCCAGCCCAGCGAGTTCTGACCCTTCGCGACGGCTGGCCGAGACCGTTCACCGATTATGCGCCGGGCGATCCTTTCGTTGTACGCCAGTTCAGCGAGAGGCTCCGCCTGCTCATGGAGCGGGATTTCACGCCAGATCGGGCCATATTCCCACAGGAACGACAACTCAAGAAGGAGGTCCGGGACCTCCTGAACAAGACCATTTTTGGCAACTTCTCCCTGCGCGTCGACAAGCACCTGTCACAAAAGCGGCTCATGCTTGGCCCGGAGGGAGGAAACGGCGGGCTACCTTTCATGGTCTGGTCCGCCGGACAGCGGGAATTCATGCCTCTGCTTTTGGGCTTCTACTGGCTGATGCCGCCCACGAAGGTCGCTCGACGCGACGACATAGAATGGGTAGTCATCGAGGAACCTGAAATGGGCCTCCACACCCAAGCCATATCAACCGTGCTCCTAATGGTCCTCGAACTGCTGCACCGCGGCTATAAGGTCTGCCTGTCCACCCACTCTCCTTACGTGCTGGACGTTGTCTGGGCATTGAAGATGCTGAAGAGACACCGTTCGGAGAAAGACCTGCTGCTCGCCATTTTCGATGTTCCCAAAGGGACGCAGGTGGACCGCGTAGCCGAGTCCGCACTGAAGAAAGATACGAAGGTTTACTATTTCGATCGCGTCAGTGGCCAAGTGAAGGATATCTCAAATCTCGATCCGGGAGCGATAGACGAGGCAGAAGCCGGTTGGGGCGGCCTGAGCGAGTTCAGCGGACGCGTGGCCGATGTGGTAGCCAAGGCCGTCGCCAGGGGAGAGTAGATGGGTTTCAAGCGAGCCGTAGAGAACACGCGAGGCCTTGAGCAAGCCTACCGGCCGGGCCTCCAAGCCATACTAAGCAGGGACCATAGCCGTATCTCGTGCCGCAATCCTCGCACGATTACAGGCAGCGTGAATCTGGACAGCGCCCTTACCCAGATCCTGCCCAATGAGCCCATCTGGGACTACGGCGTGGGCCTCAAACCTCAGAGCCAAGAAGAGAAGGCCGTCTGGATCGAGGTCCATCCCGCCTCTTCGCACCACGTCGATGAAGTCCTGACCAAGCTCCGGTGGCTCAAGACCTGGCTGCGGACACGGGCGCCACAGATCAACGCCTTCCCACCCGAATTCGTCTGGATTGCGTCAGGAAGCGTAGCCCTGCCGGCAACAGGCCCGTACAGACGTAAGGTGGCAAGCGAGGGACTGCATTTTGCCGGCAATCATCATGCCCTCGCTTGAGAACTCCGCTCAACCCCGCCCCCTGCCCCACAATCCGAAATCCACAATTGGCCCACCTCGGCCGAAGGCCATGCTCCGCAATCCGCATTCCAAAATCCGCAATCCGCAATCAGGGCGTCCCAACCTCGATCCTGTCCCTCAAACAGCAAACTAGTTAATTAAAGATGTGACCCTATGCGCCCCCGATCCTGTCCCTCAAACAGCAAACTAGTTAATTAAAGATGTGACCCTACGCGCCACCTCGGCCGAAGGCCATGCTCCGCAATCCGCAATCAGGGTGTCCCAACCTCGATCCTGTCCCTCAAACAGCAAACTAGTTAATCAAAGATGTGACCCTACGCACCCCCCCGACCCCAACTCCCCCCCTCCCCGTGCCCCCTTCGTGAGACTGCTGCTCTCTCTCTCGAAGCTTGTCGGCTTCCCGACATAGCTTCGAGATAACCCTAACCATTTGACGGAACTGGGCCTCAAAGAATGCGTCCTTGTTCTCTACCCGCTCGATCATTTCAGGCATTATTCGGTATGCCATTTGCTGCGTTTCAATAGTCCTCCGGCTTTCGATTATCAATCTTCTAAAGCCCGGTGGGAGGAGGTTGGCATTGGTTGTCTCGATCTTGTCAAGATACACACGGAGAGCATCGCTACCCTGGGTGAAGAGCGGAGAGTAGTGCTCCCACGTTCCCATTGAGAACGTCGGAACACGTACTTTCTCAAGCATCTCCCAAGCATCAGCAAACTGGCCATCGTATTGGTTTGACGCCCAGAGCCCACCAAGAGACATGTAGAGGTTTCTCCAACGATGACACGCAAGGCTGACTTCGAGATACACATCGCCTCTTAACAAGCTGAAATCGCCCACCAACTTTCTGAGGCCCTCTTGTCTGTCGATGTTCGGATAGAAACTGCCGGCGAGTTGTTCAAAAGGCTTCAGCTTCTCTGATAGCTGAACCACTAAGCGTTCCTCCTGTGATGTACTCACAGAGTCGTAGGCGATCCGCAGGCCCAAGCTCAATAGAGCGCCAAGGAATAGCGTGATAATTGGAGCCCTTTTCGGATAATGCACCCAACAGTATTCAGTCCCCCGAAGTGCCTTATTTGAACACTGCTTCTCAGTGCTTCTGCTAATTGCACGACAGTATGACCTGAGCTTTGTTTTCATTCTGTAGTACCCAGACCCATGGTACGGGTCCTCATTCCAAACTGGTGAGACAATTCTCCTCAAGCATGGTACCGAGCTACCCCACGTTAGGAATGGTCGCCCTAATCCGATTTCTCAGAGCCTCATGCAACTGATCGGCTGTCTCGTAATGAATGTGGTTGTATTGGCGTGTGTCAAAGTGGACCCTACTGAGCCAGTCCTCTCGAACGGTCCGTATGACTGGAATGCCAAGACCTTGGGCGAAACCTGCCTCGTAGTAGACTCCGCCACGATTGCCTGTGAAATCCGCCACCACGAAACGGCTCCTGCAAATTTCTGCAACGATCCGGTCACAGATCTTGTCGTTGTGCTCCTGCAAATCGATACGAATGGCAATGAAGTCCCCAGCTTGCTCAATCCCCAGCTTAAGTCCTTTCTCCCAAAATACCTGCATTTCCTTGTCAAACCACATTGCCACGAAGGCTTGTTTGCTCTCCAGATTCCTGTGCTGCAACTCCTCAATCATCCTCCAGCCTTGTGCGGTAATTGATAGGCGTAACACCTTCATGGCAGTATCAGCAGTTCCCACACAGCCCATCGACTCGAGAAGTTCAACCATGCGCACCATGTCATCGAGACCACGGCCAAACAAGACCGGATAGTCAGACGATCTCAGGTCTATCTGGTCGAGAGGATGCTCAGCAAGCCTTCCGAGGTTTAACATTGCTCTGTCTATCATTTCGCTGGCTGTCTTGGGGTATTCAGCCAAGAGAGCCGCAATGGTGATCGCATTGGGGATCGCACTTTCATCCATGACCATAAAGACTGGCGGCAAGCCCTTTGTCTTACGTTCTCTGATAATCGCTTGTAGCCTGCTCTTGTCGCGTGGCTTCAAATCAGCCAGGCGGTATACTTTGTCCGAACAGCCATATTCTCCGCAAGTGGAGCAGTTCACACAGATTCTGTCGTTCGTGAATCCCTCCACGATCACTGCTGCGTCAGAGTTGCACAAGAGACACTTCTGTTGGCCCATTTGGTTCACCGTCCGTTTCAGTTTCCGCTGCGTGAATCCAGGAGTCACGAGTAATGGTCACTTACCTTGGTACATCGCCTTCTTTCTGTGGCACCTCATATCGCAACAATCATCCCGACCACTCACAATCTCAGGCTCGCACAGCTATCGTGACTTGTCGGGCCTCACAGGATTCACCGCAAATCGCTGAGAGACATTATGGCGGGAGTTGGGCGGAAGGGCAAGGAAAAAGGGGAAGAAAGTTGCCGGTTGTCGGCGAGGCTGAGGTGCTCCCCGAAAACGATGCCAGTTGAAATGAGAGAGTATCCGATAACAGGAGTATGGTTTTGGATTGAAAGGGTACTCTCGTGAAGCAGAAACACCACAGGCCGGAACAGATTGTGGGAAT
>Ga0214473_10010109_pt1 | contig 11121 bp, 6 predicted proteins | sample RVTome_7_FD_203509 | JGI IMG/M metagenome (GOLD analysis project Ga0214473, IMG submission 203509) | Soil microbial communities from uranium-contaminated site in the Upper Colorado River Basin, Wyoming, United States - RVT98D197 | ecosystem: Environmental > Terrestrial > Soil > Contaminated >...
CTATGATCTATGGCCATCCACAGGGACCGACTGCAGGAAGGCTCATCGCTGAATTGATCGAGGAGATCGTCCTGCTGGGTGGAGGCTATGGCCTGTGGGCCGGGTGTGCGGCAGGGGATACCGGAGCAGCTATGGTATTTAAAATAGTCTGATTCAGCGTTTTTCCTCTCGATATCCTTCCAAATCCAAGGAGGGATGAAGGAGAGAACTAAATTATTAAAGGAGAGTAACCATGGCATTTACAATGTTTGGTCGAACGATTCGAAAGATTGGTGTCATTGGATCGGGCAATATTGGCCCGGATATTGCGCTTCATTTCAGCCAGAATCTTTATTCCTACGGGGTGCCCGTTGTTGTCGTTGATATTCTTCAGACAGCCCTTGATTCGGGTTCAAAAAAAGCTGAATCAAAAGTGAACAAGACTGTAGAGAAAAAAATCTATAAGAAGGAGGAGGGAGAGGCTATTTTCCGAAATATTCTTTTCACCACAAACTACGGAAAATTGAGCGATGCCGATTTGGTCATAGAGGCTGCCTTTGAGAGGTCTGATGTTAAGCATAAAATCTTCGCCCAGCTTGAAGAGACCTGTCCGAAAACAGCGATTTTGGCCTCCAACTCGTCCCACATTCCCCCTGAGGAAATCTTTCCCAACATGAAGGATAAGACCAGATGCCTGGTCCTCCACTACTTCTTCCCAGCAGAGAGAAACATTTTGCTTGAAATCGTTCCTATGAAAGAGACAGATTCTGCCCTGGTTGAATATTCGATGAAACTCTACGAATTCATCGGAAAGGCTCCGATCATGGTCAAGAGTCGCTTTGGCTTTGCTATCAATCCCTTCTTTGAGGGGAATTTCCTTGCGGGTGTTTTGATGGCGGAAAAGGGGCTTGGCACCGTTAAGCAGATCGATACCATCATCCAGAAAACCCTGGGAATGGGTGTAGGTCCTTTCACGGGCCATAACCTTACCGGCGGGAACCCCCTCACGCAGCATGGTCTTTCAATCTATACTTCGATCATTATGCCCTGGTTCCGTTCCCCGAAGTTATTGGACGATTATGTTAAAACCGGAAAATCTTGGGAAACGCCCGCGAGGGGGGAGACGGTTGAGTATAGCCAGGACGTCTATGAAGCTGTTTCATCGAGGGTCATGGGGGCTTTTTTTGGGATCGCCTGTGAAATCGTGGAGAGCGGAATCAGTAATATCGGTGATGTGGATCTCGGAATCGATGTCGGGTTGGTCATGAACCCGCCTTTCCAAATGATGAATAACGTTGGGATAGAGAAGTCTCTTGAGTTGGTAGAAGCCTATGCCAAGGAAAACCCTGGATTTAAAGTGACTGAGATGCACAAAAAGCAGGCGGCATCGGGTAAGCCATGGACGATTCCTGTGGTGATCAGAGAGGATAAAGGGGATATCTCAAACGTTAAGATCCGAAGGCCGAAAGTGCTTAACGCGCTCAATCAGGCCGTCCTCGATCAATTGGCAGAGATCTTCACCGATATCAAAAAGGATCCAAAGATCAAAGGGGCAGTGTTGACTGGATTTGGGACGAGGTCCTTCGTGGCGGGAGCGGACATCGGCATGCTGGCGGCTTTAAAAACGCCCGAAGAGGCGAACACCAAATCTCTCCAGGACAAGGCCGTACTGAATCTCATCGAAGACCTGGGGAAGCCCACCGTCTGTGCCATGAATGGGCTGGCCTTTGGTGGAGGAAATGAATTGGCAATGGTCTGCACCGCCCGAGTTGCAGCAAAGGGGCAGAAGGTTTTTGTCGCTCAACCCGAACCCAAATTGGGCATCATCCCGGGAGCCGGTGGAACTCAGAGGCTCCCGAGGCTGGTAGGAATTGAGAACGCCTGGTCCATTCTCCGGAATGGCAATCCCATCTCCAGCGCCCGTGCAAAAGAGATCGGCTTGATTCAGGAGGAGGTGGAAGGTGACCTGAGGAAGGCTGCGATCGATCTCTTGAAGAAGATTCTCTCGGGAACAGTTCGTGTCCCACCAATCCGGAAGGATCCCATCCCGGTGCCTTCAAAACTGCCTGAAGTGGATATCGGTCCTCTGAGCCGAAAGATCGACTCTCTGCTCCAGAAGGCCATCTTAGAGGGTGCCAAAATGAACCTTGGAGAGGGACTAAAACTCGAGTCAAAGGTCTTTGGGGAGTGTCTATTGACCGAGGACATGAAGATCGGGATGGACACCTTTTTGAAACAGGGACCAAAGGTAAACGCCCCCTTTGTCCATAAATAGAAGAAGCAGTAAGGTTACAGAAAGAAGAAGGGGATAGGCTGTCAAAACTTTCACAAAAAAGTGGGGGATCTGACGATGAGTATAAGAGATAAGCTATTAGAAATTGTAGGAACAGGAAATTTTTTCGACGACCCGAACGTCCTCAAGAAATATGCTGCCGACTTCAGCCTCACCCCGGCAGGGGCACCAAGCTGTATGGTGAAGCCAAAAGATGCCCAAGAGGTGCAGAAGATTCTCCGATATGCGAATGAACAGGCCATTCCTGTGGTGCCGGTCAGTTCCGACGTCCATTTCAACGGGGCGGCCATTCCAAAGCAAGGAGGAATCGTTCTGGACCTGACCCGGATGAAGAAGGTTCTCGAGATCGATGAAGCAAACCGGAGGGTGAGAATCGAAGCGGGTGTGATGTGGCAGCAGCTCACCGAAGAGCTTGCGAAAAAAGGGATGAGAATGATCATGCCCCTGCTGCCTCCTGCTGGCCGGTCCGTCCTGACCGACTACCTCGAAAGAGAGGTCCCTACCAATACGGTATACGATTATGGAGAACCCATGCAGTCCATGGAAGTCGTCTGGCCCACCGGTGAGATCTTCAGAATGGGTTCTGCCAGCGTGAACGGTTATCCCGATTCAATCTCGAAAGGTGCAAATCCCTCCGGGCCTGGCCTCGACTTCTATCGGTTCCTTCAGGGTGCCCAGGGAACAATGGGCGTTGTCACATGGGCCAACCTGAAGATCGAATCAATCCCTAAAATAGATAAGGTCTTCCTTGCCCCGGTCGATGACCTGGCGTATGCCCAGGAGTTCCTCTATCGGATCTTGCCGCGCAGAATCGGTCAGGAGTGTCTCCTTCTAAACAACATCGATCTCGCTGCCATCGTCACCGAGAATTGGCCTGGGGATTTCGAAACATTGCGGGCTGTCCTCCCGCCGTGGACGCTTATTCTGGTCGTAAGCGGGTTACTCCGGCGTCCGGAGGAAAAGATCGCCTACGAGGAGAATTTCCTGAACCAGGTCATCCGGAATGAATTTCGGAAGATGGAACTTCAAGACAACCTTCCAGCGGTGCCCGGTATCGGCCGAAAGCTCTTATCGGTGCTTCGCAAGCCCTGGCCTGCGGAGAAGACCTATTGGAAGAACGCCTGGAAGGGTGGTTCTCAGAGCCTCTTCTTTATTGCCAGGCCGGTTTCATCTCCCCTCTATGTGGACATCGTGAAAAGGGAGGCTGCCCAGCACGGTTATCCTATGAGCGATCTCGGAATCTACATTCAGCCGATAGAACATAACCGTGCCTGCCATATGGAATTCACCTTCTTCTATAACCCGACCAATTCTTCAGAGAAGGCGAGGACTGCCAATCTTTACCGAAATGCTGCCCTCGCCTTGATGAATCAGGGTGCCTTCTTCACCAGACCCTATGGGGAATTGGCCTCGATGGTGTATGAGCGTGCGTCGGGTTACACCATGACTCTGAAGCGGCTGAAGAAGGTATTCGACCCAAAAAACATCATGAACCCGGGAAATTTGTGCTTCTGAGGAGGATAAGATGCCCAAAAAGCAAGTGAGCTTGGATGTGACGCAGTTAGATAATTTTGTTTACGACATGAGCCGGTGCATCAAATGTAAAGGATGCTACTGGGTAGAACACACTTATATGCCCGGGATCAAGTTCAGCACGAGGTGCCCGAGTAACACCTGGAATGACTTCGATTCTTATGGAGCCTTTGGCAAGATGAGGATCGGTACAGCGGTCGCCGAAGGGAAACTCCAGTGGACTCCGAAACTCCTGGAAATCCTTTATGCGGATCCCCTTTGTGGAGCCTGTGATGTGGGCTGTAAGAGGAATCTTGATCTGGAAATCGAGCTGTCCCTGGAGGCGTTGAGAGTCAAAGCGGTCAAGGATGGTGCGGGCCCCATGCCTGCCCACAAGAAGGTAGCCCAGAACATCGCAAAGAACCACAACCAGTTTGGTGTACCCCACGAGAACAGAAAAAAATGGTTGACCGGTGATATTCAGGTGGCTCCCAAGGCGGATGTCCTTTATTTTGTGGGCTGCTCGGCCTCCTACCTCAATCCTGAGATCGCCCAGGCCACGGCGAGGATCCTGAATGCTTCCGGCACACCGTTCATGCTCATGCCGGATGAATGGTGTTGTGGAAATACACTCTACTCCGTAGGCATGATCGATGAAGCACGAGCATTGGCGCGTCGTAACATCGAAGCCGTCAAGGCCACAGGGGCAAAGACGGTGATCACCAGCTGTGCCGAGGGCTATCGGATGTGGAAGGTCGACTACCCGAAGATGCTCAATATGGCCACAGCGGACCTGGGCTTTAAAGTACTGCATCTTCTTGAGTTAGCTGATGCAATGGTCCAGAAAGGGGCCCTGAAGCTCACCAAGCCGGTGGAGGCACGGTTGACCTATCACGATTCGTGTAGCATCAGCAGGCTCTGTGATCCCTGGACACCCTGGAAAGGTGAACGGGGATGGATGGGCACGGTCAGCCCAGGGCTTAAGAGGCGGCGCGGCAGGGACGGTTTATACGCACAGCCGAGGAATATCTTGAACTCTATTCCCGGTGTGAAATTCGTGGAGATGCCACGAACAAGGGAGAATGCCTTCTGTTGCGGAGCAGGCCGCGGAACAAAAGAGGCCTTCCCGCAACTGGCCTCCTTCTCGGCAAAGCACCGATTGGAAGAAGTGAGGGACGTGGGCGCCGAAGTGCTCGTCTCCGCCTGCCCCTGGTGCAAGAACAATTTTGCCCAGGCCGCGAAGGAAACCGGAAATCCTGTGAAGGTGATGGATATCTCCGAGCTCATTATGGCCTCGGTAAGAGTATAAGGAGGGAAGCATGGCTATCGTCAAAGAAGCGTTTAAAGCATTGGAAGCTATTGTGGGCCCTGAATATATATCCGACGATCCCGCGGTCTGCGAGGGCTACCGGTCCGGACCGGGAGGATACGAAGCTGGCCTTGGATATGAGAGGGTCATGACGAAGATCCCTGGAACGGTCATCTTGCCACGGACAACGGAAGATGTCCAGAAGATTGTCAAGATATGTAACCGCTACAAGGTCCCTTATGTGCCGTATAGCACTGGCTTTTACGGTCCCCGTTCCCATTGCCACGTGGACGACGAACTGTTAGTCGACCTGAAGCGACTGAATGACTTCGAGATTGATGAGAAGCACTTCTATGCCGTGGTCGGATCGGGTGTCATCTACTCTCCTCTCCAGGAAGAAGCCATGAAGCGGGGCGCCTACGTGGTGATCGGTGGAGGGGGTGCTCAAGCTTCCGTCGTTGCCAATCTCATCGGCGATGGCTGGTCGCCGTTGAGCCACCGGATCGGCCTTCCCCACCGCCGAATCCTCGGCACCGAACTCGTATTACCCGACGGTGAATTGGTGAGAATGGGATCTTTGGCTGTAGGGGAGGATCCCTTCTGGGGTGATGGGATCGGCCCGGACCTGAGGGGTATGCTCAGGGGATATACAGGGTTAAGGGGATGTCTCGGAATCGTCACGAAGATGGCCGTCAAGCTTCTCCCTTTCCAGCCAGAACGTCTTATCCCGACAGGGATTTCTCCAAACACTGCCCTGGCGCTTCCGGAGAAGCGTCTGAAATGGATTAACTATCAGATGCCCAGCAAGGAAGCCCAAATCAAGGCTATGTTTGAGATCGGCAAGGCCGAGATTGCCGGTGCGGTTACGAAGGTCCCTCTCTTTTGGCGCGCCATTGCCAAGGCCGAATGTAAAGAGGAATTCTGGGACCTCTGGGGAAAAGAGAATGAGGAGACGATCAGGAACTTCCATATCGTCCGCGTATTGCTGATAGGGTTTACCTCCGAAGAACAGATGCAGTACGACGAAAACGTGCTGAACGATATCATGAAAGAGCTCGGTGCGATCGGGAGACCGACCAAGCCCTCAGACGAATCCTGGATCAAGAACGCTGATTCAGCCGGCATGTGGTTGATGTGCGGATCGTATGTTTCTGTCGATTACGTGATTGAGACACTTTCCCAAGCAACCGTGCATGGAGAAAGCTATGCAGAACTGAAGAAAAAGTATACACCACCGCTGATGCCAGACTATGGCGACCCGGGCTGGTTCCAGAGCTTCGAGCTGGGTCACCAAGGCTACTCGGAGTTTCTCATATACTGGGATCAGGATGAGGACACAACGGGGGTTGACCATTTCTACGTTGAAACAGCAAAGATGAATATTAAGAATCGTTTTTATCCCTCCCTTCTTGGACCCCACCAACCCCTCTATTTGACCGGACCGAAATACGGGCCGAACTACCATGAGTGGCTCTTGAAAGTGAAGGATGAATTTGATCCTCTGTGGGTTTGTCACCCACCGGTACCACTGGCCCATGATGAATTCATGGAGAAAGCGGAGTGGATGAAGCCGATCAAGGATTGGAAAAGCCCAAAAGAAATACTTAAACCACGTTGAGATTCTGCAAAGGAGTCTCATACAATAAGGGTTCAAGGGGTCTATGAGTTAAGGGTTCATTTGAGAAGAAATACTTGAACCCTTGACTCCACTGACCCCACGAATCCTTGAATCCGCAAATAACCCGCCTGCAAAGAGTTTAGAATCACAATTCAACTGCCACTTCAATGAAACATCATGGTTTAGTCAGTCAACGCCTTTCGAATCGAACAGAGCTGGGACTTCATCTGGGGGTAGCCCATGATGGGCTCTCGGCAATGGACATCTGTCAAAAGGTTCACATTGGCTTCTCCGGGCCAACCATGGGGAATGCTTACCACCTCTTGGAGAATATCCTCCGTGACCAGGGCCTTAACTTTGATCTGTCCCCGATTCGATTCAACGATCATTGGATCTCCATCGTTAATTCCATATCTCTCGGCAGTTTTTGGATGAACCTCTGCATAGGGCTCCGGGTTCCTCTTTCTGAGCGCTTCGATGTTTCGGTGCTGGGTATGAGTGTAAAAAAGATTCCTTGCTCCTGTGGTGAGAATGAGAGGATATCGATGAGACAGAGGAGAGTCCGCCAGGGGGCTCTGGTCGGGTTCCCGATAAGTGGGGAGAGGATCAAATCCCTCCTTCTGAAAGGTTTCTGAATAGATCTCTATCTTCTTTGAGGGAGTAGAGAAACCTTTTATTTCATAGGACTCCATCCCATATCGCTTCTCGCTATAATAGGCCCCCGCTACCTTCTCTTCCTTTAACTCCTTGTAACTGAGGCCGCTCGATCTCAATTCAAGTTCCACTACTTCCTCATCCGTCTCCCACGGGAAGACCTCTCCAAAACCCATTCGATTCGACAACTCCTTCCAGAATCGGAATTCCGACCAGCTCTCGTACAGGGGTTCGATGGCTTTCTTTCTCAACATCAGATAAGGAATCCCATGGCATACGTTGTAGCTATAAGCAAGTCCATTCTTTTCGAGGTGGGAGCAGGCGGGGAGGACGTAATGGGCAAGCTCAGCCGTTTCTGTCATGAAGAGATCGTGAACCACCAGAAGGTCTAGTTTTTTCAGGGCCTCTCTGAAAGCATTCGAATCGGGGAGGCTGACGGCCGGGTTTCCTCCTGTGACGATCAACGATCTAATCACATCAGGAACACTATCAGGAAAACAGACCACCTGTCCGAAGGGACTCTTTCTGCCCCAGAGGTCATAGAAAAGTCCATAGTCCTTGGCACCAATGGGTGTTTTCTCTGTTGGAATCCCTAAACTGGTGAGTGAAAGTCTGGGACCGATCACCCATCCTCCGGCGTTATTAATGTTCCCTGTGATCGTTTGAAGGATGGCAAAGGCCCGGCTGTTCTGTGTGCCGTTTGCAGTTTGATCCTGCGTATTGGTCCCCTGAAAAATGCTGGCGCTTTCAGCCGTAGCATATAGCCGGGCAAGTTTCTGGATGTCATCTGCTGGAACCCATGTAATTTTCTCCGCCCACTGCGGAGTGTAGGGGTCAATATGGGAGACCAGTTGATCAAATCCATAGGTCCAGCGTTCCACAAAATCTCTGTCGTAGAGGCCTTCTTTAATAATGACATGCATCAAAGCGAGAGCAAGGGCGCCATCCGTCCCTGGACGGATGGGCAAATACATCTCTGCTTTTTTAGCCAGACGAATCCTCTTGGGGTCGATCACCACCAGTTTCGATCCCTTGGCCAGGTTCTCCTGAATGGCCAAGAGGAGCGGAAAATCGGACTGCTCAGGATTATGTCCCCATAACAGATAGAGTTTTGTATCCCTCTCTTCCACAGGATACTTTCCAAAGGTCATCTGCCTGGCACGGATGCGCATACGATAGCAGATCCCTTCAACAGAGATGAAGTTGGGACTTCCGAAAGCCCCTTTGAACCGCTGGGCCAGCTCCATCATCTCAAGGTTTTCGACTCCGATGGAACCGCTGAAAATGCTCAGTACCTCCGGCCCAAATTCCTCTTTCAGCCGCTGCAACTTATCAGCGATTTCTGTCAGGGCAATGTCCCAAGAAATCCTCTTCCATTCGCCATTGACTCTCTTCAAAGGATATTTAAGACGGTCGGGATGATAGACCATCTCGATGGCTCTCGCTCCTTTGGGGCAGAGTCGCCCCTTATTCAAAGGATGATCTTTAAGTCCCCTGATTTTTTTGATTCTACCCTCTTCGACCAAAACCTCCGTGCCACAGCTGTGATAGCAGATGGTACAATCGGTGGCAACCCACTCTGATTTTGGATTTTTCATTTCCAATTCTCCTCAGAATATCGATCAGACCTTCGTAACTCTTCGGAAAACCTCATCCCATGGAGGTTGGGGGTGATGAATTTCTACCGATTTCGTAAAAGAAGGGAAGACCATTTTTGAAGATCTTGAGTCTTCTCAAATCTTCTCACCTGATCCACAATTTTCAAACGTCTTTCTTTTGTCATGAACCGACTGCTCAGATCATGAAACTTCTCAATGAGTTCATCCCAGGAAAGAGGGTTTTCAGGATCCCCTTTGCAATATTCAACTTTTGCGAAATATCTCTGCTCATCTTTGGTAAAGATTTCAGCGGTGGCACACCACTGTTTCGGGAAGGTCTTCTCCAGATCGGGGTCCGTGACACATTCAACCTGCCTCATCATTCGTTTCACTTCCTCTGACCGAATGTTAGAGAGATGAAACTCCCCCAGACCCGCTTTTCGATAAAGGATTGCAACGGCTGCACCGAAAGGCATACTGAATTGAGCATCAACGATCGATTGAGGAGTGTATTTTTCCTCCAACGGTTCTGCAATCAGATGGGCCCCTGCCCGTAAAATTCCCACCCTGACCTTCTCCACCTTCTCCGGAGGGAGGTCATTCTCTTTGACAATCTTCAAGATTGCATCAATCGGAGGCTGCATATAACGGTAGCAGGCATGAGGTTTGACAGAGGTTCGGAGGATTTCGTATTGAGAACCACTTCCTTCCAAAACCTTGCTTTCATCTGCCCCATCCGAATAGGAATGCAGAAATCCATCCCTTCCTTCAATAATCGAAGTGGGACCTCGAAATCCCTTCTGTGCCAGCTGGGCTGCAACCATTCCGCTCAGGGCAGCCCACCCAGGATGAAAACGTTTCGTCCACGCCCCTTGAGCTAAATACTCCATGGAACCAGCCGCCTGACTCCCTGCAATTCCCAAGGCACTTGTCATCCCCTCTTGTTTAAGTCCCATAATCTTCGAGACCGCTACGCCCGATCCGAAGGAACCGCAGGTGCCGGTTGGATGAAAACCCCTCTTATAGCTGTTCTGCGCCCCAAGGGCCCTTCCCAAACGGATCATCACCTCGTAGCCCAAGACCACTGCCTCGATAAATTTCTTCCCAGATCCCCCAACCATCTCACTCGTGGCCAAGGCAGCGGGGAAGACAACTACCCCAGGATGGAGGGAAGCTTCATTGTTTACATCATCCATCTCAATGGCATGGGCAGAGGTACCATTGGCCAGGGCTGAATATAAATGAGCGGCTCTCTCCTTCGTCCCGATGATCACTCCACCATGCCGGCGATGGTCCATCTCCCTAATGAATCGATACATACTCTGTGAAGAATCTTCTTGAGAACCCCGGCAGGCCACACCGATGAAGTCAAGAAAAAAGTATTTGACCCGATCGATCACTTCCTCAGGAAGTTGTCGGAAATTTAAACCATGACAATACTTCGCTAACTCTTGAGTAATGCCCATAAAACCTCTCCTCAAATTCCAAATCACAAATCCCAAATTACAAATAATTTTCAGTCCCCAATGTTCAAATGACCTAAATTTTTAAAGAGCATATGTTTAGGATTTTGAATTTTGGTCATTGGGAATTATTTGTGATTTGGCCTGCCTGCGCGAAGCCGCTCCGGCGAAGGCAGGTGCTTGCCATTTGGTGCTTTTCTTATCTGATCGTCCCCTCATAGTAGGTGGTCAATTGTTTTTCTCTCACCAATGGATTTGAATAATCTGGAAGGAGCATGGGTGAAATCTTCGTCCGATCAATTCCTGCCTCCTCTAATTCTTTATGAAACCTTCTTACATGATCCAAAGTTGGCCGTCCATCCCTGGGTCTCTCTTTAGCATAGAATGCAGCGTTATGGCCTGCAATCCTTCCAAAGACAAGAACATCTAAGAGAGAGTTTCCTCCTAACCGGTTCTCACCCTGAACTCCACCAGTCACTTCTCCAGCCGCAAAGAGCCCTGGAATGACTGTCTCCCCATTCTTGTTAAATTTTAGTCCACCATTCTGATAATGAAGTGTTGGGAAGATGAGAATGGGTTCTTTCGTGATATCGATTCCATATCGTTTAAAAATTTTATATTTTCCTACGAAGTTCTTGACCAATGCCCCCTCTCCCTGGATCAGGTCAACCATAGGAGTATCGAGCCAGATGCCT
>Ga0214473_10010110_pt1 | contig 11121 bp, 9 predicted proteins | sample RVTome_7_FD_203509 | JGI IMG/M metagenome (GOLD analysis project Ga0214473, IMG submission 203509) | Soil microbial communities from uranium-contaminated site in the Upper Colorado River Basin, Wyoming, United States - RVT98D197 | ecosystem: Environmental > Terrestrial > Soil > Contaminated >...
GCGTGGTATCCTCGCCGATCGGCAAAACACGGATTTGTAGCCATTTTCGTTCCATGCCTATTCTGTCGGCATGGCCTGTGGTCAAACTTGAACTATTTCCGAATCTATTGCCTTACGAGTACTAAGCTATGAATTATGCCATCCGCTGCCGGCTGTGAATGGTCAGACAGTGGGTATCGAATATGCAGAGAAAAACGCACAATTAGCTGCCGAATTTATGCGTGGGCTCATCGCGGATGTCACAAACGGATGAGAAGGCAGGGCCATTTGTGGGCACTACCGCAAGGGGGTTAGCGCCCCATCGTCTCTCGGAGCATCGTAATAAATGCCTGACTTGCTTTTGTCGGCGCGAATTCGCGCACGTCGGCTGAACAGCGCCCGGCTAATCGGTGTTTGATCCTTTTGTCCGACGGGATATCCTCGGGGCCGGCGGCCTATTTCAGGTAGTGGTTCACACCGCTGGTTTTGGTGATCTCGTACTTCGGCGCCGAGCTTATCAAGATCGCCTCGGTGCCGGGGAACTTCTCGATCAGGGCAAGGCCCTTTTGAGGCCCCATTACGCTGACTGCCGTTGACAGAGCATCCGCGTCGGTGGCGTTGTCTGTGATTATGGTTACGCTGGATAAGCCCTCCGCACTCGTGCCGGTGTGGGGGTCCAAAATATGGCTGTAGCGTTTGCCTTGGACGAGCGCAAACTGCTGATAGTCGCCGCTTGTGGCCATCGACGCGTCGGTTATCTTCAGCGTGAATAAAAGCCCGCCTCCGCCGACACCCTCGACCGCCGAGTTCGGATCCTGCACGCCGATGAGCCAATGGTCTCTACCTTTGGGCGGCGAGCCGAAGCACCTGATGTTGCCACCGATATCAACCATCGCACCGAGGGCGCCGCAGCGATGCGCCGCCTCAAACGCCTTGTCCACAGCATGGCCCTTGGCGATCGCGCCCAAGTCCAAGCGCATACCCTCGCCGGAGAAACGCACGGTTCGGTTCTGGGCGTCAAGCTCAAGCTTCTCAAAGCCCACTTTCGTCTTAGCCGCAGCGATTTGCTCTTCGGTGGGGGCGATCCCCGTTTTTTTCGACGTGCGGAACAGATCGACCAAAGGCCCGACGGTCACATCGAACGCCCCGTCGGTGAGCTTGCTAAATTCAACGCTTCTTTGCAGCACCTCGTATGTCGATTCGCTGACCTGGACGGGGTGTTTCGCTGCCTCTGCGTTGGCCCGACCGATGTCCGAATCGCTTTTGAAGTCGCTCATCAGCTCGTCAACACGGCGGATTTCCTTCATCGCAGCCGCAACGCCTTCTCTGGCGGTATCCGAATCGTCTGCCACGACGACGACGTGGACGAACGTGCCCATGACCAGTTGATCGCCGCTATCGGCATCGGCCGGTCCCTTGGCCGCACACGAGAACCACGATGCCGCGACCAGGAAGGCACAAACGAGTATGGCGCCCGAACGCACGATCTTCCTGTTCATACAAGACCTTTCACCATGCACGATTTGATAATTGATAATCGCGCGGGAATCAATAGAAAACGCCCGTGAATCCGTCTATAATGCCGCAATGACCAAAAAGGACGTGACAATATCAGCCGAGCAGATTGAGCGGGAGTTCCTGCCCTTTGTCCGCCGGCCCGGCAGGTACATCGGCGGCGAGGTAAACCAGACTCGCAAAGATCTGTCGCGATGCGATCTGACCATTGCGATATGCTTTCCCGACGTTTATGAGGTGGGCATGTCCCACACGGGGCTGGCGATCATCTACGACTGCTTGAACCGGTTCGAAGGCGTCGCCGCCGAGCGGGTTTTTGCGCCGTGGCTCGACGCCGAGACAGTTATGCGGGAAAAAGGCATTCCCTTGTTCAGTTTGGAGTCCAGGGCTTCGCTGAAGAGCTTTGACATGGTAGGCTTCAGTCTGACCAACGAGCTGTGCTACACCAATGTGCTCAATATGCTCGATCTGGGCGGCATCCAAGTCCGCAGCCGCGACAGAGGTGAGGGCGACCCCTTGATCATCGCCGGCGGCGGGATGGCCAACTGCTGCGAACCCATGTCGGAATTCATCGATGTATTCGTCTTAGGCGAAGGCGAGCAAGCGGTGGTCGAGCTGGCCCAATTGATTCGAGACCAAAAGAAAGCCGGCGCGCCGAAGAAAAGCACTTTGGCCCTGATTGCAGAGAGGTTCGACTGGGCGTATGTCCCTTCCATTTATGAGGGTGCAACGCTCAAGAGCGCCGTCGTTGAGGATTTTGAGAACGCGCCGGTGCCGCTTGCCCCGATTGTCCCATTCGTCGAGGCCGTGCATGAGCGGGTCAGCGTGGAAATCATGCGCGGTTGTCCCGGCCGGTGCCGGTTCTGCCAGGCGAGCTTTTGCCGAAGGCCGATTCGCTATCGCAGCGTCGATAAGATCATCGAGATCGCCAAGGCCTGCCACCATGCGACGGGCTTTGACACAGTCAGTCTGCTGAGTTTATCGAGCGCCGATTATCCGAGGCTCGACGAGCTGGTCGCGGGCCTGCACTCGTATTTCCGCGACAAGCACGTCGGGTTGTCTCTGCCGAGCCTGCGCGTGGATAAGCAGTTGAAGCTGCTGCCCGAGGTGCTGACCTCGGTGAGAAAAGGCGGGATAACCATCGCCGTCGAGGCCGCAAGTGAAAAGCTGCGCCGGATCGTCAACAAGCCGCTGAAGGACGAGGACCTGTTCGCCGCCGTCGAGGCGGCCTACCGGGCCGGCTGGCAGAAATTGAAGCTGTACTTCATGGTCGGCCTTCCGGGCGAGACGCTGGACGATGTCAAACGCATCGTGCAGCTTTCGCTGGAACTGGCGAGGCTGCGAAAAACGGTAGCCGGCAGACCGGGCCAGATCAATATTACCGTAAGCTGGTTCGTCCCCAAGCCTCACACGCCGTTCGGCTGGCTGGGCCAGAAGCCGAAGGCCTATTTCGAGCAGGCCAGGCAGTTGATACTCGACGCGAAACGAAGACTTGGGGTAAAGTTCCTGCAATTCAAGTTCCACGATATCAATCGCAGCATCCTGGAATCGGCCATCGGCCGAGGCGACAGGCGGCTGTGTGACGTGATCGAAGCCGCCTGGCGGGCCGGTGCGAAATTCGATTTGTGGGACGAGTGTTTCAACTACGAGCTTTGGCGCAGCGCCTTCGAGCAGTCCGGCATCGACGTCGAAGCCGCCGCTCAAAGGCAATTCGACCCCGCCGGGCCCCTCCCCTGGGAACACTTAGGCGGCCCCGACAAAAAATACCTCCTCGGCCATCTGGAAGAGGCAAGCAAGGGAATTGAGAATTTAGAATGTAAAATGGAGAACTAACAAGGGACCCTGTATCCGATATCCCAAGTACGAGGCAATGTCTGGGTCCAGATGTTCCCGTCGCTCGTTCAACTCGGATTCACATGTCACTTGGGTACGCTCAGCGTATAGACTTGCGTATTTTCCCACTTGAAAATCCGGTGCCCATCGTGTAGATTTCACGCGGCCGGCAGAGGCTGGTTCTCAAAGGTGGGAATCGGGGAGGCACTTGGCCGGATGCTGTGTGTTTTTGCCGGCACGGGGGCATAAGGCCGAACGGTTGGTGAGGCAGGGCTGCCGGTCAGTTTTGTCTTCATTGAGTCTGCTATAGGTGAAGGGAAATCGGCATGAAGTTATGCTCAATGCTCAGATGCGTCACCATGACGCTTCTGGCACTTGGTTTTGTCACCGTCGAGGTCGAGGCTGATGATCAGGCTCGCGTGGAAAGGACCCGGGCTGAAGTTGAAGCGATTATCAAACAGGAGGGCAGCAAACCGCCCGACTGGTGGGATTCAGTCGAGCTGAAGTATCCCAAGTCTCTCGATCTGAGCTGGCCCGTCCGGCTGCCGCAGGGGACGCCCTGGAACGCAAACAGAAACGTCGGGCAATACATCTGGGACGTGATCAATCCGAACCCCTCGCGGTGGAAAGAGGGGATCAAGCTCGTGAACCACCTGATGATTTTGAACAAGGACGATCCGGCGAAGATCGAGCGTTCGCTCGATACGCTCGGCCGGATGTTTCACGACCTGCTGGAAGATTGGGCGCGGGCCGCTTTCTGGTGGCGAAAAAGCGAGCAGATGGGAGGCTTTGCACCCCCCGTCAAGCTGGCCCACTGCTATTGGAAGCTGGGCTGCAAGGAAATGGCGGTGGAAATTCTCCTGGAGATGGAGCGTTATTACGTGCCCGAAGCGAGCGAGATTCGGCTCTGGGGCGAGATGGGCGAGGTGGATAAGGCGCTGGAGCTGGCCGAGTCCGCCGCACAGGAGGGCTGGGCGGACGAGAATTATCTGGCCGCTGGCGACGTATGCCGGCAGGCGGGCAGATATGCTCAGGCAGCCACCTACTACCAGAAGGTTCTGGCCCTTCCGGATTTGGCTCCGCGCGGGCACGGGAACGGGCCCGAACGAGACCGGCCCAAGGAGCGGGCGCAGGCCAACCTTCAGGCCATGAAGCTGTTCGACGCGTTAGAGCTCAAGCGGGTCCCCGACGGGGCCTACACGAGCAACAGCATTGCCTATGCGGGCCAGCTTTACGTGGAAGTGTCCGTTCGCGCAGGGCGCATCGAGTCGGTCAAAGTCGCCAAGCACGAGGAGCGACAGTTCTATTCGGCCTTCACCGATACCATTCGACAGATCGTATCGAAGCAGAGCGTCAAGGGGATTGATGCCACCACGGGGGCGACGATCACCTCGGAGGCCATCATCAACGCAACAGCCAAAGCGCTGGCGGCCGGCATGAAGTAAACACTCAACGGAGTTTTCCCGGCGGTTGATCGGGAATCAAAGATGCGACTCAACCTTTTTCTGCCAAGGGACAAGCAGCCCACGGCGTTGCACAAGATGCTCGCAGCGATGGGGCCGACGTGGCTGGCCTCGCCCATTCGACGCGGCGTTCAGACAGCGTGCCTGATCGCGTTCGTGGTTCTGTTCTTCTACGTGTGCTGGCCTTACACGTCCGAGCACGAACAGAGTAGCCCCCTGCTGCTGCCCCATGCGGAGATATTCCTTCTGCTCGACCCCCTTTTGAGCCTGTCAGCGGCGCTGGCAGCGAGGGCGTGGGTCTGGTCCCTGGCCGGCGCAGCAGCGGTGCTATTGGTTGGCATGGTTCTGCCTCGCTGGTTCTGCGGATACGTATGTCCCTTAGGGACGATGATCGACGCGTTTGACTGGCTCGTCAGCGGGCGAGTCACAAGGTTCCGCACCGGCGCAAAAGGCTGGTGGGTCCATCTGCGATATTACGTGCTGGTGGTCGTGCTTGCCGCTGCGGCGTGCGGCGTGCTGCTGTCCGGCTTTGTCGCCGCCATCGCGGTAGTGACGCGAGGTATGCTGTTCCTGTTCGGCCCGGTACAAATGGGCCTGCTCAAGGGCTGGTATCTCGTGCCTGCAACGAACGCCGGGCACTACGTTTCGATAGCCCTCTTCCTGATGGTGCTGGGGCTCGGTCTGCTCCGGCCTCGATTCTGGTGCGCCTATGTTTGCCCGACCGGCGCGATGTTGTCGATCGGAAACCTGGCGCGTTTGACCGAGCGCAAGGTGGAAGCGACGTGCATCGAGTGCGGCCGATGTCTGGCTGCCTGCTCCTTCGATGCGATCAGGCCTGACTATTCGACCCGGGCCCTCAACTGCACGTTCTGCCAGGTTTGCGGGGGCGTGTGCCCAACGCATTCGATCAAATTCACCGGACGCTGGAACAGCTCCGGTCTCAAGCCGGCAAGCGGCCCGACAGACGCTCAGCCTTCATTCTGCCGCCGGCGGTTCCTGTTTGGGACCGTCGGCGCCCTCGCAAGCGGAGCAGCGGCAGGCGCCGCCCTGGCGCACGAGCGAGCGGGCCACGCAGAATCTTTTCCCATTCGTCCGCCGGGCTCCTTGCCCGAACGCCGGTTCCGCCAACAGTGCGTTCGCTGCGGGGAATGTTTCAAGGTCTGCCCCAACAACGTGCTGCAACCGGCGGGATTCGAGCTTGGCCTGGACGGCCTCTGGACCCCTAAGGCGGTCCCAGACTGGGCGGGCTGCAAGCCATCGTGCAACAACTGCGGCCAGATCTGTCCCACCGGGGCGATTCGAGCGTTGCCGTTAGAGGAAAAACTCGCCGTCAGGATGGGATTGGCGGAAGTGAACAAGAAGATGTGCCTGCCCTACGCCGGGCGGGAGGACTGCCGAATCTGCGTCAATGAGTGCGCCGCCGCGGGTTATAACGCCGTCGAATTCATTCGCGTCGGCGGCGCGGTGGACGATCAGGGCGTCCCCGTCGAAGGCTCGGGCTACCTGGCGCCGGTGGTCCTCGAAGATAAGTGCGTCGGGTGCGGCCTGTGCCAAACGTCCTGTCACTCCATCAACGTCAAAGGCAAGAAGCTGCTCAACCACAGCGCCATCGTGGTATCGACCGGCCCGGGCAAGGAGGACCGTATCATCGCCGGCTCATACCGTGACCTTCGCGCCGAACGCCTCAGCCGCACCAAGCAGGCACAGCCATCGCAGCCTGAAGGCTCCGGCGACAACTACATTCCCGATTTCCTGCGATGATTGACCACACCATCCGTCTGTGCAATAATGACAGTTGATGCGGCGGTACAGCGTTCTCGATTCGAACAGGAAAGGAATGTGGAAATATGCCGACCAGGACTGCCGGCGGCGTTCAGAGCATGTTTGCGGAAGTGCCTGGGACGTATGAGCTGGTCAACCATGTTCTGACGCTGGGGCTGGATGTCCTCTGGCGCAGGCGGGCCGCGCGGATTGCAGCGGAGGCCAGCGGCACCGACTGGGCGGATATGTGCACCGGGACCGGCGAGATGGCCGTTTATCTGAGCCGGCTGGCGCCGGAGGGGACGAAGGTTTATGCGATTGACTTTTCCGGCCCCATGATGGAAAAAGCGAGTGAGAAGTCGGAGGCCGCAGGCATTACCTTCGTCGAAGCGGATATCAAGGCGCTGCCTTTTGACGATGCAAGCTTTGATTTGATTACGATGTCATTCGCGACGCGGAATATCAACCTGAGCAGAGACATCCTCGCTCGCAGCTTTGCTGAGTACTACCGGGTCTTGAAGCCGGGCGGGCGATTCGTGAATCTGGAGACCAGCAGGCCGCCCTTTGCGCCGGTGCGTAAATGTTTCGATCTGTATGTGAAACTGTTTGTCAAGCAGATCGGCAGCCGGATCTCCAGGGCCAGGACGGCGTATGCGTATCTGGCGGGCACGATCCCCCGCTTCTACGGGGCAGAGGAATTGGCTCAGATCATGCGTGAAGCGGGTTTTGACGAGGTCAGCTTTAAGCGGCTGATGTTCGGAGCCGCGGCGATTCACCAAGCGATCAAGCGATGAGGGCGAGAAAGTAGGGTTGAGATGATGCAGGGCTACACTTTCGAGCAGCCGTTGTACGTGTCCGCCAAGTCGTTCAAGAACCTCTGGCAGGAGTATCGCATTTACCCCGACCGGATCGAGCTGAGGTCTTTCTGTGGCCGAAAGATTATCCGAGCCGATGACATTCTGGACGTCGAAGTCCGCCCGCGCGCGGTGATCGGAGACATCTTTCGCGGCAAGGGATTCAAAGAGAGCCTGGCCCTGAAGCTGGACCTGGCCGACCTCTGTCCCCACGTCGCGATCCATCGCAGCTCCGGGTGGTTCAGGCACATACGCATCACGCCCGACGACCCGGAAACTTTTGTCAGAATTTGCAAATCGATCATGACGAGAGTTTTCCAAAATCGAAGTTAGGCATATATTATTCTCAGAAAATCGGTCTCACGATTTTCTGAGAATAATAAGATGGGTGGCATCCTCAATCGCATCGTAGGGGCGGCCCCATGTGGCCGCCCTATAAATGGGCAACGGTTCGGCCCTGAGCTCACCGCCGAAGGGCCACATCTGGCAATATTGCCAGACCCCTACGGGATGGCTTTTCGCGCGTCGGCCATGCCGGGTTGAGAAAAATGTTCAAAACGGCAAATTCGCGTTTGACAATTGCGGGACGCAGTAAGATACTGTGCCATTGTTTGAAGCAGAGATGTATTGCACCGAAGGTTCGTGGCAGGAGGCTGGTATAGCCGTCGAGAGCGAGATCACGCTCCGAGCCAAGGAATGGGAATACGGCGTCATCTGGAAGTAAGACCCGAAAGCGGGTTTATCGGGAAACCATATAAACAGAAGTTCTGCCAGATGCACAGATCGGGAGACAACTCATGACGAAAGAAGAGAAGAGGGTGGTTTTCCTCGGCCCCAAATACACGTTCTCGCACGAGGCGGCGCTTAAGATGTTTCCGAGAACTCAATACTTCTACGCCCTCACCCCAAATGAGATATTCGACCAAGTGAAGTCTGGCGAGATGGACTACGGAATCCTGCCGGTCGAGAACTCGGCAACCGGAATTGTACCGGAGTTCTTCCCCCTCTTGGTCAACCAGCCTTTTGTAGTGCGGCGGTATCATGTGAAAGTTTGCATCACCAAGGAGCTCTTCCTTCCGATACGGCAACACCTACTTGCCAGGAGCCAGACTCCTCTAGCCGAGGTCCAGTGCATCTACACGCACCGACAGCCGTATCTGCAATCCCTTGACTGGATCAACCAGAATCTAAGAGGCGTAAGGGTCGAATTCACTGACAGTACGGCGGCGGCAGCGGAGAAACTCGTTCAGGATGCCAAGGGCGCTTGCATCGGCGGTGATCTTTTGGCGAAGCATGAGAGGCTCGTGAGAGTCAGAGAGAATATCCATGACTACGCGATGAATGTCACGAGATTCGTGGCCGTTTCAGCGAAACACACCAAGATTCCCAAGGGGAGCAACAAGACGACCTTTGCGGTCATGATCCCTGACCGGGTCGGTACCCTCATCCGCGCGCTTCAGATGATCTCTTCTGGGGGCATGAACATAGTGAACCTCCGCATGACTCCCGCAACGGACGACACTGGCGACAGTCGGGTCTTTAAGGATTGGTTCGTCATTGATGTGGCTGTTCATGCAGAAAACGCGGACTTCCATGCTCTTCTCGGCAGGTTCAGGGAAAATGCTGACACGCTGATCCGCGAGGTCAAACTTTTGGGCTCGTACGTTTCTGGATGGGAAGAAGAATTCGCTGGCCCCCAGACAAGACCAAAAGCGCCGGAGGAACCACCGGTAGATCCTCTGAAGTTCGTCGAGGAGATTATCGCCAGGGGCGAGTCTGAGCGCGTCGAGTTTAAGTCATCTCTTAGGTATGACTACAGAAGCCGGTCGGTGAATAAAGACCTGGCTAGTGTCGTGGGGAAGAGCATCTGCGGATTCCTGAACGTAACCGGTGGGTATCTTGTCATCGGCGTCTCAGACACTGGCGAATTGTTGGGCATCGAGAACGACATTAATGCCCTAAGCAAGAAGTCTGTGGACGGGTTTCTATCGGCGTTTTACCAAGTTGTCTCAGACATGATCGGGAAGGAATTCGCTCAGTACGTACGCGCAGAGGTCATCGAGCTACAGGGCAAGCTCATCTGTTGCGTTCGGATGCAGACCAGCGCGATGCCTGCCTGGCTTGCTGAGAAAGGGGGTTACACTCTATATCTCCGTGTTGGCAACTCGACACGGCCGCTTAACGCCAAGGAGGCCAATGAGTACGTAATGTCACGGTCCACTGTCCGGTAGGCTCGGGAGGCGAATCTTGGCATGCCATCCAGAGGTGATAAGACTTGCGGAAGCACCAACTGGCAAAGACCGAAGTGCAGAACAACCGGCTCCAGCGGACGGCGTACCGCCGCCGCTGAGCCACCTCGTTATGCATCAGGAGGCCGCGCATGGCCTACGTGAAGTTCCTATCTGTGATCGTCTTGATAGGTTCAATTGCTTGGGTCATTGCAGACCCAGGCTTCGAGCCAGCGCTGGCGTTTGTGGGCTCGATCTCAGCTCTGGTTTCGGCGTTTCTCGTTGAGAAACGAAATGCACGGCGTGCACGACAGCATCAGTCCGTCTCAGAGGCTTCCATAGGCGTCCAGGCCGGTGGAGATGTTAGTATCCGAAATATTGGCACCGACAACCATGTTAAATAAAGACCAAGAACAAAACGTCTCTGAGGGTAGCGCCGCGATCCAGGCAGGGGGGAACGTCACTATCACAAAGACGGGACTTACTTATGCTGAGGTCCGAGACGTTGCGCTCGACGTCTTTCGAGCGAACTTCTACGAACTTGCGGGAGTTGCCAAAGAGACAGCCAAGGCTAGAGCCGAGGAAATCACCGAAAAATTCCTGTCGAAACTTCAGAAGGAACATCCAGCGGGGCTTGAGAAGTCGCACGACCCCGACTTCCAGTATGCGATCTTCACAGTTCAGAAGGAATACGCCAGGAATGGTGACAAGGACCTTGGTGACCTTCTTGTTGATCTTTTGGTCGACAGAAGCAAGCAAGAGCAGCGAGACATTCTACAGATTGTCCTTAACGAGTCCCTCAACACCGCACCCAAGTTAACCGAGAGTCAACTGGCCGTCTTGGCTGTGATCTTTCTGTTCAAGTACACCCAGAATCTCGGCGTTGGCAATCATCAGACGCTTGCCGAACACTTTGACAAGCATGTGGCTCCGTTTGCTTCAAAAGTCGTGAAGAACATGGCGTGCTATCAGCATCTTGAGTTCTCTGGTTGCGGAGCGATTGGGCTCGCAGCAAGGAAGCTTGAGTCCATCCTGGGCACGACCTACCAAGGGCAGTTCCTGAAGGGATTTGACCAGAAAGAAGTCACCGATAGGGGTGTCTCTATCGGACTCGATCCGAGATTCTTCATGCCGTGCCTTAACGACCCATCCAAACTGCAGGTCCGTGCAAATAGCAGAGAGCTGCTAGACAATGCCTTTGAGGCACATGCAGTTACGCCCGAGGATCGCGCCAAGATCAGTGCGCTGTTTGACATTGGAAAAATGAATGATACGGAAATCAAGGACAAGTGCATTGAGATTAGACCCTACATGTCTGGACTGTTTGAAACGTGGTCGGAGTCCGCGATGAAGAAGTTCACGCTTAGGACTTGTAATAGAATAACATGTCATTCTTGTTGACGTGGGTTTATCGTGTAATTCCATTGTGGACACACCGTGTGTCTTCGTAGATGGAGTTTTTTCATCTCGGCGTTACTCACCCGGATA
>Ga0214473_10010111_pt1 | contig 11120 bp, 12 predicted proteins | sample RVTome_7_FD_203509 | JGI IMG/M metagenome (GOLD analysis project Ga0214473, IMG submission 203509) | Soil microbial communities from uranium-contaminated site in the Upper Colorado River Basin, Wyoming, United States - RVT98D197 | ecosystem: Environmental > Terrestrial > Soil > Contaminated >...
AGGCGGCGTCGAACCCGTCGCCATCCGGGGTCTGGGTGGGTGCGGGCAGTGCGGACAGGACCGCCGCGACCCGGCCCGTGTCCTGGATCCCCGCCAGGTCCCACCGTGCCGCTGCGGCCCGGGCCTTCGCCCCGTCCTTGGCCGGGACGGCGGCGACCTCGTCGGCCAGGCCAGCCTCGACGGCCTCCTCGGCGGTGTACCAGGTCTCGGCGTCCATCGCCTCCCGCCACGGCCCGACCGGGGTGCCGGTCCGGTCGGCGTAGACCTGCGCGATGACCCCGGTGATCTTGTCGAGGAGCTCGGCCATCGCCCGCAGGTCCTTCGCCTCACCCCAGGCGAACGCCGACGCGTTGTGGATCATCATCTGGGCGGCGCGGCCCATCACGATCCGGTCCCCGGCCAGGGCGATCACCGACGCGATCGACGCGGCGAGCGCGTCGACCTTCACCGTCACCGTGGCGGGATGCTCGATCAGCGAGCTCGCGATCGCGATCCCGTCGAACACATCCCCGCCCGGGGAGTTCAGGTGCAGGGTGATCCGGGCCGCGTCGATCGCCCGGAGCTCGTCGACGAACTCCGACGCCCAGACACCCCAGCCGCCGATCGTGTCGTAGATCCAGATCTCCGCCTCGGTGTCGGTGGCGTTCTCGATCCGGTACCACGACCGGCCCGCCTCGTCCTTGCTGGCGGCGCGGGCGTGGGGTGCTGGTGGCCTGGCTGTCGCCGGGCGGGGCATCGCGGGCAGGCTCACGGGAGGCATCAGCCGTCACCTCTCTGCTCGGGTAGTTCGACCCACTTGCGCCAGTCGGATCCGCCGCGCCAGACGGCGACTACCTGTCCTCGGCAGCGGTCCCGGCCGAGGCAGTCGAGGTAGCCGCGGATCGGGTACGTGAGCAGCCAGGGCCGCAGCGGGTCGTCGCTGTTGCCGAGCCACTTCCGATTCACAGCCCGACAATTCGGACATGTCGCCCGGTCAAGTACCTCATCGCTGTAGAGCGCGGCGGACGGTCCGGCGGTGATCGTGGCGAGACGCCCCTCGTGCTGCGCCTGCGTCAGCGCGCCACCAAGGACGTCCTCCGCCTGCGCGTCCGTCAGCAGGTCGAGGTGCTCGGTGACCACGGTGGTGACCTGGTCGGGGGTCGAGCCGGGGCCCCAGGAGCGCAGCGCGGCCCTGCCTGCGGACATGGCCAGTCCGGCCGTCAGCGACGCGGCGGCGACCTGCGCGGTCGCGGCGAGACCGAACCGTTGGACCGTCCCGGTGCTGATGGTGACGTCCTGCGCTGCGGCCTCCGCGACGACCTGCCCGGCAGCATCCGCGGCGAGGGCGACCATCGCCTCTTCGAGGGCGGCGGCCGCGTCGAGGGACGCGGCGTGCAGGCCGGTGAGGGCGATGACGTCGCCGGCCGCGACGGCCTGCCTGACCTGCTCGACCAGGGCCGTCTTCTGCACGGTGGTGTAGCCGGCCCAGGTGGCGAGCAGGGCGTCCAGCGCCTGCTGCCACGAGTCCTGGACGGGGGTCAGGTCGGGGCCGGCGCCGGTAGGCAGCTCGGCGGGGGTGGCGTCACCGGGCGCCTCGGGCAGGACCGCGGCGGCCCGGGGCGCACCAGTGTCGTCGCGGGCATGCCGGCGGGGGGCGGGCGCGCTGTGCGTGAGGGCGGTCCGGACGGCGGCGGCGAGGGTCTGGCTGGTGGCCAGCGCCATCGTCAGCGCACGGTCATCGCGGGGGTGGCGGGCCGCCGGAGTGGGGGACACCGACGGCCCGCCGTCCTGGGGAGGCTGCGCCGCCGTCGGGGGCGGGGCGGCGTCCATCTCCAGGTCCTCAGGCAGACCCACGACCCGCGCCGCGGACCGGGCGCTCACACCGGCCTGCCGGTATGTCGAGAACGCGGTCGCTTTGCTGGTCCGGTCGGACTGCTCCAGCTCCTCGTCCTCCGGGACCGGGCTGTCGTAGTCGAACTCGACGCCCCGCCCCGTCGTCCCGAACAGGGGCAAGAAGAACCCGTTCAACGCGAGCTTGATCCGCTCCAGGCGGGGGACGAGACAGCCCGTCGCATAGATCACCCGGGCCGCTTCAGCGTTGGCCCGGTTCACGTTCTCGACGGTCCCGAGCATCGGCAGCGGGTACCGGTACGCCTCCCGGATCCGCTCCGACGACAGGTTCCGCAGCTCCGTGAACTGCATGTCCTTCACGCTGTAGCTGCGGTCGACCCATTCGCCCTGCTCGAGGATCGCGACCCGGTGGGCTTGCGCGACACCCTGATGCTGCTGCCGCCACCGGTCGCGCATCTCGTTGAACTCGTCGTCCGACAGGCGCTTGTCGACCTTGATGATCCCGCCGGGCTGCGCACTGTTCAGGAAGAAGTTCCGGTTCCATTCGGCGCCGAACCGGGCCGAGTCGATGTCAGCGAGGATCGTCCCGACCGGCCCGAGCCCCCGGTACGGGTCCATCGGGTCCGGCAGCCGCAGCTGGATGACCTCGTCGAGGTCGAGGGGGACCTTCTCCCCGCCGGGGCCGGTGTACACCCAGCCCTTCAGGTAGTCCTTCACGGAGGGGACGGGTTCCATCCGGTCCGGGCGGACCGGCCACATCTCCAGCGGGATCGACCCGGCTTTGACGACCACCCAGTACGCCTCACCGGGCAGGTCCAGGTGCTGCTGGATCGTCTCGACGAACAGTTGCCGGTGGAAGAAGTCGTTCGGTTTGGTCCACACGTCGAGGGCGAGGTGGCGGGTCACCTCCTCCCGCTGGCCGTCCGGGGTGCCTGGTGCGGGGGTGCGGTACAGGTGCCAGTCGACGGCGGCGGTGTCGTAGGCGAGGGAGGAGACGATCGCATGGAGGGTGCCCGTCGCGCCCATGGCGGCGAGCTGGGCGGTGCGGCCCCCTCCCCCGCTGCCCGGGGTGGTGAACGCGTTCTGCCGGCCGGAGGTGTAGGGGACGGGGGCGCGGTCGAGGATGCCGCCGATGAGGGACCTCACCGGTGTCGGCCGTCCTGTGGCCCCACGCTGGCCCCCTTCGCCCCGGGTCGCACCACGGGGGTGCTGTCGGGCGGAAGTTACGTCCGGGACCTGCGGGTTTGGGTGGGACTCGTGGCAGGCGTTTCTGCCATCTGGACATACCCCGCCCGGGTAGGACCAGTAGCATCCGGGCTGGACAGGTCCGGGGCCTGGGGTGGTGCCGGATGGGCTGGGGTTGGGGGTGTCGGTGTGGCGGACGGGCCGGGCAGGACGCGGGCTGGTCGGGGCATGTCCCGGCAGGACGTCCTGGGGTTACCGGCCGTCATGTCTGTCGACACGGCCGCGGAGGCGTGGGGGATCAGCAAGGCGGCGGCGTACGACATGATCCGGCGGGGGACGTGCCCGTTCCGGACGGTGCCGGTGGGCCGGTGGACGCGGGTGCTGCGGGCGGACCTACTGGAGTCGCTGCGGATCCGCGACCACGACTAACCCTCCGGTCAGCCGGGGATCAGTGCCCGGGAGAGGACCAGGACCAGACCGCCCGCGACGGTGAGGGCGCCGCCGAGCGCGACCTGCCACAGTCCCAGCCCGGGCCCGCCACTGGAGCTGGGGCCAGTCGACGGGGTCTCGTGGATCCGGTACTCCAGCAGCAGCACGGCGGCAGCGGCGACGAACCATCCCCACCGGCCGAACACGGCGAACCCGCCGACCGCCAGCAGCGCGAGCCCGGCGACGGCCAGGCCGTACGGGGCGACCTGGTCACGCCATGCCAGGTGTGCGCGGCGGGACACCTGCTGCCGGGCCAGCCGCCAGCGCGGGTGCGCATTCCGGCTCCGGGCCATCACGGGATGACCCCGGTTCAGGCTCGCCGGCTCCCCCGGCCTCGCGGAGGAGGGCCTCACGAGCCGAGCCCCGGGCTCCACGTGTTGCCGTACTGGTCGAGGTGCCAGCCGTCGTGCCCAGCGGGGTGGAGGCACTGGTAGTCAGCGCCGAGGTTCGGGCCGAACTGGCAGGGGCAGTGACCGTCGAAGTCAGCCACGGTTCACCTTCCGCAGGTCATCCACAGTGACCGGCCGATTCTCACCGTCGACCCGGTAGATCGTCCCCAGCCGCTCAAGCTCCGAGTAGGAGAAGCTGACCGCAAGCCGCGCAGCCTCTTCGGTCGCGTAGACGCCAGGAAGCCACGCCTGATCCTCGGCCACGACCCAGCGCTCACAGTTCATCGACTCGTCAGGGCCGAGGCGGTAGACGTCGACATGGTCGAGGCCACCTGCCTCGACCATCTGCGGGAATGGGGCCACCGGCCCATCCTGGACCACGACCAGGTCCTCCACCGCAGGCTCACCGGTCTCGACGTCCATGTAGGGGCGGCCGTGCCGTAACGCGAGGACCTGCACCGTGACCGTCCCTGCCTCATCGTCCACGGTCACCCTGGCCCCGACGGGGGTGGTCTCCGGGTTGATGCCTACCGTCTGGAGCCAGGCCATCCACGCGTCCCGCCGGGCATACCAGTCCGGGTCCCGGTGGGTCGGCAGCTTGGCGGTCCGGGTCACAGTGTCGCCTCCAACGCCTCTTCCAGCGCGTCCCGGACGGTCGCCGTCCACCTGACGATCACCACGTCCGCGTCAGCCTCCTCGCATGGAACCTGGACCGGGCCATCCGGGGTGGCGACGTACCGGGCGAAGGTGTGCCCCCGCCACGGCCGCCCATCGGGGACCGCCGCCTGACCCTGGCATGCCTGCTCCCACATCGCGTCCAGCACCATCTCCCGCAGACCCGGCCCCAACTCTCGCCAAACCTCGACCGGCAGCTGCAGGCAGAGGGAGAACTGCCTCGGGTCGCTCATCGGGATGCCGCCTCGGTGTCCGTGATCCAGGCCGAGTAGCTCAGCCGCACCTCGAACATCTCCCCGGCCTGCCGGACCCAGTCACCCTCCGGCGGGGTCGGCGGCACGCCCAGCGTCGGGCGCCCCGCAGGGCCACCGCCGAGACGGACACCCCGCTCCTTGGCCAACGCGACCGCCTGGGCGTGCAACAGGTCCCTGATGGCCGACCGGCCGCGCTGCTCGGCCGGGACCTCCGCGTAGAAGGTCCACGTACCCCATCGCCCGCCCACCACAGCCCGCCCCTGCTCCTGCTCGCTCAAATGAACCTCACCCGAGGCCTGGCACCGAGATCCCGCTCAGCGCACATGTACCTAGCGCAGTCACAGTTATGCACGAGGACGCCGGCCGCGAAGTACTCCGGCTGGTCAGCCACCGTCAGGTTGAACACCGGCACAAGCCCGGGCTGAACGCAGACGCTGAGCACATGTACGTCCGCAGCATTCCTTGCGGCTGTAGCGGTTGGTAGTGAACTCGGTACCGCACTGGGGGCAGGTCCTCTGCTCGTCGTCCACGCCGCTCGCGTAACGCCATGCCGTCTTGCACCTATTCGAGCAGAACCGCTCACGACCGTGCTGGTTGGTGGTCTCGAAGTCGGCCCCGCACTGCTCGCAGGTGCTGGTTCGCACGGGTCCATGCCCGAAGCGTTCCACCTCAGCGTGCCAGCGGTGCCAGTCCAGACCCTCAGGCGAGCTGTGCCATGCCGCAGCGAGCGGACGAATCCGCTCGAGATGCGCGCGAGCCTCGGGACTTTGCGATCGGACCCGCGCCTGTTCCCGGTGAACTTCCTTGTGCTCGGCGATCGTGACGCAGGCCAGGTTCCCCGGGTCATTGTTGAGGGGGTCGAAGTCGAGGTGATGGACCTCGCAACCCTCGGGTATCGGTCCATGCTTGGCCGACTCCCCGCTTCCTGTCGGCGATTCCAGGAGTGAAGTAGTTGCGGTTGGCCTGATATGGAGAGTCTGGGTAGCGGCGGAATGTGATTCCGGCGAACTTAACTCGCTCGACGTTGGACACCCCATAAGTCTATCCCCATATCCCAATGAATCGAGCCGCGACCAGCCTCTTTCGTTCACCCAGACAGGATGATCCCCTGTACCGACAAGCACTTCCCCGGTCGACAGCAGGACCTGCACCACTTCCGCAGCGGGCATGGTCATGCCACTCGCAACTACAGGTCGTGGTCCGGCCCTGGTAAGCACCAGGTGCCATGGCCGGATCTGCTCGATCGGGACGTCTCCGGCAGTGGTGGCGACCAGCGTCCCGGCAATGAGGCACCCATGGTCGTCCACCTTCAACGGTGTCTCCTTCGTCTCCCTCGGCACCGCCGCCGTCGCCCCGGCCGGATCCCACACGTAGCCGGGCAGCTCCTCCGCGAAGCATGTCGGCTTCTTCGCCTCCTCCAGCTCCGGGTCCAGTTCCACCAGTGAGTCCCGGAGGATGTACAGGCGGGGCTTCCCGTCACCCGCTGGCCGGAGGCGGGCCTGCATGGCCTGGATGCCGTCCTTGACCGTCTTGTGCGCCGCGGAGGTGGACATGCCCAGGTGCCGTTCCAGGGTCGCCCTGTCTTCCGCGTCATGGTCGCAGATCACCGCGGTGGGGCGGGGCTCCAACCAGACGCCGTCGCCGTCGCGCATCTGGGCGAGCATGGTCCGGGCGTGGTCCTCGACGAGCCGTCTCGTGTGGTAGATCTCCCGGTACATCCATAGCCGGCCGTCGCCGTCCTCGGCGTACCACTGTGCGGTGAAGGGGTTCGTGAAGCCGAAGTCCACCACGATCCACCTGGTCCAGTCGGCTGGGATTTCGAACCGGTCGACGAGGTGGATCGCAGGGTCGTACCCGTCGTAGATGATCCCCTCGGCGGCGACCCACTTCCCTCCCTCCAGGCGGGCCTTCCGGACGCCGGTGAGCTTCGCCAACTTCGCCAGGTACGCCGCCCCAGCGAGGGTGGGTTTGCCGGTGGCGGGCGCGATGAGGGTCGGGTTGTCCGAGTGCCGGCAGTGGAGCATCCGGGTGTCGCCCCGCTGGCAGCGGACGTTCAGCCAGTGGGTGGGCTTGTCCGGGTTGGTGTCGGCGAGGAGCTGCTGGACCGGGGTACGGGCGTTCCGGAGCCGGGTGGTGAGCGCCTCCCAGTTGTCGGTGGTCAGCTCGATCGCTTCTTGGACGTACACCACGTCGTAATCGGAGGACATCACCCTGGTCGATTTGTCCATTCCGCCGAGGTTGATGGCGGACCCGTTGGCGTACCGGTAGGCGGCGGCCTCCTGCTGGGATCCGCCGTAGAAGTGGACCAGTCCCGCTTCGAGGGCTTCGGGGATGACCTTCTCCCGCCAGGTGACCAGGGCCGTGGAGCCGAGGGAGGTGAGTGTCTTGCGGATGACCAGGCCGCGCATCCCGGGCCAGGCGAGGGCGAGGAGGTTCAGCAGCTCGAGGGCCGCCCGGGACTTGCCGGTGCCCGCGGGACCGGACAGGAGGACCTCGTCCTGGGCGGTGGTGAACACGTCGCGGGCCGCGCCGTGCGGGGCGTACAGGTGGACGCCGGGCACGGTCGGATGCTCGTCGGTGCTGGCCTGGTCGGGGTGGACGGGCAGGTGCAGGGCGGTCGGCAGGTGCACGCCGGGGATCAGGTAGGTGACGGTGCTCGCGTCGGGCCCGGTCAGGACGAGCCGGTCGCCGGCCGGGACGGTCGCGGTCCAGCCGGCCTTGCGCCACAGCCGGTGCCCGGAGTGGTCGAGGTCGTCCGCGGCGTTCCTGGCAGCTTGGGCGACCAGCCTGGCCACCCACCCGCCCGGGGCCGCGGTCGTTGTCACAGTCGTGCTGCCGGGTCGATCTGCTCGGCGAGAGCGCGCAACTGGACGGGGATCAGGGCCTGTGCCCGTTCCGCCTGTTCGGGGGTGAGGTCAAGGTCGGCCAGGACGGCGCGGAGGGTTTCCCCGACCATCGCCCCGACCTGCTCGGCGAGGGTGACACGGCGTTCCTCGATGCCCATCCGGTGGGCGATCTCGCAGGCTTTCAGGAGCCGGTCCTGCGCCTTGCCGAGGAGTTCGACCCACAGGTTCGGGTGGGCTTCCTCGGTGATGTCGGTGCCCGGGTTCTCGGTGGCCTGCTTGCTGACCTGCTTCGTGGTGCCCCAGATCACGTCGTCCGCAGCGAGCTGGCGGACCTGGATCCGATACCAGGCGACCTCCCCCGCCAGGTGCGCGATCTCGCCAAGGACGACCTCAGCCGGGTCGAGGCCGTCGATGGGCAGGCCGAGGGTGGTGGCGGCGGCGCGCGCGGCGAGCTCGGCCCTCGCTCGCTCGGCCGCGTTCTTGGACCGGCGGGTCGCGCCGCCGTGGACCCGGCACGCCTTCCCGCCCGCCTCCGGGTAGGCCAGGCACGGGGCGGGCGGGCTGGTGCCTTTCCGGTGGCCGCTGCAGGTCGGCACACCAGGGGCGGTCTCCCGCTCGTGACGGTGCCCGCAGCGGCGGCACTTCCGGACGGGACTCATGAGGGTCCGGTCTCCCGGGGGGACTCATGAGGTTCCGGGGTTGGGCGGGGGTCGAAGTGGACGGTGCACCCTTGGTGCATCTGCCAGGTCATGCCGGAGTCGCCCCGGTGCCAGACGCTGTCGGGGTGGCGTTCGAGGGTGCACATCTCCCGGTAGCCGGTATCGAGGTCGGGGCTGATGTGGCCCCCGCGATGCCGAGACTGTCGAGGCGGACGGCCGGTAGGGCGGTCATCGGGCCCACCTCGGCATATACCCGGCCCGACGTGCCCGGGACCGATCCCGGTGAGCGATGGTGGCCTGGGCGCCGCCGTCGAGGATCAGGACGGGCCGCAGGCCGGCCGGGATGGACCGGTCGATGCGGTCGAACTCCTCGGCACAGAGGGGCTGGGGGTAGGAGATGACCAGGACGTCGCCGTGCCTGCGGCGGGCCCCCGCTGGCGGGTCTGCTCGGGTGGTCACTGAGCCTGACCCCGTTTCGGAGTGGCCACGATCGGCGCCCGAGACAAGTAGCCGCGCTGCAGCTGTTCATCCAGGGCGTTGCGCAGAGCCTGGACCTGGTCCCGACTCAGGAAGAGTTCGACCTCCGGTGCGTCGTCGGAGATGGCGGACATGATCCGGAGCAGGCCGCACATGCTGCTGCTGGCCAGGTCGATCCAGCCGCCCCGCGATGTCGAGCTCAGGGACTCGGCTGACCCGCTCGCCCAATGCCTTGTGCCGTCCCTGCTGTCGGTGAACGGCGCATCGTCGTCGTCGAGCGTCATGAAACTGCTCCAGATGCTCACGCTGGTGGTCCTTCCTTGGGTCGACTGATTCCGGATCGACGGGCCCGGCGGATTTCCCGCCATGTCGCTCGAGCCCAGCCGTAGGGCGGACATCGCGCGATCCAGTGCGCTCCACAGGGGCAGCGCCAGACGGCCCCTCGGGGAGCGACCGACTTGATGGGCAGCTCGCAGCGGTGCCGGGGCCTGTCGGCGTTTCCGATGATCGTCACGATGCCGGTCCTTTGGGTCGGGTCCAGCCGGGGCGTTCGCTCGTGTGGCGGGGCCGGGCACGGTCGTCCTGGGGGTGCCGGGCGGCCCAGATGGTCATCTGGTCGAGGAGGGCGGCCACGAGGTCCCAGGTGGGGGAGAGGCGGTGGGGTGGGTTGACGCCTGCGGTGCGTGCGGCCCGGTTCCTAGTGGGTTGGTCCCAGGTGGTGATGTCGGTGGGTGGGATGGCGTGGTGCCAGCACCAGTGGGCTAGTTGGCGGGCTTTCGTCTCGCGGTTGGTGTCCGCCTGGCTCGTCCGCGTGTAATCCACGTCACGTCCGTGTGGCATTGGTCGCCTCCCGCCACCGGTAGCAGCCGCACACCACCGACAGGCCACACGCCCCACCACGCGGATGCCGGGCCCGAGGATGCCCACACACGCACTTCGTCGGTGACCGCGGCGGAGGAGGGACCACCGCAGGGGACCCCGACCCCGGGCACACCGCCGCAGTGGCTGGCGGTGCACCGTGACTGGCCATCGTCCCGTCCAACTTCACCGCCATCACCCGCCCGCAGACCGGGCACGGCCGGCGCGGATGCGGCCCACCGATCACGACCTGCACCCAGGGATAACCCGGTCCAGCCAGTCCCGGAACTCAGTGCTCGCGTCCTCCAGGACGGCGATGCACATGTCCTCACTCTCATCGTCCGGGTGAACAGGGTCCAGCTGGTAGACGTACTCGCCGTCCCGGTACCACCGGGGGGGCGGGGCCAGCCGTTCCGCCTCGTCGCCGGTGCGGTCCCGGTCATCCCGGAGCATCCGCACAATCCGCAGCGCCTCACCCACCGCACCGGTCAGGTCCGACGTCGCGTCCTCATCGACCCCGACCAGATCAGCCAGCCCCGACGCGAGGCGGACCCGCTCCGCCTCGGCTTGGGCGGCGGCCTTGGTGTCCCCTTCCTGGATCAGGTCGATGGCTTCCGAGAGTCCGGCCTGGAGCCGGGCAAGATCCCGGCTGGCCTGCTCCAGCCGCCCCACATGGTCCATGCCGTAGCAGGCGTGCGCCCGAGCGGCGGCGTCCAGGAGGTGCCCGACCGCCCGGAGGCGGTGCTCGTCGTCGAGGTCGAGGAACTTGGCGACCCACTGAGCTGGTGCCAGGGCGTCCCCTGACCCGCTGGCCTGCTCGTAGGTCTCGTCGAAGATGCCGGGCTTGCACGGGTAGAACTCGCCCTGGACGCCCTTGATGATGAAGTCGCCGGGGCTGGCGAGCATCGTCCCTTCCAGGGTGTCGATCCGGACCCCTGGCTGCCCGGTGAGTGTCGCCTGGCCGCCGCACCAGGCGGCGACGCTGCGGGCCGTGTCCCACAGGTCGGCGTGTCCGATCCTCCCGAGCATCTCCGGGACGCGCATCGTCTCGATGGTGACTGGCTTCTTCCGGTACCGGACCGGCTCCGGGCCGCTCTCTGTGTTGCTGGTCACCGTGCTGCCTCCATCGTGGTCTCGGACCGGACAGGTGCCACGTCCGGTGGGGTGCGGGCCAGGACAGCCCGGGCCAGGGCCAGATCCTGCGCGAACGACTGCTCAACCTGCTCGGGCGTGGCGTCGGGGTCGGTGACCGCGAGCAGGGCGTTGGAGCGCATCAGCAGCCCCCGGACCGCAGCCGTCAGGGCGGTCGACCCGTCCAGGAGCACGGGGTCACCGGGCGGGCAGGTCAGGGCCCGGTCCAGGGCGGTGACCGCGTCGATCAGGGTCCGGGCCGGGTCGAGGTGGACGTAGGGGCGGCCGTTGCGGGGCCCTGCACGGTGACGGGCCGACCGGGTCACC
>Ga0214473_10010112_pt1 | contig 11118 bp, 4 predicted proteins | sample RVTome_7_FD_203509 | JGI IMG/M metagenome (GOLD analysis project Ga0214473, IMG submission 203509) | Soil microbial communities from uranium-contaminated site in the Upper Colorado River Basin, Wyoming, United States - RVT98D197 | ecosystem: Environmental > Terrestrial > Soil > Contaminated >...
TCATCGTGGGCTCGACGACTTCGGGCGGAGCCAGTGGCGGTTTCGACTGGCTGTCCGGCGGCGTTTTCGAGACGCACCAAGGCGGCGATTGGGACGGATTTGTGATCAAGCTCGACGCGGATGGCAATCATCTGTGGTCGACGTATCTCGGCGGCGTCGGCAATGACTACGCCAAAGGCGTCGCGGTCGATGACGCGGGAAATATCTACGTGATGGGTTGGACGAAATCCGGGGGTTGGGTGACCGGTGGCGCGGATGCGAGCTACAACGGCGGCGAAGATGCGTACGTGGTGAAGCTAAGCAGCAACGGTCAGACGCTGATGTGGGGCTCGTACCTTGGGGGAGCGGCGGACGATCGGGGGCGGGCCATTGCGGTCGATGGTGGCGGACAGGTGACGGTCGTGGGCGAAACGCAGTCGGTTGGCTGGGTCAGCGGCGGCTACGACACGAGCCACAACGGCCAGACCGACGTGTTCGTAGCGCGGCTGACGGCGGACGGCCAAACGGTGTCGTGGTCGACGTATCTGGGGGCGGATGGTCAGGACTACGCGGAGGCTGCGGCGCTGGCCGGCGGCGGCGACGTGCTGATCGGCGGACGTACGACGTCGACCGGCTGGGTGGCCGGCGGGTACGACACGAGTTACGGCGGAGCCGAAGACGGGTTCGTCAGTCGGCTGTCGGCGAGCGGCCAGGTGCTTCAGTGGTCGACGTACTTAGGCGGAACGAATCTGGATCGCGTGTACGGCCTGACTGTTGCCGCGAATGGCGACGTGATCGCGGCGGGCCAGACGCGCTCGACGGGTTGGATCAGCGGCGGGTTGGACCAGACGTATGGCGGCGGCGGTGAGGATGGGTTCATCGTCAGGCTGACGTCGGCTGGCGCGCACGCGTGGTCGACGTACGTCGGCGGTAGCGGCAGCGACAGGATTCTTGCCGTGGCGGAGGATGGGGATGGCCGCGTGATCGTGGGCGGCGAGACGAATACGAGCTCGGGTTGGATCGCCGGTGGGCCGGACACGACGCATGGCGGCGGGTACGACGGGTTCGTAGCGGCGATGTCGGGCGATGGTCAGGCGGCGCTGTGGTCGACGTACGTCGGCGGCGGAGGCGGCGACAGAATCGTCAGTGTAGCGCCGACCGATGGCCCGTACACCTATGCCGGTGGGTACAGCGGCTCGTCGGATTGGGTGATTGGGACGGTGAGCAACCCGAACGTGGTGGCGATGAAGTTCAACGATTTGCCCGACCTGATCGTGCAGCCGCTTGCCGAGACGGCCGTGACGGTGTTTCCGGGAAGTCTGGTGCAGATCGATGTCACCATCGAGAACGTGGACATGGCCGACGCGGAGTCGACGGCGGTGGTTCGGCTGTTCCTGTCGCAGACCAGTCCGCCGACGCGCGATCTTGACGACGTGGTGGACGGTTGGGTCAGCGGCATCCTGCCGGCCGGCGGCCAAGAAACGCGTACGCTCAGCTTCTACGCGCCCCAGACGACCGGCACGTATTACCTCGCGGCGTATGTGGACGATCTTGGCCAGGTGGCGGAGACCAGTGAATCGAACAACTGGGGGCCGGTGATCAGGCTGACCGTCGAGATCCCGATGGGGGATCTGAATGTGGACGGCCAGGTGAATCTGCTGGACATCGACTCGTTCACGCTGGCGGTCAGCGATCCGACGGCGTGGTCGGCGGCGCATCCGGGTGTGGATCTGCTGGAGGTTGGGGATTTCAACGGGGATGGATCAGTCAACCTGCTGGACACGAACCGTTTCACTGCGGCGATCCAGGGGCTGGCGTATGAGCCGGCGATTGAAGTGCGGCTGGTTGGCGGGGCCGTGGTGACGGCGCTGGCCATTGGTGAGGTTAACCTGCGGGAGACGGCGACGCAGACGCTGGCGGTGCAAAACATCGGGGCGTTGGACCTGACGATCAGTCCGATCGCGGATTTGAGTGCGGTCTTCCGGATCAGTCCCAGCACGGGGCCTGATGCAAACGGCACGTGGGTGCTCTCGACGCATGAAACGATCTATCTGGACGTGACCTTCGAGCCGGGGGCGCCCGGGACGTACGAGGCGACGCTGACGCTGGGTAGCGACGATCCGGATGACGCGGTGTATGAAATTGCGCTGACCGGGACGGGCGCCCGCGCGGATGAACCGGTGGTCGAGCTGTCGGTCGGCGCTGAGCATGGCGTGACGGAGGTGCAGTTCGGCACGGTCGAGTTGGATCAGACGGTCCAGAAGACGTTGGTGGTGACGAATCTGGGGGCGCAGGATCTGGTGGTGAGCGATGTGGCGGTGTCGGCGGGATCGTTCTCAATCGCGGCGCTCGCCGCTCCGGATGGCGCGGGCCAGTGGACGCTGGGCGCGGGTGCGAGCATCAGCTTCATCGTGACGTTCCAGGCGGGGTCGGTGGGGGCGCTTGGCTCGACGCTGACGGTGACAAGCAATGACCCTGACAACGGGCAGATCGACGTGGCGCTGGCCGGTGAAGGCATACTATCGCCGGACGGTGATATCGCAGTCGATGTGTTGGGGGGCGAGCTGAACGTACGCACGATCGACTTCGGCGCGGTGTACAGAGATGACCTGTCGGCGCGGACGCTGCTGGTGCGTAACGCGGGGCAGTCGACGCTGACGGTGTCGACGGCGACGCTCAGCGACAGTGGGTTTTCGATCGATCCGGTCAATGGTTTGGACGGCGCGGACGATTGGGTGCTTGAAGCAGGTGAGTCGATGGAGGTGACGGTAACGTTCGCGCCCAACCATGGCGGCAGGTTCAGCGGGCTGCTGCGGTTTGTGAGTAACGATCCGAACGAAGCGAACTACGACATCGCGCTGGCCGGCTGGGGCGGCGGCCTCGGTGATGCGAACGTGGATGGCCGCGTCAGCCTGCTGGACATCAGTCCGTTCGTCACGCTGGTCACCGATCGGGCCTCGTACGTGGCGGCGCATCCGACGGTGAACCTCAGAACAGTCGGTGACTTCAACGGGGACGGCGAGGTGAATCTGCTGGATATCGACGGGTTTATGTCGCTGATTGGGGGCGGGGCGGGTTAGTGCGGCGTGTGGGTATCGTGATGTCTTGGTAATCCGGGTAATCTGCAGCTTGGCCGGGGAAGGTGGAATGTCCGTGTCTGGGACGGGAGGTGCCCGCAGCGTTGTAGGGCGAGGCCGGCGTCAAGTTGGTAAGCGCATCAAGGCCATGTCGGCGGCCAACGATTGTCATGGCTTTCGGCTAAAGCGGGGGTAGAATTCGGCGAATAGTAAGCAAGAGTGTGTCGGGGGATTTCGGTATGCACAGGCCAGCGGACTGTGGGGGTGCGTTGTGGCAGCGCGATCTGCCAAGGGGCTCAGCTGTCATGACCACGGAGCACGATCGATGACGGGTTACCGAGATGGCAGGGATGGCGAGGCCGGCCACTGGCGTGTGGAGGCGCTTGAGGCGCGTCTGCTCATGGCCGCTGACCAGCCCTTGATCAGTGGGATTTTCGACGGCGGGCTCAAGACGACGGCGGCCGAGATCGTCGTGAACTATGGCGACCGCGGCGTGGAGGCGTGGGACGCCTACGGCAACCCGGTGGCAGCCGACGAACCGGTCTGGGGTCCGGAGACGGCGGTCGGCAGCATTTCGAGCTGGGAGGCGACGGATGTGACCGTCACGGTCCTTGGCAACAATGCGACTGTGATCGGGAGCGGCCGGGATCACGACGGCCAGACACCGCTGGCAGTGATCGCGGGGGCGGCGTGGCCGAAGCTGTTCGTGCTTCGTGGCGATGCATCGCTCGACTCGATGACGACGATCAACATTGCCCGGGAAGGGACCAGAGACCTGATGCTCGGCCAGGCGCAGCAGATGGAGTATTACGTATTCTGGCCGGGGTGGGCGCAGATCATTGATGGCTTGATTGTGGTGATGACGAAAGTGCTTCACGACCGGGGCGAAGGTGGCCCGGGGCATCGCGACTGGCAACCCTACGCCGAAGCTTTTGCGTACAGCCAGGATTACGGTCAGACATGGGCACTTATCCCGATTGACGGGCAACTGATGTCGGATCCGATTGGCCCGGAGGGAACGAATCGCGCCGCGCTGTTCGCATTTGGCAGTCCCGTGCCGTGGCAGCCGGTGCGCGAAGCACCCCTACGCGTGACCTTCACGGGTTGCGATTATGTGCACGGCGCAACGGTGGCGGAAAAGATGGGCGGCCAGAGTTTCATGTTCGACGCTTACCGCAGCGCCGTCGGTGAGTCGTGGACGGTGCTACCCGCCGTGTCGGTGAACCGGCACGACGCCGGGCAGGAGAATCAGCACGCGCATACAGCCTGGGCGGTGATTCGCGAGAACCAGCGCTGGGTCTACACGATGTTCGGCGATGCGACCAGTGGCCGTACGGTCGTGACCGTTTTTGATGACAAGTATGACTATCAGAACGCTGCGAGGACCGAATACCTGATCGAGGGTGGTGATTCAGCAGATGATCCGGACGGTTACGATCGTACCAGCGCCATACAGGCGGTGGATATTGCCCCGACCGACGAGGGCGTGCTGGTCAAGGGAGACTGGGCTCAGGGTGTGGTGATTCATCTGGTCGCGCCGGATGATCCGGCGGATTCTCTTGCCGCGCAAGTTGTGCACTCCGGAATGGTCATGGATGACGGGCGCGGCGGCAACCACTTCCACATTCATCATGACCGCGGCCGGTACGTCGCCAACCAGGCGCCGAATCCGCAGTACACGCAGGCCGCTCAACGGCTGCTCTACAGCGTCGACGGTTTGCACTGGATAGAGATTGCGGCCGTGACAGGCGTGAAGGATCCTGACTACACTTCGCCGCGGCCATTTCTATTTGGTGATTACCTGATCACGGTATTGAGTGGCGTGTTGTGTCGGTTGCCGCTACCAGAAGTTTCCAGAACGATGAGGCCGTTGATCGCAGCGCAAGGCGGCACGAATCAGATGGTGGACGATCTGGCGACGGTGTCGCTCGACGGCACGACGGTGACGAAGCTGACGCGTGTGGGTGATCGTGTCGTGGGGACGGATCCGACCGGTGTGTCGGTTGACGTCGAAGCGCCGCCCGGTGATGCGGATGTCTACCTGATCAACTCGACGACGGCGACGGGTTACAGGAGCCTCAGTCTAACGGGTGTGCTTGGCGTAGACCCGAAGCAGGTCACGACGATGTGGGTCCGTGTGCTGCCCGGGCTTGTGGCGACGGGCGTCGACTTCGGGGTCGATGACGTAGCCGTTTCGAATGACGCCATGGTCAGCTTCGGAAAGATGATCGATACAGAGCAGTGGACTCGTGTGATGAACGCTCGCGACACCGGTGGGATCGGCTGGACGGCACAGATTACCAACGGCCGTACCACGGCATTTGACATGTACCTGCTAGTGTCGCTGGACACGGTGGTGTCCGGTGAATATCGCTCGGCGCCGCACACGATACCCGCGGGCAGCACTGCCGCGTCGGAGTACGTCTCGATTTCGGGGTTCACGGGCGCGGACGACTGGACTGTGGCAACCAGTGTCAGTGTGCCCGAAGGATACTGGGATTCTTACATGATGGCGTCGCAGGGCTATGCGCAAGGGCATGGTCAAACCGAATGGCCGCTGCTGACCATCTGGTCTGACCAGACCCCCGGCGCCGAAGACTACATCGAGTTCTACATGATGGCCGGCGGCAATCCGTACATGGCGCAGGGGATTGTGGCGCGAGGCATGGCCGACGGCCAGCCGTTCGGCGACTATGCCGTGGCGAGTAACATTTACCTGAACCCCAAGACGCCCATCGTGATCGCCGTCTCACAGGACGCGGACAATCCGACGCAGAAGCTTCACACCACCGTCAGCGTGGGCGGCAGTATCGTCGGCGACTCAGTGATTGGCGGTCAGATCGCTCTGGCCACGGGCCCGACGCAGATCCGCTGGTCGAACCACGATCAATCGGACATGACGGCCTTGGCGATCCATGCCTGGGCGGTGGACCCCGACACGTTCTACGGCCGGGCGGCACGGAAAGCGTTGATTAAGGGTCCCGTGCTGGTGCGCAGCGGATCGCCGGGTGACTTCAACGCCGATGGTAAGGTGACCTTGCTCGATATCGATCCGTTCATCCTCGCGGTGACCGATCGCCAACGTTTCACCGAGCTCTATCCGCGTGTGGATCTCTATGGAGCCGATCCGGATCAGAATGGCCAGGTGGATCTGCGGGATATTGCACCCTTCATTGCGTGGATGACCGGCCAAGCCGCACCCGTAGACGGGCCGATCGTCGAGCTGGCCATGGGCGAGCAGATCGGCGTCACGGAAGTGCCATTTGGCCAGGTGCAACTCAATGAAATGAGTGAGCAGACGCTTGTGGTGACGAACGTTGGCACGAGGAATCTGGTGATCAGCGACGTCACGATGTCGGGCGCAGGTTTTTCGTTCGAGCCGTTGGCGCCATCCGACGGAGAGGGGCAGTGGACGATCATCCCCGGAGGCAGCATCGACTTTGCCGTGCGATTCCAGCCGGGGTCCGCGGCGCAATTGGGAGCTACGCTGGCTGTGACCAGCAGCGACCCGAATCATCCGATGATGACCGTTCAGTTGACCGGCGAAGGGGTGATGTCACCCGATGGCGACATCACGGTCGATCAGTTGGGTGGCCAGACGAACGTGCATACGGTTGATTTCGGTGCGGTGTATACCGATGGAACGGCGTCGCACACGCTGGTGGTCCGCAATGACGGCATGTCGACGCTGACGGTGTCGACGCTGGGGCTGAGTGGAGCCGGATTCACCGTCGATCGCGTCAACGGCCCGGACATCGCCGACGATTGGGTGCTCGAGCCGGGGATGTCGACGCAAGTCACGATCACGTTTGGGCCATCTTACGGCGGCCCATTCAATGGCCTGCTGCGTCTGGGCAGTGATGACCCCAACGAAGGCTACTACGACCTTTCTTTGACCGGCTGGGGGGGCGGCTTGGGCGACGCGAACGTGGATGGGCGCACGAACCTGCTGGACATTGACCCGTTCGTCTTGTTGATAGCAAGGCCCAATGTGTACTCGGCGCTGTATCCGGCGGTGAATCCTAGAACCGTCGGTGACTTCGACGGCGATGGCCAGGTGACGCTTCTGGACATCAACGGGTTCATCTCGCTGATTGTGAGTGGGCTGGGCTAGGGGGCAGCGACGATCGCGACAATCGCGGCCTATGATGACGTGGGATTGGGCTAACGCCATCACGCCAAACGGAGCCCATCGCGATGATCGATCGAACAGCGCGGACTGATTATCCAGTACATGAACTGATCAGCCGGCGGTGGAGCCCGGTGCGTTTTGAGGACCGGCCGGTTGAGGTCGAGAAGTTGCGGCAAGTGTTTGAGGCGGCAAGGTGGGGTTCGTCGTGCTACAACGAGCAGCCGTGGCGGTTTGTGGTGGGTGTGAAGGGCCACAGCGGGGTGCATGAGAAGATCGTGTCGACGCTGGTCGACGCAAACCGTCAGTGGGCGCAGCACGCGCCGGTGTTGGCTATTTCAGTCGCCAAGCTGGCGTTCGATCGCAACGGTAAGCCGAACCGCCACGCACAGCATGACGTGGGGCTGGCGGAATCTGTGTGTGCAGGCGACGGCGCTCGGATTGGCGGTGCATCAGATGGGTGGATTCGATTCGCAGAAGGCGCGGCAGGTTCTTGGGATTCCGGATGGGTTCGAGCCGATGGCGGCGATCGCGATTGGGTATGCTGGTGGGGGCGACCGCTTGCCGGCCGAGGTTCGAGCGCGGGACGCTCAGCCGCGGCAGAGACTGCCGCTGTCATCGCTGGTGTTCGATGAATCGTGGGGTGAGGCGGCGTCGATCTTGGCGGAGCGATCGCCGCGGAGCATGACGATGGGGCATGAGTAGCGTGAAGAGACACAAACCTGTGATCGGCCTGATGGGAGGGGTCGGGTCGGGCAAGAGTCTGGTGGCGGACCAGTTGGCGTCGCTGGGCTGCGGGGTGATCGATTCGGATGCGCTGGGGCATGCGGCGCTGGAAGACGCGGAGATTCGCGCTGAGCTGGTGCGGCGATGGGGCGGTGAGATTTTGGCCGCCGGGGGTCGGGTGGACCGGGCGAAGGTGGCACGGATGGTTTTTGAGCGGCCGCAGCGACTTCGAGAGCTGGAGAAGCTGGTCCACCCGCGAGTGCACGCGGAGCGAAAGCGGCTGCGAGAGGCGTACGAGGCGGATGAATCGGTGAAGGCGATTGTGGAAGATTGTCCCCTGCTGGTGGAGACTGGGGTTGACGGGCAGTGTGATGTGACTATCTTTGTGGCGGCCGATCGCCAGCGTCGGCTTGAGCGTGTCGCGGCCCAGCGGGGCTGGGACGAGCCGGAGCTGGCCGATCGGGAGAAGCAGCAGGTTGGACTTGACAGGAAAGCCGATCTGGCCGATTATGTGGTTGACAACAACGCCGGCGAGGAAGATTGCCTGTCACAGGTCCGCCGCGTTCTTTCCCAGATTCTCCACACGCGTTAACGCCTCTGTGCTTGTCGGTCGTCTGTAGGCGACTGATGGGCCGGGCTTGCTGAGAGAGCCGTACATCCGTCCGACCACGCCCTGGCGACACGTCGGACACCCCTTTTCCCAGCAGATATCCACCGACGTAACTGACCCCCCAACGGACGGGACCGCAGCGGCATGGCGCACAGCCGCATCATCGCAGGAGTGTCTGCCCATGGCAGAGACAAAGAATTACAAGGGCAAGAAGAAGTCAGGTAGCAGCTCCGGCGGCAAGCCGACGGATAACTCCACCCGAAACAATCTCGGCGGCAGTAACGGCGGCTCGAGCGCCAACGGCGGGGGCGACGGCCAAGGAAAGGCCGATCAGCCGGCGGTGAAAGCCGATCAGCCGGCGGCGAAGCCCGATGCGAGCGCCACCGCGGCGGCCACGACCGATGAGGCGCTCGAGGCTGAGACGCAGCGTCGCTATGACGAAGCGAAGAAGCCGGTGATGAGCATTCATCAGTTGCAGAAGATGAGCGTCGAGCAGTTGCACGCCCTTGCGCTGGAACAGGGGGTGACCGACTACGCCGGGCTCAAGAAGCAGGAGCTGATCTTCAAGATCCTGCAGGACATGTCCACCAAGCAGGGGCTGATGTACGGCGAAGGGGTGCTCGAGATCCTGCCCGACGGGTTCGGGTTTCTGCGCAGTCCGGAGTACTCGTACCTGGCGTGCCCGGACGACATCTACGTCTCGCCGGCGCAGATTCGTCGGTTCGGGCTCAAAGTCGGTCACGTGGTGCAGGGCACGATCCGGCCGCCCAAGGAGTCGGAGCGCTATTTCGCGCTGCTGCGGATCGACGCGGTCAGCGGCCGGCAGCCCGACGCGCTCAACGACATCAGCAACTTCGCGGATCTGACGCCGCTGCACCCGCAGGATCGGCTGATCCTCGAGACGGTCAACGATCCGTCGAACGTGGAGATGCGGATCGTCGATCTGGTGACGCCGATCGGGCGCGGCCAGCGCGGGCTGATCGTCGCCCCGCCGCGCACGGGCAAGACCATTCTGCTGCAGAAGATGGCCCGCAGCATTATCGAGAATCATCCGGATATGAAGGTGTTCGTGCTGCTGATCGACGAGCGGCCGGAGGAAGTCACCGATTTCCGCAAGAACACGCCGTCTGACGTCGAGGTGATCGCGTCGACGTTTGACGAGCAGTCGTCACGTCACGTGCAGGTGGCGGACCTGGTGATCGAGAAGGCCCGCCGCCTGGTCGAGTTCGGCGAGCACTGCGTGATTCTGCTGGACTCGATCACGCGTATGGCCCGTGCGTACAACGCGGAAATGCCGCATTCGGGCAAGATCCTGACCGGCGGCCTCGACTCCAACGCCTTGCAGAAACCCAAGAAGTTCTTCGGCTCGGCCCGTGCGATCGAGGGCGGCGGCAGTCTGACGATTCTCGCCACCGCGCTGGTCGATACCGGCTCGAAGATGGATGACATTATCTTCGAGGAGTTCAAAGGCACGGGTAACAGTGAGCTGCACCTGGACCGTCGTCTGGTGGAAAAACGCATCTGGCCGGCCATCGACATCGCCGCCAGCGGCACGCGACGTGAGGAACTGCTGCTGGATCAGAAGGAACTGCAGCTTGTGTACCGGCTGCGCAAGGTCTTAAGCGACATGAACGTCGTCGAGGCCATGGAGCTGATCTTGAGCCGTCTGCAGAAGGTCAAGACCAACGCCGAGTTCCTGCTCACAATGAATCTGGATTAGCCTGGGCTGGCCCCCGGAAGTAAGCGCGCGGGACAAGCCCGAACCCCCGGAAGTTTTCACATCCGAAGGTGTCGGGCTGGTCACCGAACTACTGTCGTGGTGCTCGTGCTGGACTGGCGCAGGACAAGTGAAGCCGCGGATGGGAGCGGACATCGGGTCAACACTGACCCCCGGAAGCAGGGAGATCTGTGGCGTTGCCACAGCCACCCGACAACCGAGAGCACCGCTGCGCTCTGCGTCCAAGGCCCGACCGGTCTTCCGCCCGCTCCAGCATGAACGCACGCAGAAGTCCGGGGCAAGAGCCACCTGGCAGTGACAAGCCACCAGGGTTAGACCACGAGCACCATTGTCAGAGAGATTTTTGATTTCGCTTCGCGGACCTTCGGTTATCGATTCTTGATTTTCGATTGTCCGCTACGGGCGACCGAAGACCGATCGAAAAACATCGTCTCTCTATACTTGGGCGATGGGTCGCATTTGTGCGCACAAACGACCCCCGGAAGTTAGAGAATCGCGTGTAAGCCCTTCTTTAAGAGGCAGATAAAATTCTTCGCTGCGCGCGCATTTTACCCCTCCCGAGGTCGTCACTTTGTGCGCACAAACGCGACCCAACCCCCGGAAGTAGGCGGGAAGCTCACCACTCAGATCGTAGAGAACACGGAGAAGAGCGGATGGGTTTCTGAGGAATGCAGGAAAGCAGAAGAAGGACTGGGGGAAGCGAGTATTGGCCGCAGATGAACGCAGATGAGCAGTTGGTCCAAGGTCCAATGTCCAAGGTCCAAAGTCGGGGAAGATGTGGTGATTTGGCGAAGTGGTGATGATTCCCGCGGAAGGGCCGGTGGGGCCGAAAGTCAGCGGGCACGCCCGGCGCCCGCTC
>Ga0214473_10010113_pt1 | contig 11118 bp, 8 predicted proteins | sample RVTome_7_FD_203509 | JGI IMG/M metagenome (GOLD analysis project Ga0214473, IMG submission 203509) | Soil microbial communities from uranium-contaminated site in the Upper Colorado River Basin, Wyoming, United States - RVT98D197 | ecosystem: Environmental > Terrestrial > Soil > Contaminated >...
CGGCGAAAGTGCTGTGCTGATCGCTGACAGCTACTTGCTGCCCGCTGCCAGCTGCCAGCTGCCTGCTAACCCCGGACTCAACGGACTCAATAACTCCATAGACTCAACCGACGATTAGTTCTATGACACCTCTTGGCCCGCGCACCGAGCTTCGCAAGGACCCCACGTCAGGCCGGTGGGTCCTGGTTCAGAGCCGACCAAACCAACCAAAAAAAGATGCCAGTGAGTGCCCGTTTTGTCCCGGGCATGAGACCGAAACCCCGCCGGAAATCACAGCCTACCGGTCCGACGGCCAGCCCGCAAACAGCTCTGAATGGCTGGTCCGGGTAATCCCGGAGCGTGCCCCCCTGTTGCAGGTCGAGGGTGACATCCAGCGAGAAGGGCTTGGGGTCTTTGACAAGGTCTCGGGTCGGGGGGCCAGCGAAATCGTCATAGAGACGCCTGACCACGGGGCCTCGTGGGATGGCTTGCCGGTCGGGGATCTCGAGCGCGTCCTTTGGATGTACCGGGAACGGATCGCTGATTTGTACCGGGATCCCCAGATCCGGGCTGTTCTTGTGCTCCACCAGGAACGCACGCCGGCGGCCCGCATCACCCACCCCTTTTCCCGAATCCTCGGGGCGCCGATCATCTTCGACGACCTCCGCCAAGAACTGGCCACCGCGCGTCAGTACTTCACCTACAAACAGCGCTGTCTATACTGCGACATCAGCCACCAAGAGCGTCGCGAGGGCTTGCGGCTGGTGACCGAAACGCCGCATTTCCTTGTCTATACCCCCTACGCTGCCCGCCGCCCCTTCGAGACTTGGCTACTCCCGCTGAAGCACCATCACCGCTTCGAAGCGATCTCTGCCCTGGCGATGTCGGATCTCGCGCGAGTTCTTCAGGGAACCGTCCGGCGGCTACATGCTGTCCAGCCCGGGGTCCCGTTTGAAATGGCAATCCACACGGCCCCAAACCCGGCCATGCGCTTGCGGGACGACGAGTGGCGAACCCTGGCCGAGGACTACCACTGGCACATCGAGATCACGCCGGCTGGATCGGCCCGGGAAGCTGTCGGGGGATTCGCGGTGAACCCGGTCCCGCCTGAAGCGGCCGCCAATCGGCTTCGCCAAGTGTTGTAGAACGAGCAAGAGGGCTTATCCGGCTGGTGTTGAACCGGACCACTTCGGCGTGCCTCTTACTGAGATCGGCCCGGCGTTAGAAATCGGCGTAGAGAGAGGAGCAATGACTTTCGGAGGGCAATTGACCGAAAGTCTTTCCCCGTCGGGAGAATTCACAGTCCAATTTCCTACGGGGGCTGCTTGCCAAGCAGGGGATTGACCCTGGGATTTCAAGAGGTTGGACATTAGCGACCTCCGGCTACACTAAGCCAGTTTCAGAATGAGTGTCGGAAGGGCTAGCACCTCCGGGAGGCGGTGCAGCCTCTGTGCAACGTTTGCCCACACCAGAAGGGTTCCGGGATTCCTCGTTAAGCCCCAGATTATGCTAACTTCACCTCCAAGCATACAGCCATTACTTGGGCATCCGGTGCGACGATGGCACGTGGAGTGCCTTGGGATGCTTATGGAACTTGTAGTGAGTTGATGGGTCGTTGTATCGACAGGATAGTGGGACGTCCGGAGATACGCCTTAGGTAGACACCTTGGTCAGGATGGAGAGTGAGGCCATGACACTTAAGCGTCTTGCCGCAATTGCCCTGCTAAGCGGGATCCTGACGGCCTGGGGTACGCCAGGCGAGGCCTCCCTGATAACCTGGGATTTTACGATGGGGAGCAGCACGCCAAGTACTTCCTTCGGATCGGGATACACCCTCGGCTACACGTTCACCGATCCCGGCAGCGGCATAGCCGTGACCGCCACAGCCTGGGGACTCACCGGCAATGGTTTGACCACCTTCCAGACTGCCCAGGTAGCCCGCACGGCCTATGGCCTCGGTAGCTGCAATCGGGGAGATGGGACTTGTACGGGTGACGTCCGGCGCGTGGATAACGTCGGCCAACTTGACTTCATCCTTTTTCAATTCAGCACCCCGGTGGATCTCAAGGGGATCGTCATCGATCCGGGAGGGATCCCGTTTGATCTCGACGCGTCGTACTGGGTCGGGAATACGGCGAATAACCTTCGTGATCTTCTCCCTGGCAAGGGGCTCTCAGGACTCCCAGGACCCACTGGCCTGGGCTTCGGGAGCCAACAGAATGTGCCGTGGTTGAACAGCCCAACCAGTTCCCCGCTAACGCTTTCGCTCACGGGCGACAGCGTTACGTCTCTGCTGTTCGGGACCCGGGCAGCGCTGACTACTTGCTCTACTGGTTCTTCTAGTAACTGTGACCGGTTCTACATTAAGTCATTGATTGACGACGCAACGCAAGTTCCAGAACCTGGTACCCTGCTCCTCCTTGGGTCGGGTCTGGTCGGGGTTGCGGCCTTTGGCCGGCGCCTCCGAAAGCGGGGCTGATCAAACGATCTGCAGGATCAAACTGAAAAGGCGGGAACGGATTCCGTTCCCGCCTTTTCAGTTTGATCTATCGAGTCAGGAGAGCAAACGAACTGCCCAATGCTACTCCACTGACAAGCAGTCAGCTTTCAGCTATCAGCCATCAGCCGCCAGCACTTTCGCCGCTTCGCGCATATCGCATGGCACAGAGCGCACAACGCTATGCTGCGCTATGCCCTTTGCGCTTTGCGTCTTGCGAGCTGCATGCTGTCCAGCCTGGGGTCCCATTTGAAATGGCAATTCACACGGCCCCAAACCCGGCCATGCGATTGCGGGACGACGAGTGGCAAACGCTCGCCGAGGACTACCATTGGCATATCAAGATCGCCCCCAGAGTTTTCCTACCCGACCCCCTCGGTGGCTTCGCCGTCAACCCCGTGCTGCCAGCGGCCGCAGCGGAATCACTGCGGGAGGCAGCTAGGTTCGTGGGGCGGTGTGGGTAATTTATTCTCCTGCCCGAGGCTCCTTCGGTATCCTGTCGGATAGCTTGCCAAAAACGTACAAGCCCGGAATCGCTCATCGTGGCGATTTTCCTCAACGCGCAGCTCCCAACCTCGCCCGAGTCTCAATGATTTCAAGGGGTTGAGACAATGTAGCTTCCCCTGCGAGCGGAGACGCGCCCGAGTTGGCACACAGAGTGCCTATGGATCAAGCCAGGAAAGCTTAACCGTATCACTGGCGAATTGGGTCTGCGGTAAGGAGAGGAGATGGCCATGAGGGGGAGGAAGAGTTCGCTGATGACTAGTGTGTTCTTGATTCTAGCATTAGCCCTGTGCGTCTATTCCACGCGGGAAGCGAGCGCATCGCGCTACGAAACGACTGCCAGCGACGGAGGTCCTGCGGGCATCTACTATGCACTGGAATTGGAAAGGGATTCCCGCAACCGCAGTATTTACCATGCCGAACTCACGATTGGAAACCTCCAGGACACCTCTCCAGAATGGTATGCAGGTTATTTCGCCTTCAACTTCGGCAAGAACTTGGATAATTTCCCTATAGACACGGTGAAGTACTACACACAGGATTGGACTCGCACGGGTTCATGGACAGAGTGGGGTTCTAATGAGGTTTTCGAGGGTTCCAACTACAGCCTGACGCCTCCTTCCGACTACCGGGGCTTCTTCGTTTCCGGACTTGATAGTGGTCCGCCACACAAGGCTCCGCCCAAGGGCGTTCCGCTGACGAGTGCCCAACCCGTGGGCTACTTGTACTTTAATCTCCTGATGCCAGACAACACGGTGCCCAACCAAGAGATTCCGTTCATGGTCGGCTACTACACCCCGGGTACTACGCAGGGTACATGGAACCATACCCAACTGAATGCCACGCTGGTTCCGGAGCCTGCCACGCTGGTACTCCTTGGTTGTGGACTGATCGGGACAGGGCTTCTGAGGCGCCGACTCCAGAATCGCCCCTGACCGGAGAGAGCCCTCCGAACCAACGAAAGGCGGGAACGATGCTTCGTTCCCGCCTTCGCTCTTTGCGACGGATCCCCACATACGCTTCTCCACGAGCGGGTCGCCCTACCCCCCAAGTGCCCAGTCGCCTGTTTGCCTCGTATCCCCCATTTCTTCTCAGCCCCCCAGTTCCATGATCAGTTTCCGCGCCGCCGCCGCCTCGGAAAACTCGGGGTTCATGAGTAACGCCCGCTTGAAGGCCGAGGACGCTTCTACAGGCCGTCCCTGCTTGTGGGCCACTAGTCCCAAGTGATACTGGATAGTCGCCTCCCTGGGCAGCAAATCGCTGGCGGCCCGGAACTGCTTCTCCGCCTCGGCTAGATTCCCCTGCTGGTAGTAGACCCATCCCATTGTGTCCATGATCCGGCCATCGCCAGGTTTCAAGGAAAGGGCCTTCTGGCAGAGTGCCGTGGCCTCGGCGCGCGACGCCTTGTCCGCAGCGAGGAGCCAAGCCAGGTTATTGTAGGATGCCGGGTTGTTAGGGGCGACCTCGATCGCCTTCCGGTATGCCCGGACCGCCTGATCCCGTTGGCCTTTGGCTTCGTAGAGACTGGCCAGCCCGAAATGGGCCGCAGGTAGCTTCGGATCGACTTCCAGGCTCCTTTGGAAGTACCCGGCGGCCTCGTCAAGCCGCTTCTGTGCGAGTGAGACATTCCCAAGAACGAGGAGCGCCCCCGCGAGTCTGGGATTCGCCTTCAAGGCTGCTCTTGCATACCTCGAAGCATCCCCCACTCGGCCGCGAGCCAAGCTGATTTCCGCCAGGGCGGCGTTCGGCACATTCAGGTCTGGGTTGACCCGAAGAATCGTTTCGAAGTGGGTCGCTGCCTCGTCAACCCGACCCCGGGCCAGCTCGACCTGCGCCGCTAGCAGGTTGGCCTCGAGGTCTTTCGGATTCGTGTCGAGAATCACTCGGAGAAAACCCGCCGCATCGTCGGCCTTCTTTCGCTGAAGGGCGACCCGAGCCATGTTCAGCAGGGCGGGTGGGTAGCGGGGCGACAGCTTGAGCGCCGCACGGAATTCAGCCTCGGCCTCGTCATCCTTCCCGCGGGAAAGCAAGATCGAGCCCAACTGGCTGTGGACGGCCGGTTGGTCGGGTTGCTTCCGGAGTTGCTCGCGCAACTCCTTCTCCAGAAACCCACCAGTCTCGGCAGGATCCTGGCCTCCCTCCAACGCCGCCAATTCCACCCTCCCAATTTGCTTCGCTGGGTCCAACTGCTGGGCCTTCTTCAGAGAGTCGATGGCCTCAGTCCGCCGATTCCGGAAGAGTTGAACGCGAGCCAGCAGGTAGCGCGCCTGCGGGGACGTCGGATCCGCCTCTACCGCTTTGCGGAACGCTGACTCCGCCTCGTCCAGGCGCGCGCTCTGTAGAGCAACTGCACCCTGAATGATAAGCGCCGGAGCGAGCCTGGGAGTTGTTGCCAGCAGTTTCTGCGCCGCTATCATGGCCTCTTGATAGCGCCCGGTCTTGACGTACAGCTCAGCCAGGCTGAGCTGGACGATGAGAAGATCCGGATTCAACTTAACCGCGGCCTCCAGGTTCTGGGTCGCCTCAGCGAATTTGCCTTGGGCGGCCAGCACCGTGGCCAAGTGGAATATGGCTGACAACTCACTCGGAGAAGCTTCGAGTGCGGCGCGCAGGTATTTCTCCGCTTGGTCGAGGTTCCTATTCCGTAAGGCCAGCTTCGCCAGGTTTTCAGAGGCGGGCGTGAACTTTGGATCGGACTCCAGTGCCTTTCGAAATGCCTTGTCCGCCTGGCCGGGATCATTCTTTCCCATATAGGCCAACCCGAAAAGATTGTGCAGCGCCGCGTCTTTCGGATCCACAGCCAGGGCCGCCTGTCCCGCCTGAATGGCGGAGTCCCACTGCTGCCGGCGCAAGTGGGATCGGATCAATGCCAGGTGCGGCGCCAAGTTTTTCGAGTCGGCCTGGATAGCCGACTGGTATGCAGATTCCGCCTGATCCGGATTTCCCTGGAGTTCGAGAACCTGGGCCTTGGTGACATGGGTGCGGACCGATGCAGGATCGATAGCCAGAGCACGCGACAGGGCATCCAAAGCCTTGGAGTACTCTTGCGTGGCTGCATAGATGATGGCGAGAAGGTCGTAGGGTCGGATATCGTTCGGATTCCCCCTCAGGGCATTCTGGGACTCTCGCATGGCATTCTGGATTTGCCCCAGGCGAAGATACGCGCTGGCCAGCTCCAGGTGAAGGTCTGGTATGTCGGGAGCGCGCGCTGTGACCTCCTTGAGGTGTCCCAACGCCTCCTTCGATCGCCCCTCACGGGACAATGCCTGGGCCAGCCGGAATCGAACCAGGGAACTTTTCGGCGCAAGGGTTAACGCCTCGCTGAACGCTCCATCTGCCGGTCCATATTTCTCCTGTGCGAGGTAGGCTTCGCCTAGGAGATAGTGCGCCTCTGCGACGCGCGGGAAGTACTTCGTAATGGGAACCATGATGGTAACCGTCTTCTCAAACCTTTTGGTTCGATTGTATAGGCTACCCAGAGGCACGGCGACCCGGGGATCGGGGATGCGACCGGTCGGCAATGCCTCGAGATGGCCCACCGCCTCATCCAACTTTCCGTCCATCGCCAGGAGCGCGGCGAGGCTTACCCGGGCCATAACGCTCGTCGGGCCGGCCTTTACCGCAGCCTCAAAGCTTCGCATTGCCTCGTCATGTCGGCCAGACGCCAAGGCCAGACCTCCAAGCCCGATGTGAGCCGCAACGAGTGAAGGGTTTAACGTGGCGGCCTTTCGATAGGACGCCTCCGCCTCTTGTGCCTTCTTCTGGACACTGAACGTATCGCCGAGCGCGAGATACCCCTCTGCCAGGCCTGGGTCAAGATCGAGCCCCCGTTGAATCAGGGCCAACGCGCCCTCGGGTTGATTGCGACGCGTCAGGACCATGCCCTTGAAGACGTACCCCCTAGCGTTCTTGGGATCCAGCCGGATGGCATCGCTGGCCGCCGTCTCCACCTCGGACAGGGCCCCCATCTCCAGATTGACCGAGGCGAGATTTAGATGGGCATCCACCAACTCAGACTGAACTTCAATCGCCTTCTCGTATTGCCAACGGGCATCGAACACCCAACTCTTCCGCTGGTAGGCGCGCCCGAGCTGATTGTGTCCCTCGGCGAACTTGGGGGCTATCTGGATAACGTTTCTGAATTCGATGATGGCTTCGTCAGTTTTCTCCTGCGAAAGATACTGCTGCCCGCGGGAAAAATGTTTCTGCCTTTTCACCTCGGGGTCTTGGCTGCAACCAAGCAGGAACAATCCCACACAGCCAAGCAAGATGGCTACCTGGATGCGAAACGGCGAGCGCGAGTGAGGCACGATCATCCTCCTGCTCCTAGCCCTAATCAGAGAAAAACTTTGAACCCCATGACCACCCACAGCCAGGGCTGGTGCCTGGCAACTCGTGACACCTGATTGTCCCGCCATCGGCGGGATTGCCCAGTTGCCTTGGAATGGAGTCCTTGGCGCCTTGGCGGTTTGATACTTTCGGATTGGGGCTGCAAGATTTGCGTGGCCCCATCCTACTAACCCCCCGACGACCCGGTGGTAGGGTCAAGCTCACCCTCTTCTCGAAAGTATGGTGCAGCCACTCCTTATCACCGCCAAGTTTGCCAGCAATTCCAGCTAAGTCTCTGGAGTCCGTTGAGTCTATTGAGCCTATTGAGTCCGTGGAGTCCGCCGTACCGTCGTACTCTCGTACATTCGTACCCTCGTACGCCTTTGGTTATTACCGAACAGCTGAACCAGCGAGTTGTTGTGTTTGTGCAACCAAGAGGCCAGGGGGCGGTCAGACCGTTCGGGCTTGTCCAATATGAGCGGGGTCGAAGGAGAATCTGATTGACAAGAGACTATGTAGATGATAGGAAACCCGACACCCTTCAGGCCTCATTCCACTCGGAGTTCTGCTATGGTCCTAAGACCCTGCCCCCCCAGGGAGACCCTGTGATCCCCCTAACCCCGATCCGAAATCATAACATCGCCACTCCCGTCTGGGCCGGGACAAGACCGCAATGGTACTCCAACTCTCATCAGGGCTGGAGACGAATTTCGGACCAAACAGTTCCGAGCTGGCTCTCAGGCCTCATTTCCGTTAGCCCTTGAATATGGGATGACCTTGGCGTCCTTGGCGTCTTGGCGGTTCAAATGCGGGGTCTTTGGCGTCTTGGCGGTTAAGTTTCTGAGCTTTCTGGGATGAAAACACTGCGCAATATTTACATTAAAGGCACGGCGATTGCATTTATTACCCCCGCCATCTGTCTGCCCGCTTTTCGACCATCCAAGAGGAAGAGGCCACAATGCGTAAAGGTCGCGTCCTCATTGTAGATGATGAAGTCGGCCAGTATGAGGTCCTGCGGCTCTACCTCGAACCGCTCCCTCTCGAAATCCACGTGGCCACGGGCACGGGCCAGGCCATCAAGATGCTATCTGCCGACCGATTTGACGCGGTCCTCTGCGACCTTGTCATGAATGGAGGCGGAGGTATCGAGGTACTGCGCTTCGTCCAGAGCCGGGGCATCCAGACCCCGATGATAGTCATTACCGGCTATGGTGACGAGCAGACGGCCGATGAATGCTTCGCCGCTGGGGCCTTCGATTTCGTTGCAAAGCCGATTGATCGCCTCTCCCTGCTCGCGGTCCTTCGCCGCGCCCTCCTCCGGAGCGGACTCATTTTCGAGGAGGTGAGCGCCAAGCAACCCGAACGTCCCGTCCCACAGTTCGCCAACCTCGTGGGAACGTCGGACGCAATGAATGAGGTCCTCTGGCGCATCGCCAAGGTGGCGGAGGCGGACACCAACATCGCAATTTACGGAGAAAGCGGCACAGGAAAGGAGCTGGTGGCGCGCGCCATCCATTACTCGGGTCGCCGCGCGAAACACCCGTTGATCGTCCTGGACTGCGCCGCGATCCCTGAGGGCCTGATGGAAAGCGAGATGTTTGGCCATGTTCGGGGGGCGTTTACCTCGGCCATGAGCGATCGCGAGGGCGTTTTCCAACTGGCCAATGGGGGGACGCTCTTCCTGGACGAGGTGGGGGAGCTGAGCCTTCCCCTCCAGGCCAAACTCTTGCGGGTCATCCAATGTCGTGAGTTCCGGAAGGTCGGGGGGAAGCACCCGATCAAGGTGGATGTGCGAATCATCGCCGCCACGAACAAGGATCTGCGGAACATGGTGGCCGAGGCGAAGTTCCGCGAAGACCTCTTCTATCGCTTGGAAGTGATTCCGCTCGCCATCCCGCCTCTTCGCCAGCGAAAGGAGGACGTTCCCCTGCTCGTTGATCACTTCATCCAGGATTTCAACCGGAATAACAAGAAGCAGATCCGGGGGGTCAGCTCGCGGACAATGGGTGTCTTGCTTCGCTATCACTGGCCTGGAAACGTTCGCGAGCTGGAGAACTGCGTTGAACGGGCTGCCGTCATGGCCGACGGGGACATCCTGGACGTAACGGACTTGACCCAGATTCTGCGGCCCGTGCCGGCGGGTGCGCCCTTGCCTCCTTCTGCTTCAGACTCCTGGCCCCGCAGCCTGAGGGATGCCGAGCGAGACCTCATCCTGAAGACGCTCCAGAGCGTTCAGGGAAATCGGACCAGGGCGGCCGAACTCCTGGGAATCAGCCTCCGAGGCCTGCATTACAAGCTCAAGAGCCTGAGGGAGCAAGGTGTTCCCGAGCTCGCGGGGGCCGGAGGCACGGAGCAGGAGCGACGGCAGCCCGCAAATGCGTGACCTTCCCGCTTGAAACTGGGGGAACCAAACACAACGACCCCTCAGAAAATATCGAATGTCGAACACCGAATGACGAATTTCGAACGAGTACCCCTTGGGGGGCCTCCTCTCGTTAACCTTCGTCATTCGACATTCCTTGTTCGATATTCGACATTCAGTTTGGAGACTTTACGGTTTGCAGAGTTGCCAGCGTGGCCGTTCCGCTTCTTGTGTTCAACGGCTCATGCCCTTATTCATTGCACATTGGCTTCGCCGTGAGCTCAGCCGCATGCTCATTGGTCATTGGACACTGGTCATTGGTCATTTGAGCTGGAGAATCCACGGGACTGGTCGTGAATTGTCGGAGCTAAGGTGAATGCGATGACGGTTCAGAGACGCTTTGCGTTGGTTGGGCTCGCAGGGGCGCTGGTTATTGCCCTTGGTCTATGGAACCCCTCCCCAGCGAAGGAATATGTCATCGGCACGGCGGATGTCCTGGCGATCTCTGTGCTGGACAACAAGGAACTGGACACCGTGGTCAGCGTCAACCCCGGTGGCAAGATCACCGTCCCCCTTATCGGAGATCTCCAAGCGGCGGGTCTAACGGTCTCGGAGCTGACGCAGCAATTGGTGAAGAACTTTGCAGAGAAAGTAAAGTCCCCCCAAGTCACGGTAACCCTGCGCGAGGTGAACAGCTACCGGATTTACTTCCTGGGAAAGGTGGGCAAACCGGGCATCCAGACCAGCAAGAGCGAGGTGACTCTGCTTCAAGCGCTCTCCATGGCGGGGGGCACCCAAGAGGGAGCGGACCTGTCTCTCGCTTACGTGGCCCGCGGGACCGAGCGCCTCCCTGTGGATTTCGTCAAACTCCTGCGGTTTGGAGATCTCTCTCAGAACATCACCCTGGATCCCGACGACACCGTCGTGATCCCCGACACCCCACAGAACGTGATATATGTTACGGGGGAGGTGAAACAGCCAGGGATGCTCCCTTTTGTCAGGGAGCGCGATTGGACCGCCCTCAAGGCCGTCTTGGCTGCTGGGGGGTTTACTCAGTTTGCCGCCAGGGGCCGGGCGAGCCTGATCCGCGAAGAGGCTGGAAAGCGTTTGATTATCCCCATTGACTTCAACGACCTGATGCGGAATCCCGAGGCAGGCAAAGATGTCCCTATGAAGCCCGGGGACATCCTGAACGTCCCCCAGAGCCTCTTCTAATTGCAAACTTGCAAACCGCCAAGGCGCCAAGAAATCTCATGGCACTCAGGCAACCCCGCCGATGGCGGGGCAATCTGGCAACTGGGAACTGCCTGGCTCCGCGAGTGCCTGATTGCCCAGTTGTCGGATTGCCCAATTGCCGCGCAATGTAGGCGACCCGGGTACCCGGCAACTCGGGACACCTGATTGCCAGATTGCCGGATTGCCTGATTGCCTACCAATGGCGACCTTG